>ENA-UAMR01000093-UAMR01000093.1-human-gut-metagenome-genome-assembly--contig:-NODE-93-length-24894-cov-11.124683_pt1 | contig 24894 bp, 16 predicted proteins | sample MGYA00243283_ERZ654497 | MGnify/ENA primary metagenome ERZ654497 (study PRJEB26926, sample SAMN06164404) | human gut metagenome | biome: ENVO:00009003; feature: ENVO:2100002; material: ENVO:00002003... | reverse complement strand
TGCATTTATGGAAATGTATGGTGTGGAAGCAATTTCCAAGGAATATTTGTAATTAATAGGGAAAAGAAAATTTGAATTTTACGGCTCTTAACTTATGGGTATAAAGTGCCGATATTACAGATATAGAAACGGATTTCTTTAATCAATTTCAAGGAGGATGATATCATGATTAGAGCAACTAATTTAACACAAGTAACAGAGTATTATAAGAATAATACAGTTAGTAAGCAAAATAGCACAGAGAAAACGAAGGATGCGCAGGCAAATGCTGCGAAAATTAAATCCAGCGAAGATAAGTTGTCTTCTAAGGCACAGAAATATTTAGAAACATTGCGTAAGGATAACGCAGATTTTGATTTTATTATTGCTGATAAGGGCGATGATTTTAGAGGATTGGTAGACCAAAGTGATAAGGAATTTACAGTTGTATTTTCGAGTGCTGAGCTTGAAAGAATGGCATCTGATGAGAAATACGCACAAGAGAAGTTATCTATGGTAAAAACAGCGGTTGTAATGTCGGATAAAATCAATGAACAGTTTGGTTTTGAACGTGCGTGGGGAAAGACAGAAAATAATGGAACTGTATTAAGTAAGCTAACTATGTCCTTTGATGATAGTGGAAAAATGACGTTATTTGCTGATTTGGAGAAGATTACAGAAAAGCAACAAGAATGGCTGGAAGAATTAAAAGAAAAACGTGCAGAAGAAAAACAGCAGGAAAAGAAGGATTTAACTGTTAAGCGTACTACCATTCAGGCAAATTCAGAAGAAGAATTGATTGAAAAGATTTCTGAACTGGATTGGAGTAAGATAGCTGAAGAAAAAGCGACACAGGGCATGAAGTTCGATACCACTATTTAATCGGTAGCATTAACCGGGAATTGGAGGTGTGCTATGATTGCAGGTACAATACGAAACGCTGTGAATCAGATGCAGTTAGTAAATGATTGGAAGCAAAAGAAGGCTACCGGGAATGTTGTAAAGAAACAAGAGGGTATGACTGTAACAAGCCAGGAAGAAAATATGATTCAGCATTTCCAAGAGCAACTTGAGCGAGATAAAGAAAGTTCCGCATATAGTCAGATTTATAATAAGATTGCAAGTGGTCAAGAATTAACCGCTTCGGAAGAAGATGCTATTCGCCAGAAAGACCCTAAAGCCTATATGGAATATAAAGCTGCAAGAATGGAACAAGAAGCTTATGAGCGTAGATTGAAAAACTGTAAAACAAAAGAAGAAGCTCAAAGACTTCAAGTAAATGAAATGAACGGTAATTTAGCGGAACTAAAAAGTATCGTGAATAATCCGAATATTCCAAAGAGCGAAAAGCTTAAGGAAGCTCAACGTATTATGGGAAATACCTTTAGAGCAGTAGAAACATTTACGAAGTTTGTAAAGAGTGCGGAATTTAAGGATTTGCCTACAGAAGAGGATATTGTTGAGGCTTCTAAGTCAGAAACATCGGTTGTAGAGGAATTAACAGATGCTGAAACATTTGAACAATCAAGCGATTCCTTAATATCTCAGACAACAGATTCCGTAGATGATGATGCAAAAATAATAGATGATTCGAAGCCGGATGCTCAATTAGAAGAGGTTCATCAGATTGAAAAGGATGTTATGGAGGAAATGAAGGACATCGAAATAAAGCATTTTGGTGAGAAGAAATCATCGGTCAGAATAGACATTACGGTATAGGAATAGTCTGCGTGAAATTTCAGTTTTATGTTGCTTTTAATAATTGAATATTGAATGATTTTACATAGCCGTTAAGGAGTAATTTTTGCTCCCTAGCGGCTTATTTTATTTTTCAAAGTAGGAGGTGAGAAAATTGAAAATTAGAAAGGTTGATGACAAACCGATGGTCATTCACACCAAGGAGAAAGCCAAGATTCATGCCCATGAACCAAAGGGAGCCAAGATTAAGGGGAGTAACATCTATACAGTAGAGAGAGGTCCTAAGACAGCTGGTGCAAAGGTAACTGATACGGATAGAAAGAAGTCCTATCGCAAGAGTACCATTCATCAGTCGGAGCCGAAGAATAAGGGATTATCAAGATTCAAGCAAAACCTTAAGGAATCAAACACTTCCATCAAGACCAAGAACACGAATCTTCACATTGCAGGAAGAACTGGAGCACTTGTAGCCGGGGCAGTAACAGATCAGGTGGAAGGCGGTCAGGAGGTATCGCAGGCAGCATATCTTGCATATGAAGCAAGCCGCCCTGTTACCGGAACTGCTTCTAAGGGGGCTGCACTTTTCAGGAAAAAGGCGGCAGCCGAGGCAAAGAAGCGTATCAAGAAGGTAGAGGCAGGAAAGAAGCTGGCAAAAAAGACAGCAAAGAAAGCTGCCAAAGATACAGCCAAGACTGTAGCTAAAGAGACGGCAAAAGAAACAGCAAAGACTACTGCCAAGGTTGCAACGAAAACTGCTACAAAGGCAGCTGCTACGGCGGCAGGAACAGCGGTTGCACCGGGAGTAGGCACGGCAATCGGCATGGCAGCCGGATATGCGGCAGGTGTGTCCATAGAGGTCAAGGATGAAAAGATGACAAACCGGAGCAGGAAGATAAAGTTCTTTCTGGATAAGATGAAAGCACAGGAGAATCAGACGGATAGTGTGGCAAAGCTGGTAAAGGATCTGATTGTGCGAAAAGCGATTACCTGGGTAAAGGCAGCTGCACCGATTATCGGATTGGTGCTTTTATTACTTGTTCTTGTAGTTGCCATGATTGCGGTTCCGGTTATAGCGGTGATAGCAATCCTTTACAATTCTCCATTTGCTTTATTCCTGCCACCACTTGAATCAGGAGATACCGTGCAGACAGTAACGAGTGCCTATGTGCAGGAGTTTAACCGGGATGTGAACACGAAAGTGAATGAGCATACCGGATATGACCTTGGAGAGCTTGTCTATGTGGATTATGAAGGTATGGAAGAAAATCCAAGCAATTACTATGACATCATGGCAGTCTATATGGTCAAGCATGGTGTCGGAGATACTGCAACAGTCATGAATGATACTTCTAAAGGCTGGCTGCAGGCAGTTGTAAATGATATGTGTTCATACACCACAAGCACCGGAACAAAGGATGTGGAAGAAACAGATGCAGACGGTAATGTAACTACTGTCACGAAGTCGGTTCTGTATGTGAATGTCACACTAAAATCGTACAGGGATATGATTTCGGTCTATGGATTTAATTCTGATCAGGTGGAAATGCTTGAGCAGATCATGAGTCCTGAGTTTATGGGACAGCTTGGATATGCCGGAAGCGGAAGTGGAGGTGGAGGCGGCAGTCCGGGAGTAAGCTCCATGACTGAGGATGAAATCAATGCCATCCTAAACGAAATTACAGACAGCAGGCAGAAAACAGTCTGCTCCTATGCACTACACAGAGTTGGTTTTCCTTATAGTCAGGATTTAAGAGACAGCGGTAACTATTATGACTGCAGTTCCTTAGCCTATTATTCATGGAAAGATGCAGGCGTGGATATTAGTTATGGCGGTGCAACCACAGCGGCAGCGGAGGCACAGGGACTTGATGAAGCCGGAAAGACTGTCTCCTTTGATGAGTTACAGCCGGGAGACCTTATCTTTTACAGTTTTACAAGCAATGGAAGATATAAGAACATCAGCCATGTGGCAGTATATGTCGGAAATGGCAAGGTGGTAGAGGCACTTAATGAAAGTCTTGGTGTGGTCTACAGGGATGTGGCAAGCACAGGAAAGATTGTTGTGATAGGAAGACCATAACAGGAAATTTGCAGAGAGGGCATAGTCCCTCTCTGAGACTGGAGGTAAGAATGGATTTAAAAGATATGATACTGGTAACAGAAAACGACAGGGGAACAGAGACAAATATGCTGATGACTCTGGATGATTATAAGAGTTTTATAGCAATTGATGATATGTCAGAGCTTGCAGAAAATTTGTTGCAGCTTGGAAGGACACTTGGTGAAGCAGATAACTTCACAGAGTATTACAGGGCAGCAAATGTAACTGTATCTGCGAGATTCTGTCTGGATGATATTCAGCTCGGACATTTTCTTCAGGGATTTTATAACGATTCCAAAGAATTTCGGTTTGATAAAGAAGCCAGTTCTTCTGAATGTGTTGCAAAACTTAAGGAGATTGGAATGACCGATAAGGGCTGGGTGGATGATTTTAACCTGCATTATGAAATGGAGAACCGCTCATTTGAAAGGGGACAGACATTTCATAACTTCAATGACCATGATTATATGGTGCTTGAAGCATTATCACCAAGAAATCTTGTGGTGATGGATATGAAGTCAGGTTCTCTTACAATTGCCCTTGGTGCGACAGAGTATAAGCGTTATCCGAAGGATGAGAAGCCTACAAAGGACAATACCACAATCGGGGTATCGTGGGAGCATGGCATTTATCTAGGTTCCACACTCTCAACTACGAATTTCAAGGCATACAAGAGGGAGTATGGCACACCGGAAAAGATAGAGGATATCTATGATTACAGGGCAAAGCTAAAGCAGAAGTTCTATTTTTATCAGGATATGTCAAAGGATGATGATGTGCCAAAGAAGCTGCAGAATGATTTCCTTCACCAGATGTATGAGGATTTCGGAACGATTGAAGAAGACTGTTTTTACGACAGGCTGGAAGATGGAAAGTACGATGAGGGCTTTAAGGAAAGACAGGTAAAGGAAGAAAAGAGCCGGTGATGAGATTTTTACGGGAGGCGATATCATATGGAACAGGAATTTGATGTTGAGATAAAGGAAGTGCTTTCACGAGTACAGAAAGTAAAGGCAGAGTCGCTTGACGATGCCATCAATAAGGCAATGGATATGTATTATGCAGAGCAGATAGTCCTTGGAGCAGAGGACATGAAGGGAGTTGATTTTGCGCCTATAGGCGAAGGTCAGCTCCCTTCTTCATTAAAAGAAAACGGAGGAAGAGCAAGATGAAAAGTGATTCAACAACAGTAATTAAGAACATGGAGTTTTTAGTAAAGGAACTTCATAAGGAGTGGGACAGATCGGGTGCTTCTAAGGCATCCGTTATTATTTCCCTTGAGGAAGTAGATGGTATCAATGATAAGTTAAAAGAGATTATCTATCAGACACAGAAGTCAGTCGATGAGGACGAGCTGACCTTTAAACAGAGCATTGCAAAATCAAAAGAGTGCTATGTGCTTCTTCGTGTGGTGCGTAAGATTGCAAAGAAAAAGGATAAATGCGAAAAACAGGTAATCGACAATGAATTTGCAATCGAGCTGGATAAGGATGAGTTAAAGCTATTTAAGGGATTGTTTGCAGAGATGTTTAAGTAGAGGAGGACAAAGGTATGGGCGTTGATATGAAGGTCAAAGCGATATACGATTCTGAGATTGGTAACATCACCAGATCAGAAAAGAGCTGGAAGGATGTGTTAAAGGTTGCAGGTCAGTTATACCGCTATGAATTTGACAATATCGTTATGGTAACAGCTCAGAGACCTCCGGAAAAAAGCACACTCATGGCAGATTATGATACCTGGAAAAAGGTGGGAAGATATGTAAAGCGTGGTGCGAAAGGCTGCGCCATCTTCCCGTCAAGGGCACTGAATCCACGCATGAGGTATATCTTTGATATCAGTGACACCGGAGGGAAGAATGTTAAGCTGACATGGGACCTTGAGGGAGAAAATCTTAAGGATTATGTGGATTTTCTTGTATCAGAAGGTCAGATTGAGCAGTACGATAACAGCGACAGGGAGTCTCTAAAAAATATATTAAAACAGTTTACAAGAACAGATGTTTGGCTTATAATAAAAGAAGAGTTCGGAGACCGGATGACCGAGCTTATGCAGCTATCAGGTAGTGTGATAAAGGAAGAAAGTAAGAAACGCAATGGCTTACAGCAGGAAATGGACATGGAGCAGCTTGTATATGCAAGTGTCATGTATGCTGTAGGGACGAGATGCGGATTTGACTTATCTGTGCAAGAACAGGATTTTAGTCAGATCGTAAATATCAAAGACGAAGAGATCATTTACCGTCTTGGTTCCATTGTATGCGATGTCTCCTGTAGTGTTCTTAGAGAATTTAGTCGTAACTTAAAGGCAATCGAGAGCGAAAGGAGAATTGGATATGTTAGAAGAAATGACTTACAAGGAAGTGGACGGACTGCTTTATCCGCAGATAGAGATGCCGGACGAGACGGAGGATCTCACGAAGCTGGGCAAATACGGAAGGATGGCGATGAACTATCTCAAGGAGAACGAGCCGGCAAGATACAAGACGCTGATGAGATTCGGGAAGATGTACGAGAAGATGTCAGCGGTAGAGGAGGAAGCGAATCAGCTGTACGACCAGCTGGAGATGCAGTATCTGGCGAAGCACAAGCCACAGAATCCGTCATCGACAATGGAGATGTGGAAGATAAGAGAGCAGGCGAAGATGCAGGCAGAGGAAGTGGTACTGAATCAGATAGTGATGCGATTCCACTAGAATCAGATGATACAGAACTGAATAGGGAACTTGATGAAATCAATTCATTGGGCGTCAGTAAGGAAGCCGAATATACACAGGCTTCCTTTTTTTTCGACCAGAACGGGCAGGCAAGCATTGGCACCATTCATACTGAGGACGAAAACAATAATCAGTTTATGCGTCAGTTCGAGCAGGACAGAAAAGCTGCATTAGCAGGTAAATACAATTACCTGAATCCCAAAAAGTCTGCAACAGTACCAGGTGAGTATATCAAACAGGTGCTTATGAGAGGTACAGGCTTTATCGGTGGCAAGGGCAGGGTATGTAAGATTTTTGAAACGGAGATTGATGCAGGAACCAGGGCAAAGCGTATCAAAGCAGAGTATGGTCAGGGAGGTGCAGGCTGGCCGGTTGACGGACTGGGACTGCACGGATATGACACATTTCATGGGAACGGACTGCGTTTTCAGTGGCGAGATGAGGATGGAGAGGTTGAAGGATATGTTTCGTGGAAAGATATCGAAAAAGAGCTTGGTGTCCTTATTCTTACAGGGGAATACCAGCCTGAGACACCTCGTATTGATGAGCTTGCGATGGACGGACTCCGTGAGGATGATGAGGTTATTGATGCCGAATACCGGGAAGTGGAACTGGAAGAGGCAGAATCAGAGATTGATGATTATGCAATACCGGATGAGCCGGAGAGCTATGCTTCTAACAGAGATTATGTATCTGCATATGGCATGACACCACAGGAAGCTTCCGATGAAGACCGAATGGTAACACAGGCAGAATATGGTGCTGAGATAGAAGCTGAAACAACTGAAAAAGATCCATCAGAGCTTCAGTATATTACACCGATTGATTATGCAAAGCGTATTGCAGAGCTTGATGAAGACCTGCGTGATGCGGCGGAGATTCTTGTAACAGATTGCAGCTGTTATACACCTTTCAGTGCATTTCTAATGGATGTGGTGCAGTCGGACTTTGCATTTATGCCGAATAAACTTGACCTTATCAGGGATATAGCATTAGGTGCAGATAATGCAGAAAGAAAAGCATATTCCAATAATAAGTATGGTCTTGTGGAATATTCAATCAGAAGTGCTTACGTGAAGATCAGCTATAAGAACCGAAATGGTGAACGTAAGGAAGGCTCACTGGACTGGCGTGAAATTTATGAAATCTTATCCTATATGGTAAAACAGCCATTTTACTGTGGAGAAGATCAGAAAAAGTATTATCAGGAAACAAAGCAGCAGACGGACAGGAGTAAGATGAATCCTGTCTATAAAAGATTCTTTGATATTGAGGATAGTGTAAAAGCCAACCGCCTTGGGACTAGGGAAAGAGCGATAGCTAATGGCTGGAATACCAAGATAGATGAGAATGGACATGTGATTTCTGATAACGAAGTAACAGTATCAGAAGATGAAACGATAGCAAAGCCGGCAGATGCTGCTCAGAAAAAGCACAACTTCCACATCAATGTATGGGAAATAGAAAAAGCCGGTCCAAAAACCCACTACCAGTGGAATATTGATGCAATCCGCACCTTAAAGCAGATTGAGGCAGAAAATCGCCTTGCCACACCGGAGGAACAGAAGATTTTGTCGAAGTTTGTCGGCTGGGGAGGACTGTCACGCGCATTTGATGAGAATAATGAAAGCTGGAGCAAAGAGTGCAAAGAACTCAAAGAGCTGTTATCTGATGAAGAGTATACTGCAGCAAGGGCAACAGTAAACAATGCCTTTTACACGTCACCGGAGATTGCTTCATGCATCAACTCGGCACTTATGCAGTTTGGATTCAGAGGCGGCAATATACTGGAGCCGTCTATGGGCATTGGAAACTTCTTTGGAAGCATGCCGCAGGCCATGCATGAGAGCAGACTGTATGGAGTGGAGCTGGACAGCATTTCAGGAAGAATTGCAAAGCAGCTTTATCAGAATGCCAATATCAGTATCACAGGATTTGAGAATACCACATATCCGGATAACTTCTTTGATGTGGTTGTCGGAAATGTGCCATTTGGTGATTATAAGGTATTTGATCCAAAGTACAACAAGTATAACTTCCGTATCCACGATTATTTTCTGGCAAAAGCACTTGATCAGGTAAGACCGGGAGGCATGGTTGCAGTAATCACCACAAAGGGTACACTTGATAAGGCAAATCCTACTATCCGAAAGTATCTGGCTGAAAGAGCAGAGCTTGTGGGAGCAGTAAGACTTCCGAATACTGCATTTAAAGATAATGCAGGAACCGAAGTGACAGCAGATATCCTGTTTTTGCAGAAGAGGGAGAGAAAGATTGATATTGAACCTGACTGGGTACACCTTGGTGTAACTGAGAATGGCATTGCAGTCAACTCTTATTTTGCAGAGCATCCGGAGATGATGCTTGGATCTATGGAATATGACACAAGGATTTACGGACAGGACAGCAGATATACAGTCTGTGTGAATAATGATGAGAACTTCAATATGTATGAGACTCTCAATAAGGCTATCGGTAATATCAAAGCCCAGATGACAGATTTTGAGAGAGTGGCAGATGAGGCGGAGCAGACGGAGGAAGTTATCCCGGCTGATCCGGATGTGAGAAACTACACTTACACATTTTTTGAAGGAAAACTCTATTACAGGGAAAATTCTGAGATGGTAAGAAAAGAGGTATCACAGACTGCCGAGGAGCGAATCCGAAGTCTTGATGAAATCAGACAGATAACAAGAGAGCTGATTGATATCCAGATGGATGGCTGCAGTGAGGAGGAGCTTTCTGATAAGCAGAGACTTCTTAATGTGAAATACGATGCCTTTATAAAGCAGTATGGAGCCATTACTTCAAAAGCAAACAGAATCGCATTCAGGGATGACAGCGATTACCCACTTCTTTGCAGTCTTGAGGAAGTAAATGAAGACGGGGAGGTGAAAAAAGCGGATATGTTTTATAAGCAGACGATTAAGGCAAAGACTGTCATAGACAGGGTTGAGACTGCTGTGGAAGCATTAAATGTATCCGTCAATGAATTTGGATATGTAAACCTTGCCTATATGCTCTCTATCTATGAGCCGGATATTACAATGGCAATGGAAGAACTTGCAGAAAAGACCGGACAGACAGCGGATGAGATAACGATAAGTGATGATGCTTTGGCAGAGCTTAGAAGAGCAGTTCTCGTGGAAGAACTGGATGGACTGATTTTCTTAAATCCCGACCGTTACAACGAGAACAATCCAGACATCGGATGGGAGACAGCAGACGAGTATCTATCCGGAAATGTGAGAGACAAGCTTCGTGTAGCTAAGGCTATGGCAGAGGATACAGACAATCCACAGGCAGAAAGATTTGCAGGCAATGTGGCAGCACTTGAAAAGGTGCAGCCGGAATGGATTGAAGCCTCGGATATTGATGTAAAGATTGGTACGACATGGATTGAGCCGCTTGATTATGAGCAGTTTATCTATGAGCTTCTCAATACACCAAGACGGGCAAGGGCAGTCAGAAGCCAGTTTTACAATACAGGCATACAGGTACACTTAAATAAGATGAGCATGGAATGGTTCATCGAGAATAAAAGCATGGATAAGCATTCAGTGGCAGCTACTAAGACCTATGGTACAAGCCGCATGGATGCTTATTCTATTTTTGAGGATACGCTGAATCTTAAAACTGTAACAGTAAGGGACAGGATTGATGACGGAGATGGCAGGTATCATTACGAAGTCAATAAGAATGAGACAATGCTTGCAAGGGAAAAGCAGAACATGATTAAGGAGAAGTTCAAGGAGTGGCTGTTTGCAGAGCCGGAGCGAAGACAGAAGTATGTGGAGTATTACAACGAGACATTCAATAACATCCGTCTGCGTGAGTATGACGGAAGCCACTTACAGTTTCCGGGAATGAATCCTGCGATTGAGCTAAAGCCTCATCAGAAAAATGCTGTGGCAAGAATCCTTCTCGGAGGAAACACACTGCTGGCACACTGTGTAGGTGCCGGAAAGTCCTTTGAGATGATGGCTGCCTGCATGGAGCAGAAGAGACTCGGACTTGCCAATAAAACCATCATGGTTGTTCCAAAGCCGCTTATCGGTCAGACTGCATCAGAGTTTTTAAGGCTTTATCCGTCAGCTAATATCTTAGTTGCCACAGAGCGTGATTTTGAAAAGAGCCGCAGGAAGCAGTTTGTCTCAAGGATTGCGACAGGTGACTATGACTGTATTATCATGTCCCACTCGCAGTTTGAGAAAATCCCAATCTCAGCAGAGAGAAAGGAGCGAATGCTCAATGAGCAGATTGATGAAATCAGCTATGCGATTGATGAGATGAAGGAGCGTAACGGAGAGCGTTGGACTGTAAAACAGATGGAAAGCCAGAAGAAAAAGCTGGAGGAACAGCTGAAATCTCTATCTGATGAGAGCAGAAAGGATGATCTTATAACCTTTGAGGAGCTTGGTGTTGATTCTATCATGGTGGATGAAGCACATAATTTTAAGAACCTTGCGATTTTTTCCAAGATGAATAATGTGTCAGGTATCAGCAGCAGTGGAGCGAAGAAGTCAACGGATATGCAGCTTAAATGCCAGTACCTGTCAGAGATAAATGATGGCAGAGGCATTGTATTTGCAACAGGTACACCGATATCCAATACCATGTGTGAGATGTATGTCATGCAGCTTTACTTACAGAAAGCGGCACTTGAAGAGATGGGGATTTATCACTTTGATTCATGGGCAGCGAACTTTGGTGAAGTGACAACAGCACTGGAGCTTACTGTAGAGGGAAGCGGATTCCGTTTCAAGAGCAGATTCAATAAATTTACCAATCTTCCGGAGCTTATGAATATCTTCCGTGAGGTAGCAGATGTGCAGACTGCCGATATGCTGGACTTAGATGTACCGGCACTAAGGGGCGGCAAGCCTATTATTGTGGAGTCGGAGCCTGACTGGTATGTAAAGCAGGTCATGGAAGATTTTGTTGTGAGGGCAGAGCGTATCAGAGGCGGTGGAGTTGATCCAAGCGAGGATAACTTCCTAAAGATTACCCATGAGGCAAGACTTCTGGGAACCGATGCAAGGCTGATTGATAAGGATGCACCGAATAATCCTGATGGAAAACTCAATAAGGTAGCAGAGAATGTGTGGAAAGAATATGAGAAAGGAAATGCCAACGGTCATATAGGCTGCCAGCTTATTTTTTCGGACATCGGCACACCGGGACCGGATAAGGACTTTACCATCTATGATTATCTGAAGGAAACACTTATCCAGTATGGTATTCCTGCAGATGAGATAGCTTTTATCCATGATGCCAAGACCGATGCTCAGAGAGACGCACTTTTTAAGGAGATGAGGACAGGTAAAAAGAAGGTTCTTATCGGTTCAACGGACAAGTGTGGAACAGGTGTCAATGTGCAGACACACCTTGTTGCAATGCATCATGTGGACTGTCCTTGGAAGCCAAGCTCAATAGAACAGCGAGAGGGACGAGGCATCAGGCAGGGCAACGAAAATGAAGAGGTGGCAATCTACAGATATGTCACCAAAGGAACATTTGATGCATACAACTGGTCGCTCGTCGAAAATAAGCAGCGATTCATCAGTCAGGTCATGACAAGTAAGGCTGTGAGCCGAAGTTGTGAGGATATCGACGAGGCTACACTTTCCTATGCAGAGATTAAGGCGGTTGCCACAGGCAATCCTCTTATTCGTGAGAAGATGGAGATTGACAATGATGTCCAAAGATTAAAGCTTTTGAAGGCATCCTATGACAATCAGAGATATGGCTTGCAGGATAACTTTATGATTAAGTACCCGAAGCTCATTAAGACAGCAACAGAAAAGCTTGCCAATGTAAGAGAGGATGTAAAAGCAGGGGATAAAGAGCTGATTGATAATCCGGAATTTTCCATTACCATAGGCAGGGCAACTTACACAGAGCGAGTGGATGGCGGAACGATGATGCTTGAAGCTATCAGCAAATGTAAGACCGGAGAGACGACAGCTATCGGTAAGTTTCATGGATTTGAACTGCTTGTGGAAAAGAACTTCCTTGGCATCAATTATATGGTGCTTCGTGGAAAGACCGAGTACAAGGCAGAGCTTTCCACAAGTCCTGTCGGCAGTATGGTGAAGCTGGAAAACCTGTTCAACGGACTCCATGAGAACATTGATTTCCTGGAAAAGAAGATTGAGCAGTACCAGAATGACCTTGAAGCATCAAAGACTGAGTATGACAAGCCATTTGCGTACAGCAAGGAACTGGAAGAAAAGCTGGCAAGGCAGTGTGAACTGAATGCCCAGCTTGACCTTGAGAACGCAAAGGCTGTGGATGCAGACCTGAGCGGACCGGAGGAAGAAAGAGAAGCTGATGACAGAATGGAATCTGCAGCAATTGTAGCAGAGGATAAAGGTGCTTATCCATCCGACAGAGAGGGCAGAACACGATAGGAGAGTGAATAATATGAGCATAAGAAAGGTGGTCGCAGGACTACTGATTACAGCAGGGATTGCCATTATGGCAGTCCCTTTTTTCTGGCGGGCAACCGGAGAAAAACAGACAGAACAGCTCATAAGTGAATTTGAGCAGACATTGGAGGATGATTACGATGAAGAAACAGATGTGGAGGAAGAGCAAACCTCCATTAGTGAAGAGGATGAAGCCATTCTTAAAGAAGGCGGTGTTATCGGTATCATTGAGATACCGGGCATAGATATCCGGTATCCGGTAATGGAAGGAACCACAAGTAAAGTGCTTAATGCCGGGATTGGTCATATAGAAGAAACAACAGGGATTGGGGAGAGTGGCAACTGTGTATTGTGCGGTCACAATGGCAGCAGGTATGGCACATTTTTTACACCACTAAGTCAGATATCCATAGGTGATGAAGTGATGATAACCGTCAAAAACGGACTGAGGCACATCTATGAGGTAACAGAGACAGAGGTAGTAAATCCATATGATAACAGCATCAAGACACAGAGTACAGAAAAAGAATTAACTCCTTTTACCTGTTCCCAGAAAGGAACCATGCGATTTGTAGTCAGGTGCATTTATAAGGAGGCGGTGATGGATGAATAAGAGATACCGGTTAGGTGAAATAGAAGAGGCAGTATCGGAAATGGAAGAGTTAATCGGACTTGAGGATGATATTGCAGAGATTGATGATGAATTTCAGATAGTCGTAAGCGGCTGGTCTGTATATGTCGAAAGCATGAATCTGACACTCAGACAGGGAATAGCCTGCGTATGGGATGCGGAGGAAGGATTATTTATGCCTGATTTTGATGTGACTATCGTGTATGAGGGGAACATTGAAACACAGGAGTGGCTCTACTATGAGCAGGACGGAATGGTCGTTACACTTGGCAACTGGTTAAATGGCAGATTGTCTTGTGAACAGATAGAACAGCTTTGGTGTGAGCTTATCATACCAAATCAAAACAAAGAACAAAAAGAAAGCGAGGAATAGCATATGAAGTATTCAATTAAGGTAAACGAAGTAAGGGCAAAAGAGGGCAGCAATATCAAAGGAGCAGGAAGGCATCCCGGGAGAAGGCTGTCGCAGTGGTTTCTGAGCTGAAGGCTATGAAGCTGCCGGAGGCTGCGAAGAAAGTAGCGGATGGCATTGAGGAAACGCTGACCTACTGTGACTTCCCCTCTGAGCATTGGGTGTATGTAGATCCGAACCAACAATGTGATCGAACGGATGAACCGTGAGATCCGGCGCAGGACGAGGGTAGTCGGTGCGTTTCCTGACGGAAACTCTGCGCTGATGCTGGTCTGCGCACGGCTTCGTCATGTAGCCGGAACCCAGTGGGGCAGCAAGAAATACATGAATATGAAGCACTTGGAAGCCATGGAGCAGGAGCCACTGGTTGGATAAGTAGCAGCCAGGTCACAAAGCGTCAAGGGCAAGACAAGCGGCGTACCGCCGCCCTTGACCCTTTGCGCCCTGCCTGCTGAAAAGTAACCAAGGGGCGGTTAAGCCGCCCCCTGTAATAGATTTCTACTAGAGCCAAAATCAATTTTGCGCATAACTCTTGACACTACCTCCTACGGTGTTGTTTTTACTATCCTATCCGGTTGAATCCGATGCCTTGTCTATCATACACGCTGTGCTGCTTCATCAGAAGCTTTGGGTGCGATCAAATCACCTTTCTTTTTCTGACGATGGCAACAACAAGAGTTACGATGTTCCAGAGCAGGGATGTAACCGAAACGGATACGGCTGCGGTAGCAAGGGGCTTGGAAACGCTGACTCTGTCGCTGATCGCGGAAATATTGCCTGCGTCAAGCGTTGTATTATCGGTCAGCGTAAGGATCAGATTGCCGTCATCGTCAATGCGGCAGCCCTTGATTCCGATGCCGTCTTTACCGTCAGCACCGTCCTTACCGTCTTTTCCGTCTGTGCCGACGATCTTGCCGAGGTTGGTAACAACCCCGTCGGTAAAGGTGATGATAAGATTGCCGTCTGCGTCAATATGCGCTGACTGAATTCCGGTTCCGTTCAAGCCGTTTGAACCATTTGATCCGTCTTGACCGTTTTGACCGTCCTGACCGTCCTTGCCTGCGTCACCCTTGTCGCCCTTGGCTCCGGTGACATTTCCGAGATTGTACACAGTGCCGTCGGTCAGAGTAATGATGAGGTTGCCGTTTTCATCTACAACAGCATCCTTGACGCCGACACCGGCAGCGCCGTTGTTTCCGGCATCGCCCTTGTCGCCCTTATCACCTTTATCGCCCTGGTTACCTTTATCTCCGGTGACCTTGCCTGCGTTATGCACGGTGTCGTCGGTCAGCGTAATAATCAGGTCGCCGTTCTCGTCGATCGTCACCGATTTAACGCCTACGCCTGTAGCACCGGTTTCGCCTTGGTCGCCCTTATCGCCTTGGCTGCCTTTATCTCCGGTAACCTTGCCGAGGTCAAGCACGGTATCATCGGTGAGGGTAATAATGAGATTGCCGTTTTCATTGATGACAACGGATTTTACACCTACGCCGGTGTCGCCCTTATCACCTTGGTCGCCCTGGTCGCCTTTGTCACCCTTGACATCGGCTACAATAACGGTAATGAGCATATCGCCGTCCACCGTAAAGGTGACTTCGGTCTTATTGATTTCAGAAAGCAGCTCGCCGCCGATGTACCAGCCCTTGAGAATATAGGTCGGGTCAAGCGTTACGGTTGCGGTAAGCACCGTTCCCTCGCACACCTTGTCGCCGCTGGCGATTTTTTCACTGCCGTTCTTTACCGAAAGGATACAGCCGTCCAAAGTCATGGGGAATGTGACTGTATATTCCGGTATCTCCTCGATTTTCACTGAGATGTTGGTATCCGCCTTGATTGCGCCGGTTCTATAGGTATAGCTGCCGTCGCCGTTGTCGATCCACGAATCTGCATCTGCAAGGCGGTAGTTTTCCTTCGGCTTGACTGTGACGGTGATTTCATCGCCGTAGCGAACGGTTTTGCCACTTACGAAATCCTTGTCACCGTTTTTGATTGTCATATCTGCGTGCTTCGGGCTATCCACCATAACCGTGTATTGCTCGATTTCGGTGAAATACACCTGAATATCGGTTTCGGTATCCACCACAAGCTCATAATCATACTGGCTGTACAACTTGTCGTCGGTCGTTACGGTGTCAACCTTGCTGCCACGGGTAATGACGAGCTTCTGCACACGGTAATTTTCCGCCGCCTGTGCGGTAAGAGTAATTTTCGTGCCGACGGGAACGCCTGCGCCTGACTGATAGCCCTGCTTGGTCGCTACGGCACCGGTCTGTTCACCGCTTGTGGCAGAATAGGTCAAGCCTACACGCACGGGAACATCAAATTCCACACCGATCTCGGTGTCCTTTGTGATGGTCATGGTGAAGCTTTCGCCGCTTTGTCCCTTGGCATCGTCCGTCCATGCGCGGAACTTGCAGCCTGCGTCCGTCTTGACGGTGAAGGTCAGCTTGGAATTTACAGGAACATACACGCTGTTATTCTCATTCAGAGTAACGCTGTCGCCGTTTGTATCGGTGATTTCCACCGTGCCGCCCTCTGCCGGGATATTGACCTTTACAAGCCTGCCGATTTCAGAAAGACTTACGAATTCTGCCTCGACTGTGTATTTTTCGGAAGCAAGCCCCAATGTATAGCTGTTAGAGCCTGCCGCGTCTATAGTTTCGGTGGTGCCACTTGCGTCGGTAATTTTCCATGATTTCAGTCTGTAGCCCTTGCCGGGTACGGCGGTAAAGGTCACATTATCGGTAACCGTGCCGCCGGGGGCATTCAGAGGAACATCGCCCACCGCCGCGCTGACCGTACCAATCACCATGCCGTCTGCCGTGTAGGTATCGGTAAATGTGATCTGAGCGGAATTTATTGCTCGCTTGGTGGAAACACGCATATTGGCTTCACCGTTCAGAGTAAAGGCACATACGATTGTTCCGTCTTTTTCGGGTGTGAATACCATTGTTTCACCGCCGTTGTCGAGGGTAAGGGATACAAGCTCATACTGCCCGCTTTTCGGGGTGACCTTTACCTTGATGATTTCGCTCTCGCTGATCTCATCTCCGGATTGGATCTCAACATTGCCGAGATGCCGCACCTTGATGTCGGAAGCCTTTGCGTTATCCACTGAGTAGTTGACCTTATAGAACCTCTTTGCCGTGGTAACTTCGGCAATATTCGACCATGTGCTTTCCTTTTCTTTGCCGTCCACCTTGCAAACGGAGGTAACAGCAAAACCCAAGTTGGTATTGGTTTTCAGGTTCTCAATCTCATAGGATGTCGTATCGGCAGGAAGCAGATCGGAAATTTTCGTACATTCGCCGTTTTCCGCGCGATACACATAGTAACCCTCTACCTCCGGCCAGCCGGGGGTCTTGTCGGGCTGAGACCATGTAAGATGCACCGCATCATCTGCAAACAGGTTTGCCTCTAAATCATCTACTGCAGGAGCAGGTGTGCTGACATTTGATAGGCTGTAGCCGATAAAGACGGTCTTGTTGCCTTCCTCACCATAGAGGTGCCTGAACCACTGCCCCAGCGTCCAGTCAAAGGTATACTGCGTGTAAATGCTTGCCGGGATTCCTTCCTCGGCAAGAGCCGGGCCGTCAATGTCGTTGACCGCACCGATGCATCCCTGCGAGGAGGTTTTGGTGGTCGAAACGCCCGAACCGTTGCTGTAACTCAGACTTGTTTCAAAGCCCACATCGTGCGAGAATAGGATACCGTCGCCGAACACGCCGAAGCTGATGGAGAAGTTGAAGTAAAATCCGTGAGAAATCTCCTCGGAGACCGATTTGATATTGCTCTTGGAATAGGAAACCTCATTCAGACCTCCCGCATAGCCCATACGGATAGTGTTCTGGCTGAGCTGCTGAGCGCCGAGTGCACTGTATGCGCCCCAGCCCAACTGATTGTACATATAGGGGTTGCCCTCGTTGCCGTCCAGCCAGTTTTCCGCTTCGTTGATTTTTTCAAGACGGTAGTAGCAGGCTTCATCTTTGGAGGTCTTATCCGACTCCTTGGTGATGGCGCGATTGCCCTTTTTCTCCATATAGGAGTTGTATTCTTCAGCAAAGCTGTTGTAGTCGTCAATGCTCATCTGCTGATACACCGGCTGCTGCGGAATCGACAGGCTCATTGCCGTGCCATCAGACCACTCGCCGTTTTCGTCCAGCACCTCATAGCAGTAGACAAATACCGGTGTTCTTGCAACCAGTGCCGTGTTATATGCCTGCGCCTTGACAGTCATGGCGTATTCGGTTTCCAGCGCTTCAGTGTAGGTCTTGCTCCATTCAAGAGAATAGCCCGCTGAAATATTTAGTTCAAAGGGGGCAAGCAGTCCGCCATAGCTGTAGGACATACCCACGCTGTAGGAAACATTTTTCGAGGAAGATTGCTCCAGCTCGTAGCTTTCGGTTATGGTATAGTCGGTCTCGTTATTTGCCGAGTCGCCCAGCGCTGCAAAGTAGGGCGCCGCCTGCATGACCGCCTTGACCTCCGGGTCGCTGTAGGCGTAGCTTACGCCCTTGTAGCGGGCGATAACGCCATCCTGGTCGCGGTCGCAGGATGTGAGCACCATCTGTGCGCCGGTGCCTTTATAGCCGCCGTCAACTTTGTCGGGTCCCCAACCGGATATTGTTGTACTAAAGCCGGTCACAGTGCCGTAATCGGTCACATTGCCTTTACTGTCTTTTTTGTCATTGTTATATACGCCGGCGATCATGCACTTTTTAAAGGAATATTCTTTGTCATTGTCGCGGCAGGAGGCAACGAACACGATCTGCTCTCGGCCTGCCGTGTTGCCGTCAAAGTTGCCGACCACGACTGAGCGCATATATTCCTCTTTTCCGCCAAGGCCTTCGTCAAACTGGAATCCGCTCGTTGAAGCCTTGTTTAATTCGCCGGTAGCGGTGTTGTATGTATACAATGAGCCGTTGATAAAGATATACTCTGCGGCGTTTGCTCCGTTATAGGCAACGGCCTCGACCGCAAACTTGGTTACACATTCGTCTTCTGACCAGCCGTTGGCGGCCATGGTCTTGACCTCGGATTGTACGAATCCATTGTTCTGATTGCTGAGGAGTATGCTGTATGCAAAAGTATCTGTAATCCTCATCGACATCATAATGGGGTTATAGCCGCTTTTGCGCTGTAATGAATCTAGCTTTGCTCCGGCAACAACGAGGTCGTCGCAGCCGTCGTTGTTGAAATCACCGCAGGCAAGCCCCCCGTCGTAGACGGATGTCCATGTATTATATGTCGAGTCGTACCCGGTTACATTATTTATTGAATATTTTTTGTCAGGCAGGCTGTCTACAAAAGCCAGCCCCTCTCTTCTGCCGGTCTTGCCGTACAGTATTTTGACCTGCGGGGTCGGGTCAATATATGCGCCTTTAGAATTGTATGACAACACTGCCAGGTCGTCTATTCTGTCGCCGTTAAAGTCGCCGACGACCATATCGACCGTCAGCTTTTTCCAATGGTTAGCCAGTGTATTATTTTTTGAGCCGTTGATGGTATCTGCAACGCCCTTGTTACCACTAAGGTTGGTTTGATAATTATTAACATAATAGTCATTCAGCAGCTCATCTCCAAGCTGATAATACCCCGGACCGTTTTCACGGCGATTCAGCATGGTAAGCTCACCGTCGGCATATTCATATTCCTTAATAAAACAGCCTGCCATCATATTGGCGGAATAATAGTCCAGATCGGTAATGCGGCGTATCTCCTTTTTGCTGTTCGCCACATAGATGATAAGGGTATCCTTGCCGTCGTTGTCAAAATCTCCGGCTACAATATCAATATATTTGTTGGAATCATAACCGTGGATTTGCAGATCTCCGTCACTGTCAAACGCCCAGTTCATTTCGCCGACAACCTCTGAGCTGCAGAGCTTGCCATCCCTTGCGTCGTATACAAAGAGATAAACATTTTTATCCCGACGGTTAAGACCAACATAGGCAGCATGGTCGTTACGACCGGTGCCGTCCGGGTCAAACGATGCGGACTGTATCAGAACGCAGTTGCTTAAATCAACGAAATTCATGTTAGGCAGCGAACTGTTGGATGCAGTACGTTTACTATATACAAAGTTATACAGGTCACTTGCCGTTCCGACATCTGCTATCTTGCCGGTAATGTGATTGGTGTAGGTTTCTAAATAAAGCAGCTCGCTTTGCTCCACCATCGCAAATGGGCGGTCAACATCGTAACCGTAAGGGTTGGTTGTCTTGTCGTACCCGGCAGGTACAGTGTTTTTCATCAGCGAATTGGCTGCATCGGATGAAAAGGTCGGGCTGTCGCTGCTTGCGGAAAACGCCGAAAGCGGCAGACAGGCAACGATCATCACAAGCGCCAGTGCTGCGCACACTGCCCGTCGGATGATAAATTTTTTGTTCATAGCTCAGGTCTCCTTTGATAATTTGGTTTTGCTGTCCGCTACGACAGCAGATTCTGAAAGCGGATAAGCAAGCGTGGACATGATATTTCACGATACTTATACTATTATCTATTCTATCATAACAGGGGCAGTTTCGGTTGTGTCGTTTACGCTGTATTTCGGTCGTTTACGCTGTAAACGGTCGCTCGGGCGGAATACCCCTTGTAAAAACACGGATTTTCAAGTACAATAGTATACGGATAATTTTCCACATATCAAATGCAGAAAAAATGAAATGGGGAGGTGCCTCGTCGGAATGAAAAAAACTTTACGGTGGATATGTTTAGCGCTATTCTTTGCGCTTTGCATCGGTATGCTCTGCTTTTTGCAGAAATTCACGAAGCTCAATACATCCATACAATACCTTGAGTGGCAAACCGCCTACACGGTAGGAACAGACGGCACGGAAACGGAGCTGGATTATACCGTGTCGCCCGAAAAGGGAGACCGCTTTCGCCTGGAAACAGTCGTCCCGGCAAGCAGCGAATACGGCAATTTGGTATTTGAAACGGCAGGGCTGAATATGACCGTCAGCATAGACGGGAAAGAGGTATGGCAGTCGGAAACCGCGGTGCCGGAGAATGCCGTGGGTCAGACGCAGGCGATTATCCCTCTGCCGCAAAACACGGAGTGCCGCCTTACGGTTACCGGCACGGTGACTGACACAGCAAGCCTTATTTTCCCGCCGCTGCCGCGCTTTGTGCCGGTGGATGCGCAAGAAATCGAAAGCTACGCTTATGCAAACTACTACGGTATTCCTGCCGGTGCTACCGCTTTTATATCGCTGATGATTGCCGGGTTGTTCCTTTTGAGCGTGACACGCAAAAAGGCAGATTGGAGTCTGATACCGCTTTTCCTTGCCTCTGTGGGGCTTACGATGCAATGGATCACCAAAGGAATGGGACACCATTTTCTCAGCGACGGGTTGGTCGATTTTCTGAACCGGCAAGAGATCGGTATTCTGCTGCTCGTACTTTTGGTCGTTTATCTTGTGATGAACCGTCAGCGTAAATTTTGGAAATACTTAGGAATTTCCGCTATTGCCAGCGCCGCCGCATTGGGGGTTGCATACACGGTATCATTTTTCAGAAAAAGCTACCTTTTCAAATATATCGGCAGGTTAATTTCGGATGTTACGGAGCTTGCGGATTATTCGGGGCTTTTGTATTGGGTCACCGTTTGGATGGTTGCGGTGTGCGCCGTTATTTCCGCCTATGCCGTAATGCGTTCGATTATTGCACAGCAGATGGAAAGCAAAACGCTCCGTCTGCGCAACGAATTGATTATGAACAGCTATCGTGCGATGGAAAGCAAAGTGACCGACAGCGCCGCCATTCGTCACGAAATGAAGCATAAAATAATCGCTCTTGACGCATTGTATCAAAAGGGCGATATTGATGCGCTGGGGCAATTGATCGGGGATATAAAGCAGCAAAACGATCATTTGGCGCAAACGCAGTTTACCGAAAATTTCACAGTCAATACGATCCTGCAGGACGCCGCTTATCGTGCCGCCCAGTCGGACATCCGCTTTGAGGCGCTTGTTTCCGTTCCGCCGCAGCTTACCGTTGCGGAAAGCGATCTGTACGAGCTGCTTATGAATATGCTTGACAACGCACTGGAAGCCGCCGCCGAGGCGGATGCCGGAAAACGATTTGTCCGCTTTCAGATTGAAACAAAGAACGGCTTTCTTGCCGTTAAGTGTGAAAATTCGTATGCCGGCAAGCGCAGACAGGATGCGTACGGCAACTATGTCACGACCAAGAACGACGCCGAAATCCACGGCTTCGGCTTAAAGCTGATGAGCGCCGTTGCCGTGCGTTACCACAGCATACTGGATATTTTTACTTCGGAGAATCAAACCTTCACCGTTCAAACGGCGCTGAAGCTGCCGAAGAAATAAACAAAAACAAAGAAGGACACCGCTTTAAAATAAACGGAGTCCTTCTTTTTTGCTTTAAATAGCTATTGATTTATATAGCGCACAAATGCACTTTGAAAGGCTTTATAATAGGTTCTCCCCATCGGGAGCGTTTCGCCGCTTTGCAGGGAAAGCTCAGTCCGCCCGATTTCCCGTACCTCATCCAAATTCACAAGATAACTGTTGTGACAGCGTGCAAATTGCCCCATCGGAAGCTGCTTTTCAAAATCCGAAAGCGAAAAATAATAGGTGCTGTTACCGTTGCTTTGATGAATTACGATGCTGTGGTTGTAGCTCTCAATGTACCAAATATCCGAAAGTGATAAATGCACCAGCTTCTTCCCGATATGCACCACAACCGTTTTAGGTATGTAATTCAATTTAAGATCAGTGTGGATCGCGCTCGCCAAAGCCTCTCGGCGCACGGGCTTTAAGAGAAAATGGATAGGCTGAACGCCGTACCCTTCGCCGAGGTAATTCTCACAGGCTGTCACAAAAATAATGGACACACGATTGCCTTTCTCTCTTAAAGAACGGGCAAGCTCCATACCCGTCATACCTTCCATTTGAATGTCAAGTATCAGCAGATCAAAAGGACAGCTTTCGGTATCCAACCGTTTTTCAAGTTCACAGGCCGAACGGAAAGGTTCAAGCCTATATTCAACACTGTCATTGGTTAAAATATCACTGCAAAGAGAACATAAATTTTCTCGTATTATATTGTCATCATCGCAAACTGCAATTCGGTATGCGCTCATTTTCTCACCTGCAAATTCGGAATTATTTTGTTTAATTATATCATATTTTCGAGCAGATTGCAACCAAGACGGCATATCGGTCGCGCATTACAGGTCAAGGATCGGCTTCGCAAACCCACAAGCAAGAATTGATGCATTTCAAAAGTGAGATATCAGAAGTAAAAATGTTAAATTAAACAAGAGCGTCTTTCAACTGAACAATACGGCAGGAAGAAAAAGACTGCTGTGCGTTTTTTATGATCACAGCGGTCTTTTCTGTATATCGAGATATCCTCGGTTATTGTTTTTCTTTCTGCTTGTTATAGCTTTTCAGTTGGGTAGTTCACTTTCTCCTGCCACCATGACAGGTGGCACCTGTCAGCTTGTAGGCGCATATAAAAGGATTTGCAACAGTAGTATTTGGTGATTCATTTAAGATCACCAATATTGCAATTCTTGAGAATAAGGACAAGGGTGAGCTTTTCGTATCAATGCCAAGATACCGCTCCAATGAGCGTGATGAAAGCAATGGCGTGATCTATAAGGATGTGTGCAATCCTATCACAGCAGAGTTTCGAGAGGAACTCTATACCAATATCCTTGATGCCTATGCAAGAATCAAGGAACCGGAGAAAGAGGAGACACAGAAGCAGGACAGAACACAGGAAATGCCAGAGTTTTCCGTAACTGTGACACCTTATGAGAGGGAAGGCAGTAACATCAAAGGACTTGCCCGAATTTACTTTGAAAACAGTTTCATTGTTAATAACATCAATATCGTGCAAGGCAAAGAAAAAATTTTTGTATCAATGCCTTCTTATAAGACAAAGCAGGTGGACGAGCACGGCAAGCCAATCTATCAGGATGTCTGCTATCCGGTTACAAAGGATTTCAGGGAAAAACTCTATAATGAGATTATCTCGGAATATGAGAAAGCAAAGGATAAGAGCAACGAAAAGGCGAGGGAGAGTGCAGAGAAACATCATGGCAATCCCGATAAAGAGAAGGACAAAGAGGCAACACCCTTTCGATAATCAGTAATCAGAGTACAGGGGCGGCCAAGGCTGCCCCATTTACAGAATGGAGGAAACAGAATGGATATGGAAGCAGGAAAAACACTTACCAATGAGGAGGTCATAAGAGAACTTCTCGACTTATTAAAGAAAAATGCCATGAAAGAGCAGGCAAACGATGTATTTGAGATATGTAGCTATGTGGACGGACTGGAGAAAAAGATTGACTCCATGACGGAAGAACTCACTAATATGCAGAACCAGATTAAAGAAATGCAGGAAGATACTTTTGTCAATAATGCAAAAAAGGCATTGTCAGAAGCAAAGGAGCGACTTAATACCAGATGTGAGCAGATAAAGTCGCAGGTAATTGAAGTGAAAGCACAGGTCAAATCAACTGCTAAGAGCATAGTCGAAGAAGCAAAGGAAAAGGGAAGAGCTGCATTATATAGGGTGTCGGAGTTCTTAGGAATTAAGAAAAGAATTCTTGATATCCGGGAAAATGTAATAGGGGCAATCAAGACTACAGATAAGGATATAGCAAAGACAGCACTTCTTGCAAAAGGATTTCGTGAAGCTAGGCAGACAGCAGCCAATGCATTCCGTACTTTTGCTGACAAGCCGGAGGTGGATTATTCTCAGAAAGAGCAGAAACATCCCATTACAAAGGCGGTGCTTGCACCTATGAAAGCAGTAAAAAAGATGTTTGTATCAATGGAACTTCATCTGGATCGGCTGTATTGGCAGGTGGCGGTTTTATTGGTCTGGAGCTGGCAGAAAATTTGAGGGAGCTTGGCATGGATGTTACGATTGTCCAGCGGCCTA
>ENA-UAMR01000092-UAMR01000092.1-human-gut-metagenome-genome-assembly--contig:-NODE-92-length-25112-cov-5.273496_pt1 | contig 25112 bp, 17 predicted proteins | sample MGYA00243283_ERZ654497 | MGnify/ENA primary metagenome ERZ654497 (study PRJEB26926, sample SAMN06164404) | human gut metagenome | biome: ENVO:00009003; feature: ENVO:2100002; material: ENVO:00002003... | reverse complement strand
CTAGTCGTCGGCAGCGTCAGATGTGTATAAGAGACAGTTCTTCAGCTGCGTCACACGCCCATCATTCATCACGTCTGCCAGCATCATCACAGCAGCATTGTTGTAGTCTGCCACCGTCGCACCATCGTCCAGCTGGAACAAGTTACCCTGGCGCGCATGCTGGCTCACATGCTGACCAAGCTTAAAACCAGCCTTGCGGGCCTTATACACCAAGTCTACAGCAGCAGCCAACTCCTTCGACAAGTCATAACCACCACCCAGGCGGTGACAAGCCACCACCTCAGGCAAAGCAGCCATCACAGCCTTGCGCATACTCTTCACCTCAGTAATCTGACGCACAGCATCAGGGCTGCCCTGGAACACCTTGCCCACAAGCACACCCTCAACCATAGCCTGACCGCTCTCGCTCAAACGGCCGCCGTCAAACAACTGCGCCATCTCTGTCTGAGGTATCACGCCAGCATCAGCCAACTCCTTCACCACAGCAGCAGTAGCAGCATCATCAGCATAAAACTCAGCCAACGACTCATGACGCCCTATCACGTCCATCACACGGCCAAACAAAGCATCGTCCACCACCTTGCCAAGCTTCACAGCCATCTCAGTACGGCTCTGGCTCTTCTGCTCACGCTGGTTGAACTTCGCAAAGGTCTCCGACGTGTAAGGCATCTCACCATCAGGCACAAACACCACACGCGGGTGCTCAAACCCTTCCACCTGCTCCGTCGTAAAACCGAACTTGCCGGCATGCCCGCGAAGATACGCATTATATTTCGCATCACTACCATTCAAAGCCGCAATTTCACCAGCCATGGTACGGCCGTTACCCGACAGCACCACACCATCACCACTCACCACCACAGGGCTTTGCAGCGCACGGCTGTCATAATCTGCCGCCATGCCACGCGTCACCTGCTGGGCCTCAGCGTCACGCTTATAGTCACGGTCATTCACCGTTTCACCATTCACGTCCACAGGGTAACCCTCAGTCTCCGCAAACCCGTTCGTAGCCTGGTGCGAAGCACTCGCCGCACCACTCTCCGTCAGCACATAATGACCGGTCACCACCTCACCATTAGGCAAAGTAATCTCATCTGCACCACCATCTACCTTCGGAGCATTCTCCCACTTCTCCTTAATGGCAGGAGCCACAGCGTTACTCCCCAAAGCCTCCTGCTCGGCAGCCTTCTGCGCCATCTCAGCCTTGCGCTGCTCCTCCTGCGCCACGGCATCGTCATACAACGCCTTGTCCTTCTCCTTGCGCGCACGCCGTTCCTCAAGCAACACCTTGTCACGCTCAGCCTTCACCGCATGCCAGTAGTCCACAGCCTTCTGAGCCTCAGCCACACGAGCCTCATAGTCTGCCTTAGCCTCCTTGTAAGCCGCAATGTTAGTACCCATCTTAGGAGTCTTGCCCTTAACCTTTTCAAGATTCTTCTCAGCCTCAGCCACCTTGTTCTCCACAAAAGCATTCGCCTCCTCAGCATCAAGACCACTCTCCTTAAACACATAGTCATGACCACGCTTCGGAGTCGTCGCAAGCCAGTCCTCCTCCTGCACCGCATTCTTGCCCTTGCCAACAACACGCATCGGCATAGGAGCATTTTCAGACACACCAACTTGTGGCACTTCAGCTTGCACATCCGAAGATTGCTCCGCACCTTTGCTCTCAGAAGACAAGTCGGATTGAGGAGTGGGGTTACCCTGATTGTCAGTCAGGGTCACTTTCGCTTCATTATCCTTATAATATTCGCCACCAGGTTGAGTTCTGGGGTCATTTAAGAGAGTTTCATACCATTCAAGATTATCCTTGAAAGTATTTCCATCACTACCTCTAACAGTTACAGACCCCTTTGGCCATTGTCCATCTCTCGTGTCATTCCTGTCTATCTCAACAATAGTATCTTCATTCCCGCTTTTATGTCTTATGACATCACCAACCTTAATCTCACGTAAAGACGGTTCTTCTGTTTTCTGCGCACGCTTCAGCACACCGCTTTCCACCATCTGCTCAAACATGCCATCTTCATACGTCTGCTCCTTCCCGTCTGCGCCAACAGCAGCAACCTTGTCGCCATCAACATTCGCCATATCCAACACCCGCTGCCCGTCTTCCGTGCCAAGCACATCAAAGCCACTGCCCTTAAAGTGCTCAATGACCGCATCGCAAAGTATAAACACCTCACACGTAAGGGTTTGCATGGCTTCTGCATGCGCGGCTCTACATTTTCACTCTTCTCCGAAGACACACATATCCAGTGGCCGACGACTTCTCACCATCGGTCACACCAACTTTAGCACCCTCCAACGAAGGAGCCGCTACTTCCTTGCCATTACTTACTGCTGAGCGTCCATTGCCCGACTGTTCTCCAGCCTCAGCTTCGCTTCGTGCAGAGCGTCCGTATCGTCCAAGTCCGGATTCTCTTTCTGCAACTGATTGGCCATTTCCGCTATTTGCTTCGGAACCCTCAATCGTCTTACTGCTCCGCTCGGAAGCCTCACGGGCCAAAATATTGTGTCGTCGTTCATTTTCTCTTACTTTATATGCACGTCTAATGAAAAATTGCAGTGTCGAAATCTTTGAGGAGCTTTCTGTAAGAGCAATTATCTACGCCCCTACATTCAACATACCTAACGAATGGTATGGATCATGCTCATTGTTATGCCATCAGCGTCCTTTGAATGTTCTGCAAGGAAACGCTGCCACAATGTTTCCAATTTTATGGCGTCCTCATTACCAAGCAGACGACCAGAATGGCCACCAGTCCAATCAAAAGAAGGCATTGCTTCTTGCAAAGCCTCTGTTGTTAACATGGGAACCTCTTCTGGGTCAAGAATAACATTTGGAAGCATATCCATATAGTACACACTTCTGCCTTTGCCGCTCCAATCTTCACCCTCGTACGGTTGAGAGTCAAAAACGCCACTCATCACAATCCCTGTATTACCTTTGCCTACCCTAACGAGGAAGAACCTGTCACCACATCTGGCCTTATCATAATCCCAAACACTCCAATTAAAATATTCTGTCAAGTTGTACTCTACGCCAAAGCAATGATCCTCAAGCGATACGCTTGATATGTCGGGATTCCACATCAAAATAAACGTGCACTGCTTCTCATCAAAACCCTCTCCAGGATAAGTAGGTTTATAATGCAAGTCGTCGGGTTGTAAATGGCGGGCTGCGTCCATCATATCATGCACCATATCCACCGTTAACGCTTCCGTACGTCTAAATTGCATTTCGTCCAAACGTTCAAACGCGTCATTCGGCAAAATCTTCCAGATTTCCCTAAAAGGAATAAATACCGGGGGGATAGCATCATCCATATCTATAATTCCCAACAAATCGGCCTCTGATATGTAATTAAACTCGTCCACCTGGCCATTTCTGATACAAATTGCAGAGATAGTGAGCCCATTTTCAACATCTCCATCAGACGAAGGCATAACCATGCGAGTGCTTGTGTCTTTCCAATTTACACTATCCCATTGCATAGAACAAAGGTTTTCAAAAAGGCTATCTACGTCCTCCTTATCCACATCATCGGACAATGGGATATCAAAAGATTCGAACAAATGCGCTACCAAGCAGAATTTGCAGAAAAGACCATACATAACAATATGCTGCCCAGTATGTTTTACTAACGCTCGGGCTGCATCAAGCCCGGCCTCTTGCTCACGTTCAATCCATTCGTCATTAAATGCAGACAAGGGAGCAATTACCTCCACTTCATCTTCAAGGTATGCTTTGGCACCAGTCAGCTGCATTATAGCATCTATGGCTTTGACAAACAACTGATAATCTGCCTTGGTCGAGAATGAGCAAACTCGCACCTCCAGTCCATCTTCTTCCTCATTCACCTCTATACCACGAAGTGCCTTATTGAGGAAGCCGAATTTTAGAGATGGGTATTCATTCGAGGTGGCTACAATTTCAGTTCCCTTATCTGCCACACGACGCAAAATAGCATCTGGTTCTGGAACATCATTAGTTCTGATCTTTACACTAACGCTCATATAAATACCGTTTTTAATATTAAACTTAGTTGAAACAAAATTCTGTTCTGCAAATATGCAACATTTCCCCGAAAAGCACAACAATAGTATCACTAACTTACTAATGTGACTATTTACTCAAGTTTGAGTTAAATACGAAACTTGAGTTATCTTACTACGTACGTTCAACATGCTTACTACGTTCGAAGTAAATGCTTACTACGTTCGGAGTAAGCATATATTTCGGTCGTTCCACATGTTTTCTACGGTCAATGCGGCATGACTTAGGCTTGGTTTTGTGTTCTCATCACTCCCACGCGTGCATCACCTTTTCGTTTGATAACGGACGATCGCCGCCGTTATTCGTACCGCACTTGCTAAATCCGAAAGTTGAGCTATTTATATTAAGATCTGCTGATATCAATTCTTGAACAGAACCGGTGCATCACTTAGTTTACACTTACCACAGACTCTTTTTAATTTAGAACACCTACTTATAAAAACATTCGTATAAATGCCCGTGCATAGTTTTTTTTGCGTAAGTTTGTATAGTTGTAACATTGAATGCACATTATATCCATGTCAAGACTTTAATAACAGTTTGATTATCAACAGGTCTTGAACTAATGAACTACGAGCTGTGAGGTGTTAGAGGTATATACACGACAATATTTTGTCAAACACAGAAGTTTGGCGTGTCATGATGCCTTTCTGCACCGTCCGGAATGGAGTTCCTTTTTTATAATAAAAGTGTGCGCCCCCTCGCTCAAGAAGGGATAGTTACAGTCTTGAACTCTAAGCATAACGAACTGATGAAGGTAATGTTAGATGTTGTACTGGCATACACACCCGGTACCCCTCACCTGCCGCAGGTGGTTGAAGATATTAAAAGCTGCGATTGCGTTAACAAACTGCTTTTGGCTTGCACCGACGAGCAAAAGGCTGACGCAGAGAAAATAGCGAACGATAAATGCGAACTGCTTGTTACAGACAGTGTGACAAGTGCTAAGTTTTTACGTACAGCCGCACAACGCGTAACGGCACAGTATGTGGCATTCTACCTAAGCAACCATACCCTATGCATTGGCTACCGGGCGTTCGACAGATTGTTGCAAATTGCAGCTGCGTATGATACGGATAGCGAAAAAGCACTCATGGTGTACAGTGACCGATACGATGAACAAGGTCTGCACCCTACTATTGACTACCAGGAAGGTGCTCTGAGAGATGACTTCGACTTTGGATCATTGGTGCTTTTCCGTTCAGCGGACGTGAAAAACTTTTTGAAGCACCGGCGTGGCATGCAATACACTTATGCCGCGATGTATGCCTTACGACTATACGTAAGCGCCCATGGCGAAATAATACACCTAAAGGAGCCCTTGTACACAGAGTTGGAAACTGACTTGCGCACATCTGGGCAAAAACAATTTGACTACGTCAATCCACGCAACAAGGTGGTGCAAACCGAAATGGAACGTGCTTGCACAGAGCATCTTAAGGAAATTGGTGCTTGGCTGGCTCCCGACGAATACGACGAATTGCCGAATGACAACACTTGTTACCCAGTTGAGGCAAGTGTCATCATACCTGTGCGCAACAGGGCACGAACCATTGGCGACGCCATTGACAGTGTATTAGGACAAAAGGCCGATTTTGACTTTAATGTGATTGTCGTGGACAACCATTCTGACGATGGAACGGCCGAAGTCGTTAATAAGTATCACAACAACAACCACGTGGTGCTACTCCAACCAGAACGCACTGATCTGGGCATCGGAGGGTGCTGGGATATGGCCATTCGCAGCAAGTGGTGCGGAAAGTATGCTATACAATTAGATTCAGATGACTTATACTCGTCTGATGACACCTTGACACGCATTGTGGCTGCCTTTGAAGAGCAAAATGCAGCCATGGTCATTGGCAGTTACCGCATGGTAAACTTTGCACTCGAGACGCTGCCACCAGGACTAATTGCACACACAGAATGGACTGCTGACAATGGACGCAATAACGCACTCCGAATTAACGGATTAGGTGCGCCACGCGCTTTCCGCACCGACATTTTGCGCAAGATCGGATTTCCCAACACGAGCTATGGCGAAGACTATGCTCTCGGACTGGCCTTTTCAAGACATTACCGCATAGCGCGCATTTTTGACGAGCTGTACTTGTGCCGCCGATGGGAGGGAAATTCTGACGCTGCACTGAGCATTGACAAGCAAAACAAAAATAACGCATATAAGGACGCGCTAAGAACTATTGAACTCAGGACCAGACGAGCCATGATCGAACGCTGGAATTCGCCCGTCAGAAAATGCGACGTTGAAGATTTCTTCAAAAAACAGCTGGACCAATGGCACGACGTGGCAGAAAGGTGTGAACAACTCAAAACTTACGTAAAAGTGAAAGAGTTGCCGCTTGAATATGGCACACTCAATGTACAATACAACCCGGCACGCATAGTAAGCACTGCTGCAAAAATAGATAAGGCTGCCCTAAAGAAAAGACCTTGCTTTTTGTGCGACACCAACCGTCCCTCATGCCAAACATCTATGCCTGTACTTGGTAAGTTTCAATTATTAGTAAACCCCTACCCCATTCTGCCATTGCACCTTACAATACCAACGCGCCGGCACACTGCACAAAGATTGTCACATTTCAGCAAAATGCTTGACACAATTACATGGAACTTGCCTGGAATGTTTGTGTTCTACAATGGCGCGAGATGTGGTGCCTCTGCTCCTGACCACGCCCATCTGCAAGCAGGCCAACGAGGATTGGTACCTATCGAAAGGGATTGGAAGTTGTACGAAAACAATCTGCAACGCGTATACCCGTCACTTAAAAAAGAAGAGGCAGCCCTTGAGGATCTTGGATATGATCCTAAGACAAGCGGCATATACCTGCTTAAAAATTATGCCTGCCCGGCCTTTGTTATACAAGGTCCGGCAAGCAACGATGTACCCTTACTTTTGCAAAAGTTGATGAGCGTTTTACCAGTTGCATCGGGTACGCCGGAACCTGACATAAACATACTGAGCTGGCGACAAGAGGGCACGCCAAACACGCCTGATCACATTGTAATGGTTGTGTTTGTGCGCAAGAAACATCGTCCAAACTGTTATTTTGCAGATGGCGATGCGCAAATATTAGTAAGTCCGGGAGCTATTGACATGGGAGGCCTCATCATTACGCCACATGAGGAGGACTTTGAAAAGATGACAGCCCATATTGCCACAAGCATTCTGCGTGAAGTGGCCATTAGCAATAGCGAAATTAACAACATTGCCAAATTGCTGCATAACAAACGTGCTGACCACAAGAGCAAAGGTTGCATGACAAATGAAACCAAGGCTTTGAAATCACTGGCAAACCGTGACATCTGTGTGGGAATTTTACACGCCGAGGAAATTGACTTTGCATTAAACGGCAACTTCCAAGCCAAGGGCGAGACTGTCAGCGGTATGCAACACGTACAGTGTACCGAGGGCGCTATTAAATGGAAAGACAACATTTATAGCGAACTCAACTTCATACCCGAGAACGACGACACGTGCTTTTTTACCCTGCAAGGCGTAACAATTGGCATTGGGTTTCATTGGCAAAGACAAGAAGAGCAGAGTTTTAAGGGCAAATTGCGACTTATAGTTGACGAAGGCAAACTCGTCGTGATTAACGAACTGCCAGTTGAGGCTTATCTCGAAAGTGTTATTTCATCTGAAATGAATGCAACATCTTCGCTCGAACTGCTTAAAACGCATGCTGTGGTGTCACGCAGTTGGGTGTATAGTCAGATGTTGCATCGCATGATGGGTGAAGGTGGTACCGCCAACTACTTCAACTTTGTGCATAAACACGGTGAGATACTTAAATGGCATGACCGCTCTGACCACGCACTCTACGATGTGTGCGCTGACGACCACTGCCAGCGATATCAGGGCATAACCAAGTCAGCCCTGCCACAAGTGAAGAAAGCTGTTAGCGCTACAAAACATGAAGTGCTGATGTACAACGGTAGTTTGTGTGATGCACGCTTTTCAAAATGTTGCGGTGGTGTGAGCGAATTATACAGCTCATGCTGGGACAATGACGATAAGCCTTACCTGGCAGTCGTACGCGATGCTGCAGACGGTGATATACCCGATTTGACAGACGAACAAACTGCCGAAAAATGGATTAGGAGTGCTCCCGTCAGCTACTGCAACACCCACGACAAACGTTTGCTGAGCCAGGTGCTGAACAACTATGACCAGGAAACTACAGACTTTTATCGTTGGCGAGTAGAATTATCACAAGACAAAATTCGTTCACTCATTGAGGAAAAGACCGAACAGACCTTTGGCCATATTATTGCTCTGGAGCCTGTTCAGCGCGGCCCTGGCGGCAGAATTATCAAACTTAGAATTGTTGGCACTGAAAACGAGCTCATTGTAGGCAAGGAATTAGAAATCAGAAGAATGCTTTCCGACACCCACCTGTACAGTTCGGCTTTTGTCGTAGATACAATATACGGTGCTGACAAAACCGTACCTACAAAATTTGTGCTTACCGGTGCCGGTTGGGGACATGGTGTAGGCCTATGCCAAATAGGTGCTGCGGTTATGGCGGACGAAGGGAGTAGTTATGACGAAATATTGACTCATTACTACAAAGGATCTGTTAAACGTGATTTGACTGAATTGTAAAATCCAATGACTTTATGACGGGGCAAGCACCTCTTCATAAAGTCACTTCCTAAGCCTTTCAATCTGCGGTTATTGATATGGACGGCGCATTGACAGCGTCTGAATGTGTACACTTTAGATTCTACCACACACCAACTATTCTTTACCCATCCCCCTCGCCAAACAACCAATTATCAAACAGTAGAGGCTTCCACAAGACTATTATTTAGCCTTGTAGAAGCCTCAACTTTTGCTCATTTCTTGTGTTGTGATTAAGAGTCGTTACAGAAGCACAGGGACATTTACCTATATGATGTACCCATGCTTGATGGGTATTCCATCAATTCTGTTCCTCCTCAAAATCCATGTGGGCTTGTACCACAAATAGTAAATCCTCTACTGAGAAATTGCCCATGCCCTCTTTCTTGGCTTTTTTAGCCAAATGGGCAGCTATTGCCTCTTCGTCTATTTCGATGTAGCCTTCTTTGTCGGGGGTTGCATCAAGTATTCCACTCTCGGTGTAATACTCAACAATCACGTCTATAAAGTAATAGAGCAACTCCTCAGTAAATACATCTTTTAGCTCTTGTGGCAAATGCTGCTTGATGTAGGCCACAGCTGCAGCGTCCTGCTGCGCATCAAGCATTAATTCTTCGTCGAGATTCATTTCAACAAGTTTTCAATTTTCTCAGCGAACTCTGACTTGGGTCCTGCACCTACATGCTTGTCAACTACCTCACCATTCTTAATAAAAAGCACGGTGGGCACATTGCGAATGCCAAACTTTGACGTCAGTTCTTCGTTATCGTCTACGTCACACTTACCTACGTTCACACGGCCTGCGTACTCTTCAGCCAATTCGGCAATATAAGGCGCAATTTTTTTGCAAGGTCCACACCATGTGGCAGAGAAGTCTAACACAATGGGGAGTCCCTCTGCTAAAACACTTTCGAAGTTTGAGTCTGTAATGATCTTTTCCATTTTCTAATGTATAATTGGTTTAAGTTTTATATTGAAGCAAATATTATGCCATCAGTTAATCTGATATGTGAAGTCAACCTTTTTTAAGTAGTTAATCAACAAGCTGTCAACAGACACATGACACAACTTACTTTGTAACATCACTTGCGAATGCTCGTCATTGTCAAGTATATTAAAGAACACGTCTGTCGGACCTGGTGATTTGCGAATGATAGAGGCAAGTTCGTTGACGACCTCAAGCGTGAGTTTCTCAGTAGCCACATTGATGGTTATCGACTTGATTTTCTGATCCTTCACATCGCTCAGAAATTCTATGCGGCCAATCTTTAATTCATAAGCACCTTGTTGCCACTGTCTTTCCTCCACCCGGGCAGTAATAAACAAAGAGTTACCTACGTGAAAATAGCCACTGAATTTGGCCCAGTCTTCGCCAAAGAGTGCAATTTCCCCAGCTCCACTGTAATCCTCCAACTTGGCGATACCGTAAGGTTTGCCAGTGCGGGTCTGCCCCATTCTGACATCTGTTACGATGCCACCAAGAAAGACATCTTGATTGGCGAATGCCACTTTATCCTCAAGTTGGGTCATGCGCATATTGCACACATCTTCCACTATGATGCGGTATGAATCGAGCGGGTGACCTGATATATAGATACCTATTAGGTCACGCTCACGGTTCAAGCGTTCGAGGTCGCTCCAACGCTCGACATTCTTTGGCGGCTCAGGCTTTGCTATCTCAAGCACCTCACTCGGCCCAAATAGTGAGAAAGTGTTTTGAGCTTGATCGGCCTGAAATGTATTGCCATAACGAACCAGGGCATCGAGGAATGTCTCACCATTTTCGCATGGCGTTACAAATTGCTCACGTGTTATGTTGCCAAAACTGTCAAACGCTCCTGCAAGAGCCAAACTTTCAAGAGATTTTTTGTTACAGGTTGACAGATTGACACGTTCGACCAAATCGTATACGGACTTATATACACCGTTTTTCTTACGTTCGGCAAGTATCTGCAACACAGCACTTTCACCTACGCCCTTTACTGCACCCATGCCAAAGCGAATGTCACCACTATGATTAACACTAAACTTGAGATAGCTCTCGTTAATGTCAGGACCAAGTGTGCTGATACCCATAGATTTGCACTCGTCCATCAACTTAGCCACCGTGTTAATATCGGCCAAACTGCGGCTCATCACACCAGCCATATATTGTGACGGATAATTTGCCTTAAGATAAGCCGTTTGATAGGCTACCCACGAATAGCATGTGGCATGACTTTTATTGAAAGCATAGGACGCGAATGCGCGCCAGTCATTCCAAATTTTTTCAAGAACCTTTGGGTCGTGACCATTAGCCTTACCACCATCAATGAACTTGGGGTACATGTGGTTAAGCTTTTCTATAAGCTTTTTACCCATTGCCTTTCGCAGTGCATCACTCTCGCCACGCGTAAAGTTTGCAATTTCACGCGAGAGCAACATGACTTGCTCCTGGTAGACGGTAATGCCGTATGTATCCTTCAAGTATTTTTCCATACAAGGAAGGTCGTAGGTAATTGGCTCGTCACCATGTTTACGGGCTATGAAAGACGGAATATATTGCATAGGTCCCGGGCGGTACAACGCATTCATGGCAATAAGGTCCTCAAAGGTTGAGGGCTGTAGCTCACGCAAATACTTTTGCATACCCGGCGATTCAAACTGGAAGGTACCTATGGTACGACCATCGCAGTATAACTGATATGTGGCAGGGTCCTCAATGCTGATTTCATCAATGTTGAGATCAATACCCAAAGACAGCTTGATATTTTCAAGAGCCTCCTTGATGATGGACAGAGTTTTCAGACCCAAAAAGTCCATTTTTATCAAGCCCGTTTCCTCAATCACACGCCCCTCATATTGGGTACAGTGCAATTCCTCTCCTGTTTCCTTATCCTTGGCGGTAGATACGGGTACCCAATCTGATATATTGTCACGACAAATGATAAAGCCACACGCATGCACACCCGTATTGCGCACATTACCTTCGAGCATTTTTGCATAACGAATTGTATCACGTAATAAAATGTCCGAAGATGTCTCAGCCTCACGCAGTTCGGGTATGGCAGCTATCGCATTTGTCAAATTCATTTTAGGCACTTTGCCATCAGGCCCTTCTGGCAATTTATCGGGAATAAGTTTGCAGAGGTTATTTGATATTGACAGTGGCAGTTTCTGAACGCGGGCCACATCCTTGATAGCAAGTTTTGTGGCCATTGTACCATAGGTTATGATATGTGCCACATTGTCTGCGCCATACTTTTGAGTAACCCAATTCAGTACGCGGCCACGACCATCGTCATCAAAATCGACATCGATATCGGGGAGTGAAATACGGTCTGGATTTAGGAAACGCTCAAACAGCAAGTCGTACTTGATAGGGTCTATCTGCGTGATACCCAAGCAATAGGCAACAGCACTACCAGCTGCAGAACCACGTCCTGGCCCTACACTCACATCAAGCTCCTCACGTGCCGCACGAATGTAGTCCTGCACTATTAAGAAGTAACCTGGGAAACCCATCGTCTTCATGATATGCAGCTCAAATTTTATACGCTCTGCTGTTTCATCGTCCAGCGGGTCACCATAGCGCTTTTGGGCTCCCTCATAAGCCAATTTGGCAAGATAATCAGCCTCAAGCTTTATACGATATAGTTTGTCAAAACCGCCAAGCTTTTTGATCTTCTTCATGCCATCTTCGCGGCTCATCACGACATTACCATTCTCGTCTTGTGTGAATTCGTTGAAGAGATCTTCTTCGGTCAAATTCTTACGATATTCCTCCTCAGTGCCAAACTCCTCGGGAATGGCAAAGTTAGGCATGATAGGAGCATGATCTATTGAGTAGGTTTCAACCTTGTCACATATTTCACAGGTAGTAGCAAGTGCCTCTGGCAAGTCGGCAAAGACTTCATTCATCTCAGCACGAGTTTTGAACCACTCTTGCTTTGTATACAGCATTCGTCTGGGATCTTCCAAATCCTTTCCTGTGGCCAAACAAATCAAGCGGTCGTGTGCCTCGGCATTCTCCTCATCTACAAAGTGACTATCATTAGTGCAAATACATTTTACATTATATTTTTGCGCTATGCGTAACAGTTCTTTGTTTACCTGAACTTGCAACGGATACGTTTCGCGATTGGCCCTGACTGAGGGGTCCTTGACCTCGTGTCGCATCAGCTCCAAATAATAGTCATCGCCAAACACGCTCTTGAACCATTGCACACTCTTTTCAGCCTCTTCAATACGCCCTTGCATAATCATTTGCGGCACCTCACCACCCAGACATGCAGAACAAACTATCAAATCTTCATGATACTTCTCCAAATCCTTGTGATCTGTACGCGGACGCATATAAAAGCCATCTACCCACGATCGAGATACCAACTTTACAAGGTTGTGATAGCCGTGCTCGTTTTTGGCCAAGACTATGAGGTGCCAGCCTGACTGGTCAATTTTCTCAGCTTTAAATGATTTGTCGCCACGACGCGACACATACATTTCGCAACCGAAAATAGGCTTGAAATTAGCTATCGGGCGTTGTTTTTTGAGCACAGCCTCGCATTCGGCAATAAGTTCGGCTTCACTTTTTCCCTCATCAGGATTTTTACCATCCTTATCTAACTTAGGCACATAGCTACCGTCTTGCAACGAAGCCAACTTCGCCTCCATATCCTTTACAACCCCCTTGGCCTTACCTATGACCTTGTTTGAGTAATTAAAGAATTCTTTTATACCCATCATGTTACCATGATCCGTCACTGCCATGCCACGCATGCCGTCGCGTATGGCCTTATCGACCAACTTTGGCACAGCTGCCTGTCCGTCAAGTATTGAATATTGGGTATGTACGTGTAGATGTACGAAATCTTGCATATTATAATTGTAAGGAGAAAATGTTGAAACACATAAACAACCTGTGCCACACCTGCCAGTAGGAGTAGACACAGACTATTCAATTACAAAGCTACGAAAAAGACTGCAATTGCTTGCCACTTTGTAGCCATATTTGCTATCACAACAAAAGTATTTATGAAAACGCTTTGAAAGTACATAAAGTTTTTTTACTTTTGCGAATAGACTTGGGCGTCCATACCTCTGTCTTGAACAGACATGCCGTTTCAAGCAAAAAACAAAGTTATCGTTACAAATCTTTATAACAAAACAAAATCATGAGAGTTATTATCGAACCCGACTACGAAAAGTTGTCAAACTGGGCTGCAGAGTATGTTATTAGCAAAATCAATGCAGCCAATCCAACTGCAGAGAAGCCTTTCGTATTGGGTCTGCCTACCGGTTCATCACCAATCGGCATGTACAAGGCATTGGTTAAGGCCAACAAAGAAGGCCGCGTCAGCTTTAAGCACGTATTGACATTCAATATGGACGAGTATGTTGGCTTGCCCGAATCACACCCCGAAAGCTACCACTCTTTCATGGCTACAAACCTTTTCAATCACATTGACTGCCCGAAAGAAAACATCCATATTCTGAACGGTAATGCCGAGGATTTGACAGCCGAATGCGCACACTACGAACAAATGATCAAGGATGCTGGTGGCATTGACCTCTTTATTGGTGGTATTGGCCCCGATGGTCACATCGCATTCAACGAGCCGGGTAGCTCACTCACAAGCCGCACTCGTCAAAAGACTTTGACTACCGACACAAGAGTTGCCAATTCACGTTTCTTCGGTGGCAAACCCGAAGATGTCCCCGCTACTGCTCTCACCGTTGGCGTAGGTACTGTTATGTCTGCCAAGGAGGTTCTCATTCTCTGCAATGGCCATAACAAGGGTCGTGCTTTGCAAGCTGCTATCGAAGGCCCCGTTACACAGATGTGGACTATTTCAGTACTCCAGATGCACGAACACGGCATCATCGTTTGTGACGAAGCTGCCTGTGAGAACATCACTCATGGCACCTACAAATACTTTAAGGATATCGAGAAAGACAATCTCTGATAACTATCAAAGATATTAACAAGCAACAAGTGTAATATTCACTCCCCTACCGGGTTGAATATTACACTTGTTTTTTATAAGTAGATTGTTCAAACCCATTTTACGAACACCTACTTATCTGGTATCATAATGAAAGAGCACACCTCTACCCCAGCCCTCAACAATAACGAGGGTGCGGTTAATCAAATTGTATAGCTTTAGCTGGTTGGATATGCGAAACCAAATAGCTCGGAATTACAAGGGCAAGCATTGTAACCAAAAGAGTGATTACATTCAATACAACGATGCTCAACACGTCAAAGTCCACTGGAGCATAAGGCACATAGTAAACTTCTGGGTCAAGCGAGACAACATGAGTGTACTTCTGTAACATGACAACCGAAATGCCAATTACATTTCCCCACAACATGCCGCGCCCTATAATAAAAGCCGCATACCATAAAAAAGTGTGACGTATACGATTGTTGGTGGCGCCCAAAGCCTTAAGCACACCTATTGTCTGCGTTCGCTCTAATATCAAAATAAGCAATCCGCTCACCATTGTAAAGCCTGCCACACAAATCATTATCACCAATATGACCATGACATTCAAGTCAAGCAAATTTAGCCACGAAAGTACGGAGGAGGTCACAGGGTTGTCCTTCACACTTAATACTGCATACGACCTCTTAAAGCGGTCTGTATGTCCGCCGACCTTCTTGGCCAAAATGTACTGAACCTTGTCAAGATCATCATAACTGCCAAGGCGGATCTCAAGACCACTGCTTTGTTCGGGCAGCCATCTGTTCAGTTGGTTTACCGCGTACATGTCAGCCAAAACGACATTGTTGTCAAATTGCTTCATATAGGTATTATATATACCTACAACCTTGAACCGTCGCTGCTTGATGGTATTTGAAAAATAATAACTGTAAACCTTGTCTCCAACCGACAACTTCAGTTTATTGGCGATTGTTTGAGAAATGACAATTTCATTTTTGGTCTCACTGTCCGAAAAATGAGGCAAATGCCCCGACACCATATAATGCTTGATAAAGTTCAAATCATATTCGCCAGCAACTCCCTTGAGCAACACACCTGCAAAATCTGATTGGGTCTTGAATATACCCATTTTTTGCGAAAAACGCTGTACAGATTCTACACCTGGAGTCTGCTTGATCTGATTTATCAATTTTTCGTCTGTTACCACAGGAAAACTCTCAGGCGAGCTCAAAGAGTTGGGCTCTATCACCTCTATATGGGAAGTGAAACCTGCTATTTTTCCACTCACCTCATGCTGAAAGCCCCTAACGAAACAGATCGACACAACCATCACTGCCAACCCCACTGCTATGCCAGCAGTAGCAATGCGCAAAGCCGGAGGCGATGCCTTACGCACCCCTCCAGTATTTTTATCACTGTTCTTGAAAAAACGTTTTGCTAAAAATAACGAAAGCATTATTTGCCCCAATTATGATTGTAGCTACACAATGGCGAACCTGACCAAACAACTAAAAGGCAACGTTACGATTTACCCAATAGCCACATTGCCGCGCCCAAACCATGTTACAGCATAATTACACTTCACGTCCAGGATACGCCTCAATAGCCTTGCGCAGCACAATAAGCGCCCGTTGCAGGTCTGCCTTGTTGAGCACATAAGCTATACGCACTTGATTGCGTCCAGCCCCAGGTGTAGTGTAGAAACCTGCAGCCGGGGCCATCATGACAGTTTCACCCTCGTATTGGAAATCTGTCAAACACCAGGCACAGAACTTTTCAGCATCATCTACTGGTAATTTTGCCACAGTATAGAAAGCGCCCATTGGTATAGGCGAGTATACACCCGGTATGCGATTCAGACCATCAATCAAGCATTTACGCCGCTCAACATACTCGTCATACACATCGCGTGCATATTCAGGGGCCGCATCTAACGAAGCCTCTGCCACGAGTTGTCCTATCAAGGGAGGACTCAAGCGCGCCTGGCAGAATTTCATAACAGCCTTGCGCACTGCCTCATTCTTCGTGATTAGTGCACCAATACGTATACCACACTCGCTATAACGTTTCGAGACAGAATCAATCAACACCACATTTTGCTCAACGCCTTCAAGGTGGCAAGCCGAAATGTATGGTGATCCCGTATATATGAATTCACGATAAACCTCGTCTGAGAATAAATAAAGGTCATATTTCTTTACCAAATCGCGAATTTGGTTCATCTCACGACGTGTATACAAATAACCTGTCGGGTTGTTAGGATTGCAAATCAATATGGCACGCGTGCGTTCATTGATCAGCTCCTCAAACTTCTCTACTTTAGGCAACGAAAAGCCCTCCTCTATAGTAGTGGCTATGGTACGTATACGCGCTCCAGCCGATATAGCAAAAGCCATATAGTTGGCATAAGCGGGTTCTGGTACAATTATTTCATCGCCAGGATTCAAGCATGACATGAACGCAAAAAGTACAGCCTCCGATCCACCCGACGTAATAATAATATCATCGGCACTCAAATGGATATTATACCCCTCATAGTACTGGGTCAGCTTTTCGCGATAGCTGCGAAAGCCCTGACTGGGGCTATATTCCAACACTTTTCGGTCGATGTGTCGCAACGCGTTAAGGCCGGCCTCAGGAGTTGGTAAGTCTGGCTGACCTATGTTCAAATGATAAACATGAACGCCTCTCTCCTTAGCTTGATTGGCCAAGGGAGCAAGTTTCCTGATCGGAGACTCTGGCATCTGTATAGCTCTTTCCGATATCTTAGGCATTTTATATCAGGTTGTTTTTAGATGAATTTACGAACGAAACTGCCTTTATTTTCCCACCTCACACAAGATGTAGCCAATGTATGAAATGGGCGCAGCAAATAATATAAATAGATGTAAGCTCCATATCGGCGCTCACTAAGAGTATTCAACGTCTTCCTTACAAATACAAGAGGAAGCACAAATGCAGCCACAAGCACAATCATGCACAACGCATCAGTATATAAGTAGCCCAACGAGTACGAATTCGCCGTCAAATCGCCGAACAGACGCAGTCCTACATAACAAGCCACTGATGCCACCATCACATATAGCATGGCAGACGATACGCCATTTTGAATGAAGAACTTACGCGCACCATTGGTGAGATGATGGATTAGCTCATTCCTTTGCACACGCATGTTCGAAATGGCCGTCTTATGCGGCAAAGCCAAAATAGTCCTTGTATCTGCTGCACATAGTATTGACAAACGATCGGCACCGACATGCAAATTGGCCAAAATAGCCTCCTCGCCAAAAGGCAAACTCACACTGTCTGCAAAACCATGCTGCGCCATAAAGGCACTCTTACGCATTGCCCAATTAGTACAACCACAGTCCAAAGTCACACCTTTGTCCCATGCTGCCACCTTCTGCACAAAATGATCGACCTCATCCAATATAGCACGACGTGCCACCCACGTGCCATTGTCCTCATAATTATAATATGCCTGCACCATATCAGATTCCTCTGATAAATTCTGAACGAAATGGTGCAGCCATTCGTCATTTAACGGCAGAGTCTGCGCATCAAGTATCAACACCCACTCACCGCGGGCTGCCTTTACGCCAAGCGTTATGGCTAACTTACGCACCTCTATGTATCGGGCTGTCTCAGGTACAAAAGTATAGCGCAAACTACCAAATGATTTCTGTCCTCGTTCTACCAAATCACGCACACACTCTGAATGCCCCTCATCCGCCAATATAATCTCGTAATCAACATCACATTTTTGCTTGAAAAGGCTTTCTACAAGCGAACCCGCACAAGATGCACAACGTTCATTCACAGGTATTATTATCGAAACGAAACCCGTTCCGCCACCTTTTGCCTCATGCGTGGCTGTCTCGACGGCCTGCGCCTCTTGCTGCCACGAGGCATATTTATTTACTAAAGTAAAACGTCGCAAACGCAATACATACTGCAACAACAAAGCTACTAATGCCACCAAAACCAGCAGCACCAGTCTCAAATCAACAACATTCAAGTACATATCTGTCATACAACTAAACCTAATTTCAATTAAAGCATTACTTTAACTCACGACGCCTAAACTCCGAGCATACAACTGCAGTAGCAACTGCCACATTCAAGCTTTCACTCGTAGCTCGCCCTGCAGGAAACGGCGGAATATACAATCGGTGGTTAACACAAGCCGACACTTCTCGCGAAATGCCATTACCCTCGTTGCCCATTACTATTACGCCGTTATGCTCCAACGATTCGGCATACATATCCGCCCCATCGAGAAACGTGCCATATACCGCGGCACCCGATTCGGCAGCCCGCGACAGCACACAAGGCAAGTCAACATAATGAACCGCCACACGCGCGATGGCGCCCATTGTAGCCTGTACCACCTTTGGGGAGTACAAGTCAGCCGTATCGCGCGAGGCAAGAATATGTTCTATTCCGAACCAATCTGCCAGCCGGATAATCGTACCTAAATTTCCAGGATCTTGCACACCATCTAAGGCCAAGCAAAGCATTTTTCCCGGCAGCCCAGCCAGTTCGTCAACATCTGTGGCAACCGTTTTTTTCTCAAATACTGCCACCACATCGCGCGGAGTACTTAAATTCGACAATTTCTTTAACTGCGCAGCATCAACGACCTCTATATCAGACACTTTAGATCTCATAGAATATGCAAGTGATGCTAAATATTCTTCGGTAGCGAACAACGTCTTACACCTCATCAAGTGCAACAAGTCCTCAACGACCTTTGCACCCTCGGCCACAAAGAGTCCACTTTCATCGCGGTACTTTTTCAAGTTCAGCGAATGTATGTCCTTGATCATCTGTTTTGTTACCACTACCGTTTATATTATATGGCCATAGCCATCGGTTTGAAAAGTCTAATTTAACCGCAAAGCTACAAAGTTATTTCTAAATACAGACATATCTTAATTAAAAATACGCATTGAAGAACTTAAAGTGCACCTACAAACACACCCACACGCCAGCCCGCGCACCACTCAGCCCCCCGTTCGTTTATCCATATAACGCGGGACGCGTCACCCCCATTAGTGCTTGCGTTTGGTGGTAACGTTACCTTTATCATACTACGAAAACTTTACTTGCAGAGTATCTTGCATCTTACACTAACACATTACAACTCGCTGACTATCAATACTTTACTTAGTGTAAGATGCTATCATTGCCACCTACACGCAACCTACACAACCCACACGGCACAAGCACGGGAGGAAGATATTACGACATAGGGGAACAGAAAAGTCTGTTGCTCCGACAGATTTCTCTGTGTCCCTGTGGCGTATTATCTACTGCATACGTCCATGTTGACTGCGAGGCAGCGAGGTAAGGTGTGTAAGATGTATGCAGGGGAGTGTAAGATACTTTGAAACCATCTTACACTCTTGAAACCTCTGTATATCAACTTGTTACGCACAAAAAGTGTAAGATGGCAGTAAAAGCACGCACTCTCTTTTACAAGAGGAATGTCGGGGAGGGAAGCAAATATTTGTGCACAAGTTGCACACTTTGTTGATGGGTTCAATGCCTTAGTGTTACTTTTGCAGCACTTATGTTCTTATGTCCTCCGCGTTAGCGGCAAATCTCATAACTCACAAACTATGAAACACCATAATCTAATCTCCAGACTTCATCACTTTTCTGCGCCATCACATGGCGCAGAATGAAAAACGAGGAGTTGCGTCATTTGATTGGGTGACGCATTGGCGAAGTCAAGAAAAAGGAGATTGTTACAAAAACATAAAGACAAAATGTTGGTGAGTACATTAAATGTTGTACCTTTGCACCAAAATAGACAGCCACATCATGAAACTGATTTTAATGACAACTCCATTCTTTTTCGTGGAGGAACATCAGATACTAAACGCCCTGTTCGATGAAGGATTAGAAATCCTGCATCTGCGCAAGCCAGACACCGAACCAGTTTACTCAGAGCGGCTGCTGACACTGATATCCGAGAGCTATCGCAAGAGAATCGTTGTACACGATCATTTTTATCTTAAAAATGAGTATGGACTGAAAGGCATACATCTCAACCACCGCAATCCCGAGTTGCCACCCAAATACAAAGGACACATATCTTGCTCATGTCATACAGCTGACGAGGTTATGGCCCACAAAAAGAAATGTGACTACGTATTTCTCTCACCCATTTTCGATAGCATATCCAAGGAGCAATATGCCTCGCATTTCACAACCGCCAACTTGCGACAACTGGCACAAAGCGGCGTAATAGACCGCAAGGTCATGGCCCTGGGAGGTGTACAGCTCGACAATATCCAAAAGGTCAAGGACCTCGGATTCGGAGGCGCAGTCATACTCGGTGACATTTGGAATCGTTTCAGCATACATTCTACACAAGATTTCAAAGACCTTATATTACACTTCCGCAAATTGCGTAAAGCCGCCGACTAATACAAAAGCTACGGCTTCAAAACCAAAGAAACACCTTTAATAACAAATCATACAACAAAAATGATGAACAACAACTCTTTTATGGTCTTTTCGGGCACAGCTTCCCGTTATTTGGCTGAAAAGATTTGTGAGGAACTTGGCTGTCCGCTGGGAAACCTCACGGTGACAAAATTTGCCGATGGAGAATTTGAGGTTTGCTACGAAGAGAGCATCCGCGGACGCGATGTGTTCCTTGTGCAAAGCACATTCCCCAACTCAGACAACCTCATGGAGCTGCTCCTCATGATTGACGCCGCCAAGCGTGCCTCAGCCCGCAGCATTTGCGCTGTGGTTCCCTACTTTGGTTGGGCTCGTCAAGACCGCAAGAGCAAACCCCGCGTGAGCATTGGCGCAAAATTGGTGGCCGACCTCTTGAGTGTAGCCGGCATCGACCGTCTCATGACAATGGACCTCCACGCCGACCAAGAGCAAGGCTTCTTCGACGTACCCGTCGATCACCTCTATGCCTCAACAGTCATGCTCCCCTATATCAAGAGCTTAAATCTTAAGAACCTCTGCATTGCCTCACCCGACGTGGGCGGTTCAAAGCGTGCTGCTTCATACGCCAAATACCTCGATTGCCCCATGGTACTCTGCAACAAGAGCCGCAAAAAGGCCAACGAGGTAGCAGACATGCAAATCATTGGCGATGTTGAAGGCATGGACGTCGTATTGGTTGACGACATTGTCGACACCGCCGGCACCATCACTAAGGCCGCCGACCTTATTATGTCACGCGGCGCCAACAGCGTACGTGCCATTGCCAGCCACTGCATCATGTCTGGTCCTGCCGACGAACGCGTTCAAGCATCTGCACTCAAAGAAATGGTATTCACCGACAGCATACCCTACCGCGGCACATGCGATAAGGTAAAGGAATTATCTGTTAGCGGCATGCTTGCCGAAACCATTCGCCGTGTAATGGAGAACGAAAGTATCTCGTCACAATATCTTATTTAATAGATTTAGTGGGTTAAAGGGTTAGAAAACTTAATAGTTACTTTTACCAGTACCATAAGCTTGATTTCCTTTTAATCCACTAAACTTTTAATAGCGAACTTGCCTGCTTGCCACCTTGGCATACACAAAAAACTCCACAATATTTCCGATTATTCCGACTAAAACCATTATATTTGCACACGAAATGCGGCAGTAGCTCAGTTGGTAGAGCATGAGCTTCCCAAGCTCAGGGTCGCGGGTTCGAGCCCCGTTTGCCGCTCAAGCATAATAATCTCACATACTTTTTTGTTTGTAACACCGTCGCTATTATGGCTGTAGTTTTACTCGCAATCATGTTGGCCGGCCTTCTGATTATTGCTACAGAGCCGCTGAACCACATAAGCAAAGCAGCCGTTGCCATGTTTGCAGGCGTCTGTTGCTGGTTGCTCTACATAGCACAAGGCAACAATTTCGTATCCAGCCAACATGCAGCCGACTATGCCATCTACCTTGCCGACAACAGTTTGCAAGCCCATTCGATAAAGGATTTTATCGCGTCAAACATCTTCTTTAACTACGTAGTTAAAGGTGCCAACATCGTACTATTTTTAATTGCCACAACAAGCATTGTCGAGATACTCAACAACAATGGTTGTTTCGACTTTGCAGCAGAGTGGATGCGCACGCGCAAGCCACGCAAACTGCTTTGGCTATTGTTTATATTCACTTTCGTTTTATCTGCCAATCTTGACAATCTGGCCACAGTTGTGCTCATGCTCACCATCATGCACCCCGTGCTACAAAGTGACAAACAAAGGCGCATATATGGCACTGTCATCGTACTGGCTGCCAATTGCGGTGGTGCTATAACCGTAATTGGCGACATAACGAGCTTGCGGCTGTGGAACGACCAGCTTGTTACCCCCTCCACCTACTTTCTCAGCCTTGTCATGCCAATGATAGCAGCAGCTATCACCATGCTTACATTATTGGCACGCAGTCTGCCCCCACGCGTAGAGCTATCGCTCGACCGCCTTCCATTCAGGGGCGACGACACTGTGCTTACACGCCCCCAAAGACTCTTAATGCTCCTTGTCGGCATTGGCGGCCTGTGGTTCATACCAAGCTTTCACCGCATCACACTACTGCCCCCCTTTGTGGGTGCGCTATGCGTATTAGCCCTCCTGTGGATAGTTAACGAACTGTGCAACCGCCAGCTACTTGGTAGCGACAAAATGGTAGCCAAGCGCATGCCTCTCGCACTGCAATATGCCAACCTGCAAAACCTATTGTACTACGTCGGCCTCACGCTCATGCTTGGAGCTGTTGCAGAAACTGGTGTGCTCCAACATATCGCCACATGGCTCCTGAACCACATTGGCAACATTTGGATACTTGGTGGCATCACTACAGTCTTGGCAAGTTTGTTCGGTAATATCCCCACCCTGTTGGCCTCTACCGAAGCTTTCGGCCATCTGAGCGGCGAATGGAGCTACCTCACCGCTTGCAATGGCACATTATGGCCACTTATCAGCTACACCACAGCCCTTGGAGGTTCCGTGCTGCTCACTGGCAGCGTGGCAGGCATGCTGCTCATGCGTATGGAGGGCATCAGTTTTGGCTGGTATCTGCGCCACATAGCTCCCAAAGTGCTGACTGGTACAGTCGTAGGTTACATCGTACTCCTTGCACAGAGTTTTGTTATGGGCTAAAATACATAACCCAAGCAAAAGCACGAAACCAGCACTTATCTCAATAGAAACACAAAACATAAACAAAATAAAGAAAAGACATGGGTAAAATCAGATGTGTGGGTGTGCTCACCTCAGGTGGTGACGCCCCCGGCATGAACGCAGCAATCCGCGCCGTTACACGCAGCGGCATATGCAATGGCTTCAAGATAAAAGGTATTTACCGTGGCTACGACGGTCTGATACACGACGAGGTTAAACCATTTACCACCGAGGACGTCAGCAACATTATACAAACAGGTGGCACCATACTGCGCACCGCACGCTCCAAAGAGTTTCAAACCGCAGCTGGCCGCAAAAAAGCCTACGAAACCTTGCGCAAGGAATCTATCGATGCACTTGTTGTCATAGGCGGTAACGGTTCACTTACCGGCGCCATGATGCTGGCCGAAGAGTACGACTTTCCCTGCATCGGACTGCCTGGCACCATTGACAATGACCTTTATGGCACCGACAGCACCATAGGTTATGACACCACACTCAACACCATCACACAGTGCGTTGACAAGATACGCGACACAGCCACCTCACACGAACGTATATTCTTTGTTGAGGTCATGGGACGTGATGCTGGTTTCCTTGCACAGAACAGTGCCATAGCAGCAGGTGCCGAGGCAGCCATCATACCCGAGGACACCACCGGCAGCGACCAGCTCATAGAATTTATGGAGCGAGGCATTCGCAAGAGCAAGAAAAGCTGCATCGTCATAGTTAGCGAAAGCCCCAAATGTGGCGCCATGTACTATGCAGAGCGTGTAAACAAGGAATACCCCAACTTTGATGTACGCGTATCCATACTCGGCCACCTGCAACGTGGCGGCAGCCCCTCAGCGCGCGACCGAATACTGGCGTCGCAGGTAGGCGTGGGTGCCATCGAAGCATTAGTACAAGGGCAGCGCAACGTAATGGTTGGTGTGCGCAACAACGAAGTTGTGTACGTGCCCTTTATCGATGCCGTGGGCAAACGCAAGGTTATGGACAAGAAACTCATCAAAGTCCTTGACGAACTAAGTATATAATATCCAAACAGATACCCCATATTCATAGGAGCGTTGTTAGGCACACGCCAGTCAGCACTCTCCAAAAAAGCAATCGCAAAACGATTGTGACACAAGCTTGCCACACCTGTTTTGTGATTGCTTTTTTATTATTCTGAAAGATTTATCGTAAGCATTCCATGCTGGCCCTAAGATGACAGACGTATGGAGACGAGTGGAAGTACGCAAGGAAAGAGAAGCAAAAGAAAAGGCTCGGTTAGAAGCCGAAGCTAAACGTGAAAGCACTGTCTCTTATACACATCTGACGCTGCCGAC
>ENA-UAMR01000089-UAMR01000089.1-human-gut-metagenome-genome-assembly--contig:-NODE-89-length-25648-cov-6.491541_pt1 | contig 25648 bp, 20 predicted proteins | sample MGYA00243283_ERZ654497 | MGnify/ENA primary metagenome ERZ654497 (study PRJEB26926, sample SAMN06164404) | human gut metagenome | biome: ENVO:00009003; feature: ENVO:2100002; material: ENVO:00002003... | reverse complement strand
ATATTGACGAATATTATGAATCTATCCAGATGGGACTCCATGCCTTGTATTATTCCGGGAGGGAGAATCCGCCACATCCCGAGATCTGGATCCATTATTTCCTGCGGATGGTAAAACTATATTCCGGTAAAGTCTGTGATTTGCAGTTGGCTTCCGAAGAGGAAGATATTGCCGGAAGTCTCTCGTTTTTGAAGGGGAAGGAAAAGGAACTCCTGCAATTTTTAATGAAAAACTATCGGGGAGAGTTTACACCAATCGAAGTCAGCAGAGAATTGTCGGTAACAAATAAGACGATTATCAACAGACTGGCGGTTCTGGTAAAAAATGGATTTGTTATTCCTATATTGGTCAAAGAGAGAATCCGGTCTTATGAACTCAGTGAATTTACCAGAGATCATGAAACAGAAATTATGAAAATGATTGGTTCTGGAAAAAGGAGATCAAGTAAATGAATATTACCTATAAAAGACTTACAGAAAAAGAATTGGATACATTTATTGAAATGAGGATCGATCAGCTCAGGGAAGAAGGAACGGTATGAAATTATTATTCAAACAACGCCTGTTTTCATGGCTGGACAGCTATGATATATATGATGAAAATGAACAGACAGTTTATGTTGTGAAAGGACAACTTGCCATTGGACACTGCCTCAATATTTTTGATACGGCAGGAGACCAGCTTGGTACGGTCAGACAGAAGCTGCTGACATGGATGCCTAAGTATGAAATATACGAAAAGGAGCAGTATATTGGCTGCATCAGCCGGGAAGCATTTTCTTTCCGTCCGCGTTATGATATCGATTTTAACGGCTGGCATATTGAAGGCAGCTTTATGGAATGGGATTATACCATTACAGGGGCAAACGGTGAGCGGATCGCAACGATATCCAAGCAGCTTTTCCGTATGACAGATACTTACGTTTTGGATATTGCACGGATAGAAGATGCCTTGCATGTCCTGATGTTTGTGCTTGCTATCGATGCGGAGAAATGCAGCAGGGATCAAAACTGAGAAGATTCATTTGACAAAAGAAATTATCATGTAAAAAAGGATGATCTGATGAAATTAAGTAGTTTAAACAAAAAGCAAATAGAAACAATCTATCGGGAGCGGATGAAAATTGATTTTCCGCCAAACGAATTAAAGCCGCTGTCCATGATCTATGACGCAATAGAGCAGGGAATTTATGAATGTCTGGGACTTATGGACGGAACGGATATCGTGGGATATGCTTATCTGATCAGAAAGGGAGATGACTATCTGATCGATTATCTGGCAGTCTGCCCGGATCGCAGAAATGCGGGACTGGGCAGTGAAATGCTTCGGCTTTTGGGAGAATATCTGGCAGAAGCCGACAGTATTATCGGGGAAGTGGAAAACCCGGAATTTGCAGAAGAGGAAGCAGACCGGAAATTACAGACAAGACGATATGGCTTTTATATGCGGAACGGATTTCGTGACAGTGGTGTCCGCGTGACCTGCTTCGGCGTTCCCTTCATCCTGATCGAGATGGGAAAGAATATCCATACAGAGGATGAAATGCGAAAACTGTATGAGCAGCATTACAGATCTGTGTTGTCAGCAGAACGATTTGCGAAGCATGTGATCATTTGAGTAAAATATTTAATTTGATCATTTTCGCCTAAAATGATCAAATTGAATTATCTATAGCTATTATATACAAAGAGAAAGACAGCATCTGACCATGCGAATGTAACAGACATATTAGAAGCTCTTAGAGCTTCTTTATGTCTGTTATTTGAGCATGGAAAGATGCTGTCTTTCTCTCTCTAAATAAAATATGGATTACTATAAACAAACATCAATAATGGCAATTCTGCACAAAACACATTTGCTTACATTGTACAAAATCACAATGCTGCACAAAAATGTCCAATTTTGACAGTAAACCAAGAGCTCTTTGACAGAACAAATCCTCCCTCCTTGTTATAATCAGAACATAAATTGCGAGCAGTTAATTGAGAAGGAAAGGAGGAAGGAGGAAGATGAGAAAGCAATGTCATAACCCTTACATGCCGCTTTGGGAACATGTACCGGACGGCGAACCCCATGTATTCGGAGAAAGATTGTATGTCTTTGGCAGCCATGATTTGGAAAACGGCAATGAGTTCTGTGAACAGGATTATGTCTGCTGGTCGGCTCCGGTAACGGATTTGTCGGACTGGCGCTGTGACGGTGTGATCTATAAAAAAGAACAGGATCCGTACAATCAAGATGCCTTGCCACTGTATGCACCGGATGTTGTAAAAGGACCGGATGGCAGATACTACTTATACTACTGTATCAAGTTTCAGGATTCCATCAACGTGGCGGTCTGCGATACCCCGGCGGGTGAATACCGGTTTTATGGCAGAGTCCATTATGAGGACGGCCGTGTGATGGCGGAGAACCAGCCATATGATCCATCCCTGATCTGCACAAAGGACGGTATTTTCCTGTATTTTGGATTTGCTCCCTGTATGATCAATATTCCGCGATATAAAGGACAGGACTTAAAAGGCGGAAGCGTTTTACAGCTTGCCGACGATATGCTGACAGTACAAAAAGGACCGGAAGTGATCCTGCCGAGTAAAAACTACGGAAAGGGCACAAGCTTTGAAGGAAATGAGTACTTTGAAGGTCCATCCATCCGTTATATCAACGACAAATATTATCTGGTATATTCTTCTGTCAATACCCATCAGCTCTGTTATGCGGTCAGCGAGAAACCAATGGAAGGCTTTACCTACGGAGGTGTGATCGTAAGCAACGGAGATGTCGGTTATCAGGGCAGAAAAGAAGAAGATAAGCTGATGAGCGTGGGAAACAATCATGGCGGACTTGTTTGTGTAAACGATCAATGGTACATTTTCTATCATCGTCACACTTACTTAAACCAGTACAACAGACAGGCATGTGCGGAAAAAGTTTATTTCAGACCGGACGGCAGTATCCCACAGGTAACGATCACGACAAGCGGTATGAATCCGGAACCGTTATCCGGAAATGCCACATATCCGGCAGTTTACTGCTGTAATCTGACAAACGGACATATGGGGCCGCTTTCTTCGCTGGGACGTACCAATCCGGAGGTGGATTTCCCGTATCTGACAAGTGTAGAGGATGAACGCTACATAACCAATGTCAAGGATGGAGATCTGATCGGCTACAAATATATCAATCTTGCCGAGACAAAGAAAGTTAGCATAAGCTACCTCTCTGACGGAGAAGGAAAGCTTGAGATCTATACGGAAAACGGCAGACAGAAAGAAGAAATCAATCTGCCGAAGACGGACAAATGGACGTGGGCAGATGCCAAGACAGCTTTTACGGAGGAGAAGGAACTGTATTTTGTTTATAAAGGAACAGGAAGCATTTCCCTTCTGACCCTGCGGCTGGAAGCATAATACAAATTCAAAAGAAAAGGAGAAAAACTATGAAAGAGAATAACAAACCTTCATGGCGTGAGATCATTTCATTTGCACTTGGTGACGGTGGTTGTAACCTTGTCTGGACAACGATCGGATCCTATCTGACATTATATTATACAGACAGCGTTGGACTGGCTGCAGCAACAATCGGTACTTTAATGCTTTTAACAAGATTACTGGACGGTATTTCCGATCTGATCATGGGAAGTATCATCGACAGAACACATACCCGCTGGGGTAAAGCAAGACCATGGATCTTATGGACAGCAATCCCGATGGGACTCGGACTTGTGCTGATGTTCAGCGTTCCCGGTTCACTGACGAGCGGCGGCAAACTGACCTATGCATGTATCAGTTATGTGATCATGGCAGTTGTTGTTTATACAGCCTGTAATCTGGCATATAATACACTGCTTTCTCTGGAAGCACCGAATCCAAAGGATCGTGTTACGATGAGCTCCATTCGTTTCTTCGTCACAATGTCAGTTGTATTATTCATCAACTACAACTGCAACAACTTTGTTGCAAAATTCGGCTGGACAGGTATGGCAGCTATCTTCGGTACGATCGGTGCAGTACTGCTTCTGATCACTTTCCTTGGCACAAAGGAACGTACCAATATTGAAAAGAACTCTGCAAAAGCAGAAGAAAAAGACAAGATGAGTGTTGGGGAATCTTTCAAGATCCTGTTCAAAAACAAATATTTCTTATTACTGGCAATTGTATTTGTTATCAACTATACAGTACTTGGCGTCAACAACGGACTTCGTATCTACTATGCAAGAGACGTACTTGGTAACGCCGGTCTGATGGGTACTTTAACACTTTGCTTCATTTTACCGAAGCTGATCGGTAACCTGATCTACCCATATATCAACAAGTTACTCGGTAAATGGAAGAGCATGATGATCGGTTATGTGATCGAGCTGGCAGGCGTTCTGATCATGGGTCTGACACAGACAAGTTTTACAACAGCAGTCATCGGTCTGATCTGCCTCGGTATCGGTGGTATTCCACACAATGCAGGATTATTTGCAATGGTAGCAGATGTTGTTGACTACGGCGAATGGAAAACAGGTGTCCGCCTGGACGGTCTGACAAACTCTGCAACTTCATTCGGTATGAAGGTTGGTGCAGGTCTTGGTTCCGCATTAGTCGGCTGGGGACTTGCATGGGCAGCATATGACGGAAAGCTTGCAGCACAGACAGCAGCAACGATCGCAGGTATCAAATCCGTATTTACATTTGTACCGGCAGTTCTGATCGTGATCGGTCTTGTGACATTATTCTTCTGTAACCTGGATAAGATCTATCCACAGATCGCAGCAGGTCTTGCAAAAAAGAAAGAGAATAAGTAGAGTATACGGAAATCCCATATTGTAGAAACCTAAGCAGGGAAACGGAGTTGCAATATTGTTTGCAGCTCCGTTTTTCGGTATACTGTTTACAGAGAATGAGGATTTGAAGTGCAGATGTGCAAGCACGTCTGAAAAGAGGTAAGGAGGCTGTTATGTATTCTGTCTATGAAAGTATCAATTATGATTCCAACCTGTTGGTGAATGCATTCGTGACACCGATCGAAAGCAGCACGTTTCACTGGCATAATGAATATGAGCTTCTGGGTGTCCTGCGGGGCAGTATCAGTGTACATATCCAGTCGGAGGAATGCCTTCTTACGCAGGGAGATCTGCTTCTGATCAATCCAAACGAGATCCATGCCTTTCAGAATCCGCAGAAGGAGGAAAATCTCTGTATGATCCTGCAGATCAAGCCGGAGCTGTTTCATGCGGATGATAAGGACAATTCGGAGATACGGTTTTATGTAAGCAGTGTGACAGAGGATGAGCCGGTGGTCGGCTATCAGCATTTTTTCAGGCGGATGGCAAAGATCGCTTATGAGACATTGAATGAGGAAAAGCATGCCAGATTCCGTGTCAGGGCAGAGCTTTGCTGTCTGATCGCGGATCTGTTCGATTATGCTGTCTATGATATCCGATATCGGGACAGTGCTGCGGAAGATGGCAGAGAAACGATCATTCAGGCAATTTCCTACATTGAAGAATATATGGCGGAAGATGAGCTGGCAGAGCTTTTATGCCACAAGCTGGGAATGAGCAGAAAGACGCTGGACAGAAGCAGCCGGGCAGTGCTGGGCATGACGATCAAAGAGGTGATCGATGATCTGCGGCTGGAAAAAGCAAAGGAGCTTCTGAAAAATACGAATAAAAATATGAGTTATATACTGGATGCCTGTGGGTTTGGATCAGAGAAGACGTTTTACCGTACTTTTCACCAGAAAACAGGACTGACGCCGAAGGAATTCAGAGAGAAGGGACAGCACCAGTGTCATAATGATGTCCTGAAGGGCTATCTGGATTTCAGTATTCCGGAGGCAAGGGCGATTTTGTGGGAGGTAATAAGGCAACATGAGTAAGCAGGAAACAACAGATTACAGAGCTTATCGAAGTACATTTACAAAAAAGGCACAGCAGATCGTGCAAAAGCTGTCTCTGGAAGAAAAAATATATTTGATGAGTGGGCTTCGGACGATGGAAGAGGTGCGGAAATCCATTCAGAAAAAGGTCAATACACATTATAATGAAGTACCGTACCGGGCAGGCGGAATAGACGGAAAAGTACCGCCGGTTTTATTTGCCGATGGCACCAAAGGTGTTGTCTGCGACAGGAAAACGTACACCTGTTTTCCTGTTGAGTCGATGCGTGGCGCTTCCTTTGATCCGATGCTGGAAAAGGAGATCGGAGAGGCAATCGGTGCGGAAGTATTATTAGCAGGCGCTAACTTGTTTGGCGGCGTCTGTGTGAATCTGCCGTATCATCCGGGCTGGGGCAGGGCACAGGAAACCTTTGGAGAAGATCCATATTTACTGGGAGAAATGGGAGCGGCTCTGGTAGAAGGTGTACAGACAACGGGAGTGATCGCCTGTGTGAAGCATTTTGCCTTTAATTCGATGGAAAATGCCCGCTTTGAAGTTGATATAACATGCGATAAGAAGGCAGAGCAGGAAGTCTTTTTATCACAGTTTAAAAGATGTGTGGAAGCAGGGGCAGGTGCTGTGATGAGCTCCTATAACAGCTATCGGGGACAGATGTGCGGACAGAATGCCTATCTGCTGCGGGAAGTTTTAAAAGAAGACTGGCAGTTTGACGGATTTACCTTAAGTGATTTTAACTGGGGGATCAAGGATACGGTCACAGCAGCAAATGCGGGCATGGATCTGGAAATGCCGAATACGTATTATTATGGAAAGAAACTTCTGGAAGCCGTGCACTTTGGCAGTGTTTCCGAAAAAGTGATCGATGAGGCGGCGCTTCGGATCGTGCGGACACTTCTGGCACATGAAGAGAAGATAAGGCAGTATGGAAAGATCGATGCGGAAAGGCAGCTCTGGGATGACAGACAGCTTGCGAAAAAAAGTGCGCTGGCCGGTATCACGCTTCTGCGGAATCGGAATGGAATTCTGCCGCTTTCCGGCAGATGTCACAAGATCGTTGTGATCGGCAGACTGGCAGATGAGGATGTAACGGGGGATCGCGGCTCCAGTCAGGTATATCCGCCTTATCAGGTGACAATCCTGCAGGGCATCTTAGAACAGGCAGGGCAGGAAGTGATCTATTACAGGGGAGAAAGTCTTTCCCACTGTAAAAGACTGGCAAAAGAAGCGGATGCAGTGATCGTTGTAGCGGGAAACAGTGCAGCGGAGGAAGGCGAATATGTCTATGCGGATATGGAAGAGCTGTATGTTAAAAGTATGGGCGGTGACAGGACACAGGGGATCGCACTTCCGACGCATGACAGGGAAATCCTGTCCGCTGTGGCACAGGTCAGACAGGATGCAATTGTGGTGCTTGTTGGTGGCAGCTCCTTTACGATGGAAGACTGGATCGGACAGACAGGGGCGCTGCTCATGGCTTACTATCCGGGCATGGAAGGCGGTCATGCACTGGCAGATGTTCTGTTTGGCAAGGAAAATCCGGGCGGAAAACTGCCGTTTGTGATTCCACAGAGCGGGGCAGATCTGCCGCAGGTAGACTGGTCTGCCACGCAGCAGGAATATCTGGGGCTGGCAGGATATCGTAAGCTGCTTGCGGAAGGAAAACAGCCGCTTTTTCCGTTTGGCTTTGGCTTGTCTTACACCACTTTTGCACTGACGGAGGAGGCACTGGAATGTGGGCAGGGAGAAGCGGAAAAAGCTGTGATATGCGTTACCGTTCAAAATACAGGAAAGAGAGCAGGCAGTGAAGTGGTACAGATCTATGCTGCCTATGAGGAAGAAGTACAGAGGCTTTGCCGCTTTGAGAAGGTTTTCCTGCAGGCGGGTGAAAAAAGGCAGCTACGCATGGCAGTTTCAGCAGATGATCTGCAGGGGTATGACAGCTTATCCGGGCGGATGTGCTTCAGACCGGGCATGTATCGGTTTTTTGCCGGAACAGACAGTTGTGCCAAATGTTTAGGGAATTTTAACTTGGGGTAGAAGTCTGCCTGTGTTATAATGGTGGAAAAAGGAAAAAGAAAGGCGAATTATGATCAAACTATTATTACTTGGTTCCTGCGTGATCTTAACATGTATTCTCTGTAACCGTCTGACAAGCAGGATCGGTGTTCCGATGCTGTTTGCATTTATTCTGCTTGGTATGCTGTTTGGTTCGGAGGGTATTTTACATATTCCGTTCGACAACTTTGCTTTTGCCGAAAATATGTGTACCATAGCCCTGATCTTCATTATGTTTTACGGTGGCTTCGGTACCAGATGGAAGGCGGCAAAGCCGGTTGCCGGCAAGGCACTTCTTTTATCCAGTGTGGGTACGGTTCTGACAGCGGTTCTGACCGGACTGTTCTGCCATTTCGCACTGGGCTTTGGCCTTCTGGAAGGTCTTCTTGTAGGAGCGGTTCTCGGCTCCACAGATGCGGCAAGCGTATTTTCCGTGCTGCGTAGTAAAAAATTATCCCTGAAAAACAATACAGACTCCTTACTGGAGGTGGAAAGCGGTTCCAACGATCCCTTTGCCTATATGCTGACCATCATCATTTTGACTATGATGCAGGGCAATGCGGAGGGCATGGCGTTTGATATTCTGGGCATGGTATTTGCACAGGTGCTGTTTGGTGCAGTGATCGGTATCGTACTGGCACTTCTGACCGGTTTTATGCTGGAACGGATCGATTTTGGCGTGAGCGGATTCGATACGGCATTTGTACTGGCAGCAGCACTTTTATCTTATGCACTGCCGTCTGCGATCGGCGGAAATGGGTATCTGAGTGCGTATCTGATGGGTATTATACTCGGAAATCGCAATGTCAGCCATAAAAAAGTACTTGTCAATTTCTTCGACGGACTGACAAGTCTTATGCAGATGTTCATTTTCTTTATGCTGGGTCTTCTGTCTTTCCCATCCAAGATCCTGGCGGTTTGTGTTCCCGGGCTTCTGATCGCAGTATTTCTGACCTTTGTTGCCAGACCGTTAGCCGTGGCTTTGATCCTGACACCGCTCCGGGCAAAACCGCAGCAGCAGCTTCTGACTGCATGGGCGGGGCTGCGTGGCGCAGCGTCCATTGTATTTGCCATTATGGCAACAAGAAGCGGCGCAGTGCTTTCCCATGATCTGTTCCATATTGTATTTTGCGTGGTACTCGTATCCATACTGTTCCAGGGAAGTCTGCTGCCTTTCTGTGCGAAAAAGCTGCATATGATCGATGAGAGCAGGGATATTCTGACGACCTTTACGGATTACAGTGATGAAACGGATGTGCATTTTATTGACATTCCGGTAAGCGAAGGACATCCATGGATCGGGTTGACGGTAAAGGATCTGAATCTGCCGCCGGGAACACTGCTTGTCTTCCTGAATCATCCGGGTGAAAAAAGCACTGTACCAAACGGTGATACAGTGCTTCGGGAAGGAGATGTTCTTGTACTTGGTGCAACCGCCTATGCGGGTAAGGACGATATTCATCTGACCCAGATCCATGTCGATGACACACACACATGGCGGGATAAACGCCTCTGTGAGATCCGACTGCCGAAAAACAGTCTGATCATTTTAGTGAGGAGAGGCGGACAGACGATCATACCGAACGGAGATACTAAAGTACTGAGCGGGGATGAACTGGTCTGCAATACGGTACATTAGTGATCTGCATGCTGCTTTTTGCTGTGGCTTGCTGCGATCCAGAAAATAAAAGCTAGGAATGCAGCTGCAATACACATCCATGGGATCAGATATCGAAGCCCCTTTGGGGCAAACAGATCATAATAGCCTTTCAAGTAGATCACAACAATGATAATGGGAAGTCCCCATGTTATGTAGTAACGCATCTTTGCAGGGAATGAAAGTCCGTTTCCTGCATTTGCTTCGTGTATAAAATTATCCCAGCCCCAGCCATGCTTTGTTGTACAGAACAGGACATAGCACAGAGAGCCGAGTGGCAGAAGATTGCTGGAAACAAGGAAATCTTCCAGATCCATGATGTTCGTGCCCGGTCCGAGCGGCTGAAATCCGGAAAGGACATTAAAGCCGAGAATACACGGAAGAGAAAGCAGGATGATTGCGAATACATTACAAATGACGGCCTTCTTTCTGGAAAAGCCCCACAGATCAATGGCAAAGGAAATAATATTTTCAAATACCGCGATCACTGTAGAAAGTGCGGCAAAGGAAAGGAACAGGAAGAACAGTGTGCCCCAGATCCGTCCACCGGTCATCTGATTAAAAATGTTCGGGAGCGTAATGAAGATCAGGGATGGCCCTGCATCCGGTTCGATACCGAAGGAGAAGCAGGCAGGAATGATGATAAGACCTGCCATCAGTGCAACAAAGGTATCCAAAAGTGTGATGCTGAGTGCTTCACCGGATAACGAACGTTCCTTATCCAGATAACTGCCAAAGATCGCCATGGCACCAATGCCGATGCTGAGGGTAAAAAATGCCTGGGACATGGCAGCAAAGATGACATTGCCGATGCCCTTTGCCTGCATGGCAGTAAAATCAGGTACAAGATAAAATCTGATACCGGTTCCGGAACCCGGCAGTAAGCAGGAGTGAACTGCAAGGACGAGGATCAGACCAAGCAGACAGATCATCATTACCTTTGTGATACGCTCCACACCGTTTTTCAGACCGAGGGAGCAGATGGCAAATGATAAGACAACTGCAATGATCATAAAAAGGATCATAGTGCCCGGAGAAGCCAGCATATTACTAAAGTAAGAGGAAACCTGCTCGGTTGTCATAGACTGACTTGTCAGGGAGCCTGTCAGATAACGGAAAAAGTAATACAGCATCCAGCCGGTTACCATGGTGTAATACATCATCAGTAGGTAGCAGCCGGCCATTCCGATATAGCCGTTGTAGTGCCAGCGCCGGCCCTTTGGCTCTAACTTGCGGAAGGAAGTGGCACAGCTTTTCTGGCTGCCTCTGCCGACTGCAAATTCGCAGACGATGATCGGATAGCCCAGAATCACTAAAAATACCAGATAAATTGCAATAAATGCAGCACCGCCGTACTGTCCGCACATATAAGGAAACTTCCACACATTTCCAAGTCCGACCGCACAGCCTGCGGATACAAGGATAAATCCCAGCCGGGATCCGAATTTTTCTCTTTCCATAACTTATAAATCCTCCTGGTGAAATAAAGCAGCGCCGGCATATCCGCATCGGAAATGCCCCATCAGCGCAACACTCCCTATTATAGCGAGAAATAAGTAAGAAGGCAATGAAAATAATCAGCGGAAAGAGAAGCGGAAATAATTAGCGGAAAGAGACGCCGGAAGAGCCGGGAAAAGTGTGCCCGGCATTGAAATATCAGGGGAAAGCAGATATAATGATAAATAGATGCAACACGGAAGAAATAAGTTGTAAATAATGCGCAGGAGGCATGGAAATGAAAATTGCATTTACAGATATGGAAGAAGAAATACTGCCGGCATTTAAAGGCGGCGAAAAGGAATACAGGGCGAAGCGCTACGGCGATGAAGCCTGCAAGATCATGAGTGGCAGACTGATCCCGGGTGCATCCATCGGTTATCATAAGCATACCGAAGATTATGAAGTGATCTTTATCACAGCAGGGGAAGGCAAGGTATTATATGACGAAGAAGAGATCCGCTTAAAAGCCGGTGACTGCCATTACTGCCCGCAGGGACATGCACATTCCCTGATCAATGACAGTGATGCAGACCTGACTTTTTATGCAGTCGTACCTGTCGCATGACCTGCCCGTTTTTTACAAAATAAATATGGCAGGATGTAGAGCAGAAGTATGCGGTAAATGATATAAAAAGAAGAAAAGAAGGAATAACGATGAAAGTTTTAATGGTAAACGGAAGTTCAAAGCCAAACGGCTGTACGGCAACAGCTTTGCAGGAGATCGCAAAGGTGTTGAGAGAAGAAGGAATCGACAGTGAGATCGTATGCTTAGGCGGAGGACCGCTGCGTGACTGTATCGGTTGTCTGGGCTGTACAAAGCTGGACGGACAGTGTGCATTTAACGATGATTGCATCAATGAAATTCTGGAAAAGGCAAAGACCTGTGACGGTTTTATTTTTGGTACGCCGGTTTATTATGCGCATCCGAGCGGCAGAGTGTTGTCTGCACTGGATCGGATGTTCTACGCAGGCAAAAAATATTTTATGCATAAGCCGGGCGCAGCAATCGCCTCTGCAAGAAGAGCCGGTACAACGGCTTCCATCGATGCACTGAATAAATATTTCACGATCGCGGAAATGCCGGTCGTATCTTCCTCTTACTGGAATATGGTACACGGCAATAAGCCGGAGGAAGTGCTGCAGGATGCGGAAGGTCTGCAGGTAATGCGTAATCTGGGCAGAAATATGGCATGGCTTTTGAAGTGCCTTGAGGCAGGCAGAAATACCGGTGTTGCTGTTCCGGTAAATGAATATGACAACAAAACGAACTTCATCAGATAGGGATAAAGAGACATGGCTATAGCTGAAAACGAACGGAATGCAGAACTGTTGCTTGAAAAAATATTTTACTATATGAATCGTCTTGTGGATGAAAGAGAATTTTCCACCACTATTCAGACGCTGACGGAAATGGGAAAAACGCTCGTCAATGCAGATCGTGCCTCCTTCTGGTTCTGGGATAAGAGAAAGGGAGAGCATTGGACGATCGTGGCACTGGATCATGCAAGGATCACAGTTCCTGAAGGACGGGGCATCGTAGGTGCCAGCATTACCACGGGTGAGACGATACTGATCGCAGATGCAGGCGCAGATCCCCGTTTTGACAGTTCTGTTGACAGAAGCGGCGGTTACGATACAAGATCAGTGCTCTGTATGCCGGTGACGGATTCCCGCGGGCGGGTGATCGGAGCCTATCAGGCGATCAATAAGTTAAACGGAGACGGAACTGTCGGCGTGTTTACGGAAGAGGATAAAAAGAGACTGGCACTGGCAGCCGTTTACTGCGGCAAGACGTTGGAATCGTATCTGCTCCTTTCCGAAAACCAGACTGATCTGACAACAAAGCTGCGGAACAGGAAGGGTTTTTATGAGTATTACAATAAAAGAGTATTGCCGTATCTGATCGCACATCCGGTATCGGTTGCGATGGGAGACATTGACTTCTTTGATATCACCAATCAGATTTACGGATCTGCAGGTGGTGATGAGGTCCTTCGGAGCATTGCGGATCTGATGCTGTATCATGTGGAAATTGATGATGAAGTGATCCGGTGGGAAAACGACCGGTTTGTGCTGTTATTATCAGGTAAGACCGCACAGAAGGCAAAACAGGAGATAGACGACTTAAGAAAGACAATTGAGGAAACTGTATTTGCACACAGAGGGCATGAGATCCATGTGACGATGTCATTTGGTATCTGTGAATTGGATTATGAAAAATCATCCGATGAGAATCTGGCATTTGTGGAGACTGCATTGCAGCGGGCAAAAGAAGCCGGACGCAACACAGTCTGTATTGCCGAAAAATAAAAAAGATAAGCTGTAGCCTGTTTACTGGGACAGAAGACCGGAATAATAGAGCGAGTCCTTTGCTTCGATCGCGATATGTTCGGTATTCTGTGCCAGTATTTTTTTATAAGCGGAAGGCGTATAGCCGATATATTTTTTGAAAAGCTTATTAAAATAGCTGCTGGAATTAAAACCGACCTTCAGTGCAATATCTGAGATGGAAAGAGTGCTGCTATCCTGCGCAAGCAGATCAACCGCAGAATAAATCCTGTATTTCAGCAGGTAGTCAAACGGAGTCAGCTGCAGGCAGCGTTTAAAGCAACGACAGCATTCGCTCTTACTGATATGGATACTGTCTGCAATATCCTGCAAGGTAATCGGTTCTTCGTAATGCTCCATAATATAGGTAATTGCGGCTTTGGTTCTGGATTCGTCCAGTACAACCTGCGGATCATAAGCCGGAATATGATCATGCGGCAGATCCTGGATATGGTTCAGGAGCAGAAGCCAGATCTGGATCAGATAGCTTTTGGTCAAAAGCTCATAGCCAAAAGATTTCTGCAGGTTGATCTTAATGATCTCACTTGTCAGCATAGAAATAGAGTGGTCATCCTCTTTTTTATCATTCATGACATAAGAACGCAGACCGGGCGTATTGGTGACCGGCAGAAGATATGCGGATGAAAAAACAGAATGTCCGTAACCAAATATATAATTGGGGCTGAATACGATCGAATGGAAGATACAATTCTGCTCATTATGCGGATGCACGGAATGCATCACATTGCGGTTGATAAAAAGTGTATCGCCAGGCGATAAGACATACATATTATCACCGACTGAAAATTCAGCGGCTCCTTCCTTTATTACGATCAGTTCTATCTCACTATGCCAGTGCCAGTGGATCAGATTCAGATACATCATGTTCAGATCAATACGGTATACCGCAACAGGGTAGTCAAGGCTGCCATGCTGTTTCATTTCATACAGATCTTCACGGACCTGTATTGTTCCTTTGTTGTTTTTTTCCATTTGTTTGCTCCCTAATACACTTTCATTCCTCTTCCTACTATGGTATCATAAAAAAATGTCAGGGTCAAAATGATGTTAAATTTCTTTACCATGGAAGGAGCTTTTTGATGAACAAAAGAATTGTTTCCATAATTAGCTTTATGTTAACCATAATGATGACAGTGAATGCTATAGCAGCAGTTCCGGTTTCGGGAGAAAACGGTCAAAATACGTTATACAGTGCTGTGAGTAACTCATATGGAGCGGATGCAGAATCTGTTTCAGTGAGTGATGATTCATTAAGTGATAACACGATCAGCGGTGACTCGTTAAGTGATAATACGGTCAGTGGTGATTCCATCAGTGACAATACAATTAGTGTTAATACAGTCAGCGGAGACTTGGTCAGTGATAATACAATCAGCCGGAACATGGTGGATGCAGGCGATGATCTGGCGGCAGAACAGGCGGCTGTTTTTTCCCTGCAGACTGCAACAACTGTGATGAAAGATATCGGACACACGGTAGCGGCGGTTTTTACAAAAAGTGTGAAAAAGCCTGCACAGGTTAAAAAGCTGACACTGAAAAATCCTGCAAAGGGAAAGCTGCGGATCCGTTATCAGAAGGTAACGGGGGCAAAAGGTTATGAGATCGTTTATGCGACAAATCGTTCATTTACGGCATCAAAGATCGTACTGGACGTGAAAAAGACGAAGACGGATATTACAGAGCTGCCACAGGGTAAAACGTATTATGTGAAAGTCCGTGCTTATAAAACGGATGAAAACGGGAAAAAGATCTACGGTAAATACAGTAGTAAAAAGAAGCTTACGATCAAAAGAGGCGTGGCGGAGGTCGAGGCGAAAAAGGGAACTGCAAAGCTGGGCAGTGTAAAGTTGTCAGATGCCTCTACGGTAAAAGCGGCTGCAAAGATAAAGAAAAGGGTAAAGAGCAGTGATGAATATTATTACTTGTTTGCGCTGGACTCTTACCAGAATAAAGTGAGCGGACTGAAACCGGTTGCAAAAGCCGCAAAGAAGAAAAGTGTGACCTTTACCTTACCGCTTCAGAAGGAGACAAAGAATTCCGTTTTACAGAAGAAGTTTGTGGTAGCGGTTAAAAAGGGCAGAAAATACATAATACTCAGTGATGCCATGTATATTACCAATCCGGAAAGGACTGCTTATTTTTCCTATCCTTTTCCAACAGCACCTTCTAAGAAGGGACTGCAGATCAATGCGGATATGATGCCAGATGTAGAGGAGCTGGGCGTCAAAAATACAGCCTACAATATCATTTTGTCGGATATTATCGCAACTGCCGGACAGCGCAATGCGCAGGAGGGGATTTCCTATGAATATAATGGAAAAACTTACTGGTTTTCCAGATCTGCAGTGCAGGGATATGACTCACTTTTCCTGAAAACAAGAGCGGAAAATATGGTTGTGACGGGTATTCTGCTTCTGGGCTACAGAAGTGATCTGACATATCTGATCGCACCAAAGGGCAGAAGTCAGGGCCATCAGTACTATATGTTTAACACAAAGTCAAAGAAAGCAAGGCTGCAGATGGAAGCAACTTGTAGTTTCCTGGCAGAACGCTACAGCGGAAATGCTTATGTGACCAACTGGGTGGTCGGTAATGAAGTAAATGCTTATCAGGACTGGAATTATGCAGGACTGAAAAATATACAGGAGTATGCCAGGGCTTACGCTGAAGAATACAGACTGGTTGCAACCTGCATGAAGAGCATGTACCAGAATGCAAGGGTATACATTTCTCTGGATAATAACTGGACAAGAACGACAACAGGAGTATATGCGGGTAAAAAGTTCTTAAACCTGTTTGCACAGGAACTGGAAAAGGAAGGAAAAATAGGATTTCATATTGCTTACCATCCTTATTCCTATCCGCTTACAACGGCAGATTTTTGGAACGATACAAGCGGGCTGGCCGGAAAAGGATCAAAAGCTAAGGTTATAACGATGGCTAATCTTTCCGTTATGACAAATTATGTGAAGAAAACATATGGAGAAAACACGAGGATCCTGCTGTCGGAAACCGGATTTTCTTCCGGACAGTCGGAACAGATCCAGGCTGCGGCGATTGCTTATGCTTATTATATTGCAGAAAGCAATGATATGGTAGATGCACTGATCATTTCCCGCCATGTGGATAATGAGGTGGAGATCAGGCAGAATATCCGAACCGGTCTGTGGACAACCTATGGAGACAGTATTCACCCGAATGAATGGGCAGACCGAAAGAAGTATGCGTGGTATGTGTTTAAATATATGGACACGACAAAAAGCAGTGAATGGACAGATTTCGCATTAAATTATATTAGAGCAACAAGCTGGGAAAGCCTGATCCCGGGATTTTCACAGAGTCGTTTTCTTGCAATGCGGAATATGGCTTCGACAGAAGTTTTATGGCCGGAGAAGATCACGCCGAAATATGTGCAGCCGATCAGTCTGCAGGGATCTGAGAGTCAGACGATTTCATACAGAGGATCCGGACTGAATAAAAATGTTTCCTGGGGCTTTTCAAAAAATTACGATGTACCGGTCAGTTTTACAGTGCAGCCTTACTTTGTAACAAGGCTGCAGGTAACAGGCAGTACCAACAGACAGGTAACTGTCAAAATGCGGTTCTGCAGCGGTGAAAATGTACTGGAAGCAGAGAAGGTAATACCGTCAGAGAAATATGTTAATTTGGCAGTCAAAGTATCTGACTGGCAGTATGCGGGCAGGATCGATAAGATCGAAATTTATTTTCAGCCTGCAGGAGGTGCATTTGTGAGTGGCGCAAAGGCAAAACTGGATAGTAAAAGAACCGGAACCTATACAGGAGTCATTGAGTAGAATTTCGCAGAAAAATGCATATAGTAATGATAAAAAGCAGAGGGAAATATGGCGAATCAGAAGCTGGAGGATCAGCTTTCCCTTGCACTGGATACACCGGCGCAGATGCGGGAAAAGTCAGATAATCTGGATACCGGATATGCACCGTCGGAAAATACATGGGAACTGATCGTGAAATATAACGGCAATCTTGACAGGCTGACAGGCGGTATCCGGGTCGAACCGTTGATCGCAGGGTATGCGATCGTGACGATCCCCGAAAATCTGATCGGCGCTTTTTCCCGGATGGAAGAAATAGAATTTATTGAAAAACCAAAGAAGCTCTATCCGCAGGTAACTGCAGGACTTGGAGCTTCTTGTTTTTATCCTCTTTTGCAGCCTGTTTCCGGAAAGGCGTTATCCGGGCAGGGCGTTTATATGGCAATTTTGGATTCGGGTATTGACTATACAGATCCGATGTTCCGTTATGCGGACGGAACAACAAAGATTGCGTGGCTGTGGGATCAGGGAAAGCGGGCGGATGCGGAAAAAGGAGAAAAGCCGCCGCAGGGCTTTTTTACAGGCGTGGAATACAGCAGAAAGATGCTCAATGCAAATCTGCAAAAGAACAGTGAGCGGCTGACCACAGACGTGACAGGACATGGGACAAATGTAGCAAAAATCGCGGTGCAGGGAGCGCCGGAAAGTGAACTGATCGTTGTGAAGCTGGATACGGCGCGCGGCACATATCCGTCTACGGTGTCACTGCTCCGTGCCTTTACGTATGTTGCAAAGAAGGCGCAGGCGGAAAATATGCCTGTGGCGATCAATTTAAGTTACGGTAACACCTATGGCGCACATGACGGATCATCCCTGCTGGAACGGTTTATCGACAATATCACAGAGGTCGGCAGAAATGTGATCTGTATCGGCGCCGGTAATGAAGGGGCTTCTGCCGGGCATTTTGCAAGAAAACTTTTCGAAAATGAAATACAGAGGATCTCATTTGCCATGGGGACATATGAACGAAGCTTTTCCTTGCAGCTCTGGAAATGGTATGCGGACCGGATGGATATTTCCATCCTGTCTCCGGCGGGAGAACAATATCTGATCCGGAATCAGAATGCAGGAGGGGAGGCACAGCAGGCTGTTATGGAACAGACCAAGCTTCTGATCTTCAGCGGCAGACCACAGCCTTATCGGAAGCGGGAAGAAGTTTATATAGATTTTATCCCGGTGGAAACGTATCTGAATACCGGGATCTGGACGATTGAGATCACACCGCGGCGTATTGCGAATGGAGAACTGCGTCTATATATGCCGTCTGCAGTGGTACGCTCTGAAAACACGCGGTTTCTTCTGCCGTCTCCCGCACAGACGTTGACAATCCCATCAACAGCGCAGAAGGTAATCACAGTAGGTGCTTATAATGCTTATGTCAGATCCTATGCGGCATTTTCCGGGAGAGGAGATGCAGGCAACGATCGGGCGGAAAACAGCAAGCCGGATCTGGCCGCCCCCGGTGTCAATATCCGGATCGGAGAGGGCGAAGGTGGGGCAGTTGTGAGCGGGACTTCCTATGCAACGCCTTTTGTGACCGCTGCCGCTGCCCTTTTGATGGAATATGGGATTGTGCAGGGTAATGATCCTTTTTTGTATGGAGAAAAAGTCAAAGCTTATCTGCATGCGGGAGCCAGACAACTGCCCGGTTATGACATATGGCCCAATGACCAGGTGGGATGGGGTGCGTTATGTGTATCGGAAAGCCTGCCCGAGAAATAAGTAAATTAAAATGAACGTAAAATCGTAAATGTTGTTGATATGACAATGACATCCTTGGCGATAACTGCATCGGGATAGAGCGTGGAGTCCCAAAGACAGATGTTCTTGGTGTTATGACAGATTTTACCCACAAAGGGAAGCAGTGTAAGTCCGATGACATAGGATACCGATTATATGTGTGGCTGTGGTGCAGACCATATAAGCTGCGGATATTTTTAAAGAAGATCAGAATGAGATTACAATCTGTTTTGAGAAAAAAGAGAGAAAAATGAATCGAAGTTGGTGTGATTATCAATGGAGAGGACAATATAGAGATCGTATGGCAACAGCAGGTTGCTTTTGCAATGGTATTTTCAATCACACATCGTTGTGTGAATTTCATCAAGGCAAGCTGTTACTCCATTTAACGAAACTGATCTTATCCTTTCCTATCCGGGATGGAACAGGAATGATAAGATGTAATATAACTAATGTTGAGGCTGCGGTCTGCCTTTATTGTAGAAAATTTTTCACTATCTCATATAAAAGTGTGATTTATAAGCATTAAATCTTAATAATTTTGTGATTGCGGTTGTAATTTTCATAGATTTCGCATATAATAAAAGTGTGATTATAAAGCATAAAACTCCAATAAAAATGTGAGGAGTGATTCTATGGAACGATTTATCTTAAAAAAGTTGCTGGATTGGAAGGATTCTCCCTACCGCAAGCCTTTAATCTTGAAGGGCGTACGTCAGGTGGGTAAGACTTGGATTCTAAAAGAGTTCGGCAGACGCTGTTATGAAAATACAGCCTACTTTAACTTCGACGAAAACGAAGAATATAAACAATTTTTTGAAACAACCAAGGATGTGGACCGGATTCTACAAAACCTTATGCTGGCAAGCGGTCAAAAGATATTGCCAGAAAAGACCCTCATCATCTTTGACGAGGTACAGGACTGCCCGAAAGTCATTAACTCCATGAAATATTTCTGCGAGAACGCACCGCAGTACCATGTTGCCTGCGCCGGTTCTCTGTTAGGTATCGCCTTGGCGAAGCCTTCCTCTTTTCCAGTAGGCAAGGTCAACTTCATGCAGATTGACCCAATGACCTTCGTTGAGTTTCTACTTGCCAACGGTGATGAAAATCTGGCGCAGTATCTGGAACAGGTGGATACCCTTGAACCTATCCCTGACGCCTTCTTTAATCCGCTGTATGAGAAGCTGAAGATGTACTATGTCACCGGTGGTATGCCGGAGCCGGTATTGATGTGGACGGAGGCACGGGATGTTTCTGCCATGCAGGAAGCATTGTCCGGAATCATCGGAGCTTATGAGCGTGATTTTGCAAAACATCCTAACCTCAGCGAGTTCCCGAAAATCTCAATGATCTGGAAATCAATTCCTTCTCAACTGGCAAGAGAGAACAAGAAGTTTATCTATAAAGTGGTCAAGGAAGGTGCACGAGCCCGTGAGTACGAGGATGCTTTGCAATGGCTGGTGGATGCCCGTCTGGTGCATAAAATTTATCGCAGCTCAGCTCCCGGCTTGCCGATTGCAGCTTACGATGACTTGTCTGCTTTCAAGATTTATTTGGTAGATGTGGGACTGCTCCGCCGTCTGGCACAGTTGGCTCCCACTGCCTTTGGCGAAGGGAACCGCCTATTTACTGAATTCAAAGGCGCATTAACCGAAAACTTTGTGTTGCAGACTTTAATTACTCAGTTTGAAGTCATGCCCCGTTATTGGAGCCAGAACAACCCACCTTACGAGGTGGATTTCCTCGTTCAGCGGGAGAACGACATCTTCCCCGTGGAGGTCAAATCCGAAGCCAACACAACCAGCAAGAGTATGAAGAAGTTCAAGGAACTGTTCCCTGATAAGGTCAAGCTTCGCATCCGTTTCTCATTGGACAATCTGAAACTGGACGATGATGTGCTGAATATCCCGCTGTTCATGGCAGATCAGGCGGATCGATTGATTGGGTTGGCATTGGAAAAGAGGAAGCACTGATGTATATTTATAGTTGAAGGAGAAGCCAGAGAACCACAGGTTATTGATAATATTTCAAAGGTGTTCTTTAAGCATGGAAATTTAAAAATTATTACGCTTGTGATTTATAAAAAGAGATAAAAAATATGCTGTATCAACAGGTATGGATAAGAGCCGGAGAACGGCTCTTATTTTTTGAGAAAAATTCTCCTTGACAAATACCCTGTGGGGGTATATAAAGTGAGGAAGGAAACCAAGCATTGTCGTATATTTGCGCAGCAAATGTACGGCGAAATAACCTGCGTAGCAGGTTATAGAAGTGTCCGCCCGAACGTATAACGAAGAAATCGAAAGCGGCGCGATAGCGATGCGGATGCTGCGATAGCAGCATGATTTCTGAGTATATAGGGAAGGAAACCAAGCATTGTCGTATATTTGCGTAGCAAATGTACGGCGAAATAACCTGCGTAGCAGGTGATAGAAGGTTTCACCCGAACGTATAACGAAGAAAGGAAATAGAAAAGGCAGATGAAAGATACTAAAAAAGAATCGGAATGCAAAGAAATGCCATGCTGCTGCCAGCGGAAGACCGCGCGAGAGGCGGAAGAAAAGAAAAAGCTGATGAACCGCTTAAACCGCATTGAAGGACAGATCAGAGGAATTCAGAAAATGCTGGAAAACGATGCTTACTGTAACGATATTTTAGTGCAGTCCTCAGCGGTCAGTGCAGCCATGAATGCTTTTAATAAAGAACTATTATCGAGCCATATCCATTCCTGTGTGGTAAGGGATATTCAGGAAGGAAAGACAGAGGTTGTGGATGAGCTGATGAATACCCTGCAGAAACTTATGAAATAATAAAGATACAGAAAGAGTGGGAAATGATGGAACAATATCATGTAACAGGTATGAACTGCGCAGCCTGCAGTGCCAGGGTAGAAAAAGCAGTTACCAAAGTGAAGGGCGTAACGTCCTGCTCTGTCAGTCTGCTGACCAATTCCATGGGTGTGGAAGGAACGGCGGAAAGCAGTGCGGTCATAGAGGCAGTTAAAGCAGCAGGCTATGGAGCCTCATTAAAGAATGCAAAGGAAGAGAATAAGGAAGCAGAGACAGGACTGGAGGATACACAGACACCGCTGTTAAAAAAACGTCTGATCGCATCGGTCGTATTTTTGATCGTGCTCATGTATTTTTCCATGGGACATATGATGTGGGGCTGGCCGCTGCCTGCGTGGTTTACGGATAACCATGTGGGAATGGGGCTGGTACAGATGATACTGGCAGCTATTATCATGGTGATCAACCAGCAGTTTTTTATCAGCGGATTCAAAGCACTGTGGCACAGATCACCGAATATGGACACGCTGGTAGCCATGGGCTCCATGGCATCGTTTGTCTGGAGTGTTTATGCACTGCTTGCCATGACAAGGGCACAGACAGACGGGAATGCAGAGCTTGTCATGGAATATATGATGGAGTTTTACTTTGAATCGGCAGCGATGATCCTGACATTGATCACAGTAGGCAAAATGTTGGAGGCAAGATCCAAGGGAAAAACAACAGATGCTTTAAAGTCATTGATCTCTCTTGCCCCGAAAACAGCAGTGGTTGAAAGAGACGGAAAAGAAGTTACCGTATCCATTGATGAAGTACAAAAAGGTGATATTTTTGTTGTCAGACCTGGAGAAAACATTCCGGTAGACGGACAGGTCATAGAAGGAAACAGTGCAGTTAACGAAGCTGCCATCACAGGCGAAAGTATTCCGGTCGATAAGGCAGAAGGAGATATGGTACGTTCTGCTACGATCAATCAGTCGGGGTTTCTGCGCTGCAGGGCAACGAGAGTCGGTGAGGATACTACACTTTCCCAGATCATCAAGCTTGTGGAAGATGCATCTGCAACAAAAGCACCGATCGCTAAGGTCGCAGATAAGGTATCCGGTGTTTTTGTACCGGTCGTTATCACGATCGCAGTGATCACTACACTGGTATGGCTTCTGGCAGGACAGAATTTTGCCTATGCACTGGCAAGAGGTATTTCCGTTCTGGTCATCAGCTGTCCATGTGCACTCGGACTGGCAACACCGGTTGCGATCATGGTAGGCAACGGTATGGGAGCAAAAAACGGTATTTTATTTAAAACAGCCGTCTCATTGGAAGAAACAGGAAAAACCCGGATCGTTGCACTGGATAAAACAGGTACGATCACACGCGGTGAGCCAAAGGTAACGGATGTGCTTCCGGCAGAAGGTATTTCGGAAGAAGAATTACTTACCATGGCATATACACTGGAGCAGAAAAGTGAGCATCCGCTTGCCAAAGCCGTGCTGGAGGAGGCACAGAGCAGAGAACTGAAACCACGGATGATCACAGATTTTACCGCACTTCCGGGCAACGGACTGAGCGGCAAGACAGAAGGCAGCAGTCTGCTCGGTGGCAGTTATACTTTTATCAGAGAAAAAATTGAGGAAAACGGGGAGAAGATGCAACAGCAGGCAGAGCAGCTTGCAAAGCAGGGGAAAACACCTCTTTTGTTTGTCAGAGACGGAAAGCTTCTGGGTATGATCGCTGTGGCGGATGTGATCAAGGAGGACAGCCCACAGGCAATCGCAGAATTACAGAATATGGGCATAAAAGTTGTTATGTTAACCGGAGACAACGAGCAGACAGCCCGTGCGATCGGTAAACAGGCAGGTGTGGATGAAGTGATCGCAGGTGTTCTTCCGGATGGCAAGGAGCAGGTGATCGGTTCCCTGAAGCAGCAGGGCAAGACGATCATGGTCGGTGACGGTATCAATGATGCACCTGCGCTGACTCGTGCAGACATCGGTATTGCCATTGGGGCAGGTGCTGATATCGCCATGGATGCGGCGGATATCGTACTGATGAAGAGCCGCCTTTCTGATATCCCCGCGGCGATCCGGTTAAGCCGTGCAACGCTGAAAAATATCCATGAAAATCTGTTCTGGGCATTTTTCTATAATGTGATCGGTATTCCGCTGGCTGCGGGTGTCTGGATCCCGCTGTTTGGATGGAAATTAAATCCGATGTTCGGTGCGCTTGCAATGAGCCTGTCAAGTTTTTGTGTTGTATCTAACGCACTTCGTCTGAACCTGTTTCGGATGTACGATGCGTCTAAAGATAAAAAAGTAACTCATAAATCAGCCTCTGTAAAAAAGAACGGAGCGCAGGTAAAAGAAGCACAGACAGACATGGAATCTGTGCAGGATGAAACATTAGAAGGAGACGAGAATATGATCAAAACAACAGTAAAAGTAGACGGTATGATGTGTGGTATGTGTGAAAGCCATGTCAATGACGCAGTCAGAAATGCAATCGAGGTAAAGAAAGTATCTTCCTCTCATAAGAAAGGTACAACAGAAATTCTGACAGAGCAGCCGGTTGATGAAGAGAAGGTAAAAGCAGCCATTGAAGCAACCGGATACAAGGTGCTTGGCATTACAACCGGGGAGGCAGAAGAGAAAAAGGGATTTTCACTGTTTCATAAGAGTTGAAAAAAAGACACCTCAATGGTATAATGTGGCTTGTTATACGATGTTACAGAGTAAAATCTGTAGATAGCTAACAGGTATGTAACATACCAGAGGAGGAGAAAAGATGAAAAAAAGCAGTAAGGTGACAGCAGTGATCCTGTCAGCCGTTCTTGCCATGAGCATGATTGGATGTGGCAGCAGCGCAGAGGACACAGCAAGTGATGCAGCAGCAACAGATGCCGTTACAGATGAGGCAACAGATGCAGCAGCAAGTGATGAAGCAACAGACGCAGCAGATGAAGCAACAGACGCAGCAGATGAAACAGCAGCAGGCGACAGAACACAGCTTATTGTCGGATTTGATGCAGAATACCCGCCATATGGTTATATGGATGAAAACGGTGAATATGTCGGATTTGACCTTGATCTGGCACAGGAAGTCTGCGACCGTAACGGTTGGGAACTTGTAAAGCAGCCGATCGACTGGGATGCAAAGGATATGGAACTGAATGCAGGTTCTATCGACTGTATCTGGAATGGTTTTACCATGACGGGCAGAGAGGATGATTATACATTCAGTGAGCCATATGTAGACAACAGTATCGTTGTAGTTGTTGCGGCAGATTCCGATATCCAGTCTTTAGAAGATCTGGCCGGTAAGGTAGTGGCAACACAGGCTGATTCTTCCGCACTGACAGCACTGACAGATGACAGTGAAGATAACAAAGACAATATTGCACTGGCAGCAACTTTTGCAGATCTGCAGCAGGTAGCTGACTACAACAGCGCATTCATGAATCTGGAAGCAGGTTCTATCGATGCCATTGCTGTTGATATCGGTGTAGCACAGTATCAGATCAGCTCAAGAGGCGATATGTTCCGCCAGCTTGATACACCAATTTCTACAGAGCAGTATGCGATCGGCTTTAAGAAGGGCAATACAGAGCTTCGCGATCAGGTACAGAATACACTCAATGAGATGGTTTCTGACGGTACATTTGACAAGATCGTAGCAAATTACGAAGACTACAATCTGCCGGCAATGGTTTGCCTTGGTAAATAAGTAATAAAACCCGGAGAGAGCAGAGGTCTGCTCTCTCTTTTTGTAGTGAGGAACAAAATCAAGCACAAGCGAAGCTTGTATTTGATTTTGC
>ENA-UAMR01000088-UAMR01000088.1-human-gut-metagenome-genome-assembly--contig:-NODE-88-length-25794-cov-6.461556_pt1 | contig 25794 bp, 26 predicted proteins | sample MGYA00243283_ERZ654497 | MGnify/ENA primary metagenome ERZ654497 (study PRJEB26926, sample SAMN06164404) | human gut metagenome | biome: ENVO:00009003; feature: ENVO:2100002; material: ENVO:00002003... | reverse complement strand
ACGAGATCAGCCTCGGTCTCGTGGGCTCGGAGATGTGTATAAGAGACAGGCAATAAGGCGGGCAAAATCACAAGGGCGGTCATCACGAATATGGATAAACCGCTGGGCTACGCCGTCGGAAACGCCATCGAGGTCAAGGAAGCCGTCGAAATTCTGAAAGGAAACGGCGATAAGGAACTCAAAGAAATCTGCATCGAACTTGCAAGCAATATGCTGTATATCGCGGGACGCGGCAGCCTTGAAAACTGCAAAAAAATCGCAACCGCAAAACTCGAAAACGGCGACGCACTCGACACGTTTAAGGCGATGGTTCAGGCGCACGGCGGCGACACTTCGTACGTCGACGATCCCGAAAAATTCCCCCTTGGCAAGTTTTCGCGCGACGTCAAAGCCGATAAAAGCGGCTATATCGTCAATATGGACTGCGAAAAGTACGGGCTTACAAGCCTTGCTCTCGGCGCGGGGCGCAATAAAAAAGAAGACAATATCGACTTTGCGGCGGGGCTTGCCGTAAGAAAGAAAACGGGCGACTTTGTGGAAGTCGGCGACGTCCTTGCAACCCTTTATACCTCGGACGAATCGAAGCTCGACGCGGCGGAAGAAATCCTGAAATCCGCGTTGTCGTTCGGCGACGTCAAACCGCCCGAAGTACCGATTATCCTCGGCAGAGTGAAATAGTATGTACAACGACCTGAAATCGGCAATCGAGTTTTTCAAAAACGATAAATTCGCGGCTTCGACCGGCGTCGAAATTCTGTCCGTCGAAACCGGCCGCGCCGTTTGCGCGCTTGAAATTTCGCAAGGTCACGTTAACTCGGACGGGTTCGTGCAGGGCGGGGTAATCTTTACGCTTGCCGATTCCGCTTTCGCCGTCGCCGCAAATCTCGGTACCGCGGACGATTGCTGCGTCGTTACCACACAAAGTAATATCAATTTCCTTTCGTCAGCCGCCTCGGGAAAACTCCTTGCCGAAGCCGCCTGCGTACGCGACGGACACAGCGTTTCGGTTTATAGGGTTACCATGTCCGACGAAGCGAACAATCCGATTGCCTTCGCGACGTTCACCGGATATAAGGTCAAAAAATAATTATTTTCCGCATTCTTGCGGTTTTTTTGGAAGTTATGTGCATTTTCAGACTGTTTTTGAAAAAGAACGAAAGATCCGCCGAAAATTCCACCGATTCCGTCGTCCCGACGCCCGATGACATCGATGAGTTGGAATCTTTCGACGATATTTTCGACGACGACTGACTTTTATTCGCTTTCACGCATATTTTGCGCTATTTCGGCGAATATCGTTTGACAACGCCTTGTAAATTAAGTATAATTTTAGCGTTGTAAAATTTAAAATCTTTTGGAGAAATCGCCTAGTTGGTCGAGGGCGCACGACTGGAAATCGTGTAACCGTGAGAAACGGTTCGAGAGTTCGAATCTCTCTTTCTCCGCCAAAAAAACCCGACGTTTCAGTCGGGTTTTTTGCCGTCAAAAGAGAGATTCTGTGCAATCAAAATATGATTGCACGCGGCTGCGCCGCCGAACTCTCCGTTGCACGCTCCACTATGAGAGTAAACTCGCCCGTTCTCGCTGTAAGGCGAATCTCTCTTTCTCCGCTCGGCTTTGAGTTTAGTCTTTTTACCGAGTTTAAGCGAGTTGTTAGGCGGGTGCTTGACCGCGGAGCAAAGCGACGCGCTTGTATTAGTCAAGCACCCGCCATAGTGTTTTGCATATCTAATATACTTGAAAACTATGTTTATTTGTGCTATAATAATTTTATCTTAAATTTTGCAAAGGAAATTTTGTCAAATGAATAAAGAAACGATAGAAAATGTCAATACACAAAAAGCTGATGTGGGTTTCCACTCTATTCATCTTGAAGCAGCACATAACATAACTATCAAAAGAGGATTGTATGTAAAATGCAATGCGACATTTTCAGTAAATAATGGCACATTATACATTGTATCAGAAAACGACAGCATAACTTTGGCGCTTCCGCAAGTATCTCTTGATACAGTGGAAATAGACACAACGTATGATTCCGTTAAATGCGATGGCTTAACTTGTAATCAACTTACTATTTCGGCGGCGCATAATGTAAAAATTGAAAATTCTCAAATCAATGAATGTGAAATTTCAAGCGAATATGATTCTGTTCATATTATGCAATCAACCATAGACAATCTTAGTATTAGTGCCGCACACAATGTTAGTGTTGAAGTAAATGATTTTAGTAAAATTGATATTGAATCAGAGTATGACGGAGTAATAATTAAATATAATGGCAATCAACTCGTGAATGTTAATTGCACTTCTACTCATGGAACAGTAAAAGCAATTGGAGCATTTTATGGTGATGTTAATTGCGCTAAAAAGATTGTTATAAATGCGGCACATAGCATAAAATTGATTAGTGGAAAATAGTGGGGTTGAAATAAATATGATAAATGAATTATACAATTTATTTGGTGAAATATTTGAAACCGCACAATACATAGAATGGAATTTGGCGTTACTGATTTGCAAATCACAAAACACTAATGCCGATAATATGTTTAATGATATGCAAGATATGACAATGGGGCAAATTATTGGATATGCAAAGGATGCAAGATTGTTCAATGAAGATGCCATTTGTGAATTAGAATATATTTTAGATAAACGTAATTATCTTGCACATCAATTTTTTAAGAAAAACGACATAGTAAAACACAATAATAATAACGCATTTTTAGAAAATAAAGTTAGAGAATTGCAAAATATTCTAACTCGTTTTCAGAATTTCAACAGAATTTTATCATCAAATACGTGATAGTATTAGTCCGTCAGTTTATTTTTGATTAGGCAGGTGTTTTATGAAAAAAAGATTTTCTATTATCTTATTATTACTTACTTTATGTTGTGTAACTATTTTTTTTGTCGGCTGTGATGATAGTTCGGCAAATAATAATGTAAAAGATAGTAACGAGAATTATTATAACATTGATTTGACAATGGATAATCATTGGAAATTTTTAGATTGGGACAAGCGAAACAATCAATTTACAGGAGTGTTATCGTATGCGTATTATGATAATGTTGTAATTACTTTACAAAGAAAAATAATTTCAGAATATACAACAAATACATATAGCGAAAACTATACGATTGAATTGAATACGGCTGGTTGTAAAACTTATTCTTTTACAGAATATACATTTGACCAAATTAAAGAATTGTTAAATCATACGGGCTATTTAGGTTCTTATGGCAATGAAATAACAATAATCAGTATATCGGGCAAAGTGCAATTTTCAATTTAATTAATATTCGTTTTAGGTTACTACCGCTCCGCCATTTTAAGTAATCTTACGAATCCGTAGGATTGCTTTTTTTTATTCGCAAAAAATGCTTGTATTTTATTGTGAATATAAAAAACAGTGGCGCGTAGCGCGTAAGATTACTAAAATTGGCAGGAATCCCGCGGAGCAGAAGAGATGTTTGTTGCAGAGCAACAACTGACCTCTCTTTCTCCGCGAAGAGAGATTCTCGCGCAATCAAAATATGATTGCACGCGGCTATGCCGCCGAACTCTCCGTTGCACGCTCCACTAACGCGAGTAAACTCGCCCGTTCCCGCTGTAAGGCGAATGCTCTCTTTCTCCGAAATCTGCGGAGCAGAAGAGATGATTGTTGCAGAGCAACAACTGACCTCTTTTTCTCCGCCAAAGCGAACCGCATTTGTACACGGGTGAAAGAAGTCTATTTTCGCAAACTGTGATAAAGGTGTGGTTTTTTCTATTGATAGACCAAATCAAGAATACAATAGTTATTCATTTGTATTTTCACGATGTTTTTTTCTAAGTTTAGTTTCTGTAATAATTATTGGTGTAAAAATTATCAAAGCCGCACTTGCGATAAAATACCAAGACAAGTCTATTTCGATATTAAAACAATATTTTGATATTAGCAATGCTATACCAACTAAAATGGATAATGCAGAAATAACTATAATCGTTTTGGCGGCAATTTTATTGGCATATTTCCAGTATTCGTCATTGATTGACGACATCTTTGTTCTATACCCATAAAAACTATTCATCGGAGGAATTTTAACCAGCAAAATTACCGCAAATATAATAACGAGTAGTTGAATTCCGAAAACAAAAAAGATATCCTTGCCCATTATTAATTACCTCCCATCTGTATATTTTGTAAACTTTGTTAATTTTCCAATGCCGTCAATTAAATTATATTACAGGCACTATCAAAATGCAAGGTTTTTCAAAAAATGTACTTTTATGCGATAAATCGGTTGACAAAGCGAAAGTTTGTTGATAATATGATAACAACAATTAAGAGGCGCAAAGCTTATGAGTAAACGCTCCGCAACGGATTGAAGGGGCGAGGGAAAGGAAGTTTTGCCGAAACGGGAAGTCTTATCCGGAAGATTTTGCCGTTGGGTTGCAGGGAAATACGTTGCAAACTGTCGCAAGGGAACTTGCGGAGCGCTTGATGTTAAATATTGATAGTTTTATCATTTTTGCATTTATTGTATCCGTTAGTTTCCGCTAACGGATTTTTGTTATTGAAAAAAATTTTCAGATAAAGGAGTAACTAAAATGAAAAAAGTAATTACTACGATTGTTTCCGTAATGCTCGTGTCTTTGTTGCTTGTCGGCGCGGTGTTCTGTTTCACCGGTTGCCAGAACAAGAAAGACGACAGCAAACTGTACGTCGGTATGGAATGCGGATATGCTCCCTTTAACTATACCCAGACGGACGCTTCCAACGGCGCGGTCAAAATCTCGAACGCGGACGGCTATGCAAACGGCTATGACGTAATGATTGCGAAAAAAATCGCAGAAGCCCTTGGAAAAGAACTTGTTATCGTAAAATATAAATTCGAGGCGCTTATCCCCGCCGTCAACGCAAAATCGCTGGATATGATCATTGCGGGTATGAGCCCCACCGCCGAAAGAAAAGAAGCCATTGATTTCTCCGACGCATACTACACAAGCCAACTTGTCATCGTCGTAAGAAAGGACGGGGCATTTGCAAAAGCCACGAAACTTGCCGACTTTAACGGCGCAAAGATCGCGGCGCAAATCGGTACTTTCCACAACGACGCATTGCAAGCGCAGGCAAGTGAATACGGCATTTTGCCGCAAACCCCGATGGATACGTTCCCCGCGCTTATCAACGCTCTTAAAACCAAGGCTATCGACGGTTACGTTGCGGAAGAGCCCGGTGCAAAAGCGGACTGCGCGGCAAACGATGAGCTTACCTACATCTCTCTTAAAAACAACGATACCGGTTTTTCGGCATCTCCCGCAGACGTGCAAATCGCAATCGGTTTGATTAAAAACAGCAGTATCAAAGATCAAATCAATGCCGCACTTAAAAAAATCTCGGCGGAAGAACGCGTCAAAATGATGGGCGACGCAACCTTCTATGCAACCGGTAAAACCGTTCTCCCCGATCCCGTACCCGAGGAATAATACTGTAATTAAGGAAGAAAAATGAACATTTTTCAAAAAATGGCTGATATATTTGCCAAATATCACCAGATGATATTCAAGGGCATCGGTTACACGATGCTCGTATCGATAATCGGTACGATAATCGGTCTTGTCATCGGTTTGCTTATCGGCGTATTCCGCACGATGCCCACGCCGAAAAACAAGTTTCTGAGAGTTCTGAAAAAAGTTGCCGACTGGATACTTTCGGCTTACGTCGAAATATTCCGCGGCACGCCGATGATGGTTCAGGCGATGGTAATTTTCTGGGGCTTTGCGCTTATCAACAACGGCGTCACGCTGAACGTAGTCTTTGCCGGCTTGTTTATCGTTTCGATCAACACCGGCGCGTACATGGCGGAAATCGTCAGGGGCGGTATCATTTCCGTTTCCAAAGGACAGTTCGAGGGCGCGCACGCAATCGGTATGACGCACGCGCAAACGATGTTCTACGTCGTTATCCCGCAGGTTTTAAGGAATATTCTTCCGTCTGTTGCGAACGAGTTCGTCATCAATATCAAAGATACGTCGGTGCTTAACGTTATCGGTTTTACCGAACTGTACTTTGTGGCGTACACGATAAACTCCATAAACTACCAGACTTTCGCAACGTATTTGCTTGTCGCGATAATCTACTTTGTGCTGACTTTCACCATAACACGCATTCTGCGCCTTATCGAAAAGAAAATGGACGGCAAAAAGAACTATACGGTGCAGGGCTCGCAAAATATGGACGCGGACTCTATCTTGCGTGAACAGACCGCCGCCGGAGGTAACGGCAATGACTGACGAAATCAGAAACGATAATTTTACAAACGAAACGGAATGCGAAACCCGCGCGGATAACGCCCAAAACGAGGTCGTCATCGAAATCAGACACCTTGGAAAATCTTTTGGCGATCACGAAGTCCTGAAAGACATCGACTTCACCGTGCGTCGCGGCGACGTTACCTGCATAATCGGCGCGTCGGGCAGCGGTAAATCCACGCTTCTTCGCTGTATCAACCTTTTTGAAACTCCGTCTTCGGGCGAAATACTTTTGAACGGAGAGAACGTCGTCAACACCAAAAACCCTGCGGAATTCAGGAAAAAGGTGGGTATGGTTTTCCAGTCGTTCAACCTTTTCAAAAATATGAACGTACTGAAAAACTGCACGGTCGGCCCCAGAAAAGTCCTGAAACTTTCAAAGGAAGAATCCGAAGCAAGGGCAAGGAAGTATCTGAGACTTGTCGGTATGGAAGCGTACGTTGACGCGCGTCCCGGACAACTTTCGGGCGGGCAGAAACAGCGCGTCGCAATCGCAAGGGCGCTTGCAATGGAGCCCGAGGTGTTGCTCTTTGACGAGCCGACTTCCGCGCTCGATCCCGAGATGGTGGGCGAGGTTTTGTCAGTCATGAAAACGCTTGCCGAAAGCGGGCTTACGATGGTTGTCGTCACGCACGAAATGGCTTTTGCAAGGGACGTTGCGACCAACGTCGTGTTTATGGATCAGGGCGTCATCGTCGAAGAAGGCGCGCCGAAAGACATCTTCACAAACCCGAAAGAAGAGCGCACGAAGGAGTTTTTGTCCAGACTTCTTGGCGAGAACAAATAATTTTTCAAAAAACGACGTCGGACGCCCGAGAAAAACCTTGGGCGTCTTTTTGTTGCGAAAATTGTCAAATATGACAAAAAATGAGGTTTTTACAACCGAATTATCGCATAAACTTGCGGTTTCATTATTTAAGCAAAAACATGACACGTGTATATTTATATTTAAATAATAAATCCTTAATAATAATTTCGATTTAGTCTTGACATTGTTTTTTGAAATAGGCTATAATCAAATTGAAAAGCGGTTGAGGTTATTTTCTTTGACCGTTTCGCTATGTATAAGGATGGTTAAGCAGACTAAACTGCTAAATTATAAACCTAAAGGAGAAGAATATGAAGAAAAAAGTATTACTCGTAACGATTCTTGTTGTGGCTATCGTTGCAAGTTGCTTCGCGTTCACCGCGTGCAACAAAGACAAAGGTGACGGCGACAAAGGCGTAAAAGTTGCGATGATTACCGACTACGGCGACATCACCGACCAGTCTTTCAACCAAACCACTTACGAAGCGTGCAAGGCTTACTGTGATGCTAACAACATTAAGTTTAAGTATTATAAACCTACTGGTAATAGCACCGAAGCCCGTGTCGCTTCCGTAAACACTGCAATTGCCGAAGGTTATACCATTATCGTTATGCCCGGCTATGCATTCGGTGGTACGATTGTTGAAGTTGCAGAAAACAACCCCGAAATTAAATTCGTTGCGTTGGACGTTGCAAGAGGCGATTTGCTTGAAGCAAAGTATGGTAAAGAATATGATTATAATCCCGACAATCCCAAATGGACTTATCAGCTTCCTTCGAACGTAACTTGCTTCGTATACCAGGAAGAAATCTCCGGCTTTATGGCAGGTTATGCTGCCGTTAAAGAAGGCTATAAGAAACTCGGCTTCCTCGGCGGTATGGCTGTTCCTGCGGTTATCCGTTTCGGTTTCGGTTTCGTACAAGGCGCAAATGCTGCGGCTGTTGAAATGAACATTGCAAACGACGTTACCGTAAACTACGTATATGGTGGTCAATTCTATGGTGATTCTGATATTACCGGCGCAATGGACACTTGGTATAAAGAAAAAGGCGTTGAAGTCGTATTCGCATGCGGCGGCGGTATTTATACTTCTGCTTGTGAAGCGGCAACGAAAGAAGGCGTCAACGGCAAAGTCATCGGCGTTGACGTTGATCAAAGCCATATCATTAATAGATACAAAGATGGTTTGTGTGTAACTTCCGCTATGAAAGGTCTTGCTCCTACCGTAAACACTATCCTTACCGATATTTTTGCAGGCAAATGGGAAAACTATGCAGGCAAAATCAATAAATTAGGTATGGTATCGGGCACCGACGCTTCCTTGAACTACGTACAACTTCCGACGGCAACCTGGTCGATGACCAAATTCACAAAAGCAGATTATGCAACGCTTGTCGGACAAATCTTTGACGGAACCATCACGATTTCCGACGCAACCGACAAAATGCCTACGACTACGATTAAAGTAACCCAGCAGCCTAACATTAAATAATTGAAAACCAAAAAGAAAGGAAGGCTATGCCTTCCTTTTTTTATGCGGTGAAACACTAAATATATATAAAATTCTTGAAAACACAGCCGAGATATAGTATAATAAAAATATCAATTTTGAGGTTATATCGATATGGCAGAAAACTATGTAAAAAATGACGCATCCGAAGACTTCGTCATTGAGATGCGCCATATCACGAAAGAATTCCCAGGAATTATCGCAAACGACGATATTACGTTGCAACTAAAACGCGGGGAAATTCACGCCCTTCTCGGTGAAAACGGCGCCGGAAAATCCACGCTTATGTCGGTGTTGTTCGGCTTGTATCAGCCCGAAAAAGGCGAAATTCTGAAAAACGGACAAGTCGTAAAAATCAATAACCCCAACGACGCAACCGCTCTTGGCATCGGTATGGTGCATCAGCACTTCAAACTTGTGGAGGTGTTCAGCGTACTTGACAACATTATCCTTGGGGCGGAACCTAATAAGGCGGGCTTTCTGACGAAAAAAGAGGCGCGCGAAAAGGTTGTCGCGCTTTCCGAAAAGTACGGTCTTATGGTTGATCCCGACGCGATAATTGAAGATATCACAGTCGGTATGCAACAGCGCGTCGAAATTTTGAAAATGCTGTACCGCGACAACGAAATCCTGATTTTTGACGAGCCGACGGCAGTCCTTACCCCGCAGGAAATCGACGAACTTATGAAGATTATGAAAAACCTTGCGGCGGAAGGAAAGTCGATTTTGTTCATCACCCACAAACTTAACGAAATTATGGCGGTTGCCGACCGTTGCAGCGTATTAAGAAAGGGCAAGTACATCGGCACCGTCGAAATCAAGGACACGACAAAGGAAGAACTTTCCGAAATGATGGTCGGTCGTCAGGTGAAGTTTGAGGTTGATAAGGACGAGGCGATCCCCGGCGACGTCGTTCTGGACGTCGATAAACTGTGCGTCGAAAGCAAGATTCACAAAAAACTTGCCGTAAAGGACGTGAGTTTTCAGGTGCATGCGGGCGAAATCGTGTGTATCGCGGGCATTGACGGCAACGGTCAGACCGAACTTGTTTACGGCATAACGGGGCTTGAAAAACTTGCTCCCAACGTCAAAGAAGAGGTCGAAGAGCACGTTGAAAAACCCGTATGGCAAAAACTGAAAGAAGTCGAAAAACAGGAACGCGCGAAATTGTTCTTCACGCAATGCGGGGAACAGCTGAAATTCTTCTTTGTCGAACTTGGCAAAAAGATTTGGAAAAAATTGAAAAAATTCGGCGAAACGGTTGCGGCAAAAGCCGTTGCTCTTTGGAACAAACTCGTTTTGCTGTTCAATAAAAACAAGGCGCAGGAACTTGACCCGAACGCCGACGTGAAGGGAAGAATCACCCTTTGCGGACAGGATATCACGAAAGCACCGATAAGAAAGCGCAGCAAAACGGGTATGAGTCATATCCCCGAAGACAGGCATAAATACGGACTTGTCCTGGACTATACGCTGGAACAAAATATGGTGCTTCAACGATACTGGCAAAAAGAGTTTGAAAAAGCCGGTTTCATTAAAAAGAAGGCGGTCAGGAAGTATTCCGACAAACTTATCGAACAGTACGACGTCAGAAGCGGACAAGGCTCCGTAACAATGGTCAGAAGCATGTCGGGCGGCAATCAGCAAAAGGCAATCGTCGCGCGCGAACTCGACCGTGAACATAAACTCCTGATTGCCGTACAGCCCACACGCGGACTTGACGTCGGCGCAATCGAATATATTCACTCGCAAATCGTGAAAGACCGCGACGCGGGGGCGGGCGTACTGCTTGTATCGCTGGAACTCGACGAAGTAATGAATCTGAGTGACCGAATCCTTGTAATGTACGAGGGCGAAATCGTGGGCGAACTCGATCCGAAGAAAACCACGGTGCAGGAACTCGGTTTGTATATGGCCGGCGCAAAGCGCGATAATATTGAAAACGACAAGGAGGACGAACAATGAAAAACTTCGGTGAAAAAACAAAACGCTGGTTCAAGTCGTTATTCGTCCAGACCGACGGCAACGAGCCAAAAATGTTGACCTTTATCAAAAAGGAAAGCACGCAGACGGTAATTTCGTCGATATTGTGCGCGCTTCTCGGGATTTTGCTTGGTTATATCGTATTGCTTTGCATTAATGCGGAAAACGCAGGAAAAGCAATGGGGGCAATACTTAAAAACTTTGGCAACTTTTCGTCAAACCCACGACTTGAAAAGTATTATTTAGGCTCGACATTGGTGAAAACCGTACCGCTTATCATGTGCGGACTTTCGGTAATGTTTGCATATAAGGCGGGCTTGTTTAATATCGGCGTCGGCGGACAGTACTGCATCGGCATTTGCTTTTCGTTGTATGCCGCGCTCGTGTGGCAACTTCCCTGGTACGCGTGCATAATCATTGCAATGATTGCGGGTGCAGTGTGGGGTGCGCTTTCCGGTTTGTTCAAGGCGCTGTTCAACGTGAACGAAGTTATCGCCTGCATTATGACAAACTGGATTGGATTGTATCTCACAAATATTTTGCTGAGCCATCCGAAAGCAATGAACCCGACTTTGTCGGAAACTTACAGAATAGGAAAAAAAGCAATTATTCCCGACGGTGGTCTTTCAAAACTTTTCAGCAATAACCAATACGTTACTCTTGCGATTATTTTCACGATAATTATTGCGGTTATCGTCCTTATCGTAATGAACAAAACGACTTTCGGGTACGAACTGAAAGCAACGGGCAACAATAAATACGCGGCAAAATACGCGGGCATGAAAGACAAACGCAACATTATCCTTACAATGGCGATTTCGGGCGCGCTTGCGTCCCTCGGCGCGGCGTTTTTCTATCTCACGGGTATCGAAAACTTCATAACTGCAAGTTCCGTCCCCGCAATGGGCTTCAACGGCATTGCCGTCGCGTTCCTTGGCGGACTTAACCCTATCGGTATCGTCGTTGCGGGTTTCTTTATCGAACATATCACGCTCGGTGGCGGATACGTCGATACGACGTACTACAACCCGCAGGTTGCCGACCTTATGATCGCAATCATTATTTATCTGTGCGCGTTCGTACTGTTCTTCAAACAATTCATGAAAAAATATCTGAATAAACTCACCGAAAAAATCGCCGGAAAAACAGGCGCACAGGCGGAAGTAGCGGCTGACTCAACCGTCACCGAAACGGCGTCCGACGCGTCCGACGGTGAAATAAACGATAATTCGGAAACCCCCGAAGAAGAGTTTAAGAAAGAGGTCGAAACGGAGGTCGAGGAAATGCCCCCGATTGTCGATGAAAAATCCGGAAAGGAGGTCGATGAGAAATGACGTTACTTGTTCAATATACTTTGATTTATGCGGCAGTTTTGACCTTGGTTGCTCTCGGCGGCATGTTCTCGGAACGCTCGGGCGTTATCAATATCGGCCTTGAAGGTATCATGGTTTTCGGCGCGATGGGCGGCGCAATGACAATGGTTTTGTTGCCCGCAACCACACCCCCGGGACTTATCGTAATTCTGACTCTTATCGTCGCCGCGCTTGTCGGCATGGTTTCGTCGCTTCTTCTTGCGGTGGCGTGCATCAACTTCAAAGCCGACCAGACTCTTGCGGGCACTGCGCTGAATATGCTGGCGACGGCAACCGCAACGGTGCTTATCAAAGCGTTCAATACCAAACGCAGCAACGGATCCAACTTCTCGGCAATACTCGACTACATCGACGCAAGGCGCGGCTTTATCTTCAAAATCGGTAAACTCGAACTCAGCTGGTTTATCGTGATTGCGATAATTCTTCTGATTGTCTCGTGGGTTGTGCTGTATAAAACCAAATTCGGCTTGCGACTTCGTTCCTGCGGTGAGCATCCGCAGGCGGCAGACAGCGTCGGTATCAACGTTTACAAAATGAGATACGCGGGCGTTATTATTTCGGGCGCGCTGGGCGGTCTTGGCGGTCTTATTTATATCGCCGCGGCAAACAGCACCTGGCACTTCGACGTCGGCGTTGCCGGCGCAGGCTTCCTTGCGCTTGCCGTCATGATTTTCGGTCAATGGAAACCGATAAGAATCGCGCTTGCCGCATTGTTGTTCGGTTTGTTCAGGGCGTTGTCGAACGTGTATCTCGGTATCGACTGGCTTGCGAATATCGGCATCAGCGGCACGGTTTACAATATGTTGCCGTATATCGTCTCCCTTATCGTCTTGGCGTTCACGTCCAAAAAGTCGCGCGCGCCGAAAGCGGAGGGGATTCCGTACGACAAGGGTATGCGCTAAACTATGGCAAAATTATATTTCAAATTCGGGGCGATGGGCTGCTCGAAAACAGCCCAGGCTCTTATTACCAAATTCAACTATGAAGAGCGCGGCATGAAAGTGCTGCTTCTGAAACCGTCCGTGGACGTGCGCGACGGAGAGGAAATCGTCAAATCGCGAATCGGGCTTACCGCAAAAGCCGTCGTCGTGAACGATAAGGAAGACCTTTACAAGGCGTATGAGGAAAAGTACCGCGACCGCGACGTCATCATCGTGGACGAGTGCCAGTTTTTGACGCCCGAACAGGTGGACGAACTCGGACAAATCGTCATCGACTTCAACGTGCCGGTGCTGTGCTTTGGTCTTCGCACCGACTTTCTGACGCATTTGTTCCCGGGGAGTCGCAGACTTTTTGAAATTGCCGAGTCCATTACCGAGATCAAATCGGTGTGTAAATGCGGCGCGAAGGCAACCGTCAACGCGCGCCTTGACGATGACGGCAACGTCGTGTATTCGGGCGAACAGGTGTGTCTCGGCGGCAACGACAGGTACGTCGCGATGTGCAGAAAATGCTGGCTGAAAAAGAAAGCCGAACAGGAAAACGCAAAAGAGTTATGAACAGTATCGTAATTGGTTTTACGGGCGGCACGGGCAGCGGCAAAACCACGCTCGCACAACGCCTGAACGAGGTTTTCAAAAACAATTCCGTCATAATTAAGCAGGACAGTTATTACAAGGACTTTCCCGATAAGTCGTTTGAGGAGCGCGTACAGATAAATTACGACCACCCCGATTCGTTCGATATGGAACGGTTTACCGACGACGTAAGACGCCTTAAAGCGGGCGAAACCATCGAGTGTCCCGTCTATAACTACGCCGAGTACAAGCGCGATAAGGACACCGTCACGGTGGAACCAAAAAGAATAATAATTCTGGAAGGGCTGTTCCTTTTTGAAAACCCTGCGCTCAGCGATCTTATCGACATCAAAGTGTTTGTCGACACGGACGCCGACGTAAGGATTTTAAGGCGCATTATCCGCGACGTCAAGGAAAGAGGCAGGAGCCTCGATTCCGTCGTTTTGCAGTACCTTACGACCGTCAAACCGATGCACGAAAGGTTTATCGAGCCGGAAAAGAAGCGCGCCGATATCATCGTGCCGGAAGGCGGATATAACGAGGTTGCTTTTGACATGATTGTGGACGCGATAAAGCACAAGTTAAATTAAAAAGTGAAAGACAATAAACCGTTTACGGCGCAGCGATAAATAATCGCTGCGCCGTAGTTTTTGCAAAGCAAAGTGCGGCGCACACTGCGCTTTTTCTCCACGCAAGTACAAATTACCTTGCGTGGGTTTTATAATGCGGTGTCCGTTCCCGGCGATTCCCACGCTTCGCTCGGAATGACAGAGTGCGTTGCACGGAAAAGTATTATGTTAGTGCGTAGCAATCAAGTATAATCCGCAACGTGCCGAAGGCACGCATCGCGCCGTAGGCGCATCGCTTTTTCCGACAGGCAAAAACATCGCTTGCCGCAGGCAACATAAATAACAAACCCCTCGCAGTGGCGAGGGGTTTTCAAACGGAAAATTATTGTTGATTGTAAACGTCGTAAGTGGGAACTTCGTACGTCATGCCCGAATAGGGGACTTCGTAAGTTTCGGTTGCGGTGTCGGTTGTATCGGTTGCGTCGGTTGTATCCTCCGCAGCGGCGTCTTCGGTAACAGGAGTATCGGCGTTTTCATCGTCGTGTTTTTTGCCGTCCGTGCCGGGATTATCAAGGCGATATTCTTTCATACGGATTGCGCCGATAAGAATCGCAAGGATAACCGTAACGCCGGAGAAGATATAGCAGGTCTGACGAATTGCGAACAAGCCGGTGATTGCGAAGAGCAGACCGTTTGCGTCAACCCAGCTGTAACGCATATAGTCGATTGTACCGCGAGAGTAGTTTTGCGAATATACGCCGAGTTGCGTGGGTTTGTCGCCGACGTTGCCGTAGTAACTGCCGTTGGTGGTGCCGACAACAGAGCCGTCCGCATTGACGAGTTTCAGGAACAAGGGCGCGAAGCCGTATCTCCAACCCGAAGAACCGGTGTTTGAATTATCGACGGTGATGCCGTCTTCCGCAAATCCGGGGGTGCCTGCGACGTTGGGATTGCCGACCGCGTATGCGACGGAATTGAGAATGCTGTCAAGCAGGTAATATACGGGCGGGATTTCAAGAACGCCAAGGAGACTTGAAGTTTCGGCCAGGCAGTTTTCAAGCCCAATCGTCTTCAAAAGTTCGCCGACGTTGAGTCCGTTTGCGCTGCCGATATTGATGCCGCTGATCATTGCGAACAAGCCGCCTTCGCCGAACGTGCCGGAAAGGTCAACGGGAAGGGTAATGTCCGTGCCGTCGATTTTGTCGGGGTTGTAGGTGTAGCCGTCGCCCATCATATCGAGGACCGTCCAGCCGACTTCGATCATTTCAACCTTGCAGGTTGTGGGGTTGTACCACGGATAAAGGTGCAGGTTGGGCTGCATTACGCGGGTTTCGTCGGGATTGTTCTTGGGGCCGCCTTTCTGGTCGCCGGTCACAACGGAAGGACGCTGACCGAGAACAAGATTCAGGACAACGGGAATCGTCATGCGTTTATCGTTTGCAAGGTCAACCCACGGACCAACCCAGCTTTCGTAACCGGAAAGGTTCAGGCTGTCGTACATATTGTACTTGCCGTCGCGGGCAATAAGCGACTTAACTTCTTCGCTGCTGTAACCCATGTCGGTGTACTTTTTGATTTTTTTCTGGAAGTATTCAACCATGGTGGCGATTTCTTCGTCGGACTTCACAGCGGGTTCCGCCGCGTTTGTACGGCAGTATTCTTTGTCGAAATCCTTATAAGAAGAGTCGTTGGAACCTACGGTATCTTTCACGTAGAAGCCGTATTTGCAAAGAACAAGAGCGTTTCCGTCTTTGTCGAGAACGCGGCCTGTATATGCGCCCGTGTAGTTGCCGTTGTTGTCGTGTTCGGACTGTTTGTAATAAGAGAAGTATTGGGTGTTGCCGTCAGCGTCCTCGCCGATAATACCGTTGAGCACGCTTCTGGCGATAATTGCGTCAAGCATATCTTTGTTGAGCGTCGCGCGGTTGTTTGCGGCGTCGGACTCCGCAACGTCTTCATAGAAAATCGTGCCGGAAGTAAGGTCGCCGAAAATCATGGGCAGCGCTCCGTCGAGAACGAACATAAGTCCCGAGCAGAGCATCAGGCTGACAACAACCTGACATGCGGTTTGTTTTCTTATTTTTTTCGCTTTGTTTTTGACGTCTTTTTTGGAAAGTTTAAGTTCCTGCACCAAGACGACAATCGCCCATATTACCGAGAATAAAACGGCAACGATAATGCTTGCGTAGGTCAAAAGACCGTACGAGCCGCCTTTTTCAACGTTGTGCATCGACGCAAGGATTGCGAAAACCATAAACAGCGGGAAGCTGCATACGTAACATACTATTTTTGCGATTTTAAGCAATGCTTTCATCAATATTCACCTCCGTTAAGAGCGATTTCGTAAGCGTAGAGTTTTTCCTTATTGTGGAAGTAGGTCGAAAGGAAGATGCTCATCGCGAGAATGCCTGCCCAAATCGAGAAGTAACGTCTTGCGGCAAGCAAGGGATACATATCGGGCTGATAGGCAATGTCTGCCTGCAACTGATAGCAGTCGGCAAGGGAAATCGCGGCGTCGGCAGAAGTGCCGTTACCGATTGTTTTTCCTGTGAGAAGACCGCCTTTTGCAGCAAGCGCGCAACCGGACGTAATACCGAAATCTTCGCAGGTGTATTTAACCCAGGCATAGTCGCTCATATCGACCGTTGTGCCGGCGGTTGTGGCAAGTGCTTTGTCGGTGTCGGACACGAAGTCGGACTGCCAGCACTTTTTAAGAAGCGGGTGGCTGTAAAACGAAAGTTCGCCAAGGACGGTGTCCAGAAGTTTTTGCACGCCTTCAACGGTAACGCCCGTAAGGTCGATCTTGCCGAGAATCTGCGTGAGAATCGCGTTCAGGTCAAGGTCGGGAGCGATTGCTTTGAGAATTCCCGCAACGTCAAGTCCGGGGACAAGACCGCCGATTATGTCGTTGAGGTCCAAAAGACCGCCGACAAGTCCCAGTGCGGGTTGCAAACTCTTGATAATATCGACAAGCGCAGCCGTGTTGGGGTTTTTGTTGTCGCTTTCAAGTTTCGTCTTGTAAGCAGTGTAAGCCGTCCCGAGCTTTGTCTTTGCATAAGTGTCGCCCGTGGTGTATTTCTGCCCGGGAACGATTTCCGCGCTGGTTTTGGGAGGTTGTTTCATCGTTGCATTATCGAACGCTTCGCGGGTAATCGTTGCGGTAAGAACGGGGGAGCCGTCATCGTTGACTTCGCCGGAGTCTTTGTACGTGGTAACGTATACTACTTCGTCCGCGGTCGCGCCGACTTTGAAAGCGTTTTTGCCGGTTGATTTGTAAACCTCTTTGGACGTAAAGTCAAGGTTGCCGAAGAGATATTGTGCGGGCAGCGCAAGACCTGTGGTTTCGCCGCCTTTACCGTTGTTGTAGCCGTAAAGAAGTTGCGAAACGACGTTGCCGATATCACCGCTTGTAAGGTCGGCGTCGTTGTCCTTAAGCAGGGAGTTGACAAGGTCAAGCAGTTGTTGCGCTTTCAGACTGTCAAGGAGCTTATTGATTGCAGGGTTCATCCCGAGATATTCAAACAGCGTGCCGAGCACCGCGTTAAGACGCGAATCGGTCAGACGATAATTGTCTTCTTCGATACGAAGGGTTGAATAATTCGTCATTTCGCCGGTGCGGGTGTCCAGAATTTCGGTAATATCGTTGGTGTAGTTGTACCAGGCGTCGCTTTCGTATGCGGACGCGTTGGTCGCGCTTTCTTCGATTTCACTTACCATTTTCTTGTAAGCGTCGGCGATTGCGAGCTGCTCGTAATATATCGTGCCGGGCTGCTTGCAGAATGCTTCGCCTGCCGCTTTCATCGTAACGTATGCGCCGTCATTATTTATGACATAGCAGCCTGCGCTGAACGCTTCGGCGTAGTCGGCAACGGTATACTTAGTGGGACGGTAAACCGTCAGTTTTGCGTATTCGTTGTATTTGATGAGAAGTTCCAGCGCGTTTTCGACGCCGAAGATATAGCCGTCGTACAACAATCCGTTGGGGTTGTATGCGTACGGGCTTTGCGCTTTCAGACTGTCGAACAAGCCGTCGATGTTGTCCCCGGTGACCTTAATCATTTCACCGTCAAGCCCGCCGACCTGATAATACGCGACCGCCGTATTGAGTTGCGTGCGTTCACGATACATTTTGGGATAATATTCCGAAAGACCGTAAGTCCTTATCACGTTGTCGACGCGGTCGTTCAGCTTATAGGCGTATCCCGACTCGCGTTTGTTTGCGGAAATGGCGTTGAACCACTGCTTTTGCAAGGAGTAGTTTTCAACCTTAACGCCTTTGTCGGAGTATTCCGTCCTGATCTTGTCAAGTTCCTTTTCGTTGCGAATGTCAAGTCCCGCAATCGGGGCTAGCATGAGCGCAACCGCAAGAACGACGAGTATAATTGTGCGGACAGCCTGTTGTTTTTTCAATACAAGGTAAAGCCCGATTTGAAGCAGCGTGAAACCTGCCCACAAAACGAGCGCCGCAGTAATGCCGTTTTTCGCCGTTTCGGAAAACGCGCCTTCGTTGAAGAAGATCATGCTGTCCTTTGCGACAAACAACATAAGAAGCGGGAAACCGAGTAAATAGAAAATTACTTTCAGAACTTTTGCACAAGTCAACTTTTGCATTTTGTTCATAATTTTCCGTTCTCCTTAATCTAGAATTGCAAAATTATTGCTACTAAATGATATTATATACTACGCGTGCGAGCGTGTCAAATGTATTCTATTCAATTTAAGCTATACTTATCCATAAAATAGTGCCTGAAATCCTGTGTAAACAACGCACGACAGGGCAAAAATTTTACAAATCGAACGATTTATAAGGTTTCCGTCAAAATACGCGGCAGTCGGGTTTTTGCCGACGAAAGAACGTTTGTTCCTGCAAAAATCGAATAAATTATTTTTACGTCGTGGAGTTTTAAGACGAACGTAAAAAGGGCGGAACAAAAAAATACAAATAATTTTTTTTCGCGCCGGAATTTCCATAAAATAACCGCACGGGGAAAGAGTCGATTTTTCAAAAGTGTGCGACTTTAAACGATTAAAAATAACAAAGTCGTAATAAACGACAGTAATAAGTGTCATATTGACACTAAACAATTTTATTTTAATTCCGAATAACCCCCTAAATCGTTTGGCGAAAACAAAATAATATGATAAAATATCAATAGAATTTTGGAGGTTACCAATGACACCTGCTTTTGATACCGTATTTTCCGAAGACGAAATCCCTGCATATCCCCTTGCCATAATCGCTTTACCCGGCGCGGAAGAATTCGCCGAAAAAGTCGATAAATACCTTGTTGACTGGTATGGCAGAGAATGTGCAAAGAAAACCCCCGCATCTTTTATCGTTCCCACCAACTTCCCGCGTTTTACGTCGGGCGACGGCAAGGCAATGATTCTTGATAGCGTACGCGGCAAAGACCTGTACGTCATTATCGACACCGGTAACCACGGCGTGCAATACAAAATGTTCGGACAAATGCAGTGTATGAGTCCCGACGACCATTTCCAAAATCTGAAACGACTTATTTCGGCGGTCGGCGGCAAAGCGTCGCGCATCACAGTCGTTATGCCGCTTCTTTACGGCGGACGTCAGCACAGAAGAAACGCAAGGGAATCTCTCGATTGCGCCATTATGCTGAGAGAACTGGAAGTCATGGGCGTGAAAGACATTATCACTTTCGACGCTCACGATCCCCGCGTTCAGAACGCCGTGCCCCTTATGGGATTTGATAACTTCTTCCCGTGCTATCAGATTCTGAAAGCGGTCGTGAGGAAATATCCCGACATCGTTTTCGACAAAGAACACACGATGATTATCTCCCCTGACGAAGGCGCGATGAGTCGTAATATTTATTACGCTTCGGTTCTGGGGCTGGACCTCGGTATGTTTTACAAACGTCGCGACTTCTCGGTCGTCATCAACGGCAGAAATCCCATCGTCGCGCACGAATACATTGGCAATCCCGTTGCTGGCAAGGACATTCTCGTCGCCGACGACATTATCGCAACCGGCGACAGCATGCTGCACCTTGCCAAAGACCTGAAAGACAAGGGCGCAAGACGCATTATCCTCGTCCCCACCTTCGCAATGTTCACGGAAGGCACGGAAAGGTTCGACAAAGCCTATGCGGAAGGTGTTTTCGACGGCGTTATCTCCACAAACCTTTCATACACCTTGCCCGAACTTTCGGAAAGAGAATGGTTTTCAAAGGCGGAATTGTCCAAATATATGGCGTATATCATTTCGGCGTGCAACCACAACGCGTCTGTATCGGGGCTTCTCGATCCGCATGAGAAAATCCACGATTTGCTGCGCAGGCACAACGAAAATCTTAACAAATCTAATAAGTAATTTTATATAAGGAGTTTATTGTGAAAGTTCATTGGTTGGGGCATTCCTGCTTCAAACTCGAAGAGAGCACAGGTACGTCAATCATCACCGACCCGTACCACCCGTACGTCGGTTTCTCGATGCCCGAAGTTTCTTGCGACGCCGTGACGCTCAGTCATAATCACGAGGATCACAACTTCATCGAAGGAATCAAGGGCAACCCCGTTATTATCAATAAACAAGGTCTGTTTGAGGTCAAAGGCGTTCACATCAGAAGTCTCCTTACCGACCACGACAAGGAAGGCGGAAGACTGCGCGGACAAAATCTTGTGTTCCAGTATCGCCTTGACGGCGTCGAAGTATGCCATCTCGGCGACATCGGCGAGGAATGCAACGCAATGCTTGCGGAAGCACTCGTCCCCACAAACGTCCTTCTTATCCCCGTCGGGGGAAACTATACCATCAATGCGGAGGAAGCGAAAGAATACGTCGATAAACTTATGCCCGACGTCGTTATCCCCATGCATTTCAAAACCGAAGATTGCAGCCTTGACATCGACGGTCTTGACGATTTTCTCGATTTGTTTGATAAAGACGAAATCGTGTATCTCGACAGCGATACGGTTGAGTTCGACCGCTTCGACTTCGACGGCGAAAGCACGAAAGTCTACGTTTTCAAAAGTCAGCAATAACGCACACTTTAACGTATAAAGCACTTTTTATCGTATAAAACGCTCCGTAATCGGCATATACTTATTATGCAGCGTTTTGTGTTGCGTTTTTATATTCAAAATTTCAAAAATTCGGAGTTTTTATGGATTTTTCACGCGAACAGTTGCAGGACAAAAACCTGTTTGAATTGCGCGAAATCGCGCGCGAAAACAGGGTGCAGTCCCCGACAAAATTAAACAAGGAAGAACTTATTTCACAAATTGTCGAAGCGTCTTCTCAAAGGGTAAAAGGGCTTAAAATCCGCCCGGTTTCACGCTCGTCGAAACTTGTCGACGCCCCGAGAAGGAACGCGCAGAACGACGTCCCCGATAAAGCCGCGGAATCGATAAACGAGATTATGGCTGTCGACGATACCTGCGAAGAAAGGGAAGGTATCCTGGAAATTCACCCCGACGGCTATGGCTTTATCCGCGTCAGAAACTGCGAACACAGCGAAAAGGACGTCTATGTTTCCGCAATCAAAATCAGGAAAGCGGGACTTCGTCAGGGGGATATGATCAAGGGCATCGTGAAGGTCGCTTACGACAATAAGCCCGCCGCGCTTTTAATCATCAATACTATCAACGGCGTGCCCGCGGAAGAACTCAGAAAACGCCCGCGCTTTGACGACCTTGTCCCCATTTATCCCGACGAGCGTCTGAAACTTGAAAACGCGCGCAGCAAAAACGACTTCGCAATCCGCGAAATCGACCTTATTGCGCCAATCGGAAAAGGGCAGCGCGGTATGATCGTTTCTCCCCCGAAAGCGGGCAAAACAACCCTACTTAAAAAAATCGCGAACAGCATTTCGGAAAATTATCCCGACGTAACCCTTATGGTATTGCTCATCGACGAGCGTCCCGAAGAAGTTACCGACATGCAAAGAAGCATTAAAGGCGAGGTCGTTTACAGCACTTTCGACGAAATGCCGGAACACCATACGAAAGCGGCGGAACTGTTGCTTTCCCGCGCGAAACGACTTGTCGAAAACGGCAAAGACGTCGTGATTCTGATGGACAGTTTAACCCGCCTTGCGCGCGCATATAACCTTACAATTCCCCCGACGGGCAGGACGCTTTCCGGCGGTATCGATCCCGGCGCGTTGCATAGCCCGAAATCGTTTTTCGGAAGCGCGAGAAATATCGAAAACGGCGGAAGCCTTACCATTATCGCAACCGCTCTCGTCGACACCGGAAGCCGTATGGACGACGTCATTTACGAGGAGTTCAAGGGCACGGGCAATATGGAAATCCACCTTGACAGAAAACTGTCCGAAAAGAGGATTTTCCCCGCAATCGATTTAAACCGCAGCGGCACGAGAAGAGAAGACTTGTTGCTGTCGCAGGACGAGCTGGAAGGCGTGTGGACAATGCGAAAAATTTTGTCGTCGGGCGATACGGAATCGGCAGCTGAAAATCTGTTGCAAATGCTTGTCAAAACTTCGTCCAATGCGGAGTTTATCGAGCAACTTAAACTGCAAATGCGACTTATCGACAAGGAAGGATATACTTTCCGCGGAACCGGCTTAAAATAAACTTTATTGATGAAAAACGCCGCGTAAAACGGCGTTTTTGGTATTATTTCAAAAGATTATGGACAAAAGAACACAGCAAAACAAAGACTTTTTCAACAGTCTTGCAAAGGACTGGGACGCAATGCAAAAACTGTCCGATGACGATGTTTTCAATCTTGTAAAACTTGCGAATATCAACCCCGGCGACAAGGTTCTGGACGTTGCTTGCGGCACGGGAATTATCGACAAGCACCTGTTGAAACTCGGCGCGAAAAACGTTGTCGCAATCGACCTTTCGGAACATATGATTGCCATTGCAAAATCCAAGAACAGCGACGAAAATTTGCGATACGAAATTGCCGATTTTTACGACTTTTCGGAAGGCGATTTCGACAAAATCGTGATTTACAACGCTTATCCGCATTTCACGGATACGCAAGCGTTTTTGACGGCGATAAACAATAACCTTAAAAAGGGCGGCGAGTTTTCGATAATCCACAGCGATCCGCCAAGCGTTATAAACGCGCGCCATTCGGGCGAGGCGAAAATCGTGTCGAAAGACCTTGAATCTGCAGACGAAGAAGCGAACATTTTCAAGGAACTTTTCGATATCGTACAAACCGTCGACGACGGGGAAAAGTACCTGGTACGCGGCAAAAAAAGATAATGAAAGACGACGAAAAACGAGGCGAAAGACCTCGTTTTTTGTTTCACTTTTCTCCACGCAAGTACACGTATCTTGCGTGGGTATTAAAATCGTAACTTTTTTTATATGTCATTGCGAAGCACCGCTTCGCGGTGCTGTGGCAATCTCCCGGAAGGGAACCGCTTTATTGAGTAAGGTGTCCGTTCCCGGCGATGCGTCGCACACTGCGCTTTTAAAATCACATTATTGCAAGCAATAATGTTCACTCTTTTGCTTGTGTGCGCCTTTTCCCCACGGGTACACAGTATCCCGCGGGGTCCCCTGTTTGTGCTTTGGAATGACATAGTGCTTCGCACGGAATGAAATATCAATTTTGTAATGTGAAACTTACTCGTAAAAGCCGAGAGAGACCATAAGTCCTTCGTTGACCTTTCTCATTGCGCCGTCGGACAAATCGCCGATTTTGTCTTTTAATCTGGTTTTGTCAAGGGTTCTTAGCTGTTCAAGCAATATTACGCTGTCTTTCGGCAGTCCGAACTCGCTTTGCGGAATATCGACGTGAGTCGGCAGTTTGGTTTTGTTGAGTCTGCTGGTTATTGCCGCTGCGATAATCGTCGGTGAATACTTGTTTCCGACGTCGTTCTGTACGATAAGTACGGGACGCACGCCCCCTTGTTCGCTCCCCACGACGGGGCTTAAATCGGCGTAATAAATCTCACCGCGTTTTATCATATCGACACCTCCGAATACTTACAATTATGTACACGATGATTTTACCCAAGGGAAACTTCTTTAATACACCCGTCAAAAGCATATTATGAAAAATCGGCGCGCCGCGTGAAGTAAATCGCCGTAAAAGACTGCATATAATAGGGAAAAAGGCGGTGTTTTATGAAAATCGGAATCGTGGGATACGGAAATCTCGGGCGCGCGGCGGAAATCAACGCAAAAAATCTCGGATACGAAATATCGGGGATATTTTCAAGGCGGAACGTAACGTCGCCGTTCGGAACGAAAGTCTTCGACTTCAAAAATTTCGGAAGTTTCGATACGGAGACGGATATTATGCTTTTGTGCGGCGGCAGCAAAACCAATCTTAGGGAACAAAGCCGAATCGTCGCGAAAAGGTTTAATACGGCGGACACTTTCGACACCCACGCGGAAATCGCGGAACACATTAAAGAACTTGACGATATTCAGCAGAAAAGGCGCGGCGTGTCGATAACGGCTGCGGGGTGGGACCCTGGAATTTTCAGCGTTGCGAGAGTCGCGTTTTGCGCGTTCCTTTTTGAAGAGCCGTATACGATCTGGGGCAGGGGCGCGTCCCAGGGACACGGGGAAGCGGTCAGAAGCATAAGTGGCGTGAAAAACGCGGTGCAATACACCGTGCCGAAAGAAAAGGTCGTCGATATGATATTGTCGGGCGAAAAACCTTTGAACACGCCCGAAAGCCTGCACACGCGCGAAGTTTACGTCGTAAAGGAAGACGGCGCGGACGAAAAGGAAATCGAAAATAAAATCAAAAATACGGAATACTATTTCAAAGGTTACGAAACGAGCGTGCGGTTTATCGACGAAAACGAGTTTGAAAAAAACCATAAAAGTCTTGCCCACGGCGGCAGAGTCGCGGCGACGTCTAGCGGGGCAAAACTCGATTTTTCGATTGCGCTTCAAAGTAACCCCGATTTTACGGCAAAGATATTGTTGACTTATGCCCGCGCCGCGGTTAAAATGAACAAAGACGGCGTTATCGGAGGGCTGTCCGTTCTGGACGTTCCGCCGAAATACCTTTGCCACGACGATGATTTTTTAAGGTTTTTGTAATGATTGACGAGTTGAAAAATATCGAATACGTCCTTTTCGACCTTGACGGCACGGTGTCGGACAGTTCGGAAGGAATAACGAAAAGCGCGGACAAAGCGCTTAAATCGGAAGGAATCGACGTTCCTTTTGAAACGCTGACGAGTTTTATCGGACCTGCGCTTCGTGTGAGTTTCGGCCGCTACACCGACGACGTGGAAAAACGCGACAGAATGCTGGACGTTTATCGTGAAAGATACAGCGAAAAGGGCTGGTGCGAAAACAAGATTTATCCCGGCATGGCGGAACTTTTGCGCGATCTTCAAAAAAGCGGGAAACACGTCGTGCTTGCAAGCGCGAAACCCGAGTATTTTTGCAGAAAAATCATAAAATATTTCGGAGTGGAGCAATATTTCGATTTTATCGGCGGCAGCGATATGGAAGGAAAGCGCGACGACAAAACCGTGCTTCTGACCTACGTCCTTGACAACATCGGAAACCCCCGGTCGGACAAAATCGTGATGATCGGCGACAGAAAATTCGACGTCGAGTGCGCGCATAATCACGGCATTAAGTGCATCGGCGTAAAGTACGGATTTTCGGAAGGCGACGAGCTTAAAAACGCGGGTGCGGATTTTCTTGCCGACACCGTCGAAGATTTAAGAAAAATGTTGTTATAAAAAAATTCCGCTTGAACACAGGCGGATTTTTTGTTATTTATTAAGTTTATATATAAT
>ENA-UAMR01000081-UAMR01000081.1-human-gut-metagenome-genome-assembly--contig:-NODE-81-length-27147-cov-6.574265_pt1 | contig 27147 bp, 26 predicted proteins | sample MGYA00243283_ERZ654497 | MGnify/ENA primary metagenome ERZ654497 (study PRJEB26926, sample SAMN06164404) | human gut metagenome | biome: ENVO:00009003; feature: ENVO:2100002; material: ENVO:00002003... | reverse complement strand
GTAGAGCACTTGACTTTTAATCAAGTTGTCCGGGGTTCGAGTCCCCGGTGGCTCATTCAAAAATCTTGAAGCTTATGTTGCTTCAAGATTTTTTGTATCATAGGAAAGCTGACGGATTTTCTATGATACGGCATATTTTTGATCTATGCGGATGTGGCGGAATTGGCAGACGCGCCAGATTTAGGTTCTTCCGACATACAAGAGATATCATAAATGCGGAACTGATGGAATTGGCAGACATGCAAGATTTAGGTTCTTGTGCCGAGAGGCGTGTGGGTTCAAGTCCCACGTTCCGCATTATTTACAAGGTTTTTCTATGAATCGTAAGGTTTGTGGAAAGCCTTTTTATTTTATCCTTTTTCAGCCTGAATGCATAAGAAAGGTTCCATTTGTACTCGTAAGACTTTATTGTTGCAATTTTCAAGGTCTGGCGAGTGGAAAAGGAGAGCCTTTATGAGTAAAATATCTTTTAAAAACGTAAAAAATTTAACAGTCAATGAAGCATTTGATGATTTCCTTCAACATTGTCAAGTCAGAAACCTCAGACCTGAAACAATAAAGGTCTATCGGTTACATTTTTCAATCTTTCAAAAATTCCTAGATGATAATACACTTCTTATTTCAGAAATAACGCCACAAGTGGTAGGCGAATTTGTACTTGACTTACGGTCTGACAACCATCATTGCAATGAGATAACGGTTAATTCTTATCTCAGAGGTGTAAGAGTATTTCTATATTACTGTATGGAAATGGATTATATGCCGAGTTTCAAAATTGTAATCCCTAAGGCTGATAAGAAACTCAAAGAAACATATACCGATTCGGAACTAAAGGTTTTATTGGAAAAGCCAGATATCAAGACCTGTAGCTTTTCTGAATATAAGATATGGGTATTTTCAAATTATTTACTGGCAACTGGTAATCGTATCTCTACAGCTTTAAATCTGCGGATAGAGGATATAGATTTTATGAATGGGATTATTCAGCTTAATCAAACAAAAAACCGCACTTCTCAGCTTATTCCACTCTCTCCTACACTTAGCAAAATTCTGAAGGAATATCTAAGATACCGTAAAGGACAGCCGAAAGACTTTGTATTTTGCAATAGCTTTGGTAATCAAGGAGATAAAAGGACATATCAAGAGATGTTGGCTAGTTATAATCGTTCCAAGGGTGTAGAGAAAACATCAGCCCACCTTTATCGACATACTTTTGCTAAAAAGTGGATTTTAAACGGTGGAGATATATTCCGACTTCAAAAGATTTTGGGACATTCTGATCTAACGGTCGTAAAGGAATATGTTCAAATGTTTGGACAAGACTTAGCGGTTGATTTTGACAAGTTCAATCCGCTTGATAGGACGGTAAGTGCTGGCGGAAATAAAAAGCTCACTATGACGCTGTAAGAGAGGAAAATATTGTGGAACGATTTATTACGGATATGATTTACGCTAATAGACACACTTTAAAATCCCCTACTCTCGAATTAGAACAACAACGATTATATACAAAGTTATCGTCACTTATTTCTGAGGAAGAATACTTGTTGATAGAAGAAGAACTGAATCGTATTTACTCAGAAACCGAAAAAGAATTATTTTACTGTGGATTTATAGAGGGAATACGATTTCTTGTAGGCTGTATGAAATAAGGGATAAAAATTTGATAGAACCTTAGAAAATATGGATTTCGGGGATACGGGGATAAAAAATTGAAAAATATATAAAATTCCTTTGCTTCGCAAAGACGTCGCTTCGCTCCGTCTATAATACTTCTAGTAATATTTTGGATGATTATTAACAAATGATACTATTTAATACAATAGTTGAGTTATAAGTACGTTAAGTATAAAACTACGAAGCGAAGCGGAGTAGTTAGGAGGGGCTTTGCCCCTCCTAAGAAAAATTTTAATTTTCTAAAATTCTATCCCCTTATCGCCGTATCTTTAAATTCTTCCATCGGTGTAAGAAAATAATAACTTTACCATATTTACAGCCATTTTCTTTTCGGTAACGGTTTTATCTTGAAGAAGCTGTCTTAAACGGTTGAGGTTTATATCATCATTCGCAGAAGTAATATAGTCAGATAATAGGAAATCTATAGTTACTCCTAATCTATTCGCAAGGGGAATGAGTTTATCAAGAGTAACGCTTCGTTCTCCACGTTCTATCTGACCTAAATAGGCAGTGGAGATGTTAATATCTTCTGCCAGCTTTTCTTGTGTTAAGTTAAGCCTTAGCCTTTCTTCTCGAATACGCTTTCCTAACAAGGAATAGTCCAAAGCTAACACCTCCTTTATACAGCTAGTAGTATATGAAAATAATACATAACTACTCACAACTTTATAATCTGCCAATAGCTGTATTTCAGTAAGCTACTAGTTGCATTTGAAATTGTGATTTGATATACTACGTTAAAAGGGGGAAGTAATATGGAATTATATACTCAGGTGCACAAAAGAAAACGAATGGATAATACAGGGAGGTATGAATATGTTTTGTAGAAATTGTGGAACGAATGTGACAAATATGAAGTATTGTCCGAAGTGTGGAACGAAAGTAGAAGCGTCAGATGAGCCTTACCAAGAAGATATGAATATGCAAACTTCTCTGCCAAAAGCTGAAAAGTTGTCAGGGTTTGATAAGTTTATGTATAAGTCCTTTTATGCAAATGGAAAATTGTCTTACGAAAGTGCTGGTAAATCTTATGTTATTGGAATTCTGATTATTCAGCTCATACAAGTATTGTTTACATTGATAGTAGGAGATATGCCAACATGGTCAACTGCGGTGTTGCTTATCTTTATTCTTTTAGACTGGTATTCGTTATCAAAACGTGGAGTAAAGGGAGTTTGGAAAGTCTGGGGATTGTTCGTTACTCCTATATATTTATTGATAAGAGCGAAAAAGACGGATAAGAAGTATCTACTACCAATCCTCAGTTTGCTATGTGTGGTGGCAGCAATAGGGATTCTTGTTTTACAAGCGTTATTGCCAAATGTAAATAATTTAAGCAATGATGATACTTCTTACATCATGAGCGAGTATGTAAAAAAGCAAGAAAAAATAAGTGAAATAGACATTACGAATTATTTACCTACTGATACAATGACGTTAAACTATACTTGGATTGCTAGTGAAACGGACTCTATTCCGTATTATTATAACGTATTCCCACAAGAAAATCATATTGTAAATTTTAAAGGGGAAAGTGAAGGCGATGTAATTTTAAATTATTCGTCTGATGGAGAGAAATATATAACTACTGGAAGTTTCTATTATGATGAAAAAAAAGATTGCCTTATCAAAACTTCTCAATCGGCATTTGGAAATTATACTACTATAGACTATCTTCCGTCCTTAGAAAATAAGTTAGAACAAGCGGAAGATGTTACTGTAAAATTAGATGATTATTTGTATACAGTATATACTAAGGCAGGCACATATACAGATTGTGTTGCTGTAATAGAAAGAGATTCTTCAACAGATACAACGTATACGTCGATAAGCTATTATGCAAAAGGAATTGGAGAAATATTAGTCATAAATAATTATCCTGATACAAGTACAATGTCTGTTTATACGATGCTAGTATCTACTAATGTTATTAAGGATGAGAGTTCAACACCAATTATTGCTGAACCTACAGATGTTAATTTCTTTGATGGACAACGCTTTGAATGTTTTGAAACGGAGTCGGGCGAAGATATAATCCTTACTATCAGATTGTTTTATTCTGATGATAGTGACATACCTTCATCCTATAAGGGAGAATTGAGTAATGGGGTGGAATTTTGGTTTGAACCATATGAAAATTCATCAGAAAGTGTAACTTACAAAGTTGATTGTGCAGATGGTACGAATGCTTACCTTGAATATTCGTCTAGCTTATCAGAGATTACATTTACTGCTGATAAAGGAACGGAATATGGAAATATGTTTGCTTATAGCGGAACTTATATTGGATTGCCTGATGTGGTTGAAGAATAAACAATTTTATGCGGAGATACGGAGATAGTAATGTTTATCCGTATCTCTTTTTGCTTTCAATGTTTACAAAAAATTTACAATTTGACAATCGTTCATTAAGTTAATGGACAAACCGTGTTATCGTGATTTTTAGGGGACTTTACAAGGATTTTTAAGTATGATAACCTACCACAAAATAATATGGGAGGTTCGAATTTATGTCAAAGAAAAAACATACAAATACTATTCCTATTCCAAAAACACCAGCCGAAAAAGCAACATTTATTATGAATATACTAGAGCAGATTGAGATTCAATATACTCAAAATGGAATTATGGCGTATGTTGATATGAAGGGAAAAAAGGTGGAAATGCCTATTGATTCAAAAAAGTTTCAAAGTGTAATTGCCAGCTATTATTTTTCATTATGTAATAAAGTTGCCGCTATTGGAATGATTAAAAATTGTATTATGAGTTTCCAAGGCACAAAACTTATGGAATTAGAAATGATAGAGCAAAAAACACGTATTCTAAGAAATAAAACTGAAAATGCATTATACCTTGACAAAGCTGATGATGACTATCGCTATTTCAAGATTACTACTAATGGATGGACAATTGAGGAAAATGGGGAGAAGTATTTTTGGAGAAATCCTTTTCAAGGTGAAATTCCTATACCTGATAAGAAAAATGCAAATGTTGAAAAAATTTTTGAGTATTGCCGAATTCCTGTTGGGTTAAGAAGAATATTTATTGCCTATGTAACAAGCTGTTTTATTTCTACAATAGAACATCCATGTTTAGTTCTTGAAGGAGAAAAGGGTGCTGGAAAAACAACAGTAAGTAGATTCCTAAAAGCTTTAATTGATCCCAAAAAGTCTGATAAGCCAAATGCTAATGCTTTGCCTAAAGATATACAGGAAATAGTTTACGCATATAAACATAATTATCTATTGGCATTTGATAATCTTGAAAGTTTAAAACGGAACCAAAGTGATTTCTTATGCTCAGTCATTACGGGAATGGATTATACAAAAAGAGCGTTGTATACGAATGGCGATATATATAGTATTGATTTATGTCAACCTGTTATATTGAATGGAATTAGTAATGTTGTTACACGAGATGATTTAATAAACAGAAGTATCATTATCACATTAGAAAAGCCATCCAATGACATAGAGGAAAATGATAATGATGAAGAATTTATAGACGCATTCATGAGGGATAGAAGTATCATACTGGGAGGAATCTTTAACATTTTGAGTGACGCATTAAAAAATTATAAACCAAACTCTGTGCCTAATAGACCGAGAATGTCAGCGTTTTATGAATGGGGTTACTATATTTGTGAAGCTTGGAAGAAAGGATATGGAAACAAGTTTTGTGATGAATATTGGAATTTGATAAATAAACAAGCTGATGAAGGGGACTGGGATTCCCCTTTGCCTCACGCACTATTGTATTTGATTGAATCTCAGCGTAACAAAGAATGGGATGGGACTATATCTGAATTGTTAGAGGAATTAAAAGATATATGCAATGAAAATAACCTTGTAGGAATATCTTTGCATCCAATCCCCCTGTCGAAACAATTAAAAACTATGCAAAAATATATAGAAAATCAAGGAATCTGCGTTAATTGGGGTAAAACGAAAAATAACTGTACTATGGTTTCTTTGTCCCTTAAAGATGAGTAAAATGAAAAAGGGGCAGCAGTTTTTTGAGTTTAAGATAAACAACTGCTGCCCCTTTGGAATAGGTACTGCTCTTGTGGAGCTTAAAATTAATTTTAGAAATGGAAATTTATTTTATAATTTTATAAAAGTGAGATTTGTTTACTGATGTTGGTAGAAACATAGAGTTTTAAAGTTTTAAAGAACGAAGGATTATGATTTTTAATATTGGGACTTTACTTTTCTCGTAAGATTCGTAATAATAAAGCTATACAAGATTAATAAATAAACTCGTAAGATTTTGGAAGGTGTTTTTCAAGGTCTTACGAGTATAAAATGGAAAAAATCTTACGAGTTGTAAGAGAAACACTTGTAAATAATGGCTTTTGATGCGGATGTGGCGGAATTGGCAGACGCGCCAGATTTAGGTTCTGGTGGGAGACCGTGCAGGTTCAAGTCCTGTTATCCGCAGGAACGCCTTACAGGCACAAAAATAGGATGTTTCTTTTGAAACATCCTATTTTTGTGCCGTTTATTGAGAAGTCTTAGCGGTCTGGCATCTTTTTTAGTTTGCTTTCTTTAAAGGAAGAAGTTGCTTTTTTCCAACTGCTGATACCAATCGTTTTCAGACAGGCTTTGGTGTATTTTGCGTACTGTGGTGTGTCCATATACTTAAAGACGTTGTAAGCCGGCTTTTTTTTGCCATCCGCCGTATACAGTCCAAAGCTTAGTCCTTGTGATACCTCGGAAGCCTCATCCTGTACTGAACGGAAAATAACAGCATCGATCATCGGGTTGAATTCGGCCTTGTAATATGTGTAGGCGATCGCTGCAGCCTGAACATCCTGTCCGCTGTTGGAAGTAAAGCCCTGTTCGGATAACAGGATATGGGTATCGGAACCAAAATTCTTTTTTACATAATTTGTCATGACATCAAGATTTCTCGGTGATACAAAATCGCTGTCAAGACTGTTTTTTGTATGGGAATCGTTCCATGTTGCGGATCTCGTTAAAATGGCGGGGTAAGCATGGTAAGCAAGATTCCATTTAATATTTTTGTTCTGCGATTTGATCTCGCTGTTGAAAGCATCCATAAATGGTTTTGCACCCCAGTCACCACACCGGTTGATCCATGTGTGGTCCGTACAGATGAATACGCGTGCATTTTTATAGTTACTGCGGACTGCATAATATAGGATACGATAGCTGTCTGCATAGTTTTGCATAAAGGCGGTTTTGCCGGTGCTTCCGGCATAATACCACATCGGATAAATGTTGACCTCGTTTCCGAGGATCCAGTTGTCAAGATGGCAGTCCTCCGTGGAATAACGCTCGGCAAGGAAACTGAAGGCTGCTTCTAATGTTTCGCGGGCTTTTTTGCTTTGAGCGTTCATGGCATAGTAACCTGTCTTTGATGTGGCGGATTTTGTGCCATAGAGCAGATAAGAATAGGAACTGCCCGGATAGCGCAGCATAAGCTGACCGGTAACGGTCATGCCATTTTGGTTGGCGGAAGAAATAAAACTGCCGTACGGATCGTTAAAATGATACGTTTTTCCGTTATATCGGTAAGCATAGGAACCGCCTGCTATGACATCATTCAGATTCATATTTAAAAAAGTGTGCTGTATGCCAAGGTCTGTATCAAGTGAGCCCTGCAGTCCTTTTTTGGAGGTTGTCGACGGGAAGGCTGCAGTATATGTAGCTGCGGCTTCCGGGTTCTTCACAAAGGAACTACCGGATATGATAAAGTAGGATTTTCCTTTTTTTACGGCAAGGGCATATTTTCCCTGGATCAGATGATTTCCTTTTTCATCGATCAGCGGCAGGGAAAATTGTGGTTTTTTCAGTTTTGGGCAGGCTGCGATCTTTTTCTCGTATTTTCCGGTGGATGGATTGACTCTGACCAGATAATAGGAATCATCACTGCTTTTCAGCCGTTTTGGAACCGAAGCACTGACAAAAAGCTGACCGTCCCTGATTTCTGTCTTTTTCAGTTTTCCCGCATTTTTCCGGGCTTTGTATTCTTTGACGCCTTTTGTGATCTTACAGGAAAGGACATTGGAATAAGAACTGTAGCAGATGCTGCCTGTGGAATCTGTGGCAAAGGCGCGGACACGGAAGTAATAGGTTTTGCCTTTGGGAAGATTTTGGACAGAGCAGCTTGTTTTGCCATCAATGGTTTCTTTATTCACATTCTTTTTGAATTTTTTATTGGTTGTATAAGAAATTTCGTAGTTATCAGCAGTTGCCGTGTAGCTTAAAATGACTTTTCCGGTGCTTTTGTTCTGAGCGCCGGTAAGCTGTGGCGCCTTTGGTCTTGCATCTTTCCATTTAGCGTATAAGATAAGCGGATTTACAATGCCGTTTTCATCAGAATCAATGTAAGAACCGGCGGGGATTTCTGTAACCTTTTCGGTGAATGTGTTGTCTTTGTACCAACCGTCAAACGTGAAATTTTTCCGCGTGGCATCCGGTAATGTTATTGTGTCATCGGTGACACGGAAGCTGTATGGAATATCAATCTCATTTCCGTCTGCGTCGGTATCATTTATACTGCCGCCGTTTGTGTTGTAACTGATCTCAAAGGAATAGGGGGTGTTACTCCAGTTGGCGGTAAAGACCAGATCTTTGTTTAAAGAAAGATTATAGACGCTGGAGGCTTTACGGTAAGTTTTGCCGTTGGTCAGGCAGTTCCAGGAAGCTAACCGGTAGCCTTTGCGGACCGGCTGCAGAAAATCGGCAGTTTCGTAAAAATCGGAGAAATGCATGGCTGTTCCCTGATAGGTAAATGGAAACTGCATCAGAATAGTCTGGTTATCGCTGTCGTAAAAGGTGACGGTAACAGGCTGACCGGCTTTTGCGACATCTGCATCCAGATCGTTGCCCGGCAGATTGGTTTCCTGACTGCCGTCATTGGCGGAAATGGATGGTTCCTCCGGCGGCGCCTGCGTATTATTTTCCGAAACGGATGCATTCGCCGGCAGTGTCATTGGCTGGAGCAGCAGAAGGGCTGCCAGAAAAATGGATAGAATCTTTTTGTGTTGTTTCATTGTTTACCTCCCTCATAGTTGTTACCTTTCATTATAATGGAAGAAAGGGTATTCTACAAGAAAAGAAACCGTAAAAAGGGCTTTACAAAGTCACGGTTTTCATGTATAAGAAAGATGAAGAAGTAGGGAATTTAATTGAAGAAGTAGGAGGGTCATTATGACATTACAAAGAGAAGTGATAGAACTGAAACTGGAAGAACAGCTGGAAGGCATTACACAGTCCATGTACAGCAAATCCATTTCAGACTGCAGTGACAAAGAACTTTATTATGCAATCCTTCGCCTGACAAAGGGGATGCTGGAGATCACAGAGCCGATCAGCGGACCGAAAAAAGTTTATTATATTTCGGCGGAATTCCTGATCGGAAAACTGTTATCCAATAACCTGATCAATCTGGGCATTTATGATAAACTGAGCGGTATTCTGGAAAAGAACGGCAAGAAGCTGGCAGCGATCGAAGAGGTTGAGCCGGAACCGTCTCTTGGTAACGGCGGACTTGGCAGACTGGCAGCCTGCTTTCTGGATTCCATCGCAACACTTGGCCTGCCGGGAGATGGCATTGGTCTGAATTATCATTTCGGACTGTTTAAACAGGTGTTTAAAAATCATAAGCAGTATACAGAAAAAAATGACTGGATCGAGGATGATTCCTGGCTGACGAAAACAGATGTGACATTCGACGTCATGTTTGGTGAGCATAAGGTAACTTCACGCCTGTATGATATTGATGTAGTCGGTTATGAAAACGGTATCAACAAGCTTCATCTGTTTGATATTGAAACAGTGGATGAAAGCATTGTAAAATCAGGCATTGATTTTGATAAAAAAGATATTGATAAAAACCTGACTTTATTCTTATATCCGGATGACTCTGATGAAGCAGGTAATCTGCTCCGTATCTATCAGCAGTATTTTATGGTCAGCAACGGTGCACAGCTTATCTTAAAAGAGCTGCGTGAAAAGAAATGTGATCTGCGTAAGATGAACGAATATGCGGTGATCCAGATCAATGATACGCATCCGACAATGATCATTCCGGAACTGATCCGTATTCTGGTAGATGAAAAGGCATTTACGATCGATGAAGCGATCGATGTAGTCAGCAAGACATGTGCTTACACCAACCATACGATCCTGGCGGAAGCACTGGAAAAATGGCCGCTTGCATATCTGGAAAAGGTTGTACCGCAGCTTGTACCGATCATCAAAGAGCTTGATAAGCGCGTTCGTGCGAAATATGACGATGAGAGAGTACAGATCATCGATAAGGACAACAGAGTCCATATGGCACATATTGATATCCATTACGGATTCTCAGTCAATGGTGTGGCAGCGATCCATACAGAGATTCTGAAGGAAACAGAACTGAATCATTTTTATAAGATCTACCCGGAGAAATTCAACAATAAGACGAACGGTATTACATTCCGCCGCTGGCTCTTATCCTGCAATAGACCGCTTGCCCGGATGTTGACTGAGACGATCGGGGATGGCTATAAGAAGGATGCGGATGAGCTGAAGAAGCTGCTGCAGTTTGAAGATGACAGCAAGGTACTTGACCGGATCGCAGCGATCAAGCATGAGAAGAAGCAGGAGCTGGCTGCATATCTGCAGGAAAACGAAGGTGTTACCGTAGATCCGAATTCTATCTTTGATATCCAGATCAAGCGTCTGCATGAGTACAAACGCCAGCAGATGAATGCGTTGTATATCATACACAAATATCTGGAGATCAAGGGCGGCAAGAAGCCGAGTACACCGGTTACCTTTATTTTCGGTGCCAAGGCAGCACCTGCCTATATCATTGCACAGGACATCATCCACCTGCTGCTCTGCCTGCAGGAGCTTGTCAACAACGATCCTGATGTAAAGGATTATATGAAAGTTGTCATGGTAGAAAACTACAATGTCAGCTATGCGGAAAAGCTGATCCCTGCCTGCGATATTTCTGAGCAGATCTCTCTGGCAAGCAAGGAAGCGTCCGGAACAGGTAATATGAAGTTCATGCTGAACGGAGCAGTGACACTCGGTACAAGTGATGGCGCAAATGTTGAGATTGATGAGCTTGTCGGAGAGGACAATATTTATATCTTTGGTGAAAAATCCGAGACGGTCATCAAGCACTATGAGAAGGCAGATTATGTTTCAAAGGATTATTATGAGAAGAGCCCTGTGATCAAAGAAGCAGTGGACTTTATTGTAAGTGATGCACTTGTGAAGATCGGAGATAAGGAAAATCTGGAGCGCCTTTACAAAGAGCTTCTGAACAAGGACTGGTTTATGACACTATTGGATCTGGAAGATTATATCAGGACGAAAGATCAGGCACTGGCAGATTACGAAAAGAAAGACGAATGGAAGAAGAAAATGCTTGTTAACATTGCGATGGCCGGCTTCTTCTCATCCGACAGAACAATTGCACAATATAATGAGGATATCTGGAAATTAAAAAAAGACGAGATGTAAGGTGGCTGAACAGCTGGCAGAGAAGATCAGGGAAACCTTTTTTGTATATGCAAGATGCAGTAAGCAATGAGTAGAAAAGAAAACAGCCGGACTTAATGTCCGGCTGTAGCCATATTGGAGTTATGATAGGCAGGATCGTTTGTAACATCTGCAAGGAACCAGTCAGGCATGATGAAGGCGTTTGCGCTTTCTTCGTCCGGAAATTCCACCTCAGCCATGATGAGGTTGGACGGTGCATGGAACAGATCCAGCTCAATGACCAGATCGGACTGCTCAATCGGGATCTTGTAGCGGGTTTTGTGGATGATGACACCCTCCGCTTTCGGCAGAAGCTTTTCAAAGGCTTCCTGTGTCAGTGGCAGGTTGTATTCTTCCCGCACCATAAGCCCGCGCCCTTTGTAGGTAAAGATGTATTTGCTGTCCTGCTTGCGGATCCGCATGACGGGATCGGTGCACAGATAAGCCTGCTTGATCTCATAATGTGGATACGCGTCCAGATTATCGGGAAGTTGTCTGATCGTAAATTTACGTTCGATTTCCATGATTTTGTACTCCGTTTCAAAATGAATTTGTGGATGCATATGACAGACAGGGCATCCGCTGTTGTTACTATTATATAGGCTGGATGGTAAAAATGCGAATTATTTTTTCTGCCATAGAGCAGAAGAACAGGAGGAATCTATGAGTAAAGTATGTGTATTTCTGGCAGACGGTGTGGAGGAGATCGAAGCACTGACTGTGGTAGACATTTTAAGACGTGGCGGCGTTACGGTAGAGACGGTGTCCATTACGGACAGTAAGAGCGTCACAAGCTCACATAAGATCACGATACAGGCAGACAGGCTGCTTTCGGAGATTAACTTTGACGAGACTGCTATGATCGTTCTGCCGGGTGGAATGCCCGGAACAAAGAATCTGGAAGCCTGTGCGCCGCTTATGGAGCAGGTGGACCGGTTCCATGCACAGGGAAAGTATCTGAGCGCAATCTGTGCAGCACCGAGCATTTTCGGACATAAGGGACTGTTAAAGGGTAGAACGGCCTGCTGTTTCCCGGACTTTGAAAGTCATCTGGAAGGTGCTGTTGTGACAAAGAATCCGGTAGAGGTCTGCGATCACTTTATCACAAGCCGCGGTATGGGCACGGCAATCGAATTTGCACTTGCCATTCTGGCACGTATGCAGGATCAGGCGTGTGCGGACGATATTGCAGAGAAAATCGTATACAAACATTGAAACAGACGTCATAGAAGCTATGCGATCTGCATATAAAAAACAAAGAAAAGGGAATGAAAAACAATGTGGACGAGAAGTGAATTAAAAGAAAAAGCAAAAGCTTACGTAAAACGAAGCTACTGGCCGCTTGTGCTGGTATCTCTGATTCTGGCGGTGATCACCGGTGGATTTTCAAACGGTGGTAACAGCGGAAGAGACTATTCGACAGACTGGAGCGGTGGTGTGGACGGAGGTGATATCGCAAGCCGGATCACAGGAAACATCACAGGGATTGACTGGGCACTTGTAGGAGGCATTATGGCAATAGCCGCAGTATTCGCCGTTGCTGTGATCGCCATTGCCGTGATTGTTTCCATATTCGTACTGAATCCGATCGAAGTAGGCTGCAGAAGATATTTTATCGAAGCGGCTTATGGCGAGGTGACAATGAAAAACATCAGTGTGCTCGTGATGGCATTTAAGGACGGTAAATATGGCAATATCGTAAAGACTATGTTTTTGAAGGGGCTGTATCAGTTTCTGTGGTCGCTGCTTTTGATCGTTCCGGGCATCGTAAAAAGTTATGAGTACCGCATGATCCCATACATTTTGGCAGAAAATCCGGATGTGACGACAGAAGAAGCGTTCCGCCTGTCAAAAGAGATGATGGACGGCGAAAAGTGGGAAACATTTGTGCTGGATCTTTCCTTCATCGGATGGGCTCTTGTGGCTGGTATTACATGTGGAATTGCAGGTATTTTCTGGGTAAATCCTTATGTGAATATGACAGGAACAGCGCTTTACGAGACATTAAAGCGAAGAGCAACCGTAGATTATTATGATAAAACATTGGGCGGTTATCAAAATATATATGGCAATCCGGGCGCTTATATGGATCAGGCACCGCAGGATTATTATGAAGATGGAAATATAAGAGACTTATAAGGAATATAACAAAAAGGACAGCAGCCGCTGTCCTTTTTGCATGAAGATCTGAGGGAGTTATCTTAACTGAGATTCTTCGTAGTTCTTTACCATTCTACGAACCATCTCGCCACCGATGGAACCTGCTTCCTTAGAAGTCAGATCACCGTTGTAGCCTTCTTTTAAGTTAACACCAAGTTCAGATGCAACCTCTGTTTTGAAACGATCCATAGCTGCCTTAGCTTCTGGAACTTCCATGCTCTTAGATGATTTTGTGTTTGCCATTTTGTTCACCTCCGTGATTATATTTTTTGATCTATTTCCAAGATAAGTGTAAAACACTTACCCTGGAATCTGCTTCGCCGGATCCGTGCTTTTTATCACTTATCTTGATGTTATTATGTTCGGAATGAAAGGAAACTATAATGGTAAGTTCTGTCAGACCAAAAAGTGCATTTTTGCAAAGAAAAAGTGCTGGTAATTGCATGTTACTTGTGCTATAATCCTATAATGACTGTGAGTATGGGAAATTGTTTCTTGGCTCAGTACGAAAAGAATATTGCGTGATACGAATGAGATCACAAGCAAGGAGGAAATAGAAAAAATGAGTTTACAGATGGAAAAATTAGAGCACAACATGGCTAAGATTACAATCGAGGTACCTGTGGAAGAAATGGCAAAAGCTGTTAATGCTGCTTATTTAAAAAATAAGAACCAGATCTCTATTCCGGGCTTCCGTAAAGGAAAAGTGCCGCTTGCTATGGTAGAAAAAATGTATGGCAAGGGTGTATTTTTAGAGGATGCTGCAAATGCTGTTATTCCGGGTGCATATGACAAAGCAGTTAAAGAATGTGAAGAAGAGATCGTATCCACACCAACGATCGACGTGGTACAGTTAGAGCCTGAAAAAGCATTCATCTTTACTGCAGAAGTTGCATTAAAGCCGGAAGTTGAGCTTGGTAAATACAAAGGTGTCAAGATCGACAAAATCGAAACAGAAGTAACAGAGGACGAAGTAAATGAAGCAATCGACCGTGAAAGAAAGAACAATGCACGTGAGATTACAGTAGAAGACCGTCCGATTCAGGATGGCGATAAGGCTACGATCGACTTTGAAGGATTTGTGGATGGTGTTGCATTTGAAGGTGGTAAGGGAACAAATTACGATCTGGTGATCGGCTCTCATTCCTTTATCGATAATTTTGAAGAACAGCTCATCGGTAAGAACATCGGCGATGAAGTAGAAGTAAATGTTACTTTCCCTGAAAGCTATCAGGCAGAAGAACTTGCTGGAAAGCCGGCCGTATTCAAAGTAAAAGTAAACGGTATCAAAGTAGACGAGCTGCCTGAGCTGGATGATGAATTCGCATCAGAAGTTTCTGAGTATGAAACAGTAGCTGAGTACAAGGACAGCGTTAAGAAAGGACTTGCAGAGACAAAAGAAAAGAATGCAAAGGATGCAAAAGAAAAAGCAGCGATTGATGCAGTCATCGCTGATGCAAAGATGGATATTCCGGAAGCAATGATCAAGACAACACAGAGACAGATGATGGATGAGTTCGCACAGCGTATATCCGGTCAGGGATTATCATTCGAGCAGTATCTGCAGTTCACAGGCATGACAGAAGAGCAGATGCTTGAGCAGATCAGACCACAGGCTGAGCTCCGTATCAAGTCAAGACTTGTCTTAGAAGCAATTGTAGCAGCAGAAAAAATCGAGGCGACTGAAGAAGATTTCGAACAGGAAATCGCAAAGATGGCTGAGATGTACCAGATGGAAGCTGATAAGGCAAAAGAGCTGATCGGTGAAGCCGGTAAGGCAGAGATCATGAAAGATCTTGCAGTTACAAAGGCAGCAGAGTTCGTAAGAGACAATGCAAAGGAAAGCAAAAGCAAATAAGAAATAAGACGTGTTTTATATAAGTAAGGAGGAATTACCATGAGTTTAGTACCTTATGTCATTGAACAAACAAGCCGTGGGGAACGTTCCTATGATATTTATTCAAGACTGTTAAAAGAAAGAATTATCTTTTTGGGCGAAGAAGTGAATGATACTTCTGCCAGCATCGTAGTAGCACAGCTTCTGTTCTTAGAGGCTGAGGATCCGGAAAAAGATATCCAGATCTATATCAACAGCCCGGGCGGTTCCGTAACCGCCGGTATGGCAATTTATGATACGATGCAATATGTAAAGTGTGATGTTTCCACTATTTGTATCGGTATGGCTGCAAGTATGGGTGCATTCCTGCTCGCAGGCGGTACAAAAGGAAAACGTATGGCACTTCCGAACGCTGAGATCATGATTCATCAGCCTTCAGGCGGATCTCAGGGACAGGCTACAGAAATCGAGATCGCAGCAAAGCATATTCTGCGTACCAAGGAAAAGCTGAATAAGATTCTTGCTGCCAACACCGGACGGGATTACGAAGTGATCGCTGCCGATACAGAAAGAGATAACTGGAAGACTGCACAGGAAGCGCTGGAATATGGTCTGATCGATAAAGTTATCGAAAACAGAACGGAAATTTAAAATGTAGGAGCGTAAAAATGGCAGGAAAAAGTTCTGATACAAAAGTCAGATGTTCTTTTTGCAATAAGACACAGGATCAGGTGCGTAAAATGATCGCAGGCCCGACAGGCGTCTATATCTGTGATGAATGTGTGGATCTGTGTGCGGATATTATTGAAGAAGAGTATGAAGAGGAAGAATCCACCAATGCAGTGGATATTAACCTGCTCAAGCCGGTAGAGATTAAAGAGTTTCTGGATGATTATGTGATAGGGCAGGAGGAAGCCAAGAAGGTACTGTCTGTGGCTGTTTATAATCATTATAAGCGTGTGACCGCAGATAAGGATCTGGATGATGTGGAGCTGCAGAAGAGCAATATCATCATGATCGGACCAACAGGCAGCGGTAAGACGTTTTTGGCGCAGACACTTGCAAAGATCATTAATGTACCGTTTGCGATCGCGGATGCGACGACACTGACGGAAGCCGGTTATGTCGGAGAAGATGTGGAAAATATCCTGCTGAAGCTGATCCAGGCGGCAGATTATGATGTAGAACGTGCACAGTACGGTATCATCTATATTGATGAGATCGATAAGATCACAAAGAAGAGCGAAAATGTTTCAATCACCAGAGATGTATCGGGCGAAGGTGTACAGCAGGCACTTCTGAAGATCATTGAAGGTACGGTTGCATCAGTTCCGCCACAGGGGGGCAGAAAGCATCCACATCAGGAACTGATCCAGATTGACACAACCAATATTTTATTTATTTGTTCCGGTGCGTTTGACGGACTGGAAAAGATCATTGAAAACAGACTGGACAGAAAGTCCATTGGCTTTAATGCAGAGATCGGAGAAAACGTGATCCGCGACATCAGCGATATGCTGAAGGAAGTAACACCGCAGGATCTTGTGAAATTTGGTCTGATTCCTGAATTTGTCGGACGAGTTCCGATCACGGTATCTTTGGAAGGACTGGATGAAGAAGCACTGAAGAAGATATTGACAGAGCCAAAGAGCGCGCTTGTAAAGCAGTATAAGAAGCTCTTTGAAATGGATGGCGTAGATCTTGAATTTGAGCCGGATGCGGTCACAGAGATCGCAAAGCAGGCAATGGAGAGAAAGACCGGAGCCAGAGGTCTGAGATCGATCATTGAAAAGATCATGATGGATATTATGTATGAGATCCCATCGGATGATACGATACAAAAATGTACTATTACAAAACAGGTAGTGCTGGGAGAGAGTAAACCGATCGTAGAGCATCGGGAATCGGATTCCGCAAAGAAATTAAGAGCATAAGGACGTCGCCCTGCCAGCAGGGCGGCGTTTTGCCATAAGAAAGAGAAAAATATGGAACAGATACAGAAGAAATTACCAGTGATCCCCCTGCGGGATGTCTGCGTTCTGCCCGATAATGTGATACACTTTGATATCAGCAGGAAAGCGTCTGCCATAGCGCTGGAGCTGGCAATGAGCATGGAGCAGGAAATCTTTCTGGTCATGCAGAAAGATCCGCAGATAAAGGAGCCTGCAAGAGAGGATCTGTATGAAGTCGGTACACTTGCAAAGATCAGACAGCTTATTAAAATGCCGGGGAAAATCATACGGGTATTGGTAGAGGGTGTTTGCAGAGGGCAGATAGAAGAAATAGAAGAGACAGACTGCATGTGGGCAGTCTTTACGATACAGAAAGCAGATATAGAGGCGGACGCAGAACCGGATGCGGCGACGCGGGAAGCAATGCGGCGTCAGCTGTCAGAAGCCTATACGAAGCTGCAGAGCATGCAGGACAAAGGCAACGGCGTGATCCGGCATTTGGAGGAAGTGAAAGATTTCTCTCATTTTATGGATCAGCTTGCCATGAATCTGCAAGTTTCTCCTGCAAAAAAACAGCAGGTACTTGCATGTATATCCCTGCAGGACAGATATACCTATATCGAAACATTGTTGCAGGAAGAGATCCAGGTCATGGAGATCCGCAATGAACTGAATAAGGAAGTCAAGAAAAGGGTAGAGAAAAACCAGAGAGAATATGTGCTCAGAGAGCAGATGCATTACATCCGCAAAGAGCTGGGAGAGGAAGATACCGAGTCAGATGCGGAAGCATTCCACAAAAAGCTGAAAAAGCTGCAGGCAGATGATACGGTAAAAGAACGGATCAAAAAAGAGATCGCCAGATACGAGAGGATCAGCATGAGTTCTTCGGAAAGTGCTGTAGAACGCGGTTATATCGAAACGCTTCTGGAGATGCCATGGGACAAGTGCTCGGAAGATAATACAGACATTGAGAAAGCAGAAAAGATCCTGCAGGCAGACCATTACGGGCTTACAGATGTCAAAGAGAGGATTTTGGAATATCTGGCAGTCAGGCAGCTTGCTGAAAAAGGAAACAGCCCTATTTTATGTCTGGTCGGACCGCCTGGTATCGGTAAAACGAGTATTGCGCGCAGTATGGCACGCGCCATGCACAAAGAATATGTCAGGATCTGTCTGGGCGGTGTCAGGGATGAAGCAGAGATCCGTGGACACAGAAAGACGTATGTAGGTGCAATGCCCGGACGGATCGTTACGGCGATCAAGCAGGCAGGTGTGAAAAATCCATTGATCCTGCTGGATGAGATTGATAAGATGAGCCGGGATTATAAAGGAGACACTGCTTCCGCAATGCTGGAAGTGCTTGACAGTGAACAGAATGAGCATTTTCAGGATCATTATCTGGAACTGCCGATCGATCTGTCGGAGGTTACTTTTATCGCGACGGCAAATGACCTGCAGGACATTGATGCGCCGCTGCGTGATCGTATGGAGATCATAGAAATCGGTGGCTATACGACAAACGAGAAGCTGCATATTGCAAAAGAACACCTCGTAAAGAAGCAGCTTTCCCAACACGGTCTTCTGGCAAAACAGCTTTCTTTCAGCGATAAAGCACTGGAGAAACTGATCCTTGCCTATACAAGAGAGGCGGGCGTCAGGGAGCTGGAGCGTAAGATCGGGAAGATCTGCAGAAAGGTGGCAGCGCAGCTTTTGAAAAAGGAAACAAAGGCTGTCCGCATTACCATTCATAATCTGTCCGAATATCTGGGAAAAGAAAAGTTCCAGCCCGAGAAGCGGGCGAAAAAAGCGGATGTCGGTATTGTACGTGGTCTGGCATGGACAAGCGTCGGCGGTGTGACACTGGAGATCGAAGTCAACGAAATGCCCGGAAAAGGCGAGATCAAACTGACCGGACAACTGGGAGATGTGATGAAGGAATCTGCAATGACAGGCATTTCCTATATCCGTTCTGTCAGCAGGAAGTATGATATCCCGGATGATTATTTTGAAACGCATGATCTGCATATCCATATCCCGGAGGGTGCAGTGCCAAAGGATGGGCCAAGTGCAGGTATCACGATGGCGGCAGCGGTCTTATCTGCGATCACACACCGGAAGATCCGTGCTAATCTTGCCATGACAGGAGAGATCACATTGCGCGGTCGTGTATTACCGATCGGCGGTTTGAAAGAAAAGCTGCTTGCAGCCAAAAATGCAGGTATTGAAAACGTATTAATACCAGTAGATAATGTAAAAGATCTGGAAGAAATAGAACAAGAAATTAAAACAGGACTTAATATTACACCTGTTACTAATATGGAAGAGGTGCTGCAGCACTCGTTCCAGAAAGGGAGCAAAGATGATTATTAAAAATGTGGCACTGGAGACAGTGTGTGGCATTACAAGTACATTACCGAAAAATACACTCCCGGAGATTGCATTTGCCGGAAAGAGTAATGTGGGAAAATCTTCGCTGATCAACGGGCTGATGAACCGCAAATCTCTGGCAAGGACTTCTGCACAGCCCGGTAAGACGCAGACGATCAATTACTACAACATCAATCAGGAACTGTATTTTGTGGATCTGCCGGGTTATGGCTATGCGAATGCTTCTGTGGAGGTAAAAGCTAAATGGGGCAAGATGATCGAGCGCTATCTGCAAAAATCCGAAATGCTCAAAGAAGTATTTCTGCTGATCGATATCCGGCATAAACCGGGTGCAAATGATGTGCAGATGTATGACTGGATCTTACATAACGGATTCAGACCGATCATCATTGCTACAAAGCTGGATAAGATCAATCGTTCTCAGGTGCAGAAGCAGATCAGGCTGATCAAAGAAACACTAAAGGTTGAGCCGGGAACACTGGTATTTCCTTATTCTGCCCAGACGAAGCAGGGCAGAGACGAATTGTATGACTTTATCGATGAAGTAGTTCTGGATAAGAAAGAGTGATGAATAATGGATTCTGTAAAACACTATCTGAAAATTTTTCTGAATTTGGTGCTCGCGGCTCTGGCAATCATATTGCTTGTTATTTTATTACCACGGCTGATCGTATTTTTTATGCCTTTTGTCGTTGGCTGGATCATTGCGCTCCTTGCCAATCCGCTTGTACAGCTTCTGGAAAAGCATCTGAAGATCAAGCGAAAAGCCGGTTCCGCCTTTATTATTGCAGTAGTTATCGGCGGCGTGGCATTTCTGCTCTACCTTGCTGCTGACTTTTTGGCACAGCAGGTGATCGGATTTATCGGAAATCTGCCTTCTATGTGGAAAGCAATCGAGGCTGATCTGACACATGTTGGTGGTAGATTCCAGGTACTATACCGGCGTATGCCGCTAGATTCCAGACAACAGATCGACAGTGTGATCGAAAGCGTAAAATCTTATATGGGAAATCTGCTTGGAAATCTGAGTTCTCCAACGGTTAAAGTGGTCAGCAGGGTTGCAATGAATGTGCCAAGTATACTGATGTCTATCCTGATGGGATTGCTATCTGCTTACTTTTTTGTTGCGGAAAAGTTTCAGATCAATGCATTTTTACAGAAATGCGTACCACAGCCGGTCAAGAAGCAGTGGCAGATCGTAAAAAATACGATGACAAAGGCTTTTGGCGGCTATTTTCTGGCACAGCTGAAAATTGAAATATGGATGTATCTGCTGCTGGTGGTCGGTCTGGTGATTACCGGAACAAAATATGCGGTATTGGTGGCACTGGGAATTGCGGTATTAGATTTTCTGCCGGTTTTTGGCACAGGAACAGTACTTGTGCCATGGGCAATCATTAAAATACTGAACGGAAATTATACAACAGCGATCATTCTTCTGGTACTGTGGGGCGGTGGACAGCTGCTCCGACAGATGATCCAGCCGAGGATTGTGGGAGATTCTCTGGGTCTATCCACTTTGCCGACATTGATCCTTTTATTTATCGGTTGGCGCCTTTCCGGTGTTGGCGGTATGATTCTGGCAGTTCCGGTCGGACTTGTGCTGTATAATCTGTACAAATCAGGTCTTTTTGATACGACGATCGACAGCATCAAAATACTGGCAAGAGATCTGAGTGCATTTTGTAAGTATACAAAACAGGATTATGTGCATTATAAGAAGTATGAAAAACCGGAGAAAAAAACGGACGGGGATTGCAAAAAAGAGTAAGTTAAGGTATACTGAAGGTGACTTTTCGAAAGGAAGGATTCAGCATGGGAATTGGCGCGATCATGGCATATCAGCCATATATTTACAATACCAATACAGTCAGTGCGAAAAGCCTTGAAAAGATACAGGGTGTAAATAATGACGTATCGACTGATCATATCGAAAAGAAATCCCCTTATGTTGCAGATGTGGAGAATTCTCTTTCCTATGGAGAGACTTCTGATTTTGCCAGTGTTTTAGATGAACAGATGCATATGGGTATGCAGAATGCAATGCGCTTATTTGGGAGTGGTTCTGTATATGCAGCAAATGTAACGGCTTAAGGGAAGTTCAATGTATGCATAGAAACTCATGGATATACGATCCATGAGTTTTTTTAAACCGCATAATGATAGAAAACAAAAAAGAGGAGAAAACAATGAACATTTTTATCGCAATCGCATTATTGATCGTCGGCTTTGTGATGTTGACCAAAGGAGCAGACTGGTTTGTGGACGGATCTTCCGCACTTGCCTTCCGGCTCGGCATACCGCAGCTTGTGATCGGTCTGACGATCGTTGCCATGGGAACAAGTGCACCGGAGGCGGCTGTCAGTATTACCTCTGCCCTGAAAGGAAATGAAGGAATCACAGTCGGAAATGTCGTGGGAAGTAATATTATGAATATCCTGCTGATCCTTGGTATTGCATCGGTCATTGTGCCATTGGCGGTACAGAAATCAACAAGAATGATAGAAATACCATATATGATCGCCATTACCGTTTTATTTGGTGTTTTGGGTTACACAGGAGAAATGGTAACAAGAGTGGAAGGCGGCATTTTGTGGATCGCTTTTCTGATCTATCTGGGCTATCTGCTCTGGATGGCAAAGAAAGGTAAGGAGGATAATGAGTCGGATGAAAAGCAGAAAAGCCTACCTGTGCAGCTTTTGATGATCCTGGCCGGCCTTATATGTATCGTGCTTGGAAGTGATTTTGTAGTCGATGGAGCAACCGAGATCGCGAAGGTAATCGGTATCAGTGACAGGATCATCGGTCTGACGATCGTTGCCTTCGGTACCTCATTGCCTGAGCTTGTGACGTCTATTGCAGCAGCAAGAAGAGGCAATGCGGATATCGCGATCGGCAATATTGTCGGCAGCAATGTCTTTAATATTTTATTTGTAGCGGGTACTTCCGCACTGATCAGTCCGATCGTATTTGAAAGTAAATTTGTGCTGGATACAGCGGTGGCAACAGCAACAGCCGTTCTGCTTCTTGTCTGTGTCTGCAATAAAGAAGGTAAATTAAAGCGCTCAGGCGGCATCATCATGCTGGCTGCGTATGCAGCGTATTTTGTAAAGCTTCTGATCGGCTGACAGGCTGCAGCCTATAAATTAGGCTGCATGCTCTTGCTGATCACAGAGTGAAATGAGAACAGATCAGGACGGTTACGGGATTCAGAGTATTCAAACTGGATCCCGTACGATTATAACACTTGGATGTCATAACAGCCATACAGTTGTAATCGCCAAGTGTCAGATAATGCTCATCAAATGGCGTGGTGCGCTCTACTGTAACCGTACGCTTGATCGTGGTAAGCTCAATACCGAGCACCTTTGTATAATATTCAAACAGTGATTTCTGCGCAATTTCTTTTGTCAGATCTTTGATAATATCTTTTTTTAACAGGTTTGTATCTACCATTTTCGCAATATCATCCAGATAACGTACCCTCTGAATAAAATAAACCTCAGTACCAACCGGGAAATCTGTCTTTTGGGAAAGCTTTTCATCCACAATAAGTTCTGTAAAGGTAATGACCTTTGTCCTGACATGGTACCCATATTTGGTAACTGTTGTTGTCAGACCTTCCATGCCCATTGCACGAAAATCATACTTTTGCTGTGGCTGTGGGGCTGTCTGTATGACGCGCACGCCTTTTCCGTGACGCGGCTGTACATAGCCCTCCATAACAAGGTGGGAAATGGCGCGGCGTATTGTATTCCGTGAGCAGTCGTATTGCTGCACCAGTGTATTTTCCGGTGGAAGAAATATACCCTCCTTATATTCTTTCCTGTCAATTTTATCTTTCAGATCTTTATAGATCAGTTCGTATTTTGATTTTGGCATAGGTTTTCCTTTCTTTACAGATACTACATATCAGTACCTGCTATAAATTGTACCACAGGTGAAAGAAGGAGACAGAGTAAAGAAGGGACAGCTTCTTTTGAAATTTGATATGGATGTGATCAAGGCACATGGGCTTGAGACGATCACACCGGTTGTATTGACAAATACAGATGATCTGCGATCTGTTTCCCTGGTAAAATCCGGCAAGGTAACAGAAAAAGATGTAATTATCAGTTTTGAGAAATAAGGAGGAAAACAAAATGAAATCATTCAATTACACAATTACAGATGAAGTAGGAATTCATGCACGTCCTGCAGGAACGCTTGCAAAAAAAGTAAAGGAATATGCATCAACAGTTGTGATCGCGAAAGGCGAGAAGAGTGCACAGGCACAGAAACTGATGGCAGTTATGAGCCTCGGTGTGAAAAAAGGCGAGACTGTTACAGTTACCGTAGAAGGTGATGACGAAGAAACAGCAGCTGCCGATCTGGAAAAATTCTTCCGGGAAAACCTATAAAATGACTCCTAAATTACTGTTCTTTGACATCGATGGAACACTGCTTGACTACACAGGGAAAATGCCTGCCTCAGCGAAGGAAGCACTGCGGCAGGCACGCCTGGCGGGACATCGGCTTGTGATCTGCTCCGGCAGATCGGGGCATCAGCTGTCTGACTGGATGTTTACGGATTTTGACGGCATTATCAACTGTACCGGTGCAAGAGTGATTTTTAAGCAGAATGTGATATATGAGCATTTTGTACCCCGGGGGAAGATGTCAGAAGAGCAAGGGAGGTGCTGGAGGCGGCAAATGGCGTTCTGGTGGCACAGACAGAGGAATGCACAATCCTTTCACAGGAAAGCAGTATACTTGGAGAGGAGTCTGTTATTCTGATGGCTGAGGATATTGCACCATCAGAAACAGCACAGATGGATAAGACAAAATTACTTTCCTTTGTAACGAGACTTGGCTCTGCCAATTCGCATACTGCCATTCTTGCCAGAACGATGGGCATTCCGGCTCTTGTTGGTGTGGATATCGATCAAAAATATGAAGGGAAACTTGCAATCGTTGACGGATATGAGGGAAAATTTATTGTAGATCCGGACAGAGAAGTGCTGACCGCTTATACAGAAAAAAAACAGCAGGATGATGAAAAGAAAAAGCTTTTGCAGTAGCTTCGCGGAAAAGAGAATGTCACAAAATCCGGGAAAAAGATCAATCTGTATGCCAATATAGGCAGTTATGGTGATCTGGCTGCAGTTATTGAAAATGATGCAGGCGGAATTGGTCTGTTCAGGTCAGAATTTCTGTATCTGGAAAACAGTGATTTCCCGACAGAAGAAGAACAGTTTGCTGTTTACAGGAAAGTTGTGGAGACAATGGGTGGCAAGAAAGTGATCATCCGTACACTGGATATCGGGGCTGACAGCAGACTTTATTCACGCGGGAGTGGATGAGCTTTCTGTTTCACCGGGCGCAGTACTGTCTGTCAGAAGAGCGATCAGAGAAACAGAATAACCGGCTGAAAGAAAAAATCAGAATACATCTGCCATGAGAGCAGGTTATATGGTATCATAAACTATATCCTTGGAAACGAGGATATAGTTTTCTGTATTTATAGGAAATTTCGATGAAATTTTTTGTGTGGACACGAAAGGAGAAGGATATGAGAACTTTTGAAGGGTATCAGAAAGGGATGAATTTAGGAGGCTGGATCTCACAGTGCAGAGTGTATGAAACACAGCATTATGACAACTTCATCAAGGAGGAGGATATCAAGGAGATCGCGTCCTGGGGCGTGGATCACATCAGACTTCCACTTGATTATAATGTGATTGAAGAGGAAGATGGCACATCGATCGAGGAGAATTACAAGTATATAGACAATTGTATCGAGTGGTGTGGCAAATACAACCTGAATCTGATCCTGGATCTGCATAAGACAGCAGGCTATGTATTCGATGATATAGAGGGCAGTGAAGGCTTTTTTGACAATGACAAGCTGAAAGACCGCTTTATTGCATTATGGGACAAGCTGGCTGCAAAATACGCAAAATACAGCGACAGGATGGCATTTGAGCTGTTGAATGAGATCGTGGATCCGGGCGTGGCGCTGAAATGGAATGCACTGGCAAAGCGCGCCATGGAGACGATCCGTAAGTATAGCAAGGATGCTTATATTCTGGTAGGCGGTATCAATTATAACAGTGTGCTTTCCGTTCCGCAGCTTGATCCGCCGATGGATGATAAGATCGTATATAATTTCCACTGCTATGATCCGCAGCTTTTCACACACCAGTCCGCATACTGGCAGGATTTTATGCCAAAGGGCTTCCATACGGAGTATCCGATGACGGTGGCAGAGTATGAAAAAGCAGTAAAGGATAATCATATGCCGGATCATACAACAGAGATCTTCAGACGGGCAGGCGTTGCAGACATGGGAATCGGCTTTTTTGACGCAATTTTCGCTCCGGCGATCGAATATGCCAAAAAGATGAATGCACCGCTGTATTGCGGTGAATACGGCGTGATAGACCAGGCTCCGGCCGACGGTACGGTAAACTGGTACAAGGATATCCATGCAGCCTTTGAAAAGCATGGCATCGGACGTGCAGCATGGACTTATAAAGAAATGGATTTCGGCCTGACACAGGAGCATGTGGCTTCCGTTAAGGAGGAACTGATCAAACTGCTGTAGTATGGTTTGCACACAAGCCATATAAGATACGTATGAAATATAAAGAGCTGGGCAGAATTTAGATTTTGTTCAGCTTTTTTATGTAGATTTCATAGATCTTACACAATTCATTCAAATATATCTGGTAATATATAGAAAATAAAAAGCAAAGAACGGGCAGCAGGCAGATGCTGTACGATTGAAGGAAAAGGGAGTAAGACATGGAGTATATAGAGGAAGCGGATTATGACAGTCTTATCATTCCGTATCAGGATGCCATGGCAAACCTGATGACGAGGCTGGACAGCCTGAATAACGATTACAGGCGTAAATACAAGAATTATCCGATCCATCATATGCAGGAACGAATCAAAAAGAAGGAAAGTATCGAAGAAAAGCTGCGCAGAAAGGGCTGTAGGGTGAGCGCAGAGGAAGCAAGGGAAAATCTGACGGATATTGCAGGGATCCGGATCATCTGCTATTTTGAAGAAGATATATATCATGTACTGGAAAGGATCAAGAGGCAGACAGACATTCTGATCCTGCAGGAGAAGGATTATATCAGGCAGGAGAAGGAAAATGGCTACAGGAGTCTGCATATCATCGTAGGAATTCCGGTTTATCATATCGATGGCATGGATTATTATCCGGTAGAAATTCAGATGCGGACGATGGCAAGGGATCTCTGGGCAAGCATGGAACATCGGATCTGCTACAAAAACGAGGAGAAGATCGGAAAAGATTCTCCAAAGAAAGAAACTTTTAAAGAATTTGCAAAAGAGCTATACCAGATGGAACAAAAACTGAGTGAGATGAAGTGAGAAACTTTATCTCACTCTTTTCTATTCGTTCGGTGTTTTTAGTCTTCTCCCTGTTCTTATCGGCTTTCTCCCTTTTTCAATTCATAGTTTGTTCTTTTTCGATTATTTTTTCTCTGATCTATGTTTTTTGATCTGTAGTTTGTTTTGAAATTTCAGTTAGTATATCATCTGTAACATAACGTATGGAATAAAATGATTCTTTCTGATTGATTTACATCTGTCTCTTATACACATCTGACGC
>ENA-UAMR01000069-UAMR01000069.1-human-gut-metagenome-genome-assembly--contig:-NODE-69-length-31540-cov-7.673241_pt1 | contig 31540 bp, 36 predicted proteins | sample MGYA00243283_ERZ654497 | MGnify/ENA primary metagenome ERZ654497 (study PRJEB26926, sample SAMN06164404) | human gut metagenome | biome: ENVO:00009003; feature: ENVO:2100002; material: ENVO:00002003... | reverse complement strand
CTGTACTGGCCGCCAGCGCCTCATAGTCCATCAAATCATTTTCCCGCAGGTACTGGAGCGCAGCAGCCATCTGTTTCAGATTGTAAACCTTGGCCCACCGTTCATAGGCCGGGCCCTTGCCCTGTGCCATGCGCTCTTGAATGTCTATAATCAGATTAACACGCCGGGCAGGAGCCGGAGCCTCCTGCGGGAGCTCCGGGATCGGACGCTCCCCGGCAATCATAGCCCGGATGTCCTCGGGATCAAAACCATCCCCGAGGGTAGATGCCCGCAGGCGGGTGGGCTTATCCTGCCCAGGGGCCAGGAATGAGATCACCCCGCCTCGGCCATGCTTCACCGCAAAGCCGGACTCCTCCATGAGCCGCAGGAACGCCGCAAAGTCGGCGGGCTGTTTCCCCAGGGCCTCCACGATAGCCAGCCGCACCCGCTGCTGGGCCGAGGGCGGGCGTTCCCCGATCCATTGGCCGTAGTGGAGAAAGCGGCCCTTGCTGTGGAGCTTCGGGTTTTGGATCACAGACAGATCATGCTCCAGGCATACCCGGTCAGAGAGCCGCCGCAGGGCTGCCGCCGATCTGAAAAAATCCCGGAATTTCCCGGTATAGTCCAGGGTGGTGGAATTGTAGTAAATGTGATTATGGATGTGCTGGCGGTCTGTATGGGTGGCAACGAAAAAGGCGTGCTTCCCCTTTGTCCAGCGCATAGCCGTTTCATAGCCCACCCGGTTTGCCTCCTCCGGGGTGATCTCTCCAGGACGGAAGGACTGCCGGATCTGATAGCACAGCACATCCGCATCCCGCCGCTGCTCCCGGCCCGTGACGGCTTTGTACTTTGCCTTTGCCAGCAGAAACTCGGCATCGGCTGTGCGGTGGTCGCACTCATAGGCGGAAATGAGCTCCCCGCCTTGGGTTTTCTCCGGGTTTTGGCCGTAGTCGAAACGGTCTTTCAGCGATTGGGCAACAGTTTCCCCCTTGCTGATATGGTGGGTGATCAAGCGTGTTGTGGCCGTAGGCTCACCTCCTCCAGATAGACGAAAAGAGGGCGGCGGGAACATACCCGCCGCCCGGCACTTCTGGACAAAGTGTCCAGAGGTCATCAGCTAAACATAAAATCCTGCAAAGCGTATTTCACCCCATACAGGCGCTCCAGCAGCCACTCCCCGATGGCCGGGAGCCCAAAGGGGGAAACCAAAAACGCCAGCACCAGCATGGCAATACACCCGGTATGCAGCCCTGCGAAAAAACCGCAGGCCGCCAGCAGAACGAAAACCGTACACGCCAGCCAGCAGAGCGCCCCTGCGATGCAGGAGAGGAACGAGAGCACCGCCACAGCGAGGATCAGCGCCAGAACAAAGGGGGCCGCGATGATTTTCAAAATGATACGCATGGTTCATACCTCCTACAAAAGTTTGCTATTTGCCTCTATATGTATATTATAACTCAGTAAGAGGGGGCCAACAAGGATGACTCCGGCTGCCCCCACCTCTGGACAAAGTGTCCAGAAGCCGGGGCAGCCGGGGAGCGTTGCGCTCCCCGGCAAGGGTTAAAGCTCCACCACCGCCGACAGCTTTTTGAGCAGGTCGGACAGCGGCTCCCACAGGGTTTCATAGTCCCGCTGGAGGGCCTTGATCTCCTCCGGGTAAATGCCGCCGTAGGTGTTCGCCTGGATCGCCACCTGGTTTAGATTGTTGGAGCACCGCCGCTGGAGTGATACCAACTCCCGGACGGGCGAAAGGTCAACATGGAGCACATAGCCGTTGAGCGCCATTTTCCGCACATAGGCCCCCAGGTTACGGACACCCGCCTCGGCCATGCGCTCCCGGATCAGCGCCAGCTCCTCCTCGGACACCATCACATGAAGATGGACAGGGCGGCGGCGCTTTTTCTGGCTCACCGTTCCTCGCGCTCCCGGCTCCGATAGGGGCGGGGCGGCTCCTTTACCTTGTCCAGCGGCTTTTCCTCCTCCGGGGGCTGGGGGGAGCCAAACACGCCGCACAGCCTTTTCATTTCCAGGTCGGCCCGATCCTGTTCCCTCTGTTTTTCCATACACATACCTCCTAACGCTCGCCCCTATCGGGGGCTTTCTTTTTTGGAGCCTCCGGCTCCCGGTGCTCCAGGGCCTCCCGCTGGGCGGCCTTGATTTGTTCGGCAATCGGCTGTTTTTCTTTCGCCTGTTTGTGGGCCTTAGCTGCTACTTGACGCTCCACCCCACGGGCGCGGGCGGTAAGCTGCTCCGGGGTGACATACTCTTTCGCCACATAGCTGCCAAAGTCGGGATAAAACCAGGTCAGCCGCCTTTGTTCCGGGACATGGTGGGCGTCCTCCCATTTGCCTACCACCTGGGCCTGGGCATCCATCTGCCGCCGGATGTCCAGATTTTCACGGGAGGGCCGCAGTTCATAATCCTGCATTTCCCGCTCAGTCAGCGGCTGGGCATAGGTGATGGCACCACACGCCTGGAACACCTCACCCGTCACTTCCAGGCGGGTGAAATATAAATCCATGTGGACAGGACGGTTAAAGTAGCTGTTCGGGTAGGTGCCGATGTCGATGGGCCGCTGGGTGGAGTAGTATTTGTAGGTTTCCTTGTCCGGGGCCTGCTCTACCTCAAACACATGATAGCGCCGCTGATAGTCCTCAGCCCGATTGTGAAAATCCCGTTCTGCCATATCCGGCTCGTTGTGATAGTGGCCCCAAAAGAAGTCCCGGTGCCCGTCCTGCTCGTTGAATTGCCATGTTACATAGGGGTTTGGAGCCTTGGGGTTTTCCCCCAGCACAAAGCCACATTTGTTGTCAAACAGGATCGTGTGGCGTATCACATAGCCTTGATTTTCTTCCAGAATACCGCCTCCTTGTCATAATCAAATAGGCCGCCACCTCTGGACAAAGTGTCCAGAAGTGACAGCGTGGGGATGTGGAAAGCATTTGGCTAAAACGGGGGTAGGCCATAGAAACATACGGCCCACCCCAAAACCGGCCCCGGAAAGCCTTGTGATCAGCGGGTTTTCCGGGGCCTAATTTTCCACACATCACCTCCGCTTTTTCCGCATATACTCCCGCTTTTGCCGTCGCAGGGCGATCCGGGCGCAAACCTCGGAGCAGTAGGCCATGCGCCCATCCACGGGGACAGCCCCGCCGCAGATGGGGCAGGGCTTGAAAACCGGGGGCGGGCCCTCGGTCAAGAGCGCCGCCTCCAGCGCCGGATCAAGGGGCAGGACAGCCTCCCGGAAATAACGGCAATAGGCCCCCGTCCAGCATTTGCCGAACATATAACATTCGCACTCCAGGGGCAGGCATCCATATTCCTTGTTATAGTTGGCGCACCACTTCACCACCAGGGCGCGGATTTTCCTTTTTTCCTCGCGGGTCAGTTCACGGGCCACCCCATCACCTCCCGGCAGGGGTTTTCAAAAGCTCCCGGTAGCAGGACACGCAGCTGATCCCCCGCCAGTAGGGGCACCCGGAGCAACGGGAGCCTTTGGGCGCTTTGGGGATGGAGGGGGCCAGAGGCCGGGGCTTCTGTTTCATCATTTTTTCATAGGGGTTATTGGTAAAGTTCATTCCTCATCCTCCTCGCTGTTTTCGTCCTCGTCCCAGGGCGGGCCGTCGTCCTCATAGTCCTCCTCGCCGTAGTCCTCCTCCGGCTCGGCGGCCTGCTGCTGTTTGGGCCGGATCACCTTGAAATAGAACGCGGCCCCGCCGCCGATCCCAGCCACTGCCAGGATGAGAAGGAGCGTCCCCATGCTGCCGCCTGTTTCCGGCTCCTCCGCAGGCTCCTCAGTTTCCGCAGGCTCCGGGGCGACGCCCACGCATTTTCCCATATTGACAGAGCAGACGCCGCACTCTGTATTGACAGCCCCCACCTCGCATTTTTCAGAGCAGGAGCACACCGCCTGTTCCACGCCAGCGGCCTCGGCTGCGGCCAGCAGGTCGGCTTCGTCCACCACATTCAGAAAATAGGTTTCGTACTGTTCGCCCTCCTCGTCCACGGGCTTGTCGTAGTCAATGACGAAATAAAATGTAGCCCCGCCGCTGGTCTGGACGGTGATAAACTGCTTGTTGGTGTTTTCGTCATAGAGCAGGTCGCGGGTCACAAAACCGCCCTCCTCCGAAAAGCCCTGGCCGGGCTCTATGGTAGGCTCCGGCTCCGGGGCCGGGGTTTCCATTGTGGGATCGCCGTAGTCCTCATACTCGCCGCCCCCAGCATAGGCGGTGGTGCTGAATCCGCATAAAAGAACAGCGGCGCAAAGCGCCGCCGTCAAAGACTTCCATCGTTTCATATTCAATTTTCCTCCTTTTCCATAGGCCCCGACTTCTGGACACTTTGTCCAGAAGTACCCTCCCGGAGCTGCTGAAGCACCAGGGGCAGCTCCTCCAGGGAAATGCTCAGACCCCGCACGATGTCCACGATCTCGCTGTTTTCCGCCTCCAGCTTGTTTTTCTCCAGCTCCTTGAGCCGGGCCTGCTGCTCGTTGATTTTGGCCTTGACCTTTTCGATCTCGGCCTGGATTTTTTGGCTTTTGCTTGCCGCCATAGAGTACCTCCAATCATGGTAAACGCCCGTAGGCGTAGAAATGGGACTGCCAGTAGCTTGTATTCAAATTCGCGTAGCTGATGGGATCGCCCGCATGGATCATCATCCCGTCCCCCACATAGATACCACAGTGGGAAACGCCGCTTGTATCATAGGTGCCCTCAAAAAAGACCAGATCGCCGGGGCGGGGCGCGCTGGTGGGGGTGCAGATGTTGTAAAGCCCCTGGGCCCCCAGGCGGCCCACATCCCAGCCGGAGTGATTGATCACCCAGGACACGAAGCCGGAGCAGTCAAAGGAAGTGGCCGGAGAGCTGCCGCCCCACACATAGGGATAGCCCAGGTACTTTTCCGCCTCGCCCAAGATAGCCGCAAAGGTTTCATCGTCCAGATATTCCTCCGGCACATCGTAGTCGGCGGGCGGTTTCGTGTATTTGTCCACATACCCGGACTCCGGGAACAGGTCGGGCCGGTTGCCCAGGCTGGACATATAGAGGGCATACCGGGCCAGCTCCTCCTCGCCCATAAGCTCCAGGGGGAGATGGGAAAGGTTTTTGTTTTCCAGCGTCACATAGCAGATATACCAGTTATACGGGACTTCCACCTCATAATCGTTGCCCTCGCTGTCTGTGCGGGTTTCCGTCCGGTAGCGCACCTCCACCACCACATCCTCGGTGAGAATGTATTGGCGGTCAAAGAGCATTTCCAGGGTGCCCTGTACCTGGGCAAGCGTCCATTCCCCCTCGTGAAGCACAGAGAGGATGGAGATGAGCACATAGGGATCGTGTTCAATCCCGTCCAGGTCAAAATGGTATTCGTCATAGTCGTGGGTGCTTTCGTAGGTGTCCAGGTAGTTTTGCAGCTCCGCCTCCATATCCGCATAGGCGGCCTCAGCCCCCAGGATGTCCTCATCCTTTGATGGATAGGTGGTAGCGCCCACGGCCCCCGCGCCGGAGTTGCCAAACATCACCAGGGAGGACGAACAGGACTGCATGATAAAGAGCAGGAGCACACAGGCCAGGGCCAGGAGCACCCCCACGGGATGCCGCTTGATGAAGCCCACCGCCTGGGCTCCGGCTCTTTCCGTGGCGGCGGCAGTCTGTTTTGCCGCCTTTGCCGCCCCAGCCCTGGCGGTCTGCCGTGCCTGCTTGCGGTATTGCCGTTTCTGCCAAAACCGTTTCCAGGCATTTTTCTCCAGCTCCGGGTGCTCCTGGGCCGCCACGCGGAACTGATGATCCGCCGCAGCCTTGATATATTTGGACTCCGCCCGCTGGACAGCCTTTGCCGGGTGTTCCCGGATTTTCTTCTTGACGAAGCGGGAGCCATGCCGCAGGGCGGTTTCACCCGCCAGCTCGGAGCGGTGGGCCCCCTCGGTGCCCACATTCTCCTGTTCCACCTCAAAGAGCTTGCCATGCACGAAGCCGTGAACCGTACCGCCAGCGGCCCGGCCCACCCGCCTCACCGGGCCGGGCTTTTTGGGTGGCTTCTGCTTTGCCAGCTTATCTTTGGCCGCCTCCAGCTTTTCCCCGCGCTTTTCCATACGGAGCTTGGACGCGGCGGCCTGTTCCTGCTGGCTCTTTTGCCGAAATTTTGACTTCTGGACACTTTGTCCAGAGGTGCCGCTGTCCGCAGCCCCAGCATCACCTGGGGAGCCGCCCCCAGCGGCCTCGCCAGGATCGGCGGTGCTCTCCCAGGAGCCTGGGCGTTCCATTGGCTCTTGTTTTGGCCTATTCGGTTTTCGCTTCATTCTTCAAATCCTCCGGGCGGGTGGTGAGCAGGTTGTAAATCTCCCCTTTGGGGAAACGGTCAACAAAGGGGATGGTCACATCCCCATAGAACAGCAGGCCCTCGCCGGAATTGCTGTGGGTGATATAGGAAAGCTGGTGCTCGGAAATGCCAAGCTGCTTTGCCAGGATCGCCCGGTCACTTTGGGCCTGGGCCAACAGGATCATAAAGTCGGTGTTGTCCAAAATGGCCTCGATCTCCCGGCTGGCTAACAGGTCTTTCACATTCTGCGTAAGTGCGCTGGGGACGCAGCCCTTTTTGCGGAGCATCTTCCACACGGCCACAAAGTAGCTGGCGGTGAGGGCATCCCGGAGCAAAATGTGAAACTCGTCAAAGTAGCACCAGGTCGAAATGCCGTTGTGGAAATTCACGTTGACCGCCGAAGTGACAAAATCGTTGGTGATGTGCATGGCGATCTTCCGCAGGTTTTCCCCCAGCCCTTTGAGGACGATGCACACCACGCGGGCGGTCAAGTCCACATTGGTCGGGTGGTTGAACAGGTTGAGGGAGCCGGTGCAGTAGAGCTCCAGGGCGGTTGCCACCCGCCGGGCCTCCGGCTCCGGCTGTTTCAGAAGCTCCTCATACAAGTCCTGGAGCAAGGGCGGCTTGCCGTCCCCGATCCCCAGGGCCATATCCCGGTAGATGAGCCGCACACAGCGGTCGATCACCGTCTTTTCGATAGGCTGTAAACCATCCTTGCCGCCCACCACCAGCTCGCACAGGGACAACAAAAAATCCGCTTTCATTGAAAGCGGGCTCTCGTCCTCATCCATATCCAGCCGAATGTCCATAGGGTTGATATGGTTGGGAGAACCGGGGGCGATCTCAATGACTTGCCCGCCCAGCCGCCGCACCAGCGGGGCATACTCGCCCATTGGATCGACGATCAAAATTCTGTCCTGGGGGATGGTGAGGAACACGTTTAGGAGCTCCCTTTTTGCCGCAAAGGATTTTCCCGATCCGGTAGAGCCCAGGTACAGGCCGTTGGCCGATTTCAGCTTTTTCCGGTCAGCCATGATGACATTGTGGGAAAGGGCGTTCATCCCGTAGTAGAGGGACGGCCCCGCCATCCGCAGCTCCCTGGTCATAAAGGGAATGAAAATCGCCGTGGAGCTGGTCGTCATGCCCCGCTGGATTTCCACCTCGTTATAGCCCAGGGCCAGGGAGGACACAAAGCCCTGCTCCTGCTGCCAGTCCAGACGCTTTAGGGCACAGTTGTATTTCTGCGCGATGCCGCCCACCGTGAAAATATCATTTTCCAGCCGCTGGCGGGTGGGGGCGATGTTCACCACCGTAAAAGTCAGCAGAAACATCCGCTCGTTGCGGGATTGCAGGTCGGCCAGCAGCTCCGCCGCGTCTTTGGAAAAGGTAATGAGGTCGGGGGGCAGGATGTCGGGATCATACCCGGCCCGCACCGCCTTGCGCTGTTCCTCCACCTTCATTTTTCCAATGTCGGACAGCTTGCCTTTTACCGTTTTAATGGCCTTGAGCTGATCCACCGTCTGGATGTGCATGGTCACGGTCAGCTCTGCGTCCAGCTCCAGGATTTCCGCCAGGAGCTTATCGGAGAGCTCCGAAGCCATGATCTGCAAATAGGAAGCCGCGCCCCAATACTGGCCCACCCGGAACAGGCGGGACTGCCTAAAGTCGAAGCTGTCCGGGGCGATATAGTCTTTGGTACCCAGCCCTGTTTTGGGAATGTCCTGCCAGGAGAAGCGGAACGGCTCCCGGCTGCCGGGGTGCATCTGGCTGTGGAGCAGGGCCAGCCGTGACCGCCCGTCCAGGGGCTCCGAGGGCACTCCCAGCCGTTTGAGGTTGCCTGTCACATCGGCCTCCACACGCTCCAGCCGGGGCCGGGCCTCCCCGATCCCATCGGCGGGGAGCCCAAAGGTGATATATTTTGACCGCTCGATCCCGTTGTTTGACCGGGCAATCTGGTTTTTTAGCATCCCGGTAAATTCGGCCCGGACGCTGTTGAAGTCATCCTGGGCCTGGGGGATGTTCACCCGGTATTTGTTCCGGGAACGGGAGCGGCGGTTGATAAAGGAGAGCTGGAACGGCAAAGAGGTGTCAAAGTAATTGAGGAACGAACTCCAGCCGCCGAAAATCGCCGTCTGATCCTCGGTGCTTGCCACGGAATAGTTGATGTCCTCATATTCCACCGTCTTTGTATAGAGCCCGCCGGGGAGCTGGCACACCCCGTCCGGGTGCATCACCAGATAAGGGATCGTCTGCTGGGCAGACAACGCAGCTTTCCGGTCAGCGGCCTTTCCGGGGCCGCGCTTTTGATTTTTTGCTTTCTGCAATCGCATCCTCCTTTCCCGCAGCGCCCCGATGGGTGAACGGGGCGTAAATGTTTTCTGTTCGGTAGGGCCTCACCCCAGGCCGCAGGAAACGGGCCCGGATGATGTTTCGCACCACCTTTTCCAGCGGGAGCCCGTCTTTCTCATACATAGCCAGCAAAAATGCGGGGAGCGCCACCGCCATCATAAGGAACATGGCCCCGGTGTTGCCGATGGAGCTCCGGGCCAACAGATAGGACGGGACGCCCACCGCCGCCGCGATCCCGAAGCACACAAGCTGGCGTTTCGTCAGATTAAAGGCAAGTTTGGTTTTGACCTTTGACAGATCGTTGGGAACATTCACATAGGGAATTTTAATCACTCCTTTCCGGCCCGGCCACTTCTGGACACTTTGTCCAGAAGCCCAGGCAGTTTTAACGCAGGGCCTCCGCGATCCCCGCCATGATATACTCCGCGCAGGGCAGGGCGATGGCGTTGCCCAGGGCCTTGTACCGCTGGGACGCGCTGATCTCCCTGCCGTCAGCCCCGTACTTCGTCCACCCCTCCGGCAAGCCCATCAGCCGCTCACATTCCAATTCCGTAGGGAAACGAATACAGCCGCCTGCCGGATCGTCCTCGTACCAAAAAGCGAACGGTGTCACCGTACCGGCTAACAGAGTGGGAAAAGGGTCAGTTGGAAATCCGAAACTGTTTTGGAACGCTGTTTGTTCCCCCTCCTTGGCGGCTCCCCGCATACGGAACCCTTGAAAGGGTCTGGTGACGGGTACGCGCCCCCCTGTTTCAAGAACAGGGCCTCGATCTCCGCCGGGGGCGGGCAGCCCGCCCGCTGTGCAAGGCGCAGGAAGTGGGAGCATTGGGCGGGGCTTAAACAATATTTCGGGAGCACGCCGCCCTCCAAAGTCTGCCACAAGAAAGACGCGCTGGCGTCGGGCCAGCCGGGGCCTTGCCCAATGCTGGGCATCCAGGAGCCGCCATGCGAGATCGGGGCATCCCCCTCGCACCATTCCGGCGTTTGCCCATCTTCCCGAAGCAGGCATTGAAATTTCGGTGTCTGTGAAAGCGGATAGGACGGCTCTAAAGTCCATCCGGTCATTTGAAGAAAACGCTCCCATGACGTTTTCCCAAACAGAGATAACTGGATATAGATCATTGGTGGCCTTTCTCATTTCTTGAATGATACGGATGGCGTGAAAAAACAGGCCGGATTTGGTGCCGTCCAGCCCTTCACGCCTGCCGATCTGTGAAAGATTTTGACAGGGGGAGCCAAAGGTCAGCACATGGACGGGAGGGATGGCCCCGCCGTCCAGTTTGGTGATGTCCCCCAGGTGGGCCATATCCGGGAAGTGCCGCCGGGTGATAGAGATAGGGGCGGCCTCGATCTCGCTTGCCCACAGGGGGCGGATGTCGCACCGCGACGCCGCCAGGGGGAAAACCCCGATCCCGTCAAACAGGCTCCCCAAAGTGAGCCCGCTCACAAGTCCTCCTTTTGATCTGCCGCCTCTGGACACTTTGTCCAGAAGTCCGGGATCGTGGGCTCCACCTCATTTCCCCACACGTCCCAGCCGGGCGGGGACTGTCTTGCGAACAGCTCCACCCTGGGTAAGTCGCCCATAAGGGCCACGATCTTTTCACGGGCCTCCTCCGGCTTGCGGCTGTGCTCCCGAACAGGGGAAATGATAAACTGATGGACATTTGCCGCCTGCCGTTTGGGGTGTCCCCGTGTCGCCAGCAGGCAGACCTCCGCGTTGCCCCGTGTCCAAAAGCCCAGGCCGTAAAACCAGCCGGGGGACTTGCGGTTTTGTTTGAGCCAGACGAAAGCCACGCTTTTATAAGTGAAGCCCCACGCCTGGATCAGCCGCAGGGCCTCCGGGAGCTGCGGGAATGTGGCCCACAAAAAAAGCGCGCTGTCCTTGGCCGCAAGGTCGGCCACAGGCAACGCGCATAGCTCCGATATGCTCATGGTGGGATAATGGTTTTCCGCCGCCCCCTGTACCTTTTTCGCTGTGTAGCGCCAGGGGGGATCGGCATAAATAATAGAATACTGTCCGATAGTCAGACTCCTTTCTCCCCAGCCTCCACCGCTGCCCGCGCCGCACGGATGCGCTCACTGGCGGCAGCGTAGTAGGCCGGGACAGTTTCAAAACAAATAAAGCGGCGGCCTGTGTTGAGGGCAGCCACTGCCGTTGTGCCAGAGCCAGCGCAGATGTCCGCCACCACCTCGCCGGGCCGGGTATAGGTCTTGATGAAATACTCGCTCAGCGCCACAGGCTTTTGCGTGGGATGGACGGTGCGCTGGACGGTGGGAAAGGCCAGCACATTTCCGGGAAAGCGCAGGCCGTCCTCCGATCCGCTGCCGGAGCGGATGAACTTTCCGTAGTTGGTGCTGTCCCCACGGTTGCCCGCGATTTTCTTGTAGGGCTTACCTTGTTCAAACTGCGGGTTATAAAGCGGAAGTTTCTGATAGAACACCAGAATATTCTCCGTCTTTTTCAGCGGGGCCCGCCTCGCGTTGAGGAAACCTGTGCACCGGCTCTTGTACCACACCCATTCATAGCGGAGCATGGGGAGGTTGGAAGCCCCCAGCACCTTATCATAGGGGCACTGTGCGAAGAACAGCACCGCCCCCTCCGGCTTGACGGCCCATTTCACCGCCTCCCACAGCTCCGGGAGGGGCAGCGGCACATCCCAAAAGTTCCGGGTGGTGCCATAGGGCGGATCGGTCAAAAGCATATCCACCGAATGACGGGGCAGAGAGCGCAGCCCCGCGATGCCGTCTTGCAGGAACAGGCCCTCCGGGGACTTCTGGACACTTTGTCCAGAGGTATCGAATGTCGTTTTTTCCATTGAAGCGCCTCCTCTCAATGCGCCCCGAAGATGCGCTGGGCGATGCCGCCCGTCTTAAACAGCATAAAGCAGAGCAAAACTGTGTAGCCCACAATGCCCCAAATCGCCCCAATGGGATCTCCGCTGGTGACGATCCCTTGGACGAGCACCGCATAGATGGCAACGCATACCAGAATGAGCATCCCTTGAAAGCCCACGGCGAACAGGGAACGCAGATAATTCTGGCCCGTCTGCCCCACCTCCCGGTGGGCCAGGGTAGCCATAGGGATGGGGGCCAAGCTGGTCAGCAAATAGATTTCCAACATCCTGCCATAGACCAGTACAAAAATGACAATGCCCAGCGCCCACATGGTCACACCGATAATAGAGGATTGGAGCCACAGGCCGAGAAGCGGCCCCAAGTCCATGCCCTCCAGGGTGGTTTCCAGCTCCGCCATCATATCCGGCGTGATGTCCGTGGAGCCCTGGATGAGCCCGCCCGCCTGGGCGATCACGGACTGCGACACATCGAACACCGCCATAACGATATTAAAGGTGTTGGACAGGATGAGAATGGCACAAGCCGTTTTGAACATCCATTTATAGATATTCGCCACATCAAACTCGTGCATATTGTTCTTTTCCAAAAGCATCTGTATCAGCTCATAGGTGGCAACAAAGGTCAGCACCAGACCGGCAATCGGCAAGATCACCGTTTCGGAAAGCTGGCGTATAAGGGAGAAAACCCCGGCGTTCCAAGCCGCCGGGGTAGTCCCCACTTGTACCGCAATCTCCCCGACCTGGGCGTTGACGTAATCGGTGAGCCCCTCCAGGTTGCCCATGATCCCGCCAATCAGCAGCTCTTTGAGCCAGTTTGTGAGCCAGTCGGTGAGAAAATCCATAAGCCGTTACCTTAAAACAGCCCGGACAGCAGGGGGATCAAGGTGGTACCCAGCAGGATGATGCCGCCGCCCGCCATGAGCTGCTTCATGCCCTGGCTTTTTGAGCCAGGATTATCCGATCCATAGCCCTCCAGCAGATTGACAACGCCCCACACGCCAAGACCAGCGCCGAGGGCAACAACAAGGGTCTGCAAAGTATCAATCGCGGAAGAAAAAAACTGCATAGAGCCTCCATTTCTCCGGGGGAGCCCCCGGCTATGAAAAAAGCCGCCATTTCTGGCGGCAGGTTACGACCTCTGGACACTTTGTCCAGAAGTGGGATTTATACATAGGCGTCCGGGTCATCCACATCGTCATAGTTGAGGATGTCCTCGTCCTCGCCTATGGGCCCTGTGTCTGTCCCGTCTGCCTCGTACACCTCGCAAGCCTCAGAGAGCCCAGGCCGCCTGCGGCGGTTGATGAGCTGATCGAGGGAAAAGGCGTTTTTCACTTTATCGGCCTCAGCCGTATATTTGTAGTTGGGGTGCTGCTTCAAGTCGTACTTTGGGGAATAGAACGGGGGCAGGCCCCGAAGCTGTAAAATACAGCGATCCCCCGGCATGGTGGCAAGCTCGGCGGGAGTCATCAGCTCCCGGCCAAGCCGCTGGGTGTTCTGGTTGTAGCTTTCTGACTGGCCTTTGGAGCGCCCGTCCGTCTGCATATAGATGGTGGACTTCCCCAGCCAGTTTTCCGAAATCTCCTTGATGGTGGAGCTTTCCCTGCCACCCAGGAAAACCACGCTGTCCATATTTCCCATGATCGTTTCCGCGTGCTTGTCATAAATGGCCTTGCACTGCGCCATCTGCTGGTAAAAGAGCGTCAGCGATATTTCACGGGAACGGATAACGGCCACCAGCTTTTCCAGGTTGGGCACCTGCCCTGTATTGGCCGCCTCGTCCCACAGCACCCGCACATGATGGGGCAGGCGGCCCCCATGAACATTGTCGGCCCTCTCGCACAACAGGTTGAACATCTGCGAAAAAGCCAGAGCCACAAGGAAGTTGTAGGTTGGCGTGGTGTCGGAAATGGTGAAGAACACCGCCGTTTTCCGATCCCCGATACGGTCAAGGGCCAGCTCGTCATAGCTCATGATCTCCCTAAGCTGGGGGATGTCAAAGGGGGCCAGCCGGGAGCCGCAGGAGATCAGAATACTTTTGGCCGTCTTGCCCGAAACGAGTTGTCAAGGACTTTTTAATCAAATTCACGAAAAATCTACAAAATAAGTGCCAGAAGCATGATTTGGCTCCTGGCACTCAGGTAGGTGGGGTTACTTTTCCCCAGCAAGGATTTTTTCGCAAACGGTCTGATATTCCGGCAGCCGCTCAAGGAAGGGTTGCCAGCGCCGTTTGATCTCAGCCAATTCCAGAGGGTCGGCGGATTGTTCGGTGTGGTCGTTGCCGGTCATCTGCAACACATCCATCGACACCTCGGAAAACAATATCCGGGCAAGCTGATCGGCGGTATAGATGATTACATTTTCCTCAACATACCGCTTCTCCGCACCAATTTTCAGCAGCAGATAGCCCAGCTTGTCCGACCAGAACCATTCCAGATAAAGGCTTTCCCGGATATAGTCGGCAAACGCCGCGTAAACCCTTTCAATTTCTTTCTTTTCCGTTGCTTCGTACAGCATTTTCATGTCCTCCTTGGCTAAAATTTTGGTGTGTACCGTCATCAGTTTAGCACAAGGCGGCTGACTTTATCAGCCGGTCACATCTGCTGTATCTCATTTTTGAGCATTCGCCTGATTTTATCGCTCATGGTTTCAGTGCTGGTCTTGCTGAAATGGACACGCACGACATAGGTCGTTCTGCCGATTTTCTTTACCAGCGCGGGGGCGTCCTCCGGCGCTCTGGCCGGGGTGGTGTCTGCGGTCTGCATGGTACGGGTTTCTTCGCTCATGGCGCTCCTTTCTCCGGGTGGGGCTGTGCCGCCCGGTCAAGCAAAATTTAGTCGCTCTTGCGGTTCACAATGTCTTTTGCCGCCTGCCTGGTGGCCCCGGCGTTTTCCTCCCGGAAGTTCTTCCCGGCAAAGAGGATGGGCGCACACCGTTCCAGGATGCGGTCATAGATACGGGCATGGGCCAGGTCGGGCGGGTTCTTGAGTTCGGACAGTTTCAGGTTGGTGGTGATAATCATGGGCCTGCGGCTGCGGTAGCGGCTGTCTATGACGAAAAACATCTGCTCCATCGCATACTCGGTGCTGCGCTCCACACCCAGATCGTCGATAATCAGCAGGTCATACTCGTCAAAGCTGGCGATAAACTCGGCTCTGTCCTCGGAAAACATTCCTGTCAGGCGGTTCAGGATGGTGGGAAAGTTCGTCATCAGAACCGGCACATCCCGGTCAAGCAGGGCGTTGGCGATACATCCGGCGAAAAAGGACTTGCCGGTTCCCACATCCCCGAACAGCAGCAGGCCGGTGTTGTTTTGGTATGCCTCTTTCCAGTTGTCCACATAGGCGCGGGCCTTGTCCATCAGGGGATTTTGCCCGTTGTCGTTGGCAAAGGTGTAGTCGTACAGATAGCGGTCTTGCAGGCCCTGGGCTTTCCTGCGCTTGATGCGCTCCATGCGGCGCTGCCGTTCCTCGGCGGCCTTGCGCTGTTCCTCGGCCTCACGCTGGCACTGGCAGATACAGCGGGGCATGAAATAGCCAGGTTTCCCAAAGCAAGGCACAATGGTCTGGCGCTGGCCGCCGCACTTCTTGCAGTGAATGAGGCCGTCTGCCGGGTCTATGTACTCATCCCCAGCCAGCTCCATACCGGCGGCTGCCTTGTCGATCAGCGCCCGGATTTCTGCGGTAATCTCAATCATACGGTTTCATCCTCCTTTACGCTGTAATCCCGGTTGCGGGTGGGCGGGGCCGCTTTCCTGGCGTCCTCACTGGCCCAGCGCCGGATAGTGGCGGCATGGCTCTGATACCGCTTGCCGGTGGACGCCATGTACTCGGACAGCTTTTCGATGTACTGGCCCCATACGGTGGGAAAGCTGGCCTGCAAGTCTGCCAGTTCCTCATCTGTCAGGAAAACATTCTGGTAACGGCCATAGGCGCGGGTGGTGCGCCCCGTTTCGGGGCGTCCCTTCTCTATCTCTCTCTTTATCTCTATCTCTTTCTCTAACTCTATCTCTATCTCTGGTGGACGAATGTCGGACAAATGTCCGCCGTTTGTCCGGGGCGCGGAAAGAGCCTTATTTTGGAGCCGCGCCGCCCGCTTTCGCTCGGCTTCTGTCGAAGATTGGCCGATCAGCAGCTCAATGTTGCTCATGTAGAAAGTGCCGCTGTCCAGCACTTCCACAAGGCCCAGCTTCAGGAAGATTTGCAAGGCCCTCTCCACAGTGCCGATCTGCTGTCGGGTGATGGTGGCGATCATCTGTGCCGTGTAGGGAATGTTCTCGTCAAGCTGGAGCCGTCCGCCGTGTTTCAGCGATTTCAGATACAGCTTGAGCAGGATATTGGAGTACAGCACGCCGTCCTGCATACTTTCCAGCAGTACGATGGAGTCATCGTCAAAATAGTTCTCTTTGAGTTTCAGGTAGTAATATTTTCGATTGTCTGACATAGGTTCCTCCTTGGGGTTCATTTTGGGGCATAGTCCCCATTTAGAGGGCCGTTTTGGGGGCCAAAGGATAAATCTATCAGGCCCCCGCCGACACCCTCGAAAAAAGCCTTGATTTACAAGGGGTTTTTGACCTCTAAAGCGTGACATTTAGCCCTCTGTTTCCGCTTGCGCTGGGCGGCCCTGATACGCTTCATCCGTCCGGCACATTCCGGGCAGTATTTGGCCCGGTTGGAACCTGGAGTGAACAGCGCCCCGCAGACGGCGCACCGCTTGGCGTCCAGCCGGTGGAACAGGGCCGTTTCCAGTTCCTTATCCAGCGGCAGCACCGCAGCCCGGAACCACCGGCACAACAGGGAGTAGGAAATGGACTGGACGCAGACACATTCCTCCCCATCGTCCAGCGCGATACAGTTGCCGCCGTCGTAGTTGCAGCACTCATGTACCAGCCGCCGCGCCCTGCGGTACTGGCGGTAGTCCATGACGGGGATGGGTTCAGGCTTGCTTTTCTTCATGCTGGCACTTCCCACACCCGCCGCAGTTGCCGCAGCCCCGGCAGACATGGGCCTCCGGCTCCGGGCCGGTGGGCGCGTCTGCCGGTTCCGGCTGCAAGAGGTCAAGGGGCAGGCGGATGTTCAGGTGAACGGTGACGGGTAAAATAATCTGCTTCATAGGGCAATCTCCTTCCGTGAGTAAATGTTGACAGTTCTGTGCAAAGGGTGTCACGAAACATGACGCCCCTGCAAGGGGTCGGCAAAACGCCGTACCCTTTACCGTTCCGGCCCCAGGTCATGGGACTTGTCCTGTTCCTGGCGGGCCAGTTGGTCGGCAGCCTTGCGGAGCCGTTCAATGGCTTTCAGTTCCTCCCGCATGGCCTTCATGTCGATGGTGTCCACCTGCTTCTGGGCGGTCAGCAGGTCGATCTCGCGCTGCCATGCCTTGGGGGTGATTTCCTCGCCGCTGTCTTTCAGTTCCTTCAGATACCGGGCCGCCGCGTCATAGAGGATCAGTTCCCGGCTGTGGCGCTGCTCGAACAATTCCCGCTTCTCCGGCTTTAGCTTGGCAAGCTGCCTGCGGATGGGCTTGTACTTGTTGTACTGCGCCCACATCTCCCCGCGCTCGGTGAGGGTGGCAATCCGGCGCTCAGCCTTGACGATCTCGCCCCGCAGGTCATAGTAGCGGCTGTTCATGCCGGAGATTTTTTCATGGAGCTGCTGCATGGACTGGATGCCGTTGCTGTTCAGGAAGTTGAACAGGGCAACGCTTTCCTGCAAAGCCCGCACTTTGCCGGTGCGGGTGTCGGGCCGCTTGAGCTGCTGCTGGGCCTCCCATAGCTGGCGCATGGACGGGGCTGCCCCCGCCGGTTTCTCCGCCTCGGCCTTAGACCAGTTGTAGAGGCGGGTCACGCGGGCCTTGATTTCCTTGAGCAGCTTATTGTCGGCGGAGATCTGCCGGTTGACTTCTCCCTTGTCGGTGCGGATGCCGCGTTTCTCCATCTGGCTGGCCGCTGGCCCTAAATGGACAGAGGGGATTTTGTTAATGCCCCGGCGTTTGTAACTGCGGTGGTCTACCAGGGCAGGCTGACCGGCGGCCTCCAATGCCCGGTTGGTATAGGCCGCCCATGCCGCCCGCCAAATCTCCACATTCCCTTTGTCGTTCCAGTCGGTGGTGTCCTCCCGGTGGTTCTTCCAGCCGCCTTTCCCGTCCGGGATGCGCTGGCCGTTCTCGTCCAGGTCGTATGCCTTGCGGCACTTCGCGCCCCATGCGCCATTTTCTTTCAGAGGCCGGACAGTCAGCATGATATGAACATGGGGGTTGCCGGTTCCCTTGTCATGGATGGCGAAGTCGGCGCACATCCCCTTGTCCACAAAGTTGTCCTTCACATAGGCCCGGACAAGGGCAAGCTGCTGTTCCCTGGACAGTTCGCGGGGCAAAGCCGCTTCGATCTCGCGGGCAAGTTGGCTGTCCCTGGCTTTCTCGATCTGCTCCACACTGTTCCAGAGGGTAGAGCGGTCTGCAAACTCCGGCGGGGCGTGGGCGGGCAGCATGATTTCCGCATGGACAACGCCGCCCTTGCGGGTGTAGTCATGGGTCAAGCCGTCCCATTCATTTGTCAGCCTGGTTCCGCTGCGGTAGGCGGCTGCGGCAACGGCAGACCGGCCCTTGCTACGCTGGATGATACTGACGGTAGCATGGCAAAAATCCATAGACAGCACCTCCTTTCAGGTGGGATGGTTCAGGCTCCGTGAAGCCGGATAGACGCGAAGCGGGTGTCTGGCTGCGCGGGGCGCACAAGGGGTTTGGGGAGTGTAGCTCCCCATCGCGGACGAAGTACGCAACAGCCCAATTCGGGGCCCCCACGGAAACCCAGCACAGCGGTTTTCGTGGGGAGAGGAGGAGCAAGGGAGCGTGTGCAGTTTTCGCCGCAAGGCGGAAACGGAACAAAGCGGACTTTGCGACGACGAGCGCACAGCACCGGCAACGGTGCATAAGTGCGCCATTCCAGAGAATGGACTTATGGCTTGTCCCCAGATTTCGGCAGTTTCGCGGCCAGTTCTGCCGCCCCCGGAAGATGGGACAGGGCAATCAGGAACGCCTTGACCTCTATGCCGGATAAGTCAGGGGTCAGAGGGAAAACGCCCTCCAAAATGGCCCCGCGCTCAATCAGGCGGCGGGTGCGGGCCTTGCGTTCCTCGTTGCGCTGCCTGTTCTCCAAAATCTTCTGGCGGTTCTCAAGCTGCCGGATTTCTTTCAGGACTTCTTCGCGCTCGTCCTTTTTCGGTTTCGCTTGGGTGGTGATGTCTTTGTGCATATCGCGTCCTCCTTGGGCTGGCTCATCCAGCCGTGTTTGATAAAATATTTCTGCAACTTAATAATGGCGTTGCGAACCGTGACAATGGCGGCTGAGGTAGTAAACCCCTCGGCCTCAGCAATCTCCTTAAATGGCTTGTCCTCCCAAAATCGGGCGTACAGGCAGCTCGCCTGCCGGGGCGTCAGGGTGGCAAGGGCCTCCCGGAGCCGTTCCATCATCAGGGCATGGGCGGCCTCCTGTTCCCGTTCCGTTTCTTTCTCCATCAGAATATCTTCAGGGGAAATGACCTGTTCCGGGAAATGGTTTTCTATGCCGGGAGAGGCATCCAGAGAATAACAGTGGTAGTGCTGCCTGGCGTCATTGGCGTTCTCAGCGCGGCTTTCTTCCAGAATGGCCTCCGCCACCTCGTCCGGCACTTCTACAAACGTGTCCTTTTTGACAATCGGGTAGTAATGCTTTTTCAGGTTGATGGTTTTCATAGGCCGCTTGTCCATTTTCGGCTTGCAAAGTACCGGCGCAGCCGTTCGAGTGCGCCCTGTATGGACTTGCTTACCCGCGATGGATGAACGCCCTCCATTGCGGCAATCTCCCGGATTTTCATACCCAGCATATACCGGGCGTGAAGGCGGCGGGCCTGGATGGGCGTCAGGTGAGAGATGGCTTCATACAGCCGCCGGATTTGTTCCGCGTACTCGGCCTGTTCTTCCTTTTCCATCAGGGCATCTTCCGGCGATGGCTGCGCCCAGCCGATGGCGGCTTTTTCAATCCCGTCATCGCAGTCAAGGGAGTAAAACGCCTTGTAGCGGTACATCTTGCGATCTCTGGCGGCCTCGGCCCGCTTATCCAGCAGGAACGCTTCGACAATCTCATCGGACACTTCCACAAAGGTGTCCTCGGTGCAGAACGGGTAATACTGTTTTAGGTTGATGGTCTGCATAGGCACGCCTCATTCGGTTGGATGCGCGTTATAGTAGCGGCGCATATTCCGCAGGCCCCGCCGGATGGCAACGCTGACCTTGCTGCTGTGTACGCCATCCCTCCGGGAGATTTCCGGCTGGTTGATACCGGCGATGTAGTAGGCCACAATGCGGCGGCCCTGTGTGGGGGTGGCGCGGGAAAGCGCCTCCGGCAAGGCGGCCAGCAGGCGCAGGCGGGCGGCCCTTTCCTCCCGCTCCATCACGATTTCCTCCGGCGATCTGCCGTGTTCCAGCGCGTAGTTCTCCGTCCAGCTATATGCGTCCAGAGAGTAGTAGGCGCGGTGGTAGAGCTTCCGGCGCTCATAGTTCTTCATCTCGCGCCGGGCCTGCTCCATGACCTCCCAAACCTCATCGCTGACCTCCACAAACTCGTCGTGCCGGTAGTGGGGATATACCCACCGCAGATTGATTGTTTTCATAGGCTACCTCCTGAAAATGGGAGAGGCGGGCAGCTTGTCCGCTGTCCGCCTCCCGCTGGGATAAGGGAAACAATCCCTTTCACTGGGTAGCCCGAAAACAGGTCATTCGTGGGGTCTGTTTTCAAAAAAATCTTTGAAAATTTTTCTGACCGCGATAATGGAGTCCCGGACAGAATACTTTGTGCAGCCGCAAATCGTTCCAATCTCCGTGTAACTCAGCCCGTCCAGGGCATAGAGCAGGAACCGGCGGCGCTGGGCCTCGGTGCAGGTGTCCAGGACGGCCATCAGCTCGTCCAGCGTTTCCATGCGGCAAAGGTGTTCTTCCGGCGTTTCGCCGTAGATACCTACGCCCTCGGTGGCAACTATGTATTCGTCAAACTCCCGGCCATCCCAATGCCGCCGCTGCTCATGGGACAGGTTTTCGGCTTTGTGGTCGGCCCGGTCAAGAAATTCATAGACTTCCAGCGTGACCTCCACGGCCACAGCTTGTCCGTTGTAATTGATGGTGACTTCCATCTGCCTTTCCTCCGTTCAGATTTTTGCGGGAAAACCTGAACGGGGCGGCGGGGATCGGCACCGGGGCTGACATAGAAAAACGCCCGGACAGCATGAAGCTATTCGGACGCAAAAAATACGATATTCACTTACAGAATGACAATTTTCGCACCGCCGGTTAGACGGGGCCTGTTCGGTGGCCGGGATTTTTTTGACGATAGCGCAAACATCGTCTGAATTTGTCGGCGGTCAGCGTGTTTCATGGGCGGCTCCCTCCTAAAGCCGCCGTGTCAGCGTGTAGGCGTCACTCCTTTGTCGAGGGCATAAGAAACGGCGGCCTTGAACTGTACTTCAAAACCGCCGCAGTACCCTGAAAATCCATTTTGGGTGCACAAAGCTACCTGCCCTGCAACGGTTTTTTTCTTTCCCCGTCTGGCGGGGCAGGATAGCTTGGCATATTCAGTTTAGTCTTGCTCCTGTGCGGCTGCCTCTTTCAGCCGCGAAAAGCTCTCGTCACTGATGATGTGTTCAATCCGGCAGGCATCGGCCTCTGCTGTTTTAGGATCAACGCCTGCGGCGATGAGCTGCTCTGTAAAGAAGCAGTGCCGCTCGTAGATTTTTTCGGCAACCTCCCGGCCAACATCGGTCAGATGGAGAAAGTGATCTTCGTCCATCGTCAGAAAGCCGCCGTCTTTGAGTATATTTACCGCATGGCAAACGCTGGGCTTTGACACCTCCATGTGCCGGGCTACATCTACTGAGCGCACCATGCCCATCTTCTTATGGAGAACAAGTATGGCCTCCAAATAGTCCTCCCCGGATGGGGTTATTGTTGGTTTCATAAATTCTTTGCGCTCCTGCTCTTGTTTTTTCTGCAATGCCTCCATCGCTTCACGGACAATTAAATAAAACACGAAGATGCCTTCCTACAAGTTATTGTGCCAGTTTCCAGCCGATGGCCTCCTGTCTGGCTGTCACAAAGTCGGCATACAAGCCCTCCTGTTGGATCAGCTCCGCATGAGTGCCGCGCTGGACAATATGGGCGTCATTCAGCACGAGAATCTGGTCGGCGTTCCGAACGGTTTTCAGACGGTGGGCAATCATAATAATGGTCTTGTCATGGGTCAATGCCTCAATCGCCCGTTGCAGTTCGTCTTCATTCTCCGGGTCAACGCTGCTGGTGGCCTCGTCGAGAATGATGATGGGCGCATTTTTCAGCATGGCGCGGGCGATGGAGATACGCTGCTTTTCACCGCCGGAAAGAGTGCCGCCGCCCTCACCGATCACCGTGTTATAGCCATCCGGCAGAGCGGAAATAAAGTCATGGCAGCAAGCCTTTTTTGCAGCCTCCACCACCTGCTCATGGGTGGCGTCCGGGCAGCCAAACTTGATGTTGTTCTCAATCGAATCGGCAAAGAGGTACACGTTCTGGAACACCATAGAAATATTCTTCATCAGGCTGTCCAGTTTGAAATCCCGCACATCCGTACCGCCAATGGTGATCTTCCCGGCGTTCACATCCCAAAAGCGGGCAATCAGATTGCACATCGTTGTTTTACCAGCGCCAGAGGGGCCGACTATCGCCGTTGTTGTCTTTTCCGGGATGGTAAAGCTGACTTGATCCAGTATTTTGCGGTCTGCGTAGGAGAAATCCACCTTGTCAAATACGATCTCGCTGGACTTCGGCGTAATGTCGGTGCCTTTCTCGTCCATTACCGGCGTATCATCAATGGAGTTCGCCGTATCCATCGAGGCAGCCAGCATTTGCAGCAGAGAAGCCATATTTCCGGCGTTTTCCAGATCATTGAACACCATGAAAGAAGCGATCACCAAAATCAGGCCGTAGGCCAGCGACAACGATCCATTCAGCCAGAACCAAACCGATGCCAACAGCAGAAGGACACTGAACACCCGGACAACCACCTGCTTGATGGCGTCATAAGGAACGCTGGCCTTTGTGAGCTTCAGGTTATCCCGGCAGCTTGCCTGGATGGCACCGCTGATGGATTGCGTGCTGTCCCGTTCCAGGCCAAATGCTTTGACAATCCCCATGCCCTGGATGTACTCCAACACGGACTCCACAAGGGACTCCTGTGTATGTTGGCGCACACCGCTCAGAGCCGCCGACTTGCGGAGCGCCAGTTCCGCCGCCGCAAGGTAAAGCAGGACACCGGCAGCAGCCACAAGGCCAATCCGCCAATCGAAGATCAGCAGGACGATAACAAGGGCCACCGAGTTAAAAAAGCCGCCCAGCACAGATACCAGGACACGGGCAGCCGAGTTTTCTACATCGCCCAAAGTGGTGGTGACAATGGCCGTGATATTTCCGATGCTGTTCTTGTTGAAGTAGCCCATCGGGATGTAGCGCAGGCGATCTCCGATGTGGATGCGCTTCTCCGCTACCATGCAGTAGCCGGTTTCCGTCTGCTCCATTGTGGAGAAATAGGTCGTGATGATGCGCCCGATGAGAGATACGGCCATGATCCCCAGCGAAATCCAAATCATACTGCTGTCCCGGTTGTCAGATACCAGCGCGCCGATCACTACAAAGAGAGCAGCAAACTGCAAGGCGGAAAACAGCCCGGACAAAAACGCAAACAGCAGGGATTTCTTCAGCAGCCCCTTCTTGCTGCCTGCAAAGGCAAAGATTTTTTTCAATGTTCCATACATCTGACAACACCCCCTTACATCTGGTCTTTCGCGCCAATATGCGCCTGCCACATATCCCGATAGAGGGGGCAGGTTTCCAACAGTTTCTCATGCGTACCCTGTGCGTGGATGGTTCCATCCTTCACAACAACGATATTGTCCGCGCCGGTAATGGTGGACAGCCGGTGTGCAATCACGATCAGGGTCTTGCCGACGGTCAAAGCGGAAATGGCCTTTTGTACCAGTGCCTCATTCTCGGGGTCAATGTAGGCAGTTGCCTCATCCAAAATGACAACCGGCGCGTTCTTCAGCATGGCGCGGGCAATCGCGATCCGCTGACGCTCCCCGCCGGAGAGGTGGGAACCGGCGCTGCCTACAACCGTATCATAGCCATTGTCCAGTTTTCGGATAAAGGCATCGCAGCCGCTCTGTTTGGCAGCCTGTTCCACTTCTTCATCTGTGGCACCGGGCTTTCCCATGCGGATGTTTTCCCGGATACTGCGGTTGAACAGGTAGTTGTCCTGGGACACATAGGAAATCTGGTCTGCGATCTCATCCAGCGGAATATCTTTCAGCTCATGCCCGCCCAGCGTAATGCTGCCGGATGTGACATCCCAATACCCGGCAATCAACTTTGCCACCGTCGATTTGCCGGAGCCGGACGGCCCCACAAGGGCGGTCATGGTGCCGGGCCGGATGGTCAGGCTCACATCATGCAGGACTTCTGTTTCCCCATCGTAGGAGAAGGAAACATGGCCCAGGGAGATGCTTGTGTCCGCCAATTTGACCGGCGTATCTTTATGGTTCAATTCCTCTGCGTTTAGGAGCTGGCTGATTTCCTCCACATTTGTCCCCAGTACAGCCAGATCGTCCGTAAAGGTGAACGCCGCGATAATCGGCCCAACAAGGCCCAGGGAGAAAATCACAATGGACAGGAAGGTGGAAAGTTCCAGGCTGCCGGAGAGCCAGAACGCAAAGCCGCAGGGCAGTACGCAGATCAGCACCGAGGGCAGGATGGCGTTGTAGGCACTCATGGTTTTCTGATTTTCCCGCATCCAGTCCACATAGTAGTTGGCGTTGTAATTCACCGCGTCAGAATATTTTTTGTAGGAACCGGCGGATTGGCTGAACGCTTTCACCACCTCAATGCCTCCGATATATTCCACGATGGCGTCTGCCATCTGCTTGCCCGCCTTGACTGCGCCCTCCCACTTGACGGGATAGTTTTTCATACCGGCGGACATGACCACAAGGCCCACCACGAGAGTAACAAGGGACAAAAGCGCCATACGCCAGTCCAGAATAAACAGGTACACGACAATCACAATGGGAACCAGCACATTTGCGGTCATTTCCGGGATCAGGTGTGCAAAGGTTGGCTCCATTCCCTCCACCCGGTCAACAATCGTCGTTTTATACTGTCCAGAGGGCGTATCCAAAATCGTCCCCATTGGCACGCGGGCCAGCTTTGCGGTAATGTTCTCCCGCAGATCGCGCAGCGTGTAATAGGTTGCTGTGTGAGAAATGACTGTTGAAAGATTGGCGAAAATAACCTTTCCCAAATAACCGCACAATGCAACGATACAGGCTACCATATAACTGGAAAAATTCTGCTCTCCCGACAGCATCAGTGTGACAATATGCGCCACACAAAAATAGGGAATCATCTGACAGGCCACGCCCAATACCGCAAGGATAACACTGATGATGAATTTCCCATGATAGGGCTTGCCCCATCCCCATAAAGTTCCTATGGGTGACTCTTTCTTTTCCTCCTTCATTTAGCAGATACCCCCTTTATAAAATAGTTTCGGATTTTTTCAAGACCGGCCTCATCCATTTGAAATTGGTCGATGATGGAACCGCCCTCAAAATGGACAATATCCGTACAACAATCTAAAAGCAGTTCAAGATCATGGGTAATGACATACAAGGTAATGCCTGCATCCCTAACTTGCTTCAAGACATTAGCGACCTCTTTCATGTGTTTGTAATCAAGACCGCTGGTCGGTTCATCAAAAAATAAGATAGAACGCTTGGAGGCGATTGCCGAAGCAATCGCTACCCGCTGCTTTTGGCCGCCGGAGAGGGACATGGGGTGTCTGTCTTTGAAGTCGATTAAATCTAACTCGGCAAGGATTTCCTCAGCCCGCTCCTGATTTTCCTCCTCCATACTGATCAGGACTTCATCCAATACGGTTTCCGTGAAAAGTTGGTGATTGACTTCCTGCATCACCATGTAGCAGGTATTTAGTCTGTCTTTAGGCCGATAAGTTTTGCCGTTCCAGATCACCTCACCGCAGCGCTTTTCAAGGCCGCAGAAACACCGGGAGAAGGTGGACTTTCCAGCTCCATTATTCCCGATAATCCCGACAATACGATTTGCGGGGATTTTACTTTCCCGGATGTGCAGCGTTTCCGGTTCGTTTTTGTAGGCAAAGCAGAAATTGCGAAGTTCCATTTGCTGACCGGCCTGGGGCAATGCTTTCGGCGGCAACAAATCTTCAAGAATAAAGGTACGCAGCCCCAACTTGGCTCTCTGTTGCTCCGTCAGGCTCTCAAACTCCGCTGCGGAGTAATCTTTTTCCACCTTTCCGCCGGTAATATAGATAAAACGATCCGCAAGACCGCGCAGATAGTAGAGCCGATGCTCTGACACTATAATTGTTTTCCCCTGCGACTTCCAAAACGCAAGTATTGCTCTCAGATCGAGGATAGAGGAAGCATCCAGGTTGGATGACGGCTCATCCATAACCAGCACATCCGGCTCCATGATGGATACCCCGGCACAGGCAATTTTTTGCTTTTCCCCGCCGGAGAGATGAAAGATATTGTGTCCCATCAATTTCTCCAGGCGGAAATCCCGGATGGTCTTATCTAATCGTTCCCGAATACTTTGCTCCGGCTGGCCGAGATTTTCACACCCGAATGTGATTTCGCTGGTTGTGTCCACATTGAAAAATTGTGAGCGGGGGTTTTGAAACACGCTGCCAACCGTTTTCGCGGTATCATAAAGGGGCTGTTCCGAAACCTTTGCCCCATTTACCCACACTTCTCCATTCATTTTTCCTTCATAGTAATGGGGAATCAGACCGTTGATCAGCCTGGTAATTGTCGTTTTTCCACAGCCGCTTTCGCCGCAAAGTACGACGCATTGACCGTCCTCTACGGTCAGATTTATATCATGGACTCCACCAGCGTTCTCGTTTTCTTCTCCATAAGAGAAAGTCACATGGTCAATCCGTATCATAGGTTCACCCCCTCCCGTCAAAAAGAAATCTGCTGCTGAAACAAAAACAAGGCAAAACAGATAATGCAAAACAGAATCGCAATCAAATCTTGAACATGGAAACCGATCTGGCACACGTTTGTACGTTTAACGGGGGCTCCAAGCCCCCGTGTCAACGCAGCAGCAGAAAGTTCATCACCAATCTTCACAACGGACACCATCAAAGGAACAAGGCGATATTCCACCATCAGGAAAGGATTTTTCCCGCCGAATCGTATGCCTCGCATTTTCATTGCATCCCGGATGGCCTGATATTCTTCGCTGATGGTTGGGAAAAAGCGAAAAATGACAGACATTGGAATCACGATTTTTTCCGTGATGTGCATACGCTCCATTGCGCCGATAAACTCACTGACCGAAGTGGATGAGATCAGATAGGCACCTGTCATAATGCCGGGCGCAAACCGCGTCATGATAGATGTCACTGCCAGCACGATGAACGAGAGTAATCCGCTCAAACTCGTAAGGGCAATCCGTTCCAGTATAAAGCAAACCGCATATAGCACCAGATATTTTCCTGCTGTTTTGAAACGGCGTTCCGACAAAATCAGAGCAAAGGGGACAAGGCTTAGACACGGCTTGACGATGTTCATAATTCCTTCGTTACTGGTACTGAACATCAGTGTTGTAATCGTCAGCAGCAGAATGAGCTTTGTCCGGGGATCAAGCAGGATTCCTTTTCTTTTTTCGGTTGTTGCTGAAAATGATAGCCCGTTCATCACACAATGCCCGCTTTAGCAAAATGCTTTTTCAGAAGCGCCTTACCTAAAAGTCCGCCCAGGATCGCAAAAATGAAGATTCCGGCGATTACCAGAATAATGCTCCACATAGGCATAACAGCCATTACCCTGTCAGCGTATTCCTCACCAAAGCTGGCCGCAAAACTGGCCCAGGAATCCTCAACCATGAAATACATGGGGATATATGTACCAACCATCCAAAGGCTGAACACCGCATACCCGATCAGGCTCTTCTTGGCGCTTTTATAACCGCCGGATTTCAAGATCAGATCTCCCAGCAGCCCAAAAATCACGCCCATCGGTACGCCCCAAAATCCCATGCCGGTCAGCCCCATCAGCAGGCCGCTTAAAATTCCCATAATTGTAACCATGCCGAATTTTTTAACTCTGGTCAGGAACAGCATGAACGGGATGCCGGTAATCAAAGACCACAATGCTCCGAGGATCGGCAAAAAGATAGGTACAAAGCCGATGGGAATGGCGACACAGCAGCCAATCACAAAGTAGAGAACGGTGAACAGGCCGAGGTTAATCAGGTCTTTTGCTTGTAACTTGTTACTCATAACGAATACCTCCATTCATTTGCTGGTTAGCGTTTTCTAACCTCTCTATAAGATACCATAGTTAGCAGTAGCTCTCTACAACCAATCGTCTTTTTGGCTCCAAACAGCAACGAGTTTTTTTATTGACTGACTTCGTTCGCAATTCTATAATATAATTAAAATCCAAAGCTATGAAGCGGGCAATCGAATGACAGGAGCAAAAAATGAAGATTGATGATATTATTAGAAAATGTATTGAAATACCTGGGATTTCACTAAAGCGCAGTGATTATAGCGCAGAACTGCTCTTGAACGGGAAAGATGGAAAGGGCTCCATGACCTTTTTCCCACTCTTTCCCGGAATTACTATCGCTTACATCTTTGTAAATTCACCCACTTGGACAGCACCGAATTTTTACGGAAATGGCTCCGTAGAGAAAGGCCCTTTACTCGTGAACTACTGTGTAACTGGTCGTTGCGAAATGATTTTGAACAACGAAAACTTTGTCTATGTAAAGGACGGCGAAATTTCTCTAACAGAATGTTTCGCTCAAAAACAATATGTCTATCCCCGCCGTATCTACGAAGGAATGGAATTTTTTGTCGATATTGATACCCTGACAGAACAAAGCACATGGGTACAAAAGGAATTTGCCATTGACTTTCATAGAATTGTTGACCGCTTTTGTCCTGAAGGGGGCACCTATATTTCATCTGTTCTTCCCGAAGGCGAAGAAATATTAACAAAACTTTGGGGATTGATTGATATTCCTGTCCCATATTCAATTTCACAAATGAAAATATACACATTAGCACTGTTTTCTCTATTGCAAAACATCAACGACATACCGCCATCACAAGCCTGCACTTTTTTCACAGAAACACAAGTAGATATTGCAAAGCGGGTAGAAAAGATCATTACTTCTGATCTGCGTCAACATCATCCAGCTTGGGAACTTGCCGCGCAATTTTCTGTCAGCGAAACCAGCTTAAAAAATTACTTTCGCGGCGTTTTCGGGCAAAATATATCTATTTATCTACGGGAAGTCAGAATGAAAAAAGCCGCAGAGTTACTGACTTCTACAAGATTGTCCGTTGCAGAAATAGCAGAGTTGGTCGGCTATATGAATCAAAGCAAATTTGCATCAGTTTTCAAAAAACAATTCGGCCTATCGCCATTGGAATACCGGCGGTCAAAAAAACTGGAAAATATATAAGATAAAGCCGGGATTGCTTGCTGGCTTGCAAAATCCCGGCTTCATCTATGCCTAAAATCAGATATAAACCAATTCCTGCAACAACACTTCCTCCACCTGCGCTTTTAGCGTGTTCATCAGCCCCACCCAGCGCATGGGGTCGCGGGCCTTCAAATCCTCGGTCACGCCTGCCGCCTCCATCATGCGGGGCAGCATGGCGTCCATCCGTTCCCGCGCCGCCCGGTCAATCTCCAACAAGTGCGGGTACAGCTTTTCACTCAAAATCAGGCCGCTGTAAAGGCCGGGCCGGTGTTCCTTCAGGTAGCGTTGCCGCATCCGGCCATACTTGCCGATGGGGGCCTCCGGCTGCTCGGACAGCTTCAGGTCGGGGATGTAGTAATCTCCGCAACGGGTATAGGTCAGTTTTTTCATGGTGCTTCTCCTTTCCGTAGTGGTTTATCAGAGGACAGTGCTGGCCGGTAAAGCAGCCCTGCGCGGTTCCTGATGGGGTAACTGGCTGACGGTAGTATAAACGCCCTTTGCCATATCCTCAGCCCGGATAGCGGCCTTTGCCGCCTCCATCTGTGCCTTGCGTTTGGCGTTGTAGCGTTCCTCCCATTCCTTCTGCTTGCCGTTTGCCTTGCGCCGCAGATAATTCCTGTGAAGCCTGTCCTTGCGTTCCTCCTTTTTCCGCAATTCTTCCTGTTCCTCCGGCGTGAGGGGAACCGGCTGCATGGCAGGCGGAATATACCGGCCCACAAAGTTGAAGTAAATCTCAACCTCCTGCGTGGTGTCCTGGCTGCCTTTTCGGGCGCGTTCATGGACAAGAATTTTCTCGACAAACTCGTTGAGCATGGTGTTCGTCAGGGTATCGAAGTTCTCATACTTGTCAATCAGGGCAATAAACTTCTCCGCAGATTTCCGGCTCTGTTCGTAGCCGGTCACGGCCTTTTCCAGTTCAGCGATTTCCGCATTGAGGGCGTCCTGTTCTTTGGCATACTGTGCGTCCAGGGCCTCATACCGGGCGTCCGGCAGCTTGCCCAGGGCGTTGTCCTCGTAGATTTTGCAAATCAGTTTTTCCAGTTCCCCAGCCCGCTTTTGAGCGGCGGCCAGCCGCTTTCGCTTCTTGGAGATGTCGGCGGTCTGCTGGGCAGCCTGTGTTTCCTGAACAGTGCGGATAAACTCGGCCCGGTCATTCTTGGAATACTCCGCGATGGCCCGGAGCATATCGGCAATCAGAGTCAGGACGGCTTCGGCCTTGATGCGGTGCTGTGTAGGGCAAAGGGAGCCGATAGGGTACTTCCCATACTGTCCACAGGTGTACTGCGGGACGCGCCTGCCATTGTAAGTGCGGTGAACATACATCTTGCCGCCGCAGTCGGCGCAGTACATCAGGCCGGTCAGAGGATGGGCCTCCCCGAAGCCGTCCGGGTAGCGTCTGGCGTTTCCTCGGATGCGCTGCACATTATCAAAGGTTTCCTGGTCGATAATTGCCTCATGGGTGTTCTCAAAAATCGTCCACTCGCTTTCATCGACATAGTGGCTTTTCTTGTCCTTGAAGTGCTTGCGGGTCTTGAAATTGACGGTGTGGCCTAAATACTCCCTCTTTTTCAAAATTTCAACGACAGTAGAAGCACTCCAACGGTAAATATCTGCAAAAGTTTTATTCTTGTTCACTCCCTCGCCATAGCGGGCAAGGTGAACGGCGGGCATTTCAATTTTTTCTTCCGACAGCTTAGTTGCGATCTGATAGGGGCCGTAGCCCTCCATCGCAAGCGCAAAAATATGGCGTACCACAGCAGCGGCTTCTTCATCCACAAGCCAGTGTTCCCGCTTTTCGTCCCATAGGTAGCCATAAATGACAGTGCCGGTCAGGTGCTTGCCGCTCATGCCTTTGGTCTTGAACACGGAGCGGATTTTCCGGCTGGTGTCACGGGCGTAAAACTCGTTCATGATGTTGCGGAACGGGGTGAAATCATCATCGCCTTTCAGACTGTCCACACCATCGTTGATGGCGATCAGTCGGACGCCGCGCTGCCGCAAAATCTCCATGACCTGGCCGACTTTCAGATAGTCGCGCCCCAGGCGGCTCATGTCCTTTATGACGATTGCCTCCACCCGTCCGGCCTCGACTTCCTCCATCATCGCCAGAAAGCCGGGGCGGTCAAAACGGGTTCCCGATACGCCGTCATCGGTGAAGTGGGTGGGGTTCGGCAGCCCGTTCCGGCGGGCATAGTCCTCTAACATCTTTTTCTGGTTGGAGATGGAATTGCTCTCGCCCTGTAACTCATCGTCGCGGCTCAAACGCTCATACAGCGGGGTGATTTTTTCGTTTCTCATGGCTGTACCTCCCGAAATGAAAATGCTCTAAGTGACTGCTTCATCAACCATGACAAAAACCATGATTAAGAAGTCACTTAGAGCATACATCTCCCGCAGATAACAGGAATTTCTTGTACTGCCGGACGGCAAAGTGTTCCGGGTCT
>ENA-UAMR01000062-UAMR01000062.1-human-gut-metagenome-genome-assembly--contig:-NODE-62-length-33401-cov-7.664158_pt1 | contig 33401 bp, 27 predicted proteins | sample MGYA00243283_ERZ654497 | MGnify/ENA primary metagenome ERZ654497 (study PRJEB26926, sample SAMN06164404) | human gut metagenome | biome: ENVO:00009003; feature: ENVO:2100002; material: ENVO:00002003... | reverse complement strand
GAGATCAGCCTCGGTCTCGTGGGCTCGGAGATGTGTATAAGAGACAGTTATTGTACAAAAGCGACGTTATGAGAATGCCGATTGCGCCCGTCGCGACGGTTATCGCCACGATTATCCCCAGATTTTTCCAGACGTCCGTTTTCAGTGTGAACGCTGCGATAAAGTTTGCGGGGACAAGGTTTTTCGTCAACGAAATTATCGTCGTCATCGTCTTTTCGGAAAAGAAAAACTTGATTTCGCCCGTTGACATAAGGGTTTTTAAGAAGTCGAGCACCGTCGCATAGCAATAAAACAGCGCAAAAAGCACCAGCGTTACTATCACAAGAAGACAAACGTACTTCGACGAGAAAAACTTTTTGACGTAATAATACGGCATCGCAAGCACGCTCGACACCGAAAGCGACATAACGGGAATAATAAACGCCGCAAGCAGCCCGAGGATCACGTATCCCGCGCTCTGCTTCGTCACGCTTGCGAACACCGCCACGAACGGCACGAGAATCACAAACGCCGACAACACCTGTTTTGCGTAAATGAAAATGATTTTTGAATACAGTACGTCCGACGCCTTTACGGGAAGCGTCTGGATAATCATTCTGTCGTCGCTTTCAAAAATCGCGCGGTTTATTGCTACGACGCCGCCGATAACGTCGACCACGAAAACGAATTCATACACGAACGTCATTATTTCATATTGCCGCGCGCGCACGTCGCGTACGCCGTTGAGCCTGATTTCGGTATATTTCGCGACAAACGCGCCGAACACCTCGATAACGACGTACATAATGAACGCCGTCATCACAAGCGTAAGCAACGCGCCGACGATATCGATGCGTTTTTTGTCACGCTTGAAATAAGACAACTTTTCGGTCATCTGTTTTTTCAGAAGTACGCCCAGCATCAGTCTTCCTTATTAGTATCGTAATACTTTTCGATAAGTTCGTCGCCGTCGAATTTGTCATTTCCGGTGACGATGATTTTTTTGAGTTCGCCCGCGGCAATTATAATCACCCTGTCGCAAACCCTTTCCACGACGTCGAGATTGTGCGACGAAAACAAAATGGTTTTGCCCGTCTGCACGTACTCGCGCATATAGTTTATGACGGCGTTCTGCGTGCGGGGATCGAGACCGAGCATCGGCTCGTCAAGAAGCCACAGCCGCGGCTCGTGAATGAGCGAACCCATCATACATATTTTCTGTTTCATTCCGTGGGAGTATCCCGAAATAAGTTTGTTTATGCTGTCGCCGAGTTTGAATACCCCTTCCAACTCCTTGATTTTCTCGTCGCGCTTTTCGTACGGCACACCGTAAACGTCGCTCATGAACGAAAGATATTGCATACCCGTCATTTTTGTGAACACCGTGTGATTGTCGGTGACGAAAGAAAAATTGCGTTTTGCATCCACGGGATTTTTCGACACGTCGTACCCCGACACGGTTATCGTGCCGGAACTTAAAGGGATCATTCCCGTGATGCATTTGAGAGTGGTGGATTTTCCTGCGCCGTTTGCGCCAAGGATACCGACGACTTCCCCTTCCGCACAAGAAAAAGAGATGTCTTTTACGGCATAATCGGATTTTTTGCCGTACTTTTTGAAAAGATTTTTTACTTCAAGGGGCAACGAACCGTCGATCGGCGTGCCAAGTGTTTTTTTACTATTTTTCATTGTATCTCTTATCTTCAAGTAATATATCGCGTATGCACGCGTGCGTGTTCTAATAAAAATTATTAGATACCTTATCATATATCCAAAAAACATATTTGTCAACGATAAAACCGCCCGAAACGCCTTTTGTTTCGTTATTCAACTTTTTGTATAGTATTTGCAAAAAATAAATATCGCCGCTCTTGACAAAAAATAAAAATGGTTTTATACTATATATATACCCCCATAGGGTATATTGAAAATTAACGGAGAATAGCAAAATGGAAAACGTAAAATGCGCCGAAATGTCGTGCGTCGATTGCTGCCGTAAGAAGCACACGCCGCGCGACGAAAAATCCCTCAAATGCCTGAACGACAGGTTAAACCGCATAATCGGACAGTTAAACGGCATAAAAAATATGTTGAACGACAATCGTTATTGCGGCGACATACTCGTGCAGTTGTCCGCCGCCGAAAGCGCGCTGTCGGCATTCGGGTATGAAATTCTGTCCGACCATTTCAAAACCTGCGTCGTCGAAAACGTGAAAGACGGAAACACCTCAATCCTTGACGAGGCGGTTGAACTCATTAAAAAACTGAAATAGTTAAATTATGGAAAAACTTAAATTCAACGTTTACGGTATGAGTTGCTCGGCGTGCGCCGCGCGCGTCGATAAGGTCGTAAGGGAACTTGACGGCATAAAAGACGTAGCCGTGAACCTTCTCACAAATCAGATGGTCGTCGACTTTGACGAGCCTGCCACTGTCGAAAAAATCGAACGTGCCGTTTCGGGCGCGGGGTATAAGACAGCTCTTTTTAACGATAAATCGCAAAAAAAGGAAAAAGTCAATCCGCTTATCCGCTCGATAATCCGCCTTGCCGTGTCCGCCGTCCTGCTTATCCCCCTTATGTACGTGTCGATGGGCGGCGTTATGTTCGGCTGGGATATGGGCGCGCTGAACGGCAACCCGATGGGTATCGCGATATACGAACTTGTGTTCTCTTTCGTCATACTTGTCATCAACGGAAAGTTTTTCGTGAGCGGCACAAAGGCGATTTTCCACCGCGCGCCGAATATGGATACTCTTGTGTCGATGGGCAGCGGCATTTCTTTCGTATACAGCGTCGCGCTTATGATTCGCGCAGGCGTAAATACCTCATATCTTCATCATCTTCCGCACACCTTGTACTTTGAGTCGGCGGCGATGATACTTGTACTTATCACCCTAGGAAAAACGCTGGAAATTTACAGCAAAGGAAAAACCACGTCCGCGATAAATGGGTTGATGAACCTTGCCCCCGAAACCGCAAGGGTTATTAAGGACGGCGAAGAAAAAGAAATTCCGCTGTCTTCACTTTCGACGGGCGACGCGTTTGTCGTACGCCCCGGCGAGAACTTCCCCGCGGATGGCGTAATATTGTCGGGGAGCGGCTCCGTCAACGAATCGGCGGTAACGGGCGAAAGTATGCCCGTCGATAAATCCGTCGGCGATAAGGTTATTTCCGGCACGACGAACGTCAACGGCTTTATCACCGCAAAAGCCACTTCCGTCGGCGGAGATTCCACGCTCGGGCGCATCGTCAAACTTGTGCAGGACGCGTCCGCTTCAAAAGCCCCGATTGCAAAAACGGCAGATAAAGTGTCCGGAATATTCGTGCCAAGCGTCATTTGCGTCGCAATCGTTACTTTTATCGTGTGGATTGCCGTCACGAAAAACTTTGCGACTTCCCTTACGCACGCAATATCCGTGCTTGTCATAAGTTGCCCGTGCGCCTTAGGTCTTGCAACCCCCGTCGCCATTATGGTCGGCAGCGGAAAAGGCGCGAAAAACGGACTTTTGTTCAAGACTGCAACCGCCCTTGAAGAAGCGGGAAAAACAGATATCGTCGTTTTGGACAAGACGGGCACCATAACGAAAGGCACGCCTGTCGTCACCGACGTTTCGGCTTTGTCGGGTGATTCCGAAGAAGAAATTATCGCGCTTTCCGCAAGCCTTGAAAAAGGCAGTTCGCACCCGCTTGCGACGGCGATCGTACGCTTTTCGGAAGAAAAAAACATAACGGTTTTCACCCCGGAAAAGTTTGAAAACCTTTCGGGACACGGCGTGAAAGGGACTGTTCGCGGCGACGAAATCGTCATCGGAAACGCCGCCCTTATGAAAGATATCGGCGCGGCGGCAAACGACGCTTCCCCGACAGGCGAAAAGTTCGCGCGGGACGGCAAAACCCCGTTGTACGTTGCGAAAAACAATAAAATTATCGGCGTCATCGCCGTGTCGGACGAGCTGAAACCTGAAAGCGCGGGCGCGATAAAACGAATGAAAGAACAAGGTCTGTTCGTAACCATGCTTACGGGCGACAACGCACTCAGCGCAAATGCGGTTGCAAAAACCTGCGACGTCGACTGCGTTATCCCGGACGTTCTTCCCGACGAAAAAGACGCCGTTTTGTCAAATCTTCAAAAGTACGGAAAGGTTGTCATGGTCGGCGACGGAATTAACGACGCCCCCGCCCTTACCCGCGCGGACGTCGGCATTGCAATCGGCGCGGGCACTGACGTTGCAATCGACAGCGCGGACGTCGTGCTGATGAAGTCGGAACTTTCGGACGTGCCGCGCGCGATAAGCCTTTCCCGTCGCACCCTTCTGAATATCCGCGAAAACCTGTTCTGGGCGTTTATTTACAACGTCGTGTGCATTCCCATCGCCGCAGGCGTGTTCTCTCCGCTCGGCGTTACGCTGAATCCCATGTGGGGCGCGGCGGCAATGAGCCTTTCAAGCGTATGCGTCGTGCTGAACGCGTTAAGACTTAATCTTATCAACCTTGACAAGCCCGTAAAACACAGGAAAAAAGTCGTGAAAATCGACGTAAACGATATTTCAAAAACCAAAAACACCGAAATTAAAAAAGGAGAACAAAGTATGAAAAAAACGTTGAAAATCGAAGGTATGATGTGCGCGCATTGCGTGGCTCACGTGAAATCCGCCCTGCAAAAAGTCGACGGCGTCAAAGACGTCGAGGTATCGCTTGAAAACAAAACGGCGGTCGTAACGCTTTCGTCGGACGTAAACAACGACGTGTTGAAATCCGCGGTAACAAACGAAGGCTACGAAGTCGTCAAAATAAAATAAAAAACCGCCAAAAACCACTTTCTTGTCAAAAACAAAACTTTGATGCGACGATTTTGAAAGATAAACGCCAAAAAAAGAAGGGATAACGCTTTTTGCGTTATCCCTTCTTTTATTCCGAAAGTTCCGTCCACTCGGTTATCAGTGGATCAAGTTTTTCTTCAATCGTTTTTATTTCTTCTTCGACCGCCATTACTTTTTTGTAGTCGGTGTTGACGGTTTCGTCGTCGAGTTTTGCCTGCGCCCGGCTTAGTTCTTCTTCAAGCGCGGTAATCTTTTTTTCCAAAAATTCGACGCGGTGTTTGCGCCGTGCTTCTTCCTTACTTTCGACGTAGCGTTCCCCGCCGGTTTTTTTGGTCTTTTCGGGCTTTTCCTTTGCGACTTCTTCCGCGGTTTCTTTTTCTCTTTCTTCGTACTCGTCGAAAGTGCCGTCGAAGTATCTCACCCCGCCGTTTTCAAACACGATAAGGCTTTTTGCAACGCGGTTTATAAGATACCTGTCGTGCGACACGACGATGACCGTGCCCGAAAAATCCATCAGAAGTTTTTCAAGGGTTTCCTTGCCGATGATGTCCATGTGGTTGGTCGGCTCGTCGAGAATCAGGAAGTTGGGACGGCGGCGGAATATTTTTGAAAGCGCAAGGCGCACCTTTTCGCCGCCCGACAAATCTTTGACGCACTTGAAAACGTCGTCTCCCGAAAGCAAGAATCCGCCCAGCGTTTTTCGTATTTCCCCGTCGTTAAGTTCCGGAAATTCCGCACGGAAGTCTTCAAGGACGCTCAACTCGCTTTTCGTTGCGGCAATGGTCTGGTCGAAGTACCCGACGCGCGTTTTCACGCCGAATCGGACGTCGCCCGAAAGCGGAGGAATAAGCCCTGTTATCGTTTTAAGTAACGTAGATTTGCCCGTGCCGTTGCTGCCGATCACGCCGATTTTCTGCCCCCTTTCGACGGCAAGCGATATTTCGCCCAATGGTTTATCGTATCCGAAAACAAGGTCTTTCACAAACAGCGCGTCCCTAACGCTTTCGTACTCGGGCTGGAAAGACGATGCAAACGTCGAGGTATCGAAACGGCGCGGGGTTTCGACAGTACCAATCCTTTCGATTTCTTTCAGTTTCGACTGCGCCATTGCGGCTTTCGTCGCCTTGTAGCGGAATCTTTCGACAATTTTTCGGAGCCTGTCGATTTCGGCGGATTTCCATTTTGCGTCTTTAAGCGCCTTGTCGTACGCCTGTTGTTTTTGCGCCAAAAACGCCGTGTAGTTGCCCTTGTATCTTGTGGTGACGCCGTACTCGATTTCGTAAACGACGCCGACGATGCGGTCCAGAAACATACGGTCGTGCGACACGATGACGACCGAATTTTTATAATTTTTAAGGTATCCTTCCAGCCACTCCACCGCGGCGATGTCAAGGTGGTTCGTGGGCTCGTCCAGAAGTAAAACGTCGGGTTTTTCAAGCAGCAGTTTCATAAGCGCGATTTTTGTGCGCTGCCCGCCCGAAAAGCACGAAAGTTTTTTGTCAAGGTCTTCGGCGGAAAACCCGAATTTGCTCACCGCCGTCAGATATTCCTTTTTATAAAGGTATCCGCCGATATTTTCAAACCTTTCCATTGCGCGCGAATACGCGCCGACGTTTTCGTCCGACGGGTTTTCGCTCATTTTGTCAAGAAGGATCTGCAATTTGTTTTCAAGCCCGACGACGTCATTGTACGCCGACAAAATTTCCTGCCGGAGAGTCAGTTCGTCGTTCAAAGACACCTGTTGAAGATATCCGATTTTCGGCGCGCCCGATATCGAAAACGAGAATTTTTCGTCGCCGGTGCCGGACACAAGCGGCACTTCCCCGCTAATACACTTCAATATGCTGGTTTTTCCGGAGCCGTTCCTGCCGACAAGCGCGATTTTTTCCTTGTCCGACACCGAAAAATTTATTTCGGAAAGCACCGTATTGCCGTCGTACTCGACGGAGCCGTTGATAATCTCGATTCTCATACGTCCGATTATACAAAACTTTTGTTAATTTGTCATTCGTTATGAACACAAGATAATAACGCGCTCTTTACATATTTTAAAATCGGTGCTATAATCCTATCAAACGAGGTAATGGTATTTATATGGTCGGTTTAACGTCAAACAATTTAATGAACCTTAGCATGGCGGAACGCTTCGATAAGTTCAAAGAAAAGGGCTTCGGCTCGGTCATGATATGGCTCGGCCCCGACGCCAAAGAATCCGCGGACGAACGCGCCACCCTTGCCGAACGCGCCGGGCTTTTCATTGAAAACTTCCATTTAAGTTGCGACCACCTGAACGAAATGTGGATCGACTGCAAGGAAGGGGACGAACGCATTTCCCGCTTTAAGGACGAAATTGCGGCAGCCTCGAAACACGGCGTGAAAACGGTTGTCTGCCACCTGACGCACGGCGATTTTCCGCCTTTTGTGTCGACAATCGGCACGAATCGTATCGAAGACCTTGTGAAATTTGCGGAAAACGCAAACGTGAAACTTGCGTTTGAAAACGTCATCACGAAAGACCACGTCACCTACGTTCTGGAAAATTTCAAGTCGCCTTACGTCGGGCTTTGCTATGACGTCGGACACGACCACTACTGGCGCGTTCAGGATTGGCTGGGACTTTTCGGCGACAGGGTTTTCGCCCTGCATCTGCACGACAATTTCGCCGATAAGGACTCCCACTTCATCCCCTTTGACGGCAGCATCGACTGGCAGTACACGCTGCCCCGCCTTGCGAAAACGAGTTACCGCGGCACGACCACGCTTGAAACGAAGGACGCCGCCTACGTTTACGACGCCTCGCCCGATAAATATCTGGAACACGCGTTAAGCGTCGGCAACTATATCGACAAATTCCTTGAAAGCAACCGCTGAACGGCAAAATAAAAAACACAAAACCGCGTTGGTTTTGTGTTTTCTTTTTGTTTTTTTGGTTGGTTTTTCTTTTTTCGGTTTTATTGACCGATGACGGCTTTGATACGCCTGACTCCCGCGGAACTTGACTGTTCTTTCGTGATTTTGAAAGATTTTAAGTCGCCCGTGTTGTTTGCATGCGGTCCGCCGCAAATTTCCTTGCTGAAATCGCCGATGGTATAAACTTTTACCTTTTCGCCGTACTTGTTGTCAAAGATACCGATTGCGCCCTGCGCTTTCGCTTCGTCAACGGTCATTTCTTCGCACACGACGGGGATATTCTTTTTGATTTGTTCGTTGACAAGGTCTTCAACCGCCTTTATTTCGTCCGCCGTCATTGCGCGGTCGAAACCGAAGTCGAACCTTAATCTTTCGGCGGTGATATTGCTGCCGCGCTGGCGCGCCTCGCCGCCCAGAACTTTCATAAGAGCGGAATGTAAAAGGTGCGTTGCAGTGTGGAGTTTTGCGGTCTCTTCGGAATTGTCCGCAAGCCCGCCGTGGAATTTCTGTTCCGCGCCCGCCTGCGACTTTTTCTGATGTTCCTTGAACGCGTCTTCGTATCCTTGCACGTCGACTTCGAACCCGTTTTCGTGCGCGAGTTCTTCCGTCATCTCGATGGGGAAGCCGAAAGTATCGTAAAGACGGAATGCGGTTTTCCCGCTTATCGTCTTTGTGGGAATGTGCGTGATGACCTTTTCAAACTCCTTCAAACCTTGTTGCAGGGTGTTGGAGAACCTGATTTCTTCCTTGTCAAGTTCCGACACAATCCTGTCTTTATTGGTCAAAAGATACTGATAAACGTCCTGATATTGCGAAATATACTGTTCCGCAATTTTGGAAAGGGAACGCTCGGGAAGGTCGATGATGCGTCCGAAACGCACCGCACGACGGATAAGTCTCCTAAGAATATAGCCTTGGTCGACGTTGCTTGGCACAATGCCTTTCACGTCGCCGATAAGGAAGGTCGAGGTGCGGATATGGTCGGCGATTATACGCATCGCTTTCGTGACGGTTTCGCTTTCGTCGTACTTGTGTCCCGAAAGATTTTCGATGAGCGCGATCGCGGGTTTGAACAAGTCGGTTTCATAAACCGATTTGTATCCGTTCAGAATGCAAAGCATACGTTCAAGCCCCATGCCCTCGTCGACGTTCTTTTGTTTAAGCGGCGAGAAGGTGCCGTCGGCGTTTTTGAAGTATTGCATAAAGACGTCGTTACCGATTTCGACGTACTTGCCGCAGTCGCACGCGGGCGAACATTCGTCCGAACATTTGGGTTTTCCGGTGTCAATGAACATTTCGGTGTCGGGACCGCAAGGACCGGTAACGCCGGCGGGACCCCACCAGTTGTTTTCTTTCGGAAGGAAGAAAATGCGGTCTTCGGGGACGCCCATCTTTTTCCAGAATTCCGCGCTTTCGTCGTCGCGGGGGCAATCTTCGTCGCCCTTGAAAACGGTAACCGCGAATTTGTCTTTGTCAAATTCCAGCCGGTTCAGCAAAAAGTCGTACGAGCACGAAATTGCGTATTCCTTGAAGTAATCTCCAAGCGACCATCTGCCCAGCATTTCAAAAAACGTGCAGTGCGTCGGATCGCCGACTTCTTCGATATCGCCCGTGCGGACGCAGATTTGCACGTCAGTCAGACGGTTGCCCGCAGGGTGTTTTTCGCCGAGAAGGTACGGTACGAGGGGGTGCATGCCCGCCGTTGTGAACAATACCGTCGGATCGTTTTCGGGGATAAGCGACGCGCTAGAAATAACGGCGTGTCCCTTTGATTTGTAGTAATCGAGATAAATTTTGCGAAGTTCGCTGCTTGTAAGATTTTTCATAAATATCCTTAAATTAAATTATCTTCTGATAAATTGCCCTGAACCCGTGCGGCAATACGCCGAGTTTGATGAGATAGCCTTCCGCGCCGTCGCCCTCGCTGACGGTGAGTTTGTCCGCGCCGAGATATTTCAGAATAAGCGAATACATGAGTATGCCCGGGGCGATGATGTCCGCGCGCTTTTCGGGGAGTCCTTTCACGTGGCGGCGTTCTTCCATCGTCATTTTGCTGATTTTGTCGTACATGTTTTCGATATCGGAAAGCGTCAGCACCGAGCCGTTGACGATGTTCGGATCGTATTTTTCAAGTTGGTTTTTCATTGCCGCCATCGTGGATATCGTGCCTCCGATTGCGATGACGTTGTCAAACGGCGGAATTTCGCCGTATCCCATAAGACAGTCGTTGATGAACGGCGTCATTTCGATTTTTTCGCGCTCGATTGCGGAAAGCCTGACGATGCCGTACGGCAAACTTTTGGAATATAATATGTTTTCGCCGTCGCCGACCGAAATTTCGGTGCTTGCGCCGCCCATGTCGATAACGCAGCATCTGCCTTTCGTGCTTGCGCCCAAGAACCCGATTTCCGCCTCGGTCTTTTTGTCCAGAATGTCGATTTCAAGCCCGCAAAGTTCCCTGACTCTGTCGACGAACCTGTATTTGTTTTTCGCGGAGCGCACCGCTTCCGTCGCGTAGGCATAGACGTCTTCCGCGCCGTTTTGCATCGCAACGAAATAATACTCCGCAACGGCCTGAGCCGTACGTTCGATACTGACGGGTTGCAACGTGTTCATCTCGTCCATATTCTCGGCAAGACGCGTCGTGTTCACCCTTTTTTCGACCTTTTCGCCGTCCGTCATCATAAGCCTTACGGACGTGCTGCCTATGTCGATTACTCCAAATAACATAAGTCCCTCACTAAAATAATACAACTATTATAAACAAGTAATAAGAGTTTGTCAATTTATGAAAACTCAATGCATACATTGTTTTTATGGAAAACGAAAAAAGAGGAGCGCTCGCGCTCGAAAACGACCGCCTGACCGTTACGTCCGTTTCAAAAGTAATTTCGTCGGGCGACAAGTCGATTGTATTGATGCAAAACAAGGAAACGTTGACAATCACGGGCGAAGGGCTTTCCGTCACCGAAATCAACCTTGACTCGGGACGGCTTTCGGCAACCGGCAGAGTGAAAGAAATCAGGTTTTCGGAAACGCTCACGAAGGCGGGACTTATCAAAAAGATTTTCAAATGACGCACTCGATAATTTCCGAAAGTTTTATCTTTCTTTCGATGGTTCTTTGCGGAATGACGTCGGGCGTGCTTTACGCCTTTCTTCGCGGTTTGCGCCGCGTCGTGAAGAAGATGTTTTTCGCGTTCTTATCCGACGTTATTTTTGCGGTGGTAACGCTTGCAATGCTGTTTTTCGCGCTTGAAAAAACCTGCGGCGGTAACATAAGATTTTACCAAATCGCAGGCTTTATTGCGGGATTTTGTATTATTGAACTGTTATTTGCGCTGATTACGCAGCGTCGCCGATCATAATCACCAGCACGTTTGAGCGTATTATCGCATAGCTGTATCCTTCAAACCCGCGCCCGGCTTTTTGCATCGCTTCTTTTGCGTAATTCTTCGCCGCGTCTTTGGTTAAGGAAAACGCAAATTCAAACTCCACAATCGTCGATTTCGGGAGCGTTTTCAACGCGCGCGCCATTTGCTGTGCCGCCAGATTTCTGTTTGTGATAACGTAATTGTATTCCGTGCCGCTTGACGTATAAGTTTCGTGCGCGTAATAATCGAACTTTCCTTCCGCTTTCGGGTAACCGTGTCCCTGCTTTTCAACGTGAGTGTTTTTCACTTCGTCGTCGGACAACAGGAAGTAGGCGTGCGACAAAAATTCCTTGCTGTCGTCGCCGACGTCGCCCCAGGTCGTGTCGACGAAATACCACTCCTTGTCCCCCGTGCCGTTAAGGTCAAGCAGGACTTTGTTCCAGGCGTGTCCGCCGAAGTTTTTGCCGTCGCTTGACGCTTCGCCGCTGATACGCACGGCGGTGATACCCTCGATTCCGCACATTAAAACGAACGCTTTCGACTTCCCGTCGCAGACGGCGTGCATATCTTTCTTATAAAACTTATTAAGGAATATCCCTTCAAGGTAATATCCGTAATATTTCATTTTTTCGTTAAGGCTGAGATTTCCGCTTACATATGCGTCTTCGGCGTTTGCACAGTCGTGGTCGTAGCGCACGTTGTAGATTATGTAGTCGTAGATTGCGTGGACTTTTTCGTATTCGCTCATTTCGTCGGACACGATATAAGACAGCGCGTCTTTCGCGTTATCGTATATTTGTTTGAGATTTTCGGCTTGCGAACCCATAAATACGGGCTTGTAGCCCCACGCCACCGCCTTGTAAAGCATGTTGCTGGTCGACACGCTCATCGTTTCTTTCACACCGTCGATATAAAAGTTTCTCTCTTTCTTTACGTTGTCGTAATGGGGTTTCGAATACGTATTTTGCACGGCGTCCATAAAGCCGTCGGGCGCGTCGTACTCGGGCGAATTGACCGTCTCGATAAGACCTGCCTCGTCGGCGAAGAACCTGAATTTTATCGTGAACTCGTTGCCGCTCGTTTCAAGCGAATATCCCGGGATAATGCCCGACTCTTCAACGCAATCCCTGACTTCGGACACGTCGTTTTTCACGGTTTCGGGCGTCGAGTATCCCGCGTAAAACGTGATTTCCGCGATTTTGTTTTCCAGAACGAAAAGGATAAGGTTTTTAAGTTCTTCCTTGGACGTTATATATCTGTTTTGCGCGTATCCGCCGTAGTCGTGGAAGTGCGAGGCGTAGTACCACGCTTCGTCGTGCTCCGAAAGATATACGATTGTTTTTGTTTTCGTGATTTTGTTTATTTCCGCCGTTACCTTATATTCGCCGCGGTTCGTCGGCTTAAAAGAAAAGGTTTTGCCCGTCGAATAATACTTGTCGTTGACGTACCATTTGACGCTTTCAACGTCGGCTTTTGCGGGCGAAAGAGTTGCCGTGAACGTTACCGTTTCCGCCGTAGTCTGGCTGAGATTTCCCGTCACGCCGACTTCGATATGGTTTGCGGCAACGTTGTCCTTGACGACGAAACTAACGTCGCGGCTTACTCCGTCCACATCGACTTTTAAGGTGAAATTCCCTTCTTTTCCGATTGCGGCAATTGTATCGTTGACCTCGCCCATGCCGTTTGAACGGATTGTTTCAAGAGTCGTCGTGGAAATCAAATTCCCGCCTTCGTCGTAAACGTACGCCGTCGCAGTTTTGCCAAGAAGCGAGTTGTCGAAATATCTTGCGCGCACGACGATTTTTTCTTCCGTCCCGACGCGATATTTGTCAAGATATACAAGAAGTTCTTCGACGGCGCAGAATCCGACGGTTGCGGATTTTCCGTCCGCCGTTACGGTGGCAAAATATATTTCGCCCGGGCTTGGAAGATACGACGCGGTTTTACCGCTTGCCGTCGCGACTTCTTTACCCGCGCCGTTCGTGAATTTCCACGAAAAGACGGTGTCGGGGTTCGTGCCGTCGTTGAGCGTTGCGGAAAAATCGACGCTTTTCGGCGTTTCGCCCGATTGCAACAACTGATATTGATTTTCAACGCCGATTTTTACCGTTGAAACGTCGGCGTAATCGACATTCACTTTAAGTTCCGCCGTGTCGCCTTTGCCGTTGGTTGCGGTAATCGTGACCGCGGTTTTGGTTTTCCCGACGGCTTTAATGCTTGTCCGCCCGTATATTTCGACCTTTGTTTTGTCCGACGTGGACAAAGTGAACTCGTCGGTGCGCCCGTCGCTGAGCGTTACGTCGTACGTTTCGCCGATTTTCAGCGTTATCTCGCTTTCGGACAGCGCAAATTTCCCTTCCGGGTGTAAAATTCCTTGTATAAGACTGCATCCGCAAAGCGCGGCGCAAAGAAGCGCGACAACCGCGGCAATCAGCGTTATTTTCAAAAATCTTTTGTTTTTCATAGTAAATATATTTTATACTAATTTTGTTAAAAGGTCAATACGATTTTTTCTTGTTAAAGCCACTTCGATGTGATATAATCGGTCTTATGCAAGATACCATTCCTTTTCTTACGACGATAATCACAAAAGCCGAAGCGGACGAGATGAATCCGCTTGTTCTCGCTTTCGTCGGCGACTCCGTACAACAACTGTACGTCAGAACGCGGCTTGCCCTTTCGTCCGACAAAAAATCGGGCGCGCTCCATAAACTCGCAACCAAGGAAATCAAGGCGGAAGCGCAGGCGGATAAAATCGAAAAACTGCTGCCGTGTCTTTCGGAAGAAGAGGTCGCGGTTTACAAGCGCGCAAGAAACGCGCATTATTCGTCGTCGGCAAAAAACGCAAGTATCGGCGACTACAAAAAAGCAAGCGGATTCGAGGCTCTTCTCGGATACCTGTATCTCACGGGAAAACACGACCGCCTGAACGAATTGCTTTCAATCGAATAAGGAGAACTTATGTTAATTACGGGAAAAAACGCAGTGTATGAGGCGTTGCGCTCCGACGCAACCGTTGAAAAACTTTACGTGCAAAGAGGCGAAACGACGGGCGTCGTAAAAAACATAATCGCCCTTGCAAAAGAAAAGAAAATCGTCGTGTCCGTCGTCGATAAAACCGCGCTCGACCGCATCACGCAAAACTCAAAACATCAGGGAGTCGCGCTTACTCAGACGGAGTTTGTTTATTCGTCTTTGGACGACATTTTGTCTTTTGCGAAATCGAAAGACGAGCCGCCCTTTATCGTGATTCTGGACGAACTTTCCGACCCCCACAATCTCGGCAGCATTATCCGTACGGCGGAGTGCGCGGGCGTGCACGGAATCGTCATCGGAAAGCACCGCGGCGTTACCGTGAACGACACCGTTTTAAGGTGCTCCGCAGGCGCGGCGGAACACGTGAAAATCGCGAAAGTTACCAACGTCAACGACGCGATAAATTATCTTAAATCGCAAAATGTGTATGTTTATTGCGCGGATATGGACGGTGAACCTATGTATCGTGCAAATCTTACCGGCGCAATCGCATTGCTTGTCGGCGGCGAGGACAGCGGCGTAAAACGCCTTTCAAAAGAACTTGCCGACGGCGTAATCTCCATTCCGATGAGCGGAAAAATCAACAGCCTGAACGCCTCGGTTGCCGCCGCCGTCGTGATTTACGAAAAGGTACGACAGGACAGAAAATGACATACGAAACTTTGCCCGACGAGGAACTTGCAAAACGCGCGCAGTCAAACGACTCCGCCGCAGTAAACGAACTGTTGCATCGTCATAAATCGCTGGTCAACAAGGCGGTGCGCCGCTTCTTTTTGCCGTCGGGCGACACCGACGATCTTGTGCAGGAAGGAATGGTCGCGCTGTTCAACGCGATTATGAATTATGACGAAAAAGCCGGCGCGAGTTTCACAACGTTTGCCTACATCTGCGTCCGCAAAAGAATTATCGGTTTAATCAGGAAATCTTCAAGCGGGAAAAACCGCGCGCTTAACGACAGCGTGCCGCTGGACGACGTCGAAATCGCCTCGGGCAATCCCGAAACCGTTTATATCGAAGAGGAGCGGGAAACCCTTTTAATGCGGGAAATCGAAAGCGTTTTGTCGGAAGAAGAACAGCGGATTTTTTACGCTTATCTTGACGGCGACTCGTATCGGGAAATCGCCGCCTCTCTTTCGGTTTCCACAAAAAAAGTCGACAACACCCTGCAAAAAATAAGAAAATCGCTGAAAAAATCGTTAAATCGCTGACTTTTTCGCCGATTTTCGCTTTACATAAACGAATAAATTATTTATAATAATTGCACGTTGATATATTATCGACGAATTTCCTTGCCTGTTTAAGCAGGCCACAAAGTCCACAAGGAGGTATAAAAAGATGAACAAGTATGAAATCCTTTACATCATCGACAATGACGTTTCGGAAGAAGACAAGGCTGCTCTCGTCGACAGGTTCTCGGACCTCGTCGTAAAACTCGGCGGCACCGTTGACGGCATTGACAAGTGGGGTACCCGCAAATATGCATATCCCATCAACGATAAGAACGAAGGCTACTACGTCTTGATGAACTTTACGGCAGACGCATCCGCTCCCGCCGAAATCGATCGTCAGATGAAAATCACAGACGCAATCGTACGTCAGATGATTATCCGCAAATAACCGCATAAGGGGTCATTTATGAACAAAGTATTTTTAATCGGTAATTTAACAAAGAATCCCGAACTCACCAACACCGGCTCGGGCATTCCCGTTTGCAGATTCACGCTTGCCGTGTCGCGCAGATTTTCCAACAGCGACGGCGTAAGAGATACCGACTTCCTTCCCGTTGTCGTATGGAGAACGCAGGCGGAACATTGCAACAAATACTTGAAAAAAGGCAGTAAAGCGGCCGTATCCGGATCGGTTCAGACCCGCAGTTACGACGCTCCCGACGGAAGCCGCAGATACGTCACCGAAATCGTTGCCGACGAGGTTCAGTTCCTCAGCACCAAGGCCGAAGACGAATCCGCCTCGAACGACGGCGTGTTCGACGACCTTAAAGCCGTTGACGAAAATCTGCCCTTCTGATTTTCGCCCGTATATAGGGCTCAATAATTAAGAGGTATATTAAAATGAGTGAAGAAGTAAAACGCCCCGTTCAGGGCGGCAAAAGAATTCCCAAAAAGAAAGTCTGCCAATTCTGCGTCGATAAGGCAACCGAAATCGACTACAAAGACGTTGCCAAACTTCGCAAATACATCACCGAAAAAGGCAAGATGATGCCCCGTCGTATGACCGGCGTTTGTGCAAAACATCAACGTTTCTTGTCCGACGCAATCAAACGCGCCCGCGTTATGGCATTGCTTCCCTACAAAGCAGACTAATTATTAAACCAATCAAAAACGCACCGTTCCCACGGTGCGTTTTTTTGTTGCACGCAAGACGCTTACATCTTTTTTTCTTGACTGTCAATAGGACACTCTTGCTATATAGCAATATACCGTTTTCTTTCGAGGTATTGTTTTAAATATATGCGTTGGCGGTTTTATGGCTGTTCGGTATTTATAAATGACTTTCTCGCATATCCGTTGCGAAAAGCAAAGCGGAATAAAACACTTTTGATATAAAAGCGATGATGCGATGTTTTTGCCTTTGGCAAAAGCGATGCACCTTCGGCGCGATGTGTGCCTTTGGCACGTTGCACGTCGCACACTGCACTTTTGAAATCGCATTATCGGGGGCGATAATGCTCACTCTTTTGCTTGTGTGCGCCTTTTCCCCGCGAGTACAAAAATATCTTGCGTGGGTTTGTAATATGGTTCCCTTCCGGGGGATTGCCACAGCACCGCAATGCGGTGCTTCGCAATGACATAAAAAATTCTCCCCAAAACGGCGAGAATTTGATTAAATAATATCTTTTCCAAAACGGCGAGAATTTGATGAGATTGTGGTTTTCTCGGCGGGTTCTGAAAAATCCAGTGTACTTGGCGTACACGATTTTTCGGGTTCCGCCGAAAAAGCAAAATATCGCGAATTATCGCCGTTTTGCTTAATTGTATTGGTTTTGAAGCAGATCGAGCATCTCCCTGCTCCCGCCGACAAGCAAGGTGTCGCCGTCAAGCAAAGGCTCGTCCGCGGCGAAGTTGACGATGACGTCGTTGTCGCGCTCGACCGCAAGAACGTTCACGTCGTATTTTTTGCGGATATCCAGCGTCACAAGAGAGCTTCCCGCCCAACTTGACGGAAGTTCCATTTCGATAATGCTGTATTTGCTGCTTATGGTCATTATGTCGTGCAGCAAGGGGTTGGCAAGGCGTGCGCCCATTTTTTCGCCCATTTCCATTTCGGGAATGACGACCTCGTCCGCACCGACGCGTTCCAGAACCATTTTATGTTTAAGGTTTTCGGCCTTTGCGATGACCTTTTTGACACCGATTTCCTTGCAGGTGAGCGCGCACAAAACGCTTGCTTCCAGGTCGCTTGCGATGCCGATAATGACGACGTCGAAGTTTTCGATGCCGAGCGCGCGCAAAGTGCGTTCGTCGGTAACGTCGGCGACGACGGCGTGCGTGGTGTACTCGTGCGCTTCCGTGATGACCTCTTCTTTTATATCGACGGCAAGGACTTCCTCGCCTTTTTCAAACAAGGTTTTCGCGACGGTCGAGCCGAATCTGCCAAGTCCGATTACCGCAAATTGTTGATTTTTCGATTTTTTGTTTTTCATAAAATAAACCTCCGCTTATCCGATAAGAATTTTGGCATCGGGGTATTTGATATTTGCCGATTGTTTTTTTGTATTCAAAAGCGCGGTGCCGATTGTCAGCGGCCCGAGACGACCGATGAACATCGAAAAACACAGCGTAATGAGCGCGGGTGTATGGAGCGACGTCGTGAGCCCTGCCGATACGCCGACCGTGCCGAACGCGCTGAACGCCTCGTACATGCTGTCGATGACGGACAACTGCACGCCGTACGCCGCCTCCGTCGCCCAGATTATGAGAGCCTGCGCGAAAGATCCCAGGAAACATGCCGTCGTAACGACCGCCGCGCGTTTTATCGTCCTTGTATTGATTGTTTCCTTGCCGACAACGACTTCGTCGCGGCCACGGAATACGGACGCGAACAACATAATCATAACGAAAATGGTTGTGGTTTTTACGCCGCCGCCCGTCGATGCGGGACACGCGCCGACGAACATAAGCACCATCGTCGCGACTTTTGCGCCGTCCGTGAGATTTGCCTGGTTTATCGACGTCCAGCCCGCTGTCCTTGCCGTCGTCGACTGGAAAAACGCGTTAAGGACTTTGTCGCCCCAGTCCATCGGTCCAAGCGTGCCGGGATTGTTCCATTCGATACCGAGTATCATCGCCGCGCCGACAACAAGCAAAATCGCCGTCATCGAAAGCGAAACGCGCGTGTGAAGCCGAAGCGGTCTGTTTCTCTTTTTCCTTAATATGTCGTTGAAAACCAAAAAGCCGAGCCCGCCCGATATGATAAGCACCATTACGGTGATAAGTACGACGGGATCGTGCGAAAATGCCGAAATGCTGGAAAACGCGCCGTAGTCTTTGCCCATTATGTCGATGCCCGCGTTGCAGAACGACGAAACCGCCGTGAACAACGAAACGTATATGCCGCGCGCGCCGAGTGCAGGGACAAGCCTTGTCATAAGCATCAGCGTGCCGAACCCTTCAAAAATGAACGTGAACGCAAGGATTCGTTTTGTCAGTTTCACAACGCCTTTCAGGCTGTCCTGGTCAAGCGACTCCTGAATCGTCATGCGCTCTTTCAGGCTGATTTTCTTGCCGACAAGCATAAACATGAACGTCGTCGTGGTCATGAACCCGAGACCGCCGATTTGTATGAGCAACAAAACGACGATTTGTCCGAAAATCGACAGCTGAGTTGCGGGATCTATGACGGTAAGCCCCGTCACGCACACCGTGGTCGTCGACGTGAACAACGCGGGAACAAAGCCGATTGTCTTTCCGCTTGCCGAAGAAAACGGAAGCACCAGCAAAATCGTCCCAACGGCGATGACGCCCAAAAACCCGAGCACGATATATCGCGCGGGAGTCATAAGATTCTTAATTTTTTTGCCGACAGCCTTGAACAACTGCCCTGTTTTTTCTTTCATCAATCCTTAATTTCCCATTCGATCGGCGCGATACCGTTTTTTTCCAAAAACTCGTTCGTCCTTGAAAACGGCTTGCTGCCGAAAAAACCGTTGTATGCAGAAAGCGGACTTGGATGTGCGCTTTCGATAACGTAATGTATCGGATTTGTAATATATTGCTTTTTCGAACGGGCGTTTGCGCCCCACAGAATAAAGACTATCGGGGTGTCCCGCTCGTTAAGTTTTTTGATAATATCGTCGGTGAAAATCTGCCAGCCGCAATTCTTGTGGCTGTTGGCAAGGTGCGCGCGCACCGTCAATACCGAGTTCAGAAGAAGCACGCCCTGCTTTGCCCAACTTTCAAGACAGCCGTGCGGCGCGGGCGAAATGCCCAGATCGCTTTTCAGCTCCTTGTAAATATTGACAAGCGACGGCGGAATATCCACTCCTTTTTTCACCGAGAAGGAAAGCCCGTGAGCCTGCCCTTCTTCGTGATAAGGGTCTTGTCCGATTATCACCGCTTTAACGGCGTAATAATCGGTGTATTTCAGCGCGTTGAATATGTCGTACATCGACGGATAGCAGACGTGATGAGAATACTCGTCTTTCAGAAATTCGCGGATTTTAAGGTAGTTTTCTCCCGAAAACTCGTCCTTCAAAATCTCGTCCCAGCTGTTGCCGATGCTCACCATATATTATTTCAGTTCCTCGTATTTTCTTGCCATCATGGCGTCGATATAGGAAAGCGCGTCTTCGTATTTCACTTTGTCCGCCGAAAGCGTCGCGCGGTCGGTAACTTCGATTTCGTCATTTTGAAGTCCGCGGGGGCTTACCACGACGCGGATAGGCATACCCATAAGGTCGGCGTCGGCGAATTTCACGCCGTTTGAGACGTTTTCGCGGTCGTCAAGAAGCACGTTCACGCCTTTTTTCATAAGCGCGTCGTACAGCGCAAAAGCCTTTTCGCGGACGTTTTGGTCGTCGATACGCAAGGGGCAGATGTGCACCTTGTAAGGCGCGACGGTGATTGGCAGAATAAGTCCTGCTTTGTCGTTGCTTTCCTGCGCGATTGCGGCGATTGCACGGCCTACGCCGATACCGTAACAGCCCATAATGGGGTTGACGGCTTCGCCTTTTTCGTTAAGAACGGTCATGCCCATGCTCTTTGTGTATTTCGTGCCGAGCTGGAAAATGTTGCCGATTTCGATGCCGTTTTCAAGGTGCAGCGGTTTTCCGCAAACGGGGCATTTGTCGCCTGCTTTCACTTTTGCGATATCGACGAACGATTTGGGCTTAATATCGCGTGCGACGTTCACGCCTTTCACGTGGTACAGCGGTTTGTTTGCGCCGGTAACCATATTGTACGCACCTTCCAAAGACTTATCGAAAACGACGATTCCGTCTTTCAGGTCAAGCCCGATTGGCCCGATATTTCCCGCGACGAGCCCCGATTCTTCGTCGGCTTCCCACGGGACGATGTTTTTCATAATCGCTTTTTTGAGTTTGGCTTCGTTGACTTCCAAATCGCCCCTGATAAACGCGACGACAACCGTCTTTTCGCCCTTCACGGCGTAAACGACCGCCTTTATCGTCTGATAAGGCTGAACTTTCAAAACCTCCGAAACTTCCGCAATGTCTTTGGCGTCGCCGGTGAAAACCTCTTCCTTTTCCGCGTCCGCGCCGAAATCGACCTCGGGACGTACGCCCGTCGCGACTTCCATATTCGACTTGTATCCGCACTCGTCGCAAAGCACGAGCGTGTCTTCGCCGACTTCTGTCAGCAGCATAAATTCGTGAGCGATACTGCCGCCCATCATACCGCTGTCCGACTTGACCGCGATGAATTTTTTCAGCCCGATACGGCGGAATATGTTGTTGTATGCGTCGTATTCCTTGTAATAATGCTTTTCAAGGTCCTCCTGTGTCATATGGAACGAGTACGCGTCTTTCATCGTGAATTCCCTGACGCGGATAAGTCCGCCGCGGCAACGAGGCTCGTCGCGGAACTTCGTCTGAATCTGATAAATCATGAACGGAAGCTGATTATAACTCGAAACGGTGTTTTTTGCAAGGTGTACCGCCGCTTCTTCGTGCGTCATCCCGAGAAGCATATCTTTGCCGCTTCTATCCTTAAACCGCACCATCTCGCTGCCGATGCTTGAATATCTTCCCGACTGCTCCCAGAGTTCCCTGGGCATAACGACGGGGAATTTCACTTCCTGTCCGTCGATTTTGTTCATTTCGTCGCGGATAATGTCTTCGATATTCTTCGCCATAAGCTGGGCGGGAGAAGTAAGCGAGAAAATGCCGTTTGCAACCGGCTTGATATACCCCGCGCGGGCAAGCAGCGCGTGGCTTAAAATGGTAACGTCCGCAGGGGCTTCCTTAACGCGTTCCCCCACAAGTTTCGATAAAAGCATAATGCCTCCGATAAAAGTCGTAAATATTTAAAGATATACAAAGTATATACTTATTTTATAATTTAGGCAAGGATTTGACGAAAATATAAACTTTGCGGGATTTTTCAAACTTTTTCGGAAAAATAAAAAGACGTGCCGTAGCACGTCTTTTATTGTTGATTTTTCTTATAGCGTAATTTACACATCGAGTTTCATCCACTCGCCTTTGATCCAGCCTTTCTTTTCAAAAAGGATTCTAAGTAGTAGCGACACGACTGCGGGAATTACGAACATCAAAAACACTATGGCAAGCGCGATATTCGCGTCCGACACAACGCCTTTCGACGCCTCGACCGCGCCGAACACGCCGACGAGTCCGCTTGTGCCCATGCCGCCGCCGCCCGCGGTACAACGAAGTTTGAACACGCACGTCGCAATGGGACCTACGATTGCGGAGGCAATAATCGGCGGTACGAAAATGAGCGGGTGTTTCATAATGTTGGGGATCTGCAACATGCTGGTGCCGATACCTTGCGAGATAAGTCCGCCGACGCCGTTTTCTTTGAAAGTCATCACGGCAAAGCCGACCATCTGCGCCGCGCATCCGACGACAGCCGCGCCCCCCGCAAGCATCATCGCGTCCGACGTACTTCCCGACGCAATCGCAATCCATATCGCCGCAGAAGACGTGGGCATCGTCAAAAGTATGCCCATCACGACGGATATCACAACGCCCATAATAAAGGGTTGCGCCGTCACCGAAATTTCAATGAATTTTTGAATTACTTTTATGAACCAGATTGCGGGATATGCGACAAACATTGAGATTATCGTCACAAACATCACCGTTAAAGGTACGATTAAGATATCAAGTTTTGTTTTGCCTTGTACCAACAATACGATTTCCAAAGCGATAAGAGTCGACACGTACGAGCCGATGGGGTTGCCGGGCGCGCCCACTTTGAACGCAGTTATCGAGCCCGCCACCGCTTTCAACGAAAAACTTCCGTCGGACAAAAGATTGTAAACTTTGTCGGGCAAAAACGCTCCCAAAAAGCCCGCGACCGCACACGCAAAAACCACAAGGTCGGGCGCTTTCAGTTTCTTGGCGATACCTACGCCGATGCCCGCGCCCATAAGCGTGCAGGCGATGTTTCCGATGAGAATAAGCAGTGCGCCGAAGCCCGAATTCGCGCCGCACCAACTGCCGATCTGCTTTAATATCGTCCCTGCGATAAGCGTGACGAACAGTCCTTGCGCCATTCCCGAAAACGCGTCGATGAAGTAACGTTTCGCATACTTTTTGACGACGGTTTTCCACTTCTTTTCGGGTTCTTTCTGCTGAAATACGACGGGGTTTGTTTCGATTTCGGGAATAACGTTTACGGGTTCGGATTTCATTAACCTTTCTCCTTTATGCAGACTTTGCGTTGCGCCTTTTGTCTGCGACCTTATCAAGTTAATAAGATTTTAATGAATTCTCTTATAAAAGTCAAACCTTATTCCCCCTTTCGGCGTTTTTCCGCCGTATCTTTCGTCGTTTTTTGTTTTTTAATAAAAAATCCCGCAATCACGTTGCGGGAATTTCGTTTTGTTTTGAAAAATTAGCAGCGGTTTACATTATCGTCTTTTCGCCGCGGAAAAGTTGCTGGCGTTCCTGCATATACCGCATCGTATCGACCGTCACGTTAAGCGCGCTTTTGAAGGCTTTGTCGTATGCCGACGAAAGTTCGTTGTCGCCTTTTTTGAGTTCGATCGTTGTCGTGGGGATTTTGCGCCGCGCAAACGGTGTGCTGTCGGTGAAAAGCGTTTCGCTGTACCTGAACGCCACGTCGTCGCATTCTTCCTTAATCGCCTTGAACGCCACGTTGTTGATTTTCAGGTCGTAAATGTTTTTGTACTGTCTGTCGCCCTGTATCACGACGTTGTCGCAATCGCCGACTTTTGAAAAGTTTATCACGACGGGATTTATCAGTGATTCGTCCCTGCCGTAGTGTTGCAATATGAGTTGTTCCGCGCCCTTTGCGCCGCATTCTTTCGCGCCGAAGCACGCAAGCACGACTTTCGTATTGTCGGGGATAAGTTCGGGATGCAGCCTTAAATAGTCCGCAACCGCAAGAGATACCCCCGCCGCCTGCAATCCTTCGTGTCCGATGTTGCTGTTGCGTTTTTTGTATGAAAACATTGTGACAAGATAAAATATCGCAAGTCCGCAGAATATCGTCGGGAATAAAAACATCACCGCTTTGTCGCCGACGTTTAAGCGCGGCAGACATATCGCGATAATTTCAAACACGAGAAGCACGGGTATGCTGATTATCGACAACGCCTTGAACGCACGTGAAATCCATTTCGGCAGGTTTTTATCTTTCAGGAACATTACGACATCCGATCTGTCCATATCGCTGTCGTAGTGGCTGCCGATGACAAGAGTGTTCTCGGCAGGGGCTTTCGCCTCGATTGACGACAATACGTTGTACGACGTGCGCTTCGGGAAAAGCGCGTTGAACGTGTTTTTGTTTGTCAGAACCTGCACGAACAGCATTGCGCCGACAAGAATGGTAACAAGCATCGACAGCGCAAGAAAACCGTATGTGACGGCTTTGTCGTCGATAAGCACGCCCACTATATAAAACGCAAGCGCGATCGCGAAAATCACCCCGTAAACGGGTATGCCGAATCGTCCCGCAAGCGGCGCGACGGTGGTGGGTTCCGTCCTTGCAGGAAGCCCCAGAATCTTTTCGTAAAGCTCACGGATTTTCACCGCGCCTTTCTTTTCGTCAACGCTTGTCGCAATCCTGACGGGCGCGGCGGTTTCAACCTTTTCCACAAAAGTGTCGGCGATGATGTTCGCCCTTTTAAGGTCGACTTCCGACGGCGTTATGTTGCCGTTTTCGGGATTTATATTGTCGTTTTCAACGTTTAACATCATTTTTTACTCATAGAACAGAATGTCGCCGTAAGATGGGAACGGCCATTCTTTCTTCTCGGTGATAAGTTCGAGCTTGTCCACGCTTTCACGCAGTCTGTTCATTGCGACAAGGACTTTGTCGCGATAACACTCTGCCTGTTTTTCAAAATTCTCAATCGACTTTGCCTTTGCAAGAGCGTGTTCAAGATCGGTCGTGCGACGATCGGTTTCGTCGATAAGTTTATCGGTTTCGGCAAGCAGTCTTTCGTCCGCCGCCCCGAATTTCTGATTTATTTCCCTTACGTCTTTCAGGTATGCCGCAAGTTTTCCTTCCGTCCTCATGACCGCGGGCAAAATTTGTTTCCTTGCGATATTTCGCATTGCAAGAGCCTCGATATTGACGGTCTTTGCGTAGTTTTCGACAAAGATTTCATAGCGGCTCGTAAGTTCCTTTTCGCTTAAAACGCCGTTCCTTTCATAAAGATTGACAATATCCTTGTCCAGCATACATTTGAACGCGTCAAGGCTGTTGGACGTCATATGAAGACCGCGGCGTTTCGCTTCTTCCACCCATTCCTTGCTGTAATTGTTGCCGTTATAGATAATGCGGCCGTGCGCGCGGATATAAGACACGATGATTTCCGACAACGCGTGGTCGAGGTCTTCGCCCGATTTTGTCTTTTCTTCGATTTCGTCGGCGATACGGCGCACCATTTCGGCGGTTATCGTGTCAAGGACGATTATGGACGTCGCAAGCGACGCGCTGCTGCCGACCATGCGGAATTCAAACTTGTTCCCCGTGAACGCAAACGGCGAGGTGCGGTTTCTGTCGGTGTTGTCCTTTTTGAGTTTCGGGAAAGACGGCAGCCCCATTTTGATGTACTCTTTGACTTTCGTAACGGCGGTTTTTCCTTCTTTCAGCGTTTCAAACGCCGAGTAAAGGTCGTTGCCGACGAAAACCGAAATTATCGACGGGGGTGCTTCGTTTCCGCCCAGACGGTTGTCGTTTCCCGCGCTTGCCGCGCTCATTCTGACAAGGTCGGCATATTCGTCCACGCCCGCGATGACCGCAAGTATCATAAGCATAAATATGCGGTTTTCGGCGGGATTGCTGCCGGGCTCTAAAAGGTTCACGCCCGTGTCCGTCATTATCGACCAGTTGTTGTGTTTGCCGCTGCCGTTGACGCCGTTGAAAGGCTTTTCGTGCAGAAGGCACGCGAGGTCGTGCTTTTCCGCAACCTTTTTCATCGTTTCCATTATAAGCTGGTTCTGGTCGGTCGCGATGTTTGCGGACGTGAAAATCGGCGCAAGCTCGTGCTGAGCGGGCGCGACTTCGTTATGCTCCGTCTTTGCGGCGATGCCGAGTTTCCAGAGTTCGCGATTCAGATCTTCCATAAAAAAGGCGACGCGGTCACGGATTGTCGCGTAATACTGGTCGGACTTTTCCTGTCCTTTTGCGGGTGGCGCGCCGAACAAAGTACGTCCCGCGTACTTCAAGTCTTCGCGCTGCATATAGTGGTTTTTGTCAATCAAAAAATATTCCTGCTCGCCGCCGACGACGGGAGTAACTTTTTTGGTTTCGTTGTCGCCAAGAATCCTTAAAAGCCTTAAAACCTCGCGGTTTAAAACGTTCATACTGCGAAGGAGCGGGGTTTTTTTGTCAAGAGCCTCGCCGGTGTAGGCGCAAAACGCCGTCGGTATGCACAGTACGCCCGCGCCGCCCTTTGAACGCTTGATAAACGCCGGGGAACTGCAATCCCATACGGTGTAACCGCGCGCCTCGAACGTGGCGCGGATTCCGCCCGACGGGAAACTCGACGCGTCCGCTTCGCCCTTTGAAAGACTTTTGCCCGAAAATTCCAAAAGTACCTTTCCGTCTTTGTCGACGGAAATGAAACTGTCGTGCTTTTCCGCAGTGTATTCCGTCATCGGCTGGAACCAATGCGTGAAATGAGTCGCACCCTTTTCGACAGCCCACGTCTTCATTGCCGCGGCAACTTCGTCGGCAAGACTCCTCGGCAGTTCGTCGCCGCGCGCGATAACGTCTTTCAGCGCGCGATACGCGTCTTCCGACATATATCGCTGCATCACTTCGTCGGTGAACACTTCTTCCTGAAAAATATCTTTGATGTTCAGTCTTTCGTAATAAGCCATAAAAAATCCTTTTTCGATTTAATTACTATATTATAGCCTTAATAAGTTAATATAGTCAATGATTTTTCCTTAATAAAAACGGGCGCGGTTTTCGCGCCCGACCTTTTTCTTTATGCCTTTTTTATCGTGAATCCGTCTTTCGTGTCGACAAGAATAAACCCTTTGTCCGCGATTTCTTTCCTGATTTCGTCGGCAAGAGCGTAGTTCTTTTCGGCTTTCGCCGCCTTTCTCTTTTCCGCAAGTGCGAAAATTTCTTCGGGGACGGACACGTTGTCTTCGGCGTCGGCTTTGTCGTATTTTTTCAAAAATTCTTTTGCATCCGCGCGGAACAATCCAAGGATATCGTAGTTTTCACGGATTGCGTTGATGTCTTCGATTGCGGTTACGTCGCCGTCTTTCAACTTCTTTCTGACGGTTTTGAAATATCCGAAAAGATTGCTTATTGCAAGCGCGGTGTTGAAGTCGTCGTCCATGCAATTTACAAAGTCTTCTCCGATTTTTTCGGTCTTTTTGCTGCTTTCAAGCCCGGATTTTTCGGCTTCTTCCAAAACTCTGTAAAAGTCGACAAGGTGTTTTTCGGCGGTGGGGAACAAATCGTCCGTAACGTTAATGTCGGCGCGATAGTTCGTCTGCAACAGCGCGAATTTTATCGTTTCCGCCGAATACTTTTTCAACAAGTCTTCAAGGAGCAGACTGTTGCCCAAAGACTTGCTCATTTTTTGTCCGTTGACCTTGATAAGCCCGTTGTGAATCCAGTATTTCACGAATTTTTTGCCGGTAAGCGCCTCGGTCTGCGCGATTTCGTTTTCGTGATGCGGGAAAATAAGGTCGCGGCCGCCGCCGTGTATGTCGATTTGGTCGCCGAACGCCGCGCGGTTCATTGCCGAACATTCGATATGCCAGCCGGGACGTCCTTTGCCCCACGGGCTGTCCCACGAGATTTCACCTTCTTTTGCGGACTTCCAAAGCGCAAAGTCCAGCGCGCTTTTCTTGTTGTCTTCGTTTTCGATGCGGACGCCGGAAAACGCTTCCTCGGTTTTTCTGTTGCTGAGCGCGCCGTAGGACGGGAATTTTTCGACGGAGAAATACACGTCGCCTTCGGGCGTTGCGTAGGCGTACCCTTTTTCTTCCAGCCCCTTTATGAAGTCAATGATGTTGTCGATATTGCACGTCGCTTTCAGCCAGATGTCGGGATCGTCCACGTCGAACTCACGCATAACTTTGTCGATGCGTTTTATCATCATTGCCGCGTACTTGTCGGCAGGGATTCCCGTTTCTTTCGATTTTGCGATAATCTTATCGTCGACGTCGGTGTAATTTCTGGCATACGTTACGTCAAAGCCCCTTTTCACAAGGTACTTTCTGATGATGTCGTAAATGAGCGCCTGATATGCGTGACCGATGTGAGCATCTCCCGAAACGGTGATGCCGCACGCGTACATATTTATTTTGTTGCCCGAAAGCGGAATAAGTTCTTCCTTTCTTCTTGTCAGCGTATTGTATACTTTAACCATACTTTTTCTCCTTTAATCTGTCGTTTCGGTTGATTTTGTGTTTTCTTCGTTTGCAATCGAATAACGCGAACAGTTGATACCCGAAAGGTTTTCGATTTGCGTTAGCCTTGCGTTTATGCGGCGAAGTTCTTCCAGCACGGGGTCGGGAAGTTCCACCTGGTTTAAGCTGTCCACGCGCTTTCCGTCCTGCTTTACGATGCGCCCGGGAACGCCCACGACTGTGCAGTTTTCGGGCACCGGTTTCAGCACTACGCTGCCCGCGCCGATCTTACTTCCCTTGCCGACGGTGAACGGACCGAGAACTTTTGCGCCCGCCGCAATCACGACGTTGTCCTCAATCGTGGGGTGTCGTTTGCCCGCGTCTTTGCCCGTGCCGCCAAGCGTTACGCCCTGATAAAGCGTAACGTTGTTGCCGACTTCCGCCGTTTCGCCGATGACGACTCCCGCGCCGTGGTCGATGAACACTCCCTTGCCGATTGTCGCGCCCGGGTGAATTTCAATGCCCGTCCAGAACCGCACGTGTTGCGAAATTACCCGCGCAAGGAATTTCATTTTGTGTCTGTAACACCAGTTTGCGGGACGATGCCACATAAGCGCCTTTACCCCGGGATAGGTAAACAGCACCATAATTTTGCTTGTCGCGGCAGGATCTTTTTCCATTGCCGCCGCCACGTAACTTTTGAGATATCCCGACATTTTTACCTTCCTTTAATAAAAAATCCGTCCGAAAAGTTTCCTTTAAGGACGGGCTGAAATTAACTCCGTTGTTCCACCTCAATCAAGGATAGCGCAATAACGTTTGCGCGCACGTACGGGCATTTCCTCCCGTAAGGCTCAAAACCGCACTTCCCGCATTTATCCAAAAAACCTTGCAGCCAAAGGGTTTTCTCTCTTGATGGCGTCCTGCGCTACTCTTGTTTCTCATCGCCTGTGAGTTTAGTATATTATATTTATTATTACGCAAATTGTCAACTAGTCGCACACACGTCGTATGCTTCGTTTTTGACCGGTCAATCGTCGCAAGCGACAATCGCCCGTCTTATGCTTGCATACTCCTTCTCCCCACGGGTACACAGTATCCCGCGGGGTCCCCGATTGCTGCGCTGTTGAAATCGCATTATCGGGGGCGATAATGCTCACTCTTTTGCTCGTGTGCTCCTTTTCTCCACGCAAGTACAAAAGTATCTTGCGTGGGTTTTATAACAAGGATTCCCTAAAAAGTCAGAATTTTTGATGTTTAACTTTCCTAAAACGGCGAGAATTGTGTCGCACAACTTCGCTTTTGAAATCACGTTATCGCAAGCGATAACGCTCACTCTTTTGCTTGTGTGCGCCTTCTCCCCACGGGTACACAGTATCCCGCGGGGTCCCCTACCCATAAAAAGTCAGAATTTTGATGAGATTGTGTTTTTCTCGGCGGGTTCTGAAAAATCCAGTGTACTTTGGCGTACACGATTTTTCGGGTTCCGCCGAAAAAGCAAAATATCGCAAAATTATGACTTTTTAATTTGTTTGGCAAAGACTTTTCCCATCTTTCCAAAGTCGTGTATCATCGTAAATCCGTACTTTTCGTAAAACCTGATGCCGCCCGCGTTGTCGCCGCCCACCCCCAGATGCACGCCTTTCACGCCCTTTCCGGCAAGGTAATCCATGAGGGCGTCCATAAGTTTCGTGCCGTATCCTTGGTGTTGCGCCTCGGGCAAAATGTCGATATGCAGGTGCGCGGGATATTTTTTCGCGTCCATATAAAGACTTTGGCGGAATGCGAAAAAGTGTGTGAACGCTTCAATCCTTGAAAGTTTTCTGACGCGCGGCATAACGTATTTGGTAAACGTTTTCACAAAGGTTTTGTAATCAAGACTTGACAGGATATATCCGACCGCAACGTCGTCTTCGTCCCGCGCAAGAATAAAGATTCCGTCGGGCTCGAACTCGGTATAATAGTCGGCGTAAAGCGTCGCGACAAGTTCCGGATTTTTGACGTATGCGGGCGCGGTCGCCGTAAGGTGGCAAATTCTCCTCACGTCGTCGCGATCCTCGTCTTTGTATTTTCTAACATGATAGGTCATGGATTTGTTGCGAATTGAATCGCTAATTTCAAAAACTCCGCCGCCTTCATGTCGCCCACTTTTTTCGTCGTTTCTTTGACGGTCTTGTTCAATTCTTCTTCGGTCAAACCGAGATTGCCCCAGGTGTTAAGTTCGCGCAAGGTGGCGTCTTTTATTTTGTCGGAAACTTCGGCTTCGATTGAAGAAATCTTGCTGTTTCCGAGCCCGTATAAAATGCTGTTTGTGTCGTTAAGTTCCATCACGTCGCCGATACGCATATCTTTCACGATTTTGTCCATCGTGCCGCTGTCGGCAAGGTCCTTAACGGTCATCGTTGCCATTTTTGAAAGGATCTTGTCGGATTCGCCGTCGTAAATGCAGGCATAGTATTCGGTTGCGGTTTCGCCGTCAAACTTAAAGCGTTTATAGTCGTTCATATTATGCCACTCGGTACCTATCTGGAACCATTCGCCGTCGGGTGATGAAGTATAACTTCCCCCGGTTTTATCGAATCTGGCAGTCGGTTTATAGTAACCCGAGGAAAGAAGGACGTAATCGCCGTTGTTGTTTCTGACGTAGCCTGCTTCCAGGAACAGGTTGCCGTCCTTATAATATGCGACGTGTTGCCCGATTTTATCGTGGCTTAATGCAACCGCCGCGTCGAAATCTGTCGCTTTGACGTAAACTTTGCCGTCGATTTCCAGAACGTCCGAAAGGGTTGCTCCGTTGACGACTTCGTCAACGCCCGTCGAAAGCGTGCCGATGGTTTTGTCCTGCAATCCGACAAGCACGCCCGAACTTGCCTTATCGACAATCACGTACTGCGTGACACCCGCCGCAATCGTACCTCTTGCTCGCACGAATTTAATGTCCGTGTCGGGATCGGTCTCCACGTAACCCACGTTGAACGTTCCCGCGTATTCGGGGGCTGCGTAAACGTCGGCAAGCGAGATATACTTCCTGACGCTTGTGTTGCCGATGTCCGCCGCCGTCGCGACTTTTAATTTATATCTTTCTTTGACTTCGACGACTTCCTTTAAGAGCGTGCTGTTGACAACGTTGTCCATACGGGCGGCAATGTTGTTTACGCCGATTGTCGAAAGTTTTTTGACGACAGCGTTTCCGTCGCCTTCGTATACTCTCTTATATTCAGCCGTTTCGCCCGCCGCCGCAAGACGGAAGAATCCGTTTTCGCCGTGTGCGTCTTTGTCAAGGATAAATTTCGCGTCGGCAGTCGAGTCCAAAACAAATACGTCGCCGTCCACGTCCATGACGTCGGAAAGTCGCGCGGTGTTTACAAGGTCGTCGATACCTGCGGTTTGCAACTCGCCGATGGTCTTGTCTGCAAGCGCGACGACAACGCCGTTGCTTGCCTTTTCGGTGATGTTGTATCTATCGCCAAAGCCGGCAAGCCCGTCCTTATATTTTACAAGATATACGGTTTTATCCCCGTCTTTTGCGGTGATAAACGTGCCTTTGTATTCTTTTCCCGCGGAAAGTGCGGGAAGCGCGATATATGCGCCGTCCGTCGCTTTTTCTGCGGTCGTGACGGAAACAACCTTCATAATATCGCCGACTTTGACGTTCTTGACGTCTTTATCGATTTCGGAAATTTTGCTGTCTTTCAGCTTTTTCAGAATGTCAGCGCTGTCGTCGGTAATCTCGATGACCTGACCGAGTTTCATATCGCCGATCGCGCCGTCAAGGATGTTGAGAGTTTCGTCCGCAAGCGCTTTAAGGACAGGCTCGCTCTTCCCGACGTGCATAAGCGCGTATCTTGCCAAAGAATCGGTTGACGGTTGTTCTTGGAGTTCTTCGTCGGTGACCTTTCCGTCTCTGCTGTAACCGTAAGTTTTCCACGGTTCTGCCGCGAAATAGTCCGCTTTCGTCGTCTCGACGTATCCGCGCCATTCAATGATTTCGGCGTATTTTGCGGGTTCTGATCCGGTTGCGTCCTGAATCTTCGTGCGGACTGCCGCGCCTACACGGTAAAAATATTCAACGCCCGCTTCCGTTGCTGTTACAAAATCGTATTCATAATAGAACAAACCGCTTTCGTTCTTCGTCGAATAATCGGCGTCGTATCTTTCGGTAACCGTCATACCGTGGCTGTCTTCGGGCACGACGTACGCCACGCCAAAGCGGTTTTGGTTGCCCGATTTATCGTATCTGTTTTTGAAGTAGGGAAGTTCCGCCCCTGCTTTGAGTTTCCAGTTTCCGTCGTCGCTGACTTTTATCGTGCCCGCGTCGGCGTCAAGAAGATAATAAGTTTCGCCGCTGACTTTTTTGTCGTTTGGAACGTACTCAAAGTATTCGCTCGTGCCGTTTGCCGCGATGAGCGTTTTCGGCGAGAACTGCGCGCGCGATCTTCTGTACAAAACCGCCGTGTCGTTTTGATAATCCCAATCGGTATAAAGGTCACGGTCGAAATCGGGCAAAACGTCTTCAAACTTAATGTCGTTTATCGCGGAATTGAGATCGCCGATTTTCACGTTTGCGACAGTGTCCAGCACGCCGCCCGCGCCAAACGACACGCCGAGAAGATATTGCATTTCGGCGATGGTCATTTCGTTGAGTTCCAGTGATTTAAGCAGCGCGTTGAATCCGTCGATGACGGGCTCCGAAATATGTTCCTGCACAATCGGCTTGCTTGCAAGCCCCGTGGTCGTGTCGATACCCGTCTTTTTCAGAACGTCGCCAAGCGTAAAGCAGTTAAGCACGACTTTCAGATTGTCGTCTTTGAAAACGTCCGCGACCTTTAACGCGCCAAGCGTTTCGCGACTTTTGTCGTCCACCGTGATTTCAAGCGAGTTTTCAAGGATTTTGATGATGTCGATGCCGAAAATACGCTTCGCGTCGGACACCGTCGTCTCCTTGATGTTGCCGCCTTTCACCATATCGTAAATGTCAAGTATGGATTTGTTGCGGATTTCAGCGTCCTTGTCGATGAAAGTGAATTCCTGCTTTGTGTAGTTTTCCACGTCGTTGACGGAAACCGCCGCCACCGCGTAGTACACCACGCCCGCAATCGTACCGCCGACAAGCAATACGCCCACGACAAGCCCTAAAATGAATGTAAGAAATTTTCCAAAACCGCCTTTCATAGTTCCTCCGATATATCGTAACGAAACAATATCGCATTATTTACTAATAATTATAATACTATATCAAAAATATATTTGCAAGCGATATGTATTTTTTAT
>ENA-UAMR01000060-UAMR01000060.1-human-gut-metagenome-genome-assembly--contig:-NODE-60-length-34067-cov-8.241385_pt1 | contig 34067 bp, 29 predicted proteins | sample MGYA00243283_ERZ654497 | MGnify/ENA primary metagenome ERZ654497 (study PRJEB26926, sample SAMN06164404) | human gut metagenome | biome: ENVO:00009003; feature: ENVO:2100002; material: ENVO:00002003... | reverse complement strand
TACTACAAGCGAGCATTTTTCATAAAAGCGTTGAAATATCGGCGTTTTGGCAACGATATCGTTCAATCCGTATCGGTCACATTTTTCACGGTTCGTTTCGATGGTTTTTTACAATCAAAAATCATTTGCGCGCCGACGATTACGCCACTACCGTTTGCGCCATGAAATCCACGCAATTAAAACAAGGCCGAACAACCCGCCGCGTTTTCTTAAACACAAGAACGTATCCGTCGCTATTTCGCAAACGATTTAACTTTTTCGTCATTCGCAAAGCGACGTTCAGAACACAAAAGCGTTTTCAAAACAAACAATACACGCCCAAATTAAAAGATCAACCGTTTGAATCAGAGCGCACTCATTTTGACACAGGGTTTAACAACGGCAGCATTGCAATGCACCGTCCGACCATAATTTTTCTTCTTTCTCACAAAATCACAACCGTTCAACAAAAAACAACCAAAAAACAAACCGTCAAAACAAACAACCCACACAACCTCTCGATAAAAAACACCCAAAGACAAACAAAAAAGCAATTACGAAAAAATGCAATGTTTTTGAATATTAAAATATCGCAAACGGCAATTACTTCCGAGCCAACCGCAAATACGCTTTTTATAAAAACTCAATACAACAACAAAAAACAAAGCAACATACTACCTTTGAGGTAATAATACAGTAAACACGAAAAAGAAAAACTCTTTATTTTTAGAAAATATGAATTTCGCAAGAAAATATATTTAATTTGGAGTAAATTCCAAACACAAGGAACGAACAACAATTTCAACAATAACGTATTATCCGCACAAAAAACAAAATTATTACATTGTAATCAGATATTGACAATTCTTACTTTTATTCCGGACAAGCATGCCAAATATCAATAAAACGGCACTTTCCATAAAAAATACACCTTTTCGGAACACGGCAAAATAATAATAAAAAAGCCCGAAAACTCGGGCAAATAAAAACATTGCTATTTTGATTTCTTTGGCTTGTCTTTTCGGCAATTATATACGGCAATAGCCGTTTGCCTTGCGAGATCGGAATTATCAATATCCAATACGTAATGCAGTTTTGCGCCGTCGTATGGAAACTCTTGTTCGCAATCTTCACCAAGAAGTTCGGTTGTTTCTTTCAAAATCTTAACAAAAACACAATCGTCGCAAACAAGTAAAACGGGCACGGCTTTATAATATATCATATATTCGCCAAACATTTTCTTGAAAGAAATATCCGGTAAATCAATTTGTTCGACAACGTATTTAATATAATTCAGATCGGTAGCCATAAAACCTTCTTTTATGTTATTTTTCTCAAAAATATTATAACAATCGGTTGGCAATATGTCAATTTACTGGAAAAACGATTAAAAGATATCCACATTTTTAAGAAGCGACGTTTCACGTGAAACAACGGGATATTTTGACAGTTTTAAGATGTATCGATTTTATATGTTTCGCGTGAAACAATTAGTTGTCCACATTTGTTCCACGTGGAACAAAAGCCGTTGTTTTGGGCGGGTTTTAGGCTGTATTTTCGGGATTTTGGGCTATTTTTAATTGTTTTTATCGTTTTGTTTCGTGAATTTCCGTTCTTTCTCCGTGTAAATTTCAGGGCGCGGTTTTGTGGATAACTTTTGGCTTTTTCGGACAAGGTATATATCGCGTTTTTTTGGGAATAATTGCAATAAACTATATTAGAAAAAGGCGGTAATTATTATGAAATGTACGTCGTGTAATAAGTCATTTTCACCCGAAAAAATGTATGTTTGCAAGTCATGCGGTACTTGCTTTTGCGAAGAATGTGTGAAAAACAACCAACACTCATGCCTGAAATGCGGCACAACCCTTTATCGTTTGAATTAAAAAGTGCCGTTTTTCTTGGAAAAAACAGGCGTTTCACGTAAAACATTGTCGTTTTTGGCGCTGTTTTTATTGTCTTTTTTATTGGTATTAGACGGCTTTTTTGTTTGTTTTTCGCCGTGTTTTAGTATAAAACCCAGGATAAAAGTCTTTTGTATTGCGGATTTGATTATTCTTATCTTTTCGATATAGCAGCAGGGAATGTGGGTGATAATGTCTGTTATGATAATTTTACAATCGTTTTGTCTTGAATAATTTGTCGTTAAGACTTTTGTTTTTATTATTTTTTTCGATATAACAAAAAACCGCCGTTTCGGGCGGTTTATTATAAGCGCGTTTCGTCTTAAAAACGTTTATTTTCAATAGAAACGTTTTCTTGCTTGACGCCATTCCGATGTTTTTATGTTTTTTCTGCGAGTTATTCCGACATGGTTTGCGCCGGGCTCAGACTTTGTCATGTAAAGGTTTTTTACCTTTAATTTATAAGTCTGCGCTGATTAAAAACATTCTTTATGCCGATTAAATAATATGGTGCAAAAACGCTCTGATTTCTTCCTTTGCGCCTTCGAGGTCGTGGTCGAGATAATTCCCGCATTCCTGCCGCTTGGAGCCCGGGATTTCCGTCATTTCCAGACACTTTTCAAAGCACTCTTTCACAATAGGCTTTACTTCGTCAAGCGTGGTGTCGAGCATAAGCAGATAAAAGCCCGTGCGGCAGCCCATCGGCCCGAAATAAACAACCTTGTCTTTGACCGCGCTGTTTCTTATCACGGTTGCGAAAAGGTGCTCAACGGTATGCGCCGCGGCAGTCGTAAGGAAATCGCCCGCGTTCGGTTTTTTGAAACGAAGGTCGTAAGTATAGATATTGTGCTCCTCATGAGAAAGGTAAACCCCCTCCGGGTGGGCGTCGTGATTTATAAGAAAAGATTTGATGGTTTCCATAGTTTTTGAATTTTATATATTAAATATAATATATAAAATTTTATCCTTTGTTTTTTTCGTGATTTTTCGGCTTTTTGCCTTTTTATTTTTCGCGCGCAATCGCGTCGATAACGTCGACGATTATTTTCGCGCAATCGCTTGTCCCTTGGTCTGCGATTTCGTTGAAGTCGGCGGGGCTTGTTTCGTCGGCGTTGTCGCTGACGATTTTAAGGCTCAGAGCAGGCACTCCGTTTTTGTTTGCGATAATGCAAATTCCCGCGCCTTCCATATCGCAGATTTCGGCATCGAAATCCGCAATAAGTTTATCTTTAACTTCGCTTGACGAAATGAACTTGTCCCCGGAAGCAAGCCTTGCCGTCTTAATTTTTGGGAAATCCTTTTTCACCGCGGAAATAAGATTTTTGTCGAAATAAAAGTACGGGTCGGGATTTTCGTCGTAATGGCCCGCTTTCACGTTGTCGATTGCCGACGTGTCGATTTCGTAATGCACGACTTTTTCGACAACCGCGACGTCCTTGCAGCCGAAGCGTTTCGTAAGCGTCCCGACGAAACCGAAGTTGAATATCGCCCGTACGTCGTATTTCGCGATTAAAAACTCGGTTGCTCCCGCAGCCGATATTTCGCCCATGCCGGACACCGCGACGTAAATCAGGGCGTTTTCGCGGCTGACAAGGTACGTGTCGTACGGCTTATTTTGAATTTTTTCGACTTTCCCGAAGGCTTCGAGCACGCCTTTGACTTCGCGTCCGATTGCGATAACCATTCCGAATTTTTTCATAACAGTCCTTTTTTGTCGATATATTTTACATAAGTATACCATATCTTCCAGAAATTTCAAACAAATGATTTGTTAAATCGTCGCGGCGTATGGTATAATTTCGGATTGAAGAGGTATTTATGAAATTCGATAAGAGAAACGTTGCGCTCGCATCGCTTGTATTCGGCTGGATTTCGATTTTCTGGAACGTATACGATCAACTAATTCAATCAATAAACACGTATTCTTTCGCGCTCGAACCGTACGAAAGCGGGTGGATTCTTGCAATCGACAATATTGTGGGGCTTTTTATTCTGCCTCTTTTCGGCCACTTTTCGGACAGATGCAAAAGCCGTTTCGGCAAGCGCACGCCGTATATTTACGTCGGCACGGCGATATCGCTTATCGGGTTGTGTCTTGTTGGCGTATTCGCGTCGGAAAGGCAACTTGCCCCGTATATCGTGTCGCTGACGGTGACTCTTATCGCGATGGCGGCGTACAGAAGCGCGGGGCTTTCTCTCGTGCCCGATTTCGTATACGAGCCCGACCGAGGCAGGGCAAACTCGATTGCGAATCTTGTGTCCGTCGCGTTCACCGCCGTGGGTATCGTGCTGGCGATGGCGTTCATGCCCCTTAAAGCCGCGAAAAACTCACAATTTTTGCCGATTTGTCTTGCGGTTGTCGGCAGCAGCCTTATAACGGTTGCCGCATACTCGTTCACTTTCAGCGAAAAACGGGTGACGGACGACTTCAATCGTCGTTTGGAAGAATATAAACGCGACTACCCCGAAAAATACAAAAGCGAAACCGTCGTTGTGGAAGAACTTGACAAGCAGCAGATGAAGGGCAATCTTTTCAATAAGATTTTCATTCTTGCAAGCGTGTTCTTCTTTTATATCGCGTACAACGCGCTCGTGTCGAATTTCACCGTGTACAGCGACGTAATGCTCGGCTTCAAAATGCCGCAACTGCCGCTGGTTTTCGTCATAATCGGCGCGCTGCCCGGGTTTATATTCGCTTCTCACGTCGCAAAGAAAATCGGCCGTAAGTACACGATAACGATCGGACTTGCGCTTATGATGGTCGCGCTGCTTGCCGCGATGCCGTTTTCCAAAAAAGACTCGGGACTTGAACTGAAAATCCCGCTTATTTTCTTCTTTATGGTCGAGGGCGTCGGCTACGGCTTTGCAATGGCTAATCTGTATCCGTTTTATCTGGAACTCAGCAAAGCCAAAAACATCGGGCAAAACACGGGTATCTTTGCGGGCTCTACAACCGCCGCAATGGTCGTCACTCCCATACTCGCCGGCTACGTAATCAAGGAAGTCGGCAAGAAAACGGGCAAGACTTACGTCATCGAACAAATCGTAAACGGCGTCAATACCGAGGTCGTGAAAGTCGGCGATTACAGCGTGCTGTTCCCGTACTGCGCCGTCGCGATACTCGTTGCGCTTGTCTGCATTCTTATCGTGAAATCCGACTACGCAACCGGCGGATTGCGCGACCACATGAAAAAATATTTCACAAAAAGGAAAGCGAAAAAGAATGACTGAATCCTTTTTTACAACGCTTAAAACCGCGGCTGAATCCGTCGGCGTAAGCGTTACCGACAACCAATGCGAAAAACTTTACAAATTTTACGAAACTGTGGTTGAATACAACAAAAACGTCAATTTAACTGCCATTACCGACGAAAAAGAGTTTATCGTAAAACATATTGTAGACAGTATTTCCGCCGCAAAATTCATAAAAGAAAACGCCGCCGTCGTCGATATCGGGGCGGGCGCGGGATTCCCGTCGATACCACTTAAAATAATCCGTGACGATATTGTACTTATTATGCTTGACGCGCTTTCAAAACGCGTGGATTTTTTAAACTTTGCCGTAAGCGAACTTTCCCTTAAAAACGCAAAAGCCAAACATTTAAGGGCGGAAGAAGCGGGCGAAAAACTTTTAAGGGGGAGTGCCGACGTCGTCGTCGCAAGGGCGGTCGGTCAGACGAATATCCTTCTGGAACTTTCAATCCCTCTCCTTAAAAAGCACGGCATTTTTATAAATTATAAGGGCAAGGATTTGTCCGACGTGGAAACCGCAAAGACGGCGGAAGCCGCACTCAACGCGAAAAAAACCGAAGTTTTCAATTTCTGTCTTCCTTTTGACGTCGGCGAAAGAAACATCGTCGTTTACGAAAAGATTGAAGACACTCCGAAAATTTATCCGAGAAAATTTGGCACAATCAAGAAAAATCCGCTGTGAAAACAGCGTTTTTTTATTTTATCCGCTTTTTATTTTCTTATGTTTCACAAAAATAATGTTTCACAAATTTTTGTAAATAATTGATTATTAGCCTTTTTAATGTTATACTGAAAAAAAATACTTTTACATACGAGGTGTTTTATGTCAAACAAAGGTATCGGAAAAGGTCTTGCTGCCTTGCTCGGCAATATGAAGGAAGAAGAAACGATTGCGGAAAAAAGCGAATCCGCCGTGTCCCGCGAAATAATGAACGTCGATATTTCCCTTATCGACACCAACCCTTATCAGCCGCGTAAAGTTTTTGACAAAGCCGCTCTGGAAGAACTTGCGGCGTCGATTAAGACTTTCGGCATTATCCAGCCTTTGATAGTTTTGAGAAGCGGCAACAGATACGTCATAATCGCGGGCGAAAGGCGTTTCCGCGCGGCGCGACTTGCCGGTCTTACCTCGGTGCCATGCGTCGTAAGGGAACTTACCCCGCGCGAAATGAGGGAAATCGCCCTTATCGAAAACCTTCAACGTGAGGACTTAAACCCCGTCGAAGCGGCGGAAGGTATCGCGGAACTTATCAAATCGTGCGACCTGACGCAGGAAGAAGCGGCGGAAAGAATCGGAATGAGCCGCCCCGTCGTAACCAACCTTTTAAGGCTCTTGTCGCTTGACAAAGAAGTTCTGGAACTCGTAAGGTCGGGCAGACTTTCGGGAAGCCACGCAAGATGCCTCGTCGTCGTTACCGACCCCGAAGTGCAGGTATATTACGCCAACAAAGCGTGCGACAATAAAATGTCGGTAAGGGATTTGGAACAGCAAATCCAACTTTATCTCGGCAGGAAACTTATCCCGACCGGCGCAAGAAAAGAAAAACAATCGAAGGAACTCAAAGGGTTTGTCAACGATATGAAACGAATCTTTAATACGAAGGTCACGATCCTTGGCGGCGAAGAAAAAGGACAAATCCGCATCAATTATTATTCCAACGACGATTTGCAACGCATTTACGACTTAATCGACAGTTTAAGGCGTTAATTTTTAAGATAAAATATGGAAACCACCAGAATAACCTTGCCGAAAATTACCTTGGTCGGGAAGTGCGGTTCGTCGAAAGACGGCAAAGATTTCGTCAGAGATTTATGGACGGAATTAAATAAAAACTTTTCGGAAATATCTTATCTTGCAAAGTGGGACGAGTCGGGCGCGCTTAAAGGTCTGTGGGGCGCTATGAGCGACGAATCACTGTCTTTTAAGCCGTGGGAAGGCGGATATGAAAACGGGCTTTATCTTGCGGGTGTCGAAGCCGTCGACGACGCCGTCGCGCCAAGCGGCTGGACAAAATGGGTGATTCCGTCTTTTGAATATATAAAGGCAAAAGTCGAATCGACCGAAACTTTCAAGGAACTTATCGGATACCTTATCGCAAACAAGATAAACCTTGTCGGAAGCGTGCAGAATTTCACCAATCCGAAAACCAACGAAAACTTCCTTATGTTTCCGATAAGAAAAGTCGAAGAAGAAAAGTAACAAAAAGGTTAAAACAAAACACACTGCATTTTTTCGCAGTGTGTTTTGTTTTTTGTTTTGAAATAAGTTTTTGTCAGTTTATAATACGCACGGGCAAAATAAGGTAAAGATATTCGTCTTCCTTCTTTTCCGTAGGTACGATGACGCCGGGCGCGGTCGAAGTCGTGAAGCAAAGTTTCACAAAATCGTCGCTTATCGCGCGCAGGCTGTCCGAAAGATATCTTGCGTTGAACCCGATGTTAAGGTCGTGTCCCAGAAGGTCGATATTGACGATTTCGTTGATGCCGCTGATTTCGCTTTCCGCAGATATCGACATTCTCTTTTCGCGGATTTCAAGTTTTACGACGCTTTTCTTTTCGGTGCGGGTTGCAAGCGACGCGCGGTCGATTGCGGTGTCCAACGCCTTTTTATCGACAAACACGGTTGTTGTGAAGTCGGAAGGAATAATCTTATTGTAATTGATATATTCTCCTTCGATAAGTCGCGTTACTATTTTGGTGTTTTCGAGATCGACCATGAAATAGTTTTTCTCGATGCTCACCTTTACGTTTTCGTCGCTGTCGTCAAGAAGTTTTGAAATTTCACTCATACTTCTTGCGGGGACGATTATTTTAATATCCGCTCCGCCGTATTCGATTTCTTTTTTGCAATAAGCAAGGCGGTATCCGTCTGACGCGACGCCGATGATTTTATTGTCGGAAATTTCAATGCTGCAGCCTTTGAGGGTAGGGCGGTTATCTTCGCTTGCGGTGCAGAATATAATTTTTTCGATAAGGTTTTTCAACTCTTTCTTTACAATATAAAAAGAGTTTTCGTCGTTGACGTTTTTGAAAGCGGGATATTCGTCGGCTTCCATTGTCTGGATATAGCCGTTATTTTCGCCGTAGGTAAGTTTAAGGGTGTTTTCCTCGGACGTATCGATAATAACGTCTTCCTTATCGATTTTTCTGACGTATTCCGTAAAATATTTTCCAAGGATAACAGTTTCTCCTTCGGTGAAAATATCCGCCTTTATTTTCTTTTCGATTGAAAGTTCAAGATCCGTTGCGGTAAGCGTCAAAGTATCTCCTTCCGCTTTCAGTTTAATACCGTTCAAAATAGGCATTACTTTCTTTAATGGAAGGGCTTTTCCCACCTGTGTTAAAGCGTCTGATAAGTCAAGGCTGTCGCAAGAAAGTTTCATCGTTTTCTCCTTAATTATTTATTGTTATTTTATACTTGATGATGATTTTGTTAATAAGGGTTGTGGAAAAGTTGAAGGTGAACGTTTCGCACAAGATATTGACAAAATCGGATTACTTCCAACAACAAGTTGTGGATTTTGATGTTAACAACTTTGTTGAAAACTTTTAATTATTATAAACATATCTACAATCAGCGTTTATAGAGCATGTCTTTTATGTCGTTGATTTGTATTTTTAGTTTTTGTGACGCGCCGCTATTCGATGAAATGAGGTCCGAAATTTTGTCGCGCGCGTGGATTATCGTCGCGTGATCGCGGCCGCCGAAAATACCGCCGATCGACACAAGGGGAACGGAAAGCATGTCGCAGATAAGATAAATCGCGATCATTCTTGGCTCCACAAATTCCTTGTTTTTCTTTTTACCGATGACGTCGTTTTCGGAAACGCCGAAGTATTTGCAGGTTGTCGAAAGCACGTCGTATGCGTCAAAGTGTTCCTTTTTCGTTTCGATATACCCGGAAAGAGCCTCTTTCGCAATCGCAAGCGACGCCGGCTGTCCCGAAAGTTGGGAATAAAACATAACCTTATTCAGAAGCCCTTCAAGGTCGCGGATGTTGTTTTCCATATTGCTGGCGATAAACGACGCGACATCGTCCGAAAGATAAAAGTTTTCGGCGTCGGCTTTCTTTTTGAGAATTGCGATTCTCGTTTCGATATCTGGCGGCTGAATGTCCGCAAGAAGTCCCCACTGGAAACGGGTGCGAAGCCTTTCTTCAAGTGGCGCGATTTCCTTTGGCGGACGATCCGACGAAATAATGATATGTTTATCGTTCTGATATAAATCGTTGAAGGTGTGGAACAACGCCTCCTGCGTGCCTTGTTTCGACGCGATAAACTGAATATCGTCAATCATAAGCACGTCGACGGAACGATATTTTTCACGGAAAGCGACGCTCGTTTTGGAATCTCTTATCGACTCCACATAGTCGGCGATATACTTGTCCGTCGTGATGTACATTATGCGTTTTTGAGGAAATTTCGCGTTTATGTAATTTCCGATTGCGTGCATAAGGTGGGTTTTTCCAAGCCCGACTCCGCCGTATATAAACAGGGGATTGAAACGACCGCCGGGATGCTCGGACACGGCTTGCGCCGCGGCGAAAGCGATTTCGTTGGATTTCCCTACGACAAAGTTTGAAAAGGTATATTTTTTATTGAACGAAAAACCCGCGTCATCGGATTTTTCAACCTTTTTCACGACAAGTTCATCCCCCAATGTATAGTCCTGCTGTTTTAAGCAGTCGGCTTTTTCGGATTCGATAATAATCTTAACGTCCGAGATAATGGGGTTGACTTCTTTCACCGCTTCGAGGATGGTTTCGCGGTAATTTTTCACGATTGTGTTTTTGCTGCTCTGACTTCCCGTTTGCAGCACGAGAGTATGACCGATAAAACAAATCGGTTCCAGTTTTTCAATCCATACTTCGTAACTTATCGCCTGAAGTCTTGCGGATAATTTGATTTTGGTGTCGTTCCAAAGGGTATTGATATCGATCATAATAAATATATGATAACATTATTGACCGAAAAAAACAAACAAAATCGGTATATATTATAAAAATAAAGTATATTTATTTAAGAAAGTTTTTTGCGCTTATTTTATCTTTTTTCAGCGACGGTGCCGTTCTTTACGACGTACAGTTTTGACAAATTAAGGGGTTTAACGTCAAATTCAGTACACGTAATCACCGTTTGCGTGCGGTTTGCAAGTTCGATAAGTTTTTCGCGGCGCGCCACGTCAAGCTCGCTCAGAACGTCGTCCAGAAGTAAAATAGGGGCTTCGCCCGTTTCGTTTTTGAAAAGAGTGAGTTCTGCGATTTTGACCGAAAGCGACACGCTTCGCTGCTGTCCCTGCGACGCGAATTTTCTTGCGTCCACGTCGTTTAATATTATTTTAATATCGTCGCGGTGCGGACCTTGCGACGTATACATAAGGGCGCGGTCGCGCTCCACCGACGTCGAAAATGCGGAAAGTAAATAATTGTAAATTTCGTCGTAAGTGTCGCCTTTTATCGCGCACTCGTATTGCAGCGACAGAGTTTCTTTTCCGTCCGACAATTCAAAGTGAGAGTCTTTTGCAAGGGTTGAAAGTTTCTTTACGTAATTTTTCCTTGCAAGAATCAGATTCGCGCCGACTTCCGCCATACCCTCGTCCCATATCGACAAAAGGGTTTTCAGGTTTTCGTTGCGGTTTTCGTTTTTGAGAAGGGTGTTTCTTTGTTGCAGAATTTTGTTGTATTTTGCAAGCGACTTAAAGTAAGTTTTCGATTGTTGAGAAAGGGAAATGTCCAAAAATCTCCGTCGTTCGTCGGGGCCTGCTTTCACGAAACGCATTTCGTCGGGGGAAAAGTACACGACGTTGACGATACCGATAAGTTCGGACAGTCTTTTCACGGGAAGATTGTCGATTTTTATTTTTTTCGCGCCTTTGTTTTCAATTACTATTTCGATGACGTGCGTGCGATATTTTTTTGCGATTTCCGCCTTGATATACGCGCGCTCGGCGTTGAACGAAATAAGCTCCTTTTCGCGGCTCGTACGGGGGGATTTGCCAAGTCCCAACAGATAAATCGCTTCCAGCATATTCGTCTTTCCGCTTGCGTTTTCGCCGGAAAGCACGTTGATGCCTTGTCCGAAAGTAACGGACGCCGCGTCGTAGTTTCTGAAATTTTTCAGTTGAAGCGATTTGATAAACATACGGTTATTATATCATATCGGAAAAGAAAGTAAAAGAATTTTTAGGAAATATCGGTAAAACGCGCGGTTTCTTATCCGCGGCGGAACTGTAAAAAAAGACGTCCGCGCCGCAGGGGTTATCAGAACCGAAATAAGAAAAACGGATATATTCCCCCACGACAAATTGAATTTTGCCCTTAAAAGCCCCGAAAATCCCGTAAAAAAGGATAATTTATCAAAAAGACGCGAAAAACGTTTTGTAATTTATTGATAATATGTTATAATTATTATACTTATTACTTTATGCGTGCGCACGCATTGCGTACGCGGGAGAGCGTATGCGCGTGTTTTACACGGACGTCGTCGCGATAATCGACGAAGGCGTCGGAAATTCGACCTTGTCCCTGGCTCTTGACGAAATCATTTCGGAAGGCATGATAAAGGTACAAAAAACCGGCGAACCCAGAAGCGTCGTTTTTTACGACGACGAAGACGGAAAACAACATGCTTACATAAGCAATCTGTCTGGGCGCGCGCTTTTTTCACATTTTGAAAAACACGGTTTTATTTTCATATAAACGGAGGTATTATGGAACAACAAAATTTATCTTACGACCAGGGCGCGATACAGGTCCTCGAAGGGCTGGATCCCGTCCGTAAAAGACCGGGTATGTACATCGGCTCGACCGACGAAAGGGGCTTGCATCACCTTGTTACGGAAGTCGTCGACAACAGTATCGACGAGGCTCTTGCCGGATACTGCGACAAAATCATCGTTTCGATTGAAAAGGACGGCAGCTGCAAAGTCATCGATAACGGCCGCGGAATCCCCACGGGCATTATCCCGAAAGAGGGTAAATCCGCCGTTGAAGTCGTTCTGACGAAGTTGCACGCCGGCGGAAAATTCGGCGGCAGCGGCTATAAAATCTCGGGCGGACTGCACGGCGTCGGCGTATCCTGCGTGAACGCATTGTCCGAATGGTTGGAAGCCACCGTTTACCAGAACGGAAAAATATACAAACAAATTTTCAACAGGGGCATCGCGCAACGTCCGTTGCAGGAAGTCGGCACGACCGACCGCACCGGCACGACGATTCAGTTTTATCCCGATCCCGAAATTTTCGAGACGCTCGATTTCAATTACGACACGATGAAAATCCGCCTGCGCGAACTTGCGTATCTCAACCGCGGGTTGACCATTCAGCTTATCGACCGCCGCGAAGAGCCCGCACGCGACGAAACTTTCCATTACGAAGGCGGTATCGTCCAGTTTGTCGAAAGTCTGAATAAAAACAAAGAGACCGTTTTTCCGGAGGTCATTTATTTTGACGAAAGTTACGAAAACGGCGAGGTCGAAATCGCGATGCAGTACAACGACAGTTATTCGGAAACCATTTTCGCGTTCGCCAACAACATCAATACCGAAGAAGGCGGCACGCACCTGGAAGGTTTCAAAAACTCGCTCACCAAAATCATCAACGATTACGGCAAAAACAACAATATTCTGAAAGGCGACGAAAAACTTTCGGGCGACGACGTCAGAGAAGGCTTGACGGCGGTTATTTCCGTGAAACTCACCAACCCGCAGTTCGAAGGTCAGACCAAGACGAAACTCGGCAACAGCGAAATGCGTACGGTCGTCGCAAAGGCTATGGCCGAAGGGTTGGGCTCGTATCTCGAAGAACACCCCAAAGAAGCCAAAGATTTGATTATGAAAGGCGTTCTCGCCCAGAAGGCACGAGAAGCCGCAAGGAACGCGCGCGACCTTGCAAGGCGCAAATCCGCCCTTGAAAGCACCACGCTCCCCGGCAAACTTGCCGACTGTTCGGACAAAGATCCTTCTCTTTGCGAAATTTACCTTGTCGAGGGCGACTCCGCAGGCGGCAGCGCAAAGATGGGGCGCGATAGACGTTTTCAGGCAATACTGCCCCTCCGCGGTAAAATCCTGAACGTTGAAAAGGCAAGGCTCCATAAGGTCCTTGAAAACGAAGAAATAAAGACGATGATCACAGCGTTCGGCGCGGGCATTAAGGAAGACTTTGACGAAAGCAAGCTTCGTTACAACCGCATCATCTGTATGACGGATGCCGACGTTGACGGCAGCCATATCCGCATACTTATGCTCACGTTCTTCTTCCGTTTCATGCGCCCGCTCATCGAAAACGGCCACGTTTATATCGCGCAGCCCCCGCTTTACAAAGTCACGAAGGGCAAAACCGTCAAATATTGTTATTCCGACGACGAACTTAACGAATATCTCGATTCCGTCGGAAGAAAGGGCAACGAAATTCAGCGTTACAAAGGTCTTGGCGAAATGGACCCCGAACAACTTTGGGAAACCACGATGGATCCGAAATCCCGCACGCTGCTGCGCGTAAATATGGATGACGCGATCGCCGCGGACGAAATATTCACCGTTCTTATGGGCGAACAGCCCGAACTGCGCCGTCAGTTTATCGAAGACAACGCGACGCTCGTAACAGAACTTGACATTTAAGGAGAGATGAAAAATGATAATCAAAAATAACGATTCTCAGAAAGATAAAGATTTCGTCGAACATCTCGGGATGTCGAAAATCGTCAAAATCGACCTTGACCAGGAAATGAAAAAATCGTTCATCGCCTACGCAATGGCGGTCAACGTATCCCGTGCGATTCCCGACGTTAGGGACGGTCTGAAACCCGTACACCGCCGTATCCTTTACAGCATGAGCGAACTTAATCTGACCTGCGACAAGCCGTTCAGAAAGTGCGCGCTAATCGTCGGCGACGTTCTCGGCAAATATCACCCCCACGGCGACAGCTCGGTTTACGACGCTCTCGTAAGGCTTGCTCAGGACTTCTCGATCCGCTGCCCGCTTATCGACGGACACGGCAACTTCGGCTCGGTCGACGGCGACCCCGCGGCGGCTTATCGTTACACAGAAGCAAGGCTTTCCAAAATCGCCAACGAAATGATCCGCGACCTTGACAAACGCGTCGTGGACTTTTGCCCCAACTTCGACGACACGCGTGAACAGCCCGTCGTGCTTCCTTCGCGTTACCCCAACCTTCTCGTGAACGGTTCGGACGGTATCGCCGTCGGTATGGCGACGTCCATTCCCCCGCATAATCTCGGCGAAGTTATCGACGCCACCGTCGCTCTTATGGAAAATCCCGAACTGGAAGTCGAAGACCTTATGAAATTCGTTCCCGCGCCCGATTTTCCGTCGGCAGGCATAGTTCTCGGCCGTGCGTCCATTCGTCAGGCATACAAAACCGGTCGCGGCGGCTGCATAATCCGCGCCCGCACCGAAATCGAAGAAATGGCAAACGGCAGGACGAGAATCGTCGTTACCGAACTTCCGTATCAGGTCAACAAGGCGCGCCTTATCGAAAATATCGCCGACCAGGTCAAAGACAAGCGAATAGAGGGCATTTCGGACATTAAGGACGAATCCGACCGTCACGGTCTCCGCGTCGTAATCGACATCAAAAAGGACGCAAACGCGCAGGTCGTTCTGAACACGCTTTTCAAACAAACCCAGATGCAAATCAGTTTCAGTATGATTATGCTTGTCCTTGCCGACAAAAAACCGCGCATTCTCAATCTGAAAGAAATCCTGACTTATTACATAAAGCACCAGGAAGACGTCATCACCCGCCGTACGAGGTTCGACCTTGAAAAGGCGGAAGAAAGGGAACATATCTTAAAAGGTCTTGCAATCGCGCTTGCGAACATCGACGAGGTCATTAAGGTTATCAAAGAAAGCGCCGACAACGACTCCGCCGCGAAAGCCCTTATGGAAAGGTTCCTTCTCAGCGACAAGCAGGCGGCGGCAATCCTTGAAATGAGACTTCGCAGACTTACTTCTCTGGAAGTCGAAAAAATCAACGACGAACTTGCCCAAAAAGAAGTCGAAATCGCCAACTACAAGGAAATTCTTGCCGACATCAATAAAGTCAACGACATCGTCAAGAAAGAACTTTTAGAAGTCAAAGAAACGTACAATACGCCGCGCCGCAGCGAAGTGTCCTACGATTATTCCGAAATCAATATCGAAGACCTTATCGAAAAGGAAGACATCGTCGTTTCGATGACTCACGGCGGATACGTCAAACGTCAGCCCGTTGCGGAATATAAGAGCCAGCACAGGGGCGGCGTGGGCATCACCGCGCACAAGACGAAAGACGAAGACTTTGTGGAAAGTATCTTCACGACGTCCACCCACGACGACCTTATGTTCTTCACCAACTTCGGCAAGGTTTACGTCATCAAAGGGTATGAAATTCCCGAGGCGTCCAGGAACTCCCGCGGGCGCGCGGTCATCAATATTTTGCAGCTCGATCCCGGCGAAAAGGTCGCGACGCTCCTTCCCGTGCCCGAACGCGGCGAAGGCTATCTGATGCTCGCAACCAAACAAGGGCTTATCAAGAAAACGGCATTATCCGAGTTTGAAAGCATCAGAAAGACCGGTAAAAAGGCGATTCGGTTGGTTGACGGGGATGAACTCATCGCGGCAATGATCACGAAAGGCGATGAAGAACTTATCATCGCGTCGCACGAAGGCAAGTGTATCCGCTTCCGTGAGGCAGACGTCCGCGCAATGGGCAGAGACTGCCAGGGCGTACGCAGTATGAAGCTGAACCCCGGCGACTACGCCGTCGATATGGCAATGGTCGAAGAAGACAAAGAAGTTCTGACAATCTCCGAAAACGGCTTCGGAAAACGCTCCTCGCCCGACGAATACCGCGTGCAAGGCCGTGCGGGTATGGGCGTCAAAGCGGGCGTGTTCAACGAGGAAACCGGAAAACTCGTGTGCCTGAAAATGATCAACGCCGACAACGATATTATGATTATCGCCGACAACGGCATCATTATCAGAGTCGCGGCGGACGAAATTCGCAAGATCGGCAGGGATACCAAGGGCGTAAAAGTCATGAACCTCAGGGAAGGCAGCAAGATTATGTCGATTGCGGTCGTCCCGCACGAAGAACCCGAAGAAGAAGTCGTGCTTGATGAAAACGGCAATCCCGTGACGACGACCGAAGACGTGACGGAAGTAACGTCCGCGACGGAAACCGAATTCCCCGTCGATAACGAAAGCTCGGAAGAAGCGGCGGAAGTCAACGCCGAAACCGCAGCCGTAAACGAAACCGTTTCCGACGAAGAATAAGGCAAATCAAACAAAACAGAAAGCATCGCGAAAGGGTGTTCCTGTTAGGGATTATAAGAAAACAAAAAATATTTTAATGGGAACACCTGCAAGGGAGTCTGTAAAGAGAGTTCAGAAAAATCTGAGCTCTTTTTATTATTTTCTGCTAAAGAGTGATAATGTTAATCAAGAACATCGCTCAAATCTAATAAATTATGCAGTAACTCAATTACAACAAATTATCTTAAACTTTTTATGGAAAAGTGTTGACAAGGGGATGGAAAATAGTGTATAATTGAGTTACAGCAATGAAAAACGCGCCGATTCGATAGAAACCGACGCGCTGATGGCTTTCGCCATACTTGATTATGGTAAATTAAGTATAACACACTTTGTGGACTTTGTCAAGAAAGACATCATATTTGCGAGTAAAAATAAAGGAGAATATAATGGTTTACGTTGATAAGGTTCACTATACTAAGGATTCGTATGGGAACGAATTGTACATTTCTGAAATGAAGTGGACAAACGCGTTATCAGAGAATGCTTACAACGGATGCACCAAGGCGGATATGATAAAATTCATAAACGATAACCCCGGTTGTGCTCACACGAAGTATTACCGATACGGCAGATGGTGCGACGGCGAAGAAATTCACGTGGTCGATAACAGTTATCTGAGAACTGACAAGAACAATATCAGGGCAGACAATCTTGAGAATCTTCCCAGATATTAACTAAGGAAGCGCGGGATTCTATCTTACCGCGCTTAATTTCCTATAAGGAGAATAAAGTGAAACAAATAAGATTAGCAGATGTAGCAGAAATCAAGTTTTGTGCAATTTCGCCTGGGCGAACCAAAAGCCAAGAAACGCCAACAAGATGGTTGGCTTGCGCAAATTTTTTAAGGAACAATACCATTATATACGATACAATGGAAACATATTATGCTCCGGAAAAAGAGTTTTTGATAAAGACCGGTGATATCGTTGTCAAGCGTATTACTCCTACATTTGTAAATTATATTGATGATATGCCTGATAATATATACGCAGGCAACAATCTAATCGTTATCTCTCCAAAGCAAGAAATGTATTCAAAATACATTGCGATGTTGCTCAACGAGAAAATACAAACATTATCGGAATCGAGTTCAGTCGGCGCTGTAATGAAATCTGTCAGTCGCCCACATCTTGATGATTTTACAATACCGTTGATCCCTTATGAAAAGCAAGTTCTTGTCGGTGACCTTTGGTATGGTGGAATTGAACTTGAAAAGATGAGAATTCGACTCGCAGAACTTGAAAGCATCAAACGAAACTATCAAATCAAAAAATACGTAGAAACCTTTGGAGGAAAATATAATGGCTAAGACCACATTTGAAGATATTAAAAAAGCTCTTTGGGCGGGAGCAAATACATTTAGAGACAACATCGACGCCGCCAATTACAAAGATTATGTCCTTTCCATGTTTTTCGTCAAGTATCTTAGCGATACTTATGCCGAAAGCGTTGATGACCTTAAAGAGAAATATGAAGGTATCCGTTTGGAAAGACAGATTGAGAATCTTCCTTTTACACTCAAATACGAATATACCTTTGATTACCTTTTGGAAAACCAATATGCTACTGATCTCGGAAACAAAATCAGTGAAGCCTTAACGGGCATCGAAAGTTCCAATGCAATCCTGAACGGTATTTTCAGAGGCATTGATTTCAACAGCGAAAGCAATCTCGGCAAGAAGGAACAGAAAAACCCCATTCTCCGCAATCTTTTGAACGACTTTGCAAATCTAAATTTGAGACCGCGCAACATAGAGACAAAGGAAGGTCAGATTCCGGCTGACGTTGTTGGGGATGCGTATGAATACATGATCGGTGAATTTGCTACTATGGCTGGTAAAAAAGCAGGAAGCTTCTTTACTCCTCAGCAAGTATCCGAAATCATGGCACAGATCGTTGCCCCCAAGGAAAACGACCGAGTATACGACCCAACGTGTGGATCCGGTTCGCTCTTGATTCGCGCAGCTCGTAAAGGTGGCTTTGATAAGGTGCAGATGTACGGCCAGGAAAGAAACAGCTCCGCTCTGTCTATGGCTCGTATGAATATGTTTATTCACGGCATCAAAGATGCGAACATTAAGTGGGGCGATACACTGGCTAACCCCCAGCATCTTGATGGTGATGGAAACCTTATGAAGTTCGACTGTATCGTCGCAAATATGCCGTTCAGCCTTGATAAGTGGGCATCCGGATTCAACCCCGGCGGTGAGGTTTCGGTTGACGATGACGAAGCCGACAACGGAAAGAAGAAGGCAAAGAAGAAAGAGTTCAAGATGGAAGCCAATCTTGACCGTTGGCACCGTTTCGACATAGGTGTTCCCCCTGCAAGTAAGGGAGACTGGGCGTTTCTTCTTCATATGATTGCAAGTATGAGCGGTAACGGTCGGGTTGCGGCAGTTGCTCCTCACGGCGTTCTCTTTCGCGGTGCGAGCGAAGGTCGCATCCGGCAGACCGTCATAGAAAAAAATCTGATTGATGCGGTTATCGGACTTCCCGAAAATCTTTTCTATGGCACTTCTATCCCTGCTTGCATCATCGTGTTCCGCAAAGGAAGAACTACCACCGACGTTCTCTTTGTAGATGCATCCAAGGAATTCAAGAAAGATAAGGCAAAGAATGTTCTTGAGCCTGCAAATATCGCCAAGATTGTTGAAACTTATCAGGCTTTCCGCAATGGAGCTAATGCCGAGGTTGAAAAGTACAGTCACGTGGCAACGCTTGATGAAATCGTCGAGAACGAATATAACCTGAATATTCCCCGTTACGTTGATACCTTCGAGGAGGAAGAAATCATCAATATCGACGAAGTGAATGCAGAGATTGCAGATTTGAAAACCAAAATTGCCGAAGTGGAAGCACAGATGGCAAAATATCTTGAGGAGTTAGGACTTAACTAATATGACAAACATGACAGAATTGATAAAAAACCTTCGTAATGCATCAGTACGCCTTTATTTACTCAAAAAGGATGGGCGAAAAAAGTTTGTTGCTTATCGTCTGCCCAACGGAATTGACAATGACATAAAAGAAAAGTATTGCTCGAATTTAGAGCATTTTATTGATGGTCGTTCCTTTGGCACCTACGATTTTGTTCATACTGAAAAGAATACGTTGATAGAACTTAAAACAGAAAAAATATCAATGTGGACAAGTATGCAAGAAAGCTTAAAGAAAGCAGATGATGAAAAGGTTTTCTTGCACAATAAAAATTTCGACGATGATTATTCGGTAATTGTCATCGATTATTCTTATAGAGTAGAAGATGAGATTATTCATACTTACCTTGTTTCCAAGTATATGAAAACGGATACTTGGTATAAAAAGGGATTCAAATTTGCATTTACCGCAAATGGATTAGTTGAAAAGAAAAATGAAATCATCGTTTTGAATGGTTGCATCGACGTCGTAATAAATGGAGACACCACAGTTATTATCAATGAGAAAAACTTTGAAAATCTTTTCAATTACTTCGAGGCAGCCAAGAAAATGGTAGATGAAGCAAAACCGGAAATTGAAAAATGGCCTATTTTGACTTCAGTTGATGTTTTCTTTGCTAAAGCAACAGCTGGAAAAACTCGCACGCTCAGGCTTGCAAACGCACTCAAAAATTCAAAAACAGATTGGAGTAAAATCCCGAACAAAAAAGTCAAGGATGTACTAAGCGGTGACGAGCGATTTACCTCTATTACGTTTGATGAAAAAGATCAAATCGTTTGTACAGAAGCGAATGCGGACTTGATTATCGACATCATACGCGAAGTGTATAGTAAACAGCTGTTTACGGAGGAAATTATCGAAACCAAAGGAGTGTAATTATGAAGAAGATCATAATGTATCTCTCTGCTTTTTTGCCGATGTTTTGGCTTATTCTGATAAAGGACTATGCTACCATATTAAAAGATGCAATTGCTGGTAAAGTGCCATATTCTGATTTACTGAGCGTTCAGTTGTTCATTGTTCTGGGGATTGTGCTCCTTATCACAATAATTACAATCATTTTGATATCGGGTAACAAAAATCTGTCTAATGACTTTGTTGTTGCAACTAAAGTAACCAATAGAACAGCAGAATACTATTTGGGGTATTTTTCTCTGTTTATTTTGGAGTTGTTTGCCTTTTCTTTTACTGATATTGTCGATATCATAATAATGTCGGTTTTATTGCTGTTACTTGGAATCGTGTATGTAAAAAACGGATTATTTTTCATAAATCCGACAATGAATATTTTCCGAAGCTTTATTTTCGAAGTGGAATTTTCAGACGGAAACAATATTCGTACTAAAATACTTATATGCAAAGAAAAGATTAAACAGGGCGATAGCTTAAAGATTGATATAAGTAATTATGAATTCTCGTTGGCTCAAAAAGTAGAAGTAAAGGATAAAGCAGATGAATGAATTGAATTATAATAATAGTAATTTGGATATATCTTTTGCTTATTATTCGAATCAACAGATATCAGCGCAATTTGACGCTCAATATGCCGCTATCGCTCAAAAGAATCGAGAAAAATCTTAATGTGATGCTAAGATTGTTGCCGGAGCAGAGGCAAGTATTTACAGAAAGAATTGATGAAAGAACAACTGGGAGAGCTGAAAACTCAAAATAATATTCTTACAGAACAATTGAAAGCTGAACAAGCGCAATGTGAAAGTTTGGAAGAACATTTGAAGGTAACAAGCGAACAAAACGGACTTCTATCAGCAAACTATAAAAAGCTTGAAGAAATATATAACGCGCAAAAAGAATCTAACGATGAGGCGCGTAAAGATTTTCATAAGAGACGTGTATATAATACATGGATGATGGTGATTGCAGTTGTAGCGATGTTTGCGGTGATTGCCGGTCCCATGGTAACGACTCTTGTTAGCAGGTGAAATTATGAACGAACAAATAAAACAACGAATAAATCAACTGAATAATGGTGAAATACCAAATGGATACAAAAAAACTGAATTTGGTATTTTTCCATGTGATTGGGTTGCAGATAAGAGGGTGAAAGATATCGGTACTTTCGGAAAAGGTAAAGGTCTTCCTGGCGACAAGATGACGTTAGAAGGCGTACCATGCGTAGGATATGGCGATATCTATATGAAGTACAATAATTTTCATTTTGAAAAGGCAAAATCATTTGTGGATAAGGAAACCGCATCCAAAAGTCAGCCTATTCAAAAAGGAACATTGTTGTTCACCGGAACCGGAGAAACAGCCGAGGAAATTGGAAAATGCGTTTGCTATAACGGCGATGAAACCATATATGCGGGTGGAGATATCATAACCTTTATCAGCAACGAGGTAAATCCCCTATTTTTAGCGTATCAGCAATATCAGGACTTTTCACTTAGAAACAAGGCAAGTTTCGGACAAGGACATTCGGTTGTGCATATACAACGCGAGAATCTTGAAAAACTTCATGTTGCCTATCCTAAATCCACCGACGAGCAATCCAAAATTGCTGAAATTCTTATGAAGTGGGATAAGGCGATTGAACTGCAAGAGCAGTATATTCAGACATTGCTCTCAATGAAGATAACATACGTTGATAAATTCTTCTGCGCTCCGGGTGAGGAAAAAACCAAGTTTGATCTATTGTATAAAACTGCTGGCGAGGGTGGAACTCCAGACACCAAAAAGCAAGCCTATTATGACAGCGAAGATGTGCCATTTGTTAAGATTGAGCATTTAGCAGAAAAGTATATTACAAAAATTGACTCGTACATTTCAAATCTCGGCTTACAAAAATCAGGCGCGTGGCTTGTTCCTAAAAACTGTTTGATTTTTTCGAACGGAGCCACAATTGGTGAAGCATCAATAAACAAAATACCTGTGGCAACAAAGCAGGGCATTTTGGGCATTGTTCCGTCCGATGTTATTGACGTGGAATATTTTTACTATCTCGTTAAATCAAAGTACTTTTTATCGAAAGTCAAAAAAATCACCACAAAAGGAACCATGTGTACCGCATATTTGAAGGATATTAACAGACTTAGCCTTTTTATACATGAGAAAGAGAATCAAATCAAAATTGCGAAAATTCTCTCTTCAATAGATTGTTTAATTGAAGACGAGAAGCGCAAGGTCGATTTGCTGAAAAAGCAACGCAAAGCATTACAACAATACCTACTTAACGGTATTGTGAGGGTGAAATAATGAATGATCAAAGAACGGTAGACTTATATCAAAAACACATAGAAACCATTTTTGGTATAAAGAAGATAGATGACTTTTCTAATGAAGAAGTAGAAGATGCCTTTTCTGTATTACTGGAAATACTCCCTAACGAGGGGAAACTATACAAATACCGTTCCTTTGAGATTGGTAAGTTTGAAAACTACTACGATGCTTTGGAGAATGGATATTTGTGGTTTCCGCAGGCGGAGAGTCTCAATGATGATTTTGATACCGTGCTTAGATTTGATCCCTTAACAGAAGCAGAAAACATTCGAGATTATCTTCTTGCAAATCCAAGGCTTTATTTCAAAGCGATTATGAAGTATAGCACTACACCTATTAAAATAGGATACGACGAAAGAGATCAAAGCGCTTTTCAAGAAGTAATTAACTGTTATGATTTGACTACGGGCGAATTAAACAGATCAAAAGCTCGCGAACTACTTGCTAAAAAAGGGATCAACACACCCAAAGCCATCGAATACCTTAATCAAGTTGACACCTTTGTAGAAGAGTTTATTACTAATAATCAAGATGCACTTGAAAAGGTGGTCGAGAATTTCGTTAATATAAATCTTGCTATCAGACGTGATTCTTATATTTATTCTATGTCAGAAACATATGAATCCAATCCGTTGTGGGCGTTTTATGCCAACAATAATCAAGGTTTTTGCATTGAATATGATTTTAACAAAGCCAAGGGATTTGATATAGAGAAAAAGAAAATGTTGCTCAACACATATGGCGTTATATATAGTGATGATGTAAAACCTTACTCTTTTGTTGACGTACTGAAGTTTCTTTTAACAGGCAAAAAAGATAACGCATTACATTTGAAAGCGAACTTAGAATTATTTGCACAACTGATGACAAAGCAGCAGGATTGGTCGTTTGAAAAAGAATGGCGCATTATGCTTGCGAATTTGAATGATAACAAAGTGCCTTTTGATCTTGTTTCGAGAATTGTAATTGATGAAAGAACCGTAGAAAGCAATGAAGCCAAGATATTAATTGATTTGTGCAGAAAAAGAGGATGGGGTGTTTTAATTAGAAAAACACAATTTATCAATGTAGCGCATAAATTTGAAGAATTGGTATAACCGAGGTAAATTATGAACCATAAAATATTTAATGAGCGTCCCGAATGCCAAGATCGTTTGATATCCTTCTTGCAAAAGATGGGATATACATACGTTTCAAGGAGTGAAGCCGAGCAAAAACGCGGTAGCCTTTCAAAGGTTATTTTCACCGATGAGCTCATTCGCTTTTTGAGCAAGCAAACATACAAATATAAGGGTTATGAGTTCCTGTTCTCCGGGGACTCTGTTCAGCGCGCCGTCAACGCGCTGGACGCTTCTTTGCTCCAAGGACTTTCTATGGCGAGCAAGGAAATCTACAACCTTTTAACGCTTGGTATCAGTCTTGAGGAAAACGTTATTCTCGACAAGGACGTTCCCGTTCGTCAATCCTTTGACCTTTCTTATATCGACTTTGAACATCCCGCAAATAACATTTGGCAGGTTACAGAAGAATTTAGCGTAGAACGCCCCAACGGTCAATATGCCCGTCCTGACGTTGTTTTGTTGGTAAACGGTATTCCGCTGGTTGTTATTGAATGCAAAAAATCAAGCGTTGATGTAAATGAAGGCGTATTGCAGAATGTTCGTAATATGATGCCCGACTATATTCCTCACCTCTTCAAGTACACGCAGCTTGTTATGGCGATGAATCCTAACAAGGTGCTGTACGGCACTTGCGGAACAACAGCCGACTATTTTGTTGAGTGGCGAGAGGAAAATATTGATTGGCAAAAAGAGATATGTGATAGATGCTCCCCCGATGGACATGTTACTGAGCAAGACCGTGTATGTGCTTCTATGCTTGACCATACACGTCTTTTGACGTTGATGCGTGATTTTATTCTTTATGATAGCAATATTAAAAAGATTGCCCGTCATCAGCAGTTCTTCGCTGTTCAAAATGCGATGAACCGTATTAATGGTATTGATAACAGCGATTCGACAGGAGGCGTTATCTGGCACACCCAAGGAAGCGGTAAAAGTTTGACGATGGTTATGCTCGTTCGCAAGATACAATTTGAGAAGGCGAAAGAAAATCCTCGTTTTGTTATTGTTACCGACCGTATTAACCTTGATAAACAAATAAGAGATAACTTTGCCAACTCACAGATGGCTCCTGTCAGAGCGGCAACAGGTAAAGGCTTGAAAGCTGTGTTGAAGGATAAGGGCAACTTGGTTATTACCACCCTTATCAACAAATTTGAAACGGTATGTCGAAATCGCTATCTCGAGCCCGATAGTGATAAATTTTATGTTCTCATTGATGAAGCTCACCGTTCTCAATATAGCGCAATGTACAACTATATGAGAGAGGTGCTTCCGAATGCAACATTGATTGCATTTACCGGAACTCCTTTGATTGCCTCAAAAAAGAAGAATACCTATAAGAAGTTCGGTGCTCCTATCCACAGTTATACGATGAAACGTGCAATTGAGGATAAAATCACTGTTCCTTTGGTTTATGAAGGACGCAAAGTAAAGCAGAATGACCCTTCGGATACGATTAATGCATATTTCGAAAGCTTGACTGCAAATCTTGATGAAGATCTCAAGAAAGAACTGAAAGAAAGATATAGCCGCTTTTCCAAACTTGCAGAAGCAAGTAGCCGTATCAATTTGATTGCTTTTGATATTTATGATCATTTTGTCAACTATTGTTTGCCCAAGGGATTAAAAGCAATGGTTGTATGTTCATCGCGAGCAACAGCGGTTGATATGTATAATGTTTTGGTAAACCTTCCCGGTAGTAAAGTAAATCCTCGTGTAGTAATTACTTTTGGTGACAAACGAGAAGGAGATGACGACGACAGCACACCCGCAGCTATCAAAAAAATAAAAGAATATCGCGAAAAGAGAGTTAAGCCGCTGTTTGGTGATAACGATGAAAAATACGATGATACTGTATGCAGTGATTTCAAGAATCCTGAAGGAGACATCAATATGCTTATTGTTAAAGACAAGCTGTTGACAGGATTTGATGCTCCTGTTGCAGGTGTTCTTTATGTGGACAAATCATTGCGTGAGCACAGTTTGCTTCAGGCAATCGCACGCGTAAACCGTGTATACAAAGGTAAAGATTTTGGACTTATCGTTGACTATTGGGGTATTTTTGGCAAACTTAAATCTGCAATTGATATGTATGACGATGCCGAATCTGAGATGAACAAGTTTGATCCTGATGATATTCAAGATGCTATTCTCGGTCCGATAGATGAAAAAAATAAGCTTGAAGCGGCGCATCAACAGCTTTTAGATATGTTTGTGGGCATTGATAAGAATGCTCCATCCGAGGTTTGGCAGAGCAAACTTGAAGATGAAATCACAAGAAATGAGTTCTATGATAGACTCAAAACCTTTGCAAACCTTTTGAACAGTGCTCTTACAAACAGAAGTGTATTTGTTGAGGTTGGTTTGGATGCGATTGAAAAATATCGCTCTGACTATCTTTTCTTCAACAAGTTAAGATATTCTGTTGTTGAAAGATACGATAACGAAATCGATCTTTCAAAATACGAGGCAGGCATTAAAAATCTTCTTGACACATTCGTGAATGCTACAGAAGTAAAGATCGTGGTTGAGCCTGTCTACCTTGGCGATGAAGATGCGATGGCAAAGCTTTTGGATAGCAACGATCCCGACAATGTCAAAGCAGATAAAATTAAAACAAGAATTGAATCAGAGTTGAAACAGATTCGATATGATGATCCGTTGAAGTTCGAAGAATTTTCATCCAAAATCAAGAAAACACTCGCGGAGTATGATCAAAGCAGAGATGCAGATAAGTATTTGGCGACGATGGAAGCAATGGCCGACGATTTCAGACACGGAAGAATGAAACGCGATTATCCCGCGTCTATTGCCAACGACGGTGATACAAAGGCGTTTTATGGTTCAATCATTACCGTCCTTCGTTCTAATACTGAGCTTGAAATTACACATGAATTAGAGGAAGCCATTGCCGATAACGCAAGAATCATAAAGCAAGCGATTTCCGATAATGCTAAGCGAGATTGGAAGCATAACGAAGTTGTTCACAAGCAAATTCACAGAGTTTTAGATGACTGCCTATTTGATATGTGTGACCAAATCGGATTTGTTATCGATAAAACTAATGTGGATGTGATTGACTTGATGATTGACGAAATAATGAAAGTTGCAATAACGAGATACTAATGGAAACGATAATATTAGATTTGGGAGCAATCAACGGACAAGTATCGGTACAGATAATACGAAAAAACATCAAAAATGTACATTTGAAGGTGTTTAGAAATTTGGATGTCGTTTTGTCTGTGCCGATGACGGTTCCTTTTGATTGGATTGATTCTTTTCTTAATAATCACATAGAGTGGATTGACGATAAGATAACAAAATACAAAAAATCAAGCGGATATAACAATCTATCAAGCATCAGAAGTGGTTCTTCGACTCAACTTTTAGGAAAAGATGTTCGCATTTATAAAGAAGCATCTTTAATCGATCAAGTAGAACTGGATGAGAAAAAAATATTTATTTTTTTGAGAGATATTTCTGACGAAGAACAGGCTCAAAAGTTATTTGATCAATGGTGGAGAAATACCGCCAGCGATATCTTTCAATCTGAAACGGAGAAGCTATATCAAAAAATTTTCAAAAAATATGGGTTGAATCAGCCTAAAATCTTGGTAAGAAAAATGAAAACCCTTTGGGGCAGTTGCACTCCTTCAAAAGACAAGATCACTTTGAATGAATATCTTCTTAAAGCGGATATTCGTTGTATCCAATATGTAATTCTCCATGAGTTAACTCACTTGATTTATTCAAATCACAGCAAAGATTTTTATAGTTTTTTAACTATTCATATGCCTGATTGGAGAGAACGAAAAAAGCAGCTTGATAATGAAGTCGTTCAAGGTTTATAAGACATTATCATGGATTAACTTAAAACGGTGAATGACTCATAAAGCTTATTTGGTTTTCCTTTTGAAACGGCTTGATAATGCGAAAAGGAAGTTTGATTTAGTCAGGCTTCCTTTTTGTATGCGGTTGTTAAAAAAATCAGGTAACTTTTTTATTAAAATACCTTGTAAAACTCATCGTCAAATGTCCCCTTATTATAGAGGGACATTTTTCTTTTGCGAAATATACGAAGTTTTAGAGTGAAAGTTACCATATAGTAGGAGGACAATAAAAAATTTTTCTAAACACCCCCGCAAAGCAATTGAAACTTTCCAATAATATTGAGGATATGTAATGGAAACGTCAAAGTTTTTGCCCTCTATTGCCCATATAAAGCGAAAAAATCTTTGTCTTAATGAAAAAAGTTTCGTGCAAACCATTAAGTTTCGTGCCGGAAGTTTCCGATTATAGTAGAGGGGTATTTTTTAGAAAAGTACGAAGTTTTTACTCTCTGTTGTCCATATATAGTGAAAGGATTTTCTTCTGTAAGAAAAAACTTTCGCGTAAACCATTAAGTTTCCTGCCGGAAGTTTCCAATAGTAGTAGAGGAAAAACAAATTACCGCGAATTTCTTAAAACACCCCACAAAGAGTATGGTAAGTTTCCAATTATAGTAGAAGGGTTTTTGAAGAAGTTCAGTCAGACACCCCACAAACGGGCAAGCAAATGTCCATATATAGTGAACGGGACAGGAGATAACAGATAATGAGTTACAAACAAGTGTACCTGCCTTAGAGGGCAGAAAAAACCAGACGTAAAACAGAAAAACAAAAGGAGGAGGTATTAACATTGACACAATTTACGTTTTATGAGATTTACAAAGACATTATGGAAATGCTGGACGACGATGCAACGCGCGGACAGTTTATGAAAGTGATCTGCAAGTTTATGTTCGAAGAAGAGCCGGTAAAACCGCCGAAAGGCAACAAGTCGGAATATTTTTGGGAGAACATTATCGACGTGATGACGGAAAGCAAAGAAGCAGAACAGAACGGAAAACGCCCGAAAAGGCTCAACATGAAGATGAAGCACTTCATCTATCAGTACGCTTACTACAAGGCAATCCTGCTGATGACGGACGAAGAGATATGGCAATACGTAAAAGCAATCTACGGTTATATGGTAGACGGTGTTGAACCCAAGGAATTGAGCAATAACGTTGCGCTCTATTTCAACCTTGCCAAAAGGAAACTTGACATAAGCAAGACGAGAAGCATTGTCGGAAAACACGGCGGTAAACTGCGGAAACAAACTGCTGCAATGACGCTGGAACGGTTTTTGTCAGCAAATCCGCACATCAGAAATAATCTTTACGGCAATGCGGTGGAACTTGTAAAGAGCAAAGACTTCTCTGTCCTTTCGGATAAATTGAAAGCAAGTTCCAAGTGGGCAAGCGAACAAAGTCTTTACAAGATACTGTCGCATTACGACGAAATTATCTCGCCATAACGGAAAGCAAAAGCCCGAAAAATAAATTGGAAAACGGGTAATTTTTACAAGCAGGATAAGGTTTTTCCCATAAATCGCAAAAACGGGCTTGGGAACAAGTCGGAAACCGACTTTTCCATGAGGCGAAACAAAGATAAAAAAACAGAAAGGAAACATAAAAAAATCAGAGTATCTACGTTCTATTTCTGAAAAAGAGCTTGACATCTGAAAGCAAATAACGTAAAATAATATTGTCGTATATATACGATAGTATATTCTAAGGAGATTTGCTATGAACAAAGACGAAGTTTTAAGAAAAGCGGAAAACGGCGAAGGCTTGACGGTTGAAGAAATCAAGTTGTATCAAAGCATCGTGAAGCCTATAAAACACGTTTACGGCAAGTATGGTACGCTTGCGAAAATCTATCTGGAAGAGCATAACGTCGGGAAGATGTGGGCATTAGCCGGCGACCTCCCCGCCTATCTGCACGGGATAGACAAGCAGGCAGAAAAACTTTATTCGGTCATGTACGAGAAATTGTCCAAAGACGAACAGTATAAGCGGACGGGAAACTATATCGAGGATGTCAGACGGATAAACGAAATGCAAAGCCGTATCGAAGAAGAAATCTTAAATGAAATCGTCTATGTATAAGGAGCAGGCGCTATGGAACGGAAAGAAGATACTGCAAGGCGCATAACCCGCAGGAAGTATGAAGAAAAGCACAAGGAACGAAGAAAAGAAATAAACGGGAGCTTCGGCACGATGATGCCGAGAGCGTTATGTGATGAAATAAACGAATTTCTTCGGGTGAACAACATAACGAAAGTTAAGTTAATCGTGGAAGGATACGAAGCGTTAAAGCAGAAGGTGAACGGCGTAACGCAGGAAAAGTAGTTCTTCCCCTTCTTTGCGTGTTTGCGTAATAAAATCCAAAGGAGATTCGATTACGGAAAACACGATGAAAGAAACAGTATATGATAAGAAAATCGGCAATACGGTTTATACCGTTGTTTTAAGACCCAGCGAAACGGCGAAAAACAGCATTTTCGACCTGACGAAAAAGATGATAGAATCGGGCGTCGAAGATATGCTTTCCGCGAAACAAGACGAACTTGCAGAGTGTTCTTATAAGGAGTAATCTATGAGAACACGAAATAACAATAATCAGGACAAAATCACGGCGTTATACTGTCGGTTAAGCCGTGACGACGAACAGGAAGGTGACAGCAACAGCATCGTACATCAAAAAGAAATATTGAGCAAATATGCAAAAGAACACGGTTTCCGCAATCTTGAAACGTTTGTGGACGACGGGTATTCGGGCACGAACTTCAACCGCCCCGATTTTCAGCGGTTAATGCGTAAAGTCGATGCCGGCGAAGTCGGGACAATCATTGTCAAGGATATGTCGAGGCTCGGCAGGGATTATTTGAAAGTGGGCGTATATACCGAGATAACCTTTCCCGAAGCGGGCGTAAGGTTTATCGCGGTCAATGACGGCGTGGACAGTGAAAGTCAGGCCGACAACGATTTTACCCCATTCCGCAATATCATCAACGAGTGGTACGCAAAGGACACGAGCAAGAAGATCCGCGCGGTATTCCGTTCCAAAGGCAATTCGGGAAAACACCTGTGCACCGTTCCGCCTTTCGGTTATCTGAAAAGTCCCGACGACAAGGAGCAATGGATTATCGATGAAGACGCGGCAAAAACGGTAAAAGAGATTTTCACACTCTGTATCCAGGGCTTCGGTCCGACGCAGATTGCTCGGATTCTCAACGAAAGAAAAGTGGAAACGCCCATTTGCCATTACGACAGACTCGGCGTAAAGCACCCTGCGAAATCGCCCATGCCGGAATTATGGTGCTCGGATACGATAAAACGAATTCTGAGCAATCCGCACTATACGGGCTGTACCGTAAACTTCCGGACGACAAAGAAGTCCTATAAGTGTAAGAAGAAGGTCTGGAACGATCCGGCAAAATGGGTTACCTTCGAGAATACGCAGGACGCAATCATCGACAAACAGACGTATGACGCCGTACAGAAAATACGCGAAGGCAGACGCAGACCGACGCCGATGGGCGAAATGAACGTTTTTTCGGGAATGGTTTACTGTGCAGACTGCGGGAAGAAAATGTATCTCTGCCGCTCCTCTACCATGAAGCAAAAGGAATATTTCAACTGCTCGTCCTACCGCAAGCAGAAGAAATCGACCTGCACATCGCATCAGATAACCGTGGAAGCCATTGAAGAAATCGTTTTAAGTTACTTAAAAAGAGTTTCCGATTTTGTCATTGATCATGAAGGAGACTTTGTCGATATTGCCATCCAACACTCCCGATTACTATCCCGGAAGGAGGTTGCGAAAAAGGCAAGACAAGTATCCGAAGCCGAAAACAGAATAAAGGCACTGAACAAGATCATTCAAAGCCTTTATGAAGATAAGGTTATGGGCAAGATAACGGAAGAACGGTTTGCTTTGATGTCTGAGGCATATGAACAGGAGCAACGGCAACTGAAAGAAACGGTTGAAAACAGTCAGAGCGAAATCGAGCGATACGACGAGATAAACGATAACATCAACAATTTCGTTTCTCTCGTGGTCAGGACGGGCAGAATCAAGAAACTTACGCCCGAAATCGTCAGACTGCTGATCGATAAAGTCATCGTTTCGGAAAAGGTAAAGACGGAAGACGGCTATAAAAGAACGGTAACAATATGTCTTACGAACGTCGGAGAGATAGAATTGCCGTAAAAAGACAAGAAAACAGGCGCAAGCTATTCGCCTGTGCCTGTTTTCCCTAATGGTGACACCCTTAAGCGGTGCTTTTTTATTTGGTGTTTATGAATTATATAAGGATATAGTGTTACCGACACGGCGAAAACCTTGTCGCGAACACGACTTTGCCGAAATTTTAAGTATCTTTTATGAAAAATTTTTAATAAAATTAAGGCTTATGCTTAAAAATGAAAGAAAATGGAGCAGGAACATGAAAAAGAGGATTTTGAAAGTTTTGGTAGTAACGATTATTGCGATATGTTCGTTTTTGCTTGTCGCCTGCAACAGTGAAAACGACAAAAGCGGCGGACTGAAAAAAACGACTGCCGTCGCGCCGACAGTTTACGACGTGAGCGAAAAAGAAAGCGCGGTGGAAAATGCGGCAACAGTCGATTTGTCGGCGCTGTCCGAAGACGTGAACGCGGACGGAGCGACCGTGCTTTCAAACGACGTAACGACGATTACGAGCGCGGGCAGTTATATATTGACGGGCGCGTACGCGGGGATAACCGTGAGCGTCGGCAACGGCGAAACGGTGCATCTGTTTCTGAACGACGCGACGATATCGGGCGGCACGGGAATCGCGATTTCAAACACGAATAAAAAATCGACGCTTATAATCACCGCGTGCGAAAACACCGAAAACGAAGTGGCAAGTAAGGGTGACGACGTGAGCGCGATCCACGTCAAAGGCACGCTGAAAATCAATGGCACGGGAACGATAAAAGTAAGCGCGAAAAAGAACGGTATCAAGGTTTCAAAAGGGCTTTCGATTGCGGATTCTACGATAAATTTGACCGCCGGAAACCACGCTTTGTCCGCAAGGTTCATTGAAACGGAAAACGCCAAAATAAACGTTTTATCCGCTGGAAAAGACGCGTTAAATGCGGAATGTGACGATGAAACGCAAGAGTTTACTTTGAACGAAGGATACGTTTCTCTTAAAAACAGCAAGGTTTTTGCAAGCGTCTCGGGCGACGGAATTCAGGCGGACACGTTCGTATATATCACGGGCGGAAGCGTGGATATTGAAACCTCGGCAACGTTTGTGAGTTACAGCGCAGAAAGCATGGCGGCATACGACCTTTCCGAGGACGATTTCAGATATATCAAAAGCGGCGATACCTATAAAAAGGTTGCCGACGACATAGCGACCAAGGGCGCGCGATACGCTATGATTCAAAGCGCGAAAGGCATCAAGTGCGGCGAAATCAAATATGAAATCGACGGCACGGAATACGCCGTCACAAAAAATTCGAATTACTTTATTGTCATTGACGGCGCACGCGTGAAAATCAATTCGTCCGATGACGCGATCCATACGAACTCGGGAAACGTGCTTATAAAAGGCGGCGCGCTTGACCTGACCACCCTCGACGACGGAATCCATGCCGATGAACTTGTGAAAATCGACGGCGGCGAAATCACCGTGAACGACTCCTATGAAGGAATCGAGGGCGCATACGTTGAAATAGGCGGCGGCACGATTTACATCACCGCAAGCGACGACGGCATAAACGCCGCAAGCGATGACGAAAGCGTGAACGAACATATTATTATCTCGGGCGGAACGATAACGGTCGACGCGTCGGGCGACGGCTTGGACAGCAACGGCACGATTTACGTCACGGGCGGCACGCTTATCGTATACGGCCCCACGACGGGCGCGGACACAGGACTTGACGCAGACGGCGGAATCCTTATCGACGACGGCAACGTATTCGTCGCGTCGTCCAAAGAAATGCTGGAAATCCCCGCGTCGAACTCAAAATCCAACATGCTTGTGTACGGCGTAAACACGGTTCAGGCGGGCTCGGAAATCATTCTGACAAACGCGGACGGCGGCGAAATGGTCCGCATAACGCTCAAAAAACAGGCGCAGGCGATAATCCTGTCGACGCCCGAACTCGCAACCAACGGCACGTATAGTCTGTATGCGGACGAAAACCTTCTTGCAAGCTTTTCGGTGACCGAAACGATAACGGCAATAGGCGTGCGGTCGAACGGCAGACAGGGCGGACAACCCGAGCAACCCGGTGGCGGACAACCCGGCGGACAGGGCGGAAATCCCCCCGCGCCACGAAATTAACATTGATCACAATCCATAATTCCTTAATCCTAAAACACATCAAAAGACAATACCACCGCAACTGCGGTGGTATTGTCTTGCCCCGCGGCGCACACCTGTCTCTTATACACATCTCCGAGCCC
>ENA-UAMR01000039-UAMR01000039.1-human-gut-metagenome-genome-assembly--contig:-NODE-39-length-40964-cov-7.145543_pt1 | contig 40964 bp, 39 predicted proteins | sample MGYA00243283_ERZ654497 | MGnify/ENA primary metagenome ERZ654497 (study PRJEB26926, sample SAMN06164404) | human gut metagenome | biome: ENVO:00009003; feature: ENVO:2100002; material: ENVO:00002003... | reverse complement strand
GCGAAAAGGGCGAGGACCGTATCATGAACAACTGGTGTGTGCCGTTGGCTGCGCTTCGGGTGCTACAAAAGATCATCCCTACGCTGACTTTCGATGAAATGCTGCAAGTCACCATCGAGGGGATAAAGAAGCAGAATGGTGAGTGCAAGACTAACGGCGAGCTGGGCAACTTCTGGAACGTGGTTCAGTATCTTGCAAGCGATGGTGAGCTAATTGATGGTGGCGACTTCTTTATCCGCTATTGCAGCAAGTTCAAGACGGATATCATCAATGCCACTTGGCAGACAGAACGACCGGTGCTCTTCCTGCAGAAGACTCGTATCTTCAACCTCTACCGCAAGGAGGGACGACAGGCTAACGAGAAGGTGCTGCCTACGGATGCGCTGAAATACTATCTTCAGAACAGCCGTGCATACCTTGGTGAAAAGGTGGCGCGATTTGATGTGTATAAGAAGGGCATAATCCAGTACGACCATACCAGGGCTGCTATGGGTAGCACGCCTCCTAAACTTACTATGACACAACGTGCCTACTGCTTTGACTATGACTTGCTTTGCGAGACGTTTGGCATCAGTCTGTGGACTGCGCCTGACCAATCCGACAGCGACGAGCCATTCTAAGGGCTTTTTACCCTTTTACTTTTTTACCTTTTTACTCTTAAAAGCGGTAGCTTACTACGAATATATTTCTTTTCAATAGGTATCATAATCAGGTGGACTGCCGGGGCGATTGCATCGTCTCGGCGGTTTTTATTTTGCGGAAGACATGGCCATCCTCTGCGATGTACTCCGTTTTTTTCAGAGGTCTTGCACACGATTTGTAATCTACCTACATACATATTGGTAGCCTATCATACGCTCCAAAAAGCATAAAGTAGTAGTCATTGACTATATATATGGTGAAATCCTCATTATTTTTGCCCTCATTCATTTTTCAGAAGAGAAATGCTGTAATTGTTGTAACTTAATGTAACTTTCTGTATGTCATTTATTTAGGTAGGCTGTTATCTTGTAATTTCTTATAACTTCTTGTAACATTTCATTATGCTTTCTAAATACCAAAAGGAAAATAGGTGCTGAAAATCCTTATTTTTAGTTGTAGTCCGGCTTCTCCTCATCTGCTACTGCTTGCTTTTTAAGCGGTATCGTAAGTGTCACCGTGCTTCAGGAGAACGTGCCTGGCACTCGTGAGCCTTTTCGTCATTGTTCTTCTTTGATGTATGTGCCACATGTCAGGCTTTACCCGTCGATAACCAAATTAAAGAGGTATTGCTGACTCCTTTTTATTGCTCCGCTATTGTGGACATAGGTGATGGATTTCTACAGCATAACATTCAAATTGTCAGACATGCAGCCCTGGCTTCGTTCATGGGATTTTTCCGCGTGCAAAGTTAGCGCAAGCGACATTCTGCAAGGGCACGGCCCTGCCTTAGCTCGAATATTTTTTCAAGATTTTGGGGTGCGGTAGCTCCTGGTCCAAATTCTCGTTCCGCCAAAGGTAAAAAAATATTCGGCTATCTCTTGCCTTAAATGTCTTCTTCTTGCGCTGGGTAAGGCAGCGTAAAAAGTCCTCATTTCAAGGGCTGCATCTAAAAGTCTAACAATTTAAATTTCTAAGTTATGCAAGAAATGGTTTTAACATCACCTAAGTCGGCTCACAAGAGCATGAAGGAGCAGTTTGAGAGTGTCAGCAGCTATATCGTTGATTATCTCTGGGATCAGCCTGCCATCTATTGTGGCACATACAAGAAGTACAATGAAGGCTCACTCTTCGGTGCCTGGCTCGATCTCCGCACGTTTGACTCTTACGAGGAGTTCATTGATGTATGCAAGCAGCTTCACGCTGATGAGGAGGATCCGGAGCTTATGTTTCAGGATTATCAGTGCTTCCCTGAGGAGTGGTATTCAGAAAGCTGTATGGATGAAGAAGTTTTCGACAAGATAATAGCTTTCATCCAAATGGATGATGACAAACAGAAAGCGTTTAAGGCTTATGTTTCCGCCACTGGCGATGACAGCATTTCGGATTTTGAAGATAATTATGAGGGCGAATATGATTCGGAAGAGGATTTCGCCACACACATCGTCAATGAGAGCTATGATTTGGAGCGCATGATGGGCAATCTCTCATATTACTTCGATTACAAGGCGTTTGCAAGGGATTTGTTCATCTCGGACTACATCTTCGAGGATGGCTACGTCTTCCGCAGATAAAGGTGGAAGCCGGACGAGGCAATCGCCTCGCTCTGGCTGCCCACCTTTTTATAGCGTAACCGAAATTTATTCGAAGTAAGGAGTGTTTTATTTCAATGCTTCATCAAGTTTCTTGACTAATATCGCAGGGTCTTTACGAATCTCTTTCATACTTAGACCTTTGAGTATTTCCTTTATCTGAGGATAACCTTTAAAATACATTTTTAGCACAGTCTTCTGACCAATTCCTGCAATGCTATTATCCTTCAAATAATAGGTTCTTGCAAAGTCCTCATTCTTGGCTTTGTAATAAAACATGATAGCCATTCTGTAAATACTTCCCGATTTCACATGGGTAGCTGTGCTTATGTAGTGAATATAGGCGGAAATGTTTTTCCCCTCATAAACTGGCTGAAGGAATACCGGATTTTTGTAGAGTTTCGGATTCTCTTTATAAGACATGCTCAATCCCATTTGGGCAACCATCGGAATCCAGTTTTCCCATTCTCCAGCCTTCTTGTTATAGTATTTTATCTCTTTTACATCAGTAGATGCGAAGTCTGCCTTCTCACCATCAGTTTTTTTGATTCTGAACTCATGGTAATTGTCTACATTAAAGGAAAACTTCTCAATGTCACCTTTCACAAAGGTGCCGTTATTCAAGGTTACTTCTGCATTCTGAGCTTGTGTCACTCCACACAATACAAGGGCAAGTAACATCAAAATCCATTTTTTCATACTCGTACATTTAAGTTCAACTTTATTTTGCAAATATACATCTTTTTTCATTACCCCACCAAGCTAAAATCAACTTTTTTATCTACCTACCTACCAAATAACAAATCTTAAACGTTTCCATCATTCCATACAGCCTACACAAAACTATAGTATCTTTGTGCTCGTAATCAATTTACAAGTATTATGAGCGACTATCACATCTATATCAAAATGCCTTCCTATCTGCGCCAGTGGTTCGTACATCGGCACAGTGGCACGGAACCAGTGCGTCTAAGAAACGGCAGCATCGAGTCTAAACTTATAAAGCTCGCTGTTGTCAAACCGCCTATTTCTGCTATCCCTACAAGACAACGTGAGGATGAAGTCGCCATTTGTATTCCGTATTCCAAGACTCGCGACCCTCGTATTTATAACCATATCACGGACACTGGTAAACGTGCGCTGCTGGAGAATGTGAAGAACTCCTTTGATGTAGACTGCTGGACGTTCCTGCACGACTTCGGCAAGATTGGCAAACAGCAGAAAGACCTCATTTATCTCTACATGGAGCAACGGGGCATCAAGGAGGACGGCACTTGCTGGGACTCTATCGCGAAAATATACCAACGCTTGCGTAAGAATTATCTTACTAACCAATGCAAGCGAAAAAACAGCACGATAAAAAACGGTAGCAATAACAAGGTTGAAACTGAAGAAATAGTAGAATAATATGCAACGTCTTCCCGGAATCATCAATATATATTACGTGCTTGCCTCGTCGCTCATGGCAAGCATCACACAGAAAGCGTTGGCGGATGCTCCTGTCGGAGTGTTCGCTGACACTTTCCTAATTCCGCATATCGGTGATGCCATTTGTGAAATGGAGACGCAGTTTGACAATAACGACACTTTGGAAAAGGTGAAACTCTCTTTCTCTACTACTTCGCAGCTGCCAGCTCATGAGCATCTTGCTTTCGTCATCCAGACAGTGGATGGAAAGCAGTATCTCATCGGCACGGCTGACAAACCTTATCCTGTCATCAAGGTGGACGACTCCACTGGCAAGGTGGATGGTGATTCGGCTGCTACGAAATACACCATATCTTATACAAACAAAGTGGCACTGGTGCCATGCACGGCGTGATGAGCGCCTTTTTTCATGCCTTTTTGTAACATTTTGTATGCAGTTGAAACATTGCGTCAAAACTTAAAATGTTGATAATCAGCATTTTCTTTCTTTGTTTACAATGTTACAAAAGATACAGCCGAAATCGGTTGAGTTTTTGAAAACGATAATTATTTTATAACAGTTCTTTATATGTATGAAATAGGACTTCTCTATTCCACTCGTTTTGATAAGTGTAATTGTCGAAAAAATCATCCATATTTAATTGAATTTCTGCTATATCCCCAAATGCAGCTTTTTTCCAGAGCTGCTTCGTTCCAATTTTATCCATTTTAGGAAGAATTTCTACTGCTTTATTGAAATAAGTGGGAACAATTATAACTTCATCTAAATCGTCCGATAAAGAATATCCATAGCTATTAGGGGAAGTTTCCCTGTAAGCTGTCACAAGTAGACTTAAAACTCTACCTAATGAATCATGATCTGCAATCCATGCAGCTTTTACTAAAAACTTCTTCATATTTAAATATTTGTTAGATAATGCCTGCAAATATACATCTTTTCTGTCTTTCTACCACTATATATAACAATGTATCTTTGCCTAAAAATGAAACATCATGGCAAAGACAAAATACAATCTCCATCTTAAAGGCTACGTCGGTGGTTGGGACTTCGATTCTGACTACGTCGATTTCTTCCTTAACAAGAACACCGACAAGGAGGTTGCTGTTCTCATCGACTCTCTCGGCGGACAGCTCAACACCGCTCTCTCTATATCATCTGCATTCAGGCGACACGGCAATGTTCACGTCCACTTTGTGGGCATGAACGCCAGTGCCGCCACCATCGCGTCAATGGGTGCCAAGCGCATCACCATGGATCGCTCGGCTATGTATCTCGTGCACCAGTGCTCACAGTCGTTCTTCGAGTGGGGCAGTTTGAACGCTACGGATATGCAGAATCTCATCGACAATCTGGAGAAGCAGAAGTCTGACCTTGACAAACTGGATGCCAACGTCGCAGAGATGTATGCCGGACGATGCAAGAAGAAATCTGCCGACTTGCTGGAACTCATGAAAATGGGTGGATGGCTGACGGCACAGGAGGCACTGGCTTGGGGATTCGTTGATGAACTCACGGAGTTTGATGATGAGTCGGCTCCAGTTCTTACGGAGGCTATTGCTGCGGACTTTACCGCTCACGGCATACCGCTTCCTAAGATGCTGACCGACACGAAGTCGGAAGACATCACGGCGTTCAGACGATTCCTGCAGGCTTGTGCCTCTGTTTTCCACTCGCAAGAGAAACCAAAAAAAATTGTTCCAACAATATCTTCTGAAGAAAAAATGAAAAAGACCTATTCTAACATTTGCAAGACTCTCGCTTGCGACTCGCTGGAAGCTAACGACGACAAGGTTACGCTTACCACGGCACAGCTCGACTCTATCGAGGCGGACATCACAGCGAAGTACAAGGAAATCACCACTCTCTCGGCTGACGTTGACCGTCTGACTAAGGCTAACAGCGATTTGGAGGAGAAACTGAAAAAGCTCCCTGCTGACACTACAAACACGGTTGTTGATGACAAGAAGGACGGTGGCACCAACACCGAAAAGTCTGACATCGAGAAGTTCTACGACACCACCAACTCGGCTCAGGCTCTCTTTGACTCATTACCATAAAACTCTCAACTCATAATTCAAAATTCAAAACTCCAACTATGGCAGGAAAACTACAATTTACCCTACAAGAATACAAGGATGCTGCTCGAAAGTGGCGTTCTGACTTCCTTCGTCTGCCTATTATCGGCTGCGACGAGACTCTGAAGTTTATGACCGGTCGCCCTGGCATCCGCTACAAGGAGAGTGTGGGCACGCTCAACGCTTCGGCACAGTTTGCTCCTTACTCGCCAACTCGCTCGGAGGACGTGAACTTGCAGCTGGACTTCCGAACTCTTGAAACGTTTTTCGGTTCGGTGGTCGCTAAGTTCGAGCCTAACTCGGCTATCTCTACGCTCCTCGGCACTGGTGCCACTAAGGGCGACGGACAGAAGTCTGTGCCTACGGCTCGCGAGGTGCTTGGACTTATCGCCAAGTCGCTCTCCGAAAAGCTCAATGATGCTATCTGGAGCGGTGTGCGCAACGTAAGCGGTACTACCACCCAGGATCTTTTCGATGGCTTCGACACTATCACAAAGAAGGAGGTTACTTCCGGTGCTCTCGCTAAGGAGAACGGCAATTACCTCAAACTGACGGATGCCATCACCTCTGCCAACGCCGTGGACGTGGCTAAGGAGATTCTGTTCTCGCTCGATCCTCGTCTTCGCTCGCAGACTCTCTTCATGTTCTGCTCGCAGGACTTCGTGGATAAGTATAACGAGGGTTATCTGCTCACACACAGCGGTATTCCGTATAACACGCAGTACAATCAGCCTACTGTCGAGGGTTCTAACGGCAAGCTCATCTTCTGTCCGCTTGCTAACAAGACGGACTCGAAGTATATCCATATCTCGCCAAAGATCAATATGCTTTATGGATATGACCAGATGGGCGACGTGGAATCTGTTGACGTTGAACGTTTCGATGCGTTCCTTCTCTCGTACATCGCCACCATGTTCTTCGGTGTACAGTTCGAGTCTATCGACAAGCGACGCTTGAAGGTCGTTGAACTGGCTGGCTTATAGTCTAATCTTTAACAATAGTAATCATGGCAGCATCTAATACAGACGTACAAAAATCTCTTGCATGGGCGATGGGCACACCGGAACTTCCTGGTGTGCGTCGCCGTGTTTATTATACATCCAAGAATGATATTCTTGTTTGGCCTAAACTTCCACATAACGAGGTCGGACGTGTCACTTCTTCTGTCTATGACGGCTCCTTCACGTTGAAGGAAAACGCTGTATGGAAGTACATCGACATCCTTCCTGAGAAGTCGCAACTCACAAGTGAGGCACAGGGTGAACTGCCGTCACAGACGCAGCTCAACAAACTCGTGGCGGTGCATCCGTCGGTAAGCGAGGCTGCATCGGCTGCAGCTGCTTACCTCAATAACAACGACAACGTCTTCATCGTCGAGGACATGAAGGGCAAGCACCGTGTCGTGGGTTGTGACAAGTGGACTACCAAGACCACAGTCACGCAGGATCTCGGTCAGGGTGCCACTGGCACCACCGGCACCACTATCAACGTGGAGGCATCGGACGAGTGTCCGGCTCCGTTCTATACTGGCACCATCACCACTGAGGACGGCGACATTGATTGCGCAGCGTAACGGCGAGTAAAGTTATAATCATAGTTGACCATGGACAAGCGGACTCCGATAGACATGCAGGAATTCTTGAATGACATTTCCGTGCCGGACTTATCGGGTCCGCTTGATCTGTTCTCAAAGGATGCTACGCATGAACAGAAGGATATCTTCGCCATCGAGAAACGCAAGGCGTGGGATAAGTCGGTTGAAGCGCGGTGCGACTTCACCCGGCGCGTCCGGCTTACTCGACGGGCGGACACGTTCTTCATCTCTCTATGGCAGAAGTCGCTGTATGGCAGAACGCTGACGGATATAAAGGGCGACGACAGTATGGTGGCGTTCTTCGCTGATAGCATCTCACCACTAATACGTGACATCCTCGGTGAGGAGCTGAGCACAGGGGCGTGGTGTATCGTCACCACTCCCAAACGTCGCCATCTCGTCAAGAACTTCGCTACTCGTATCAGCGAGCTGATAGCTGAGCAGCTGAACATTCCGTTCTACGAGGATGTTGCTTTCTGCCATTCAAAGCAGCGTATTGGGGCGGTATTCACCATGAACAATCTCCCCAAAGAGCCTAACTGCATCGTCTTCGACGACTTCGTTACTACTGGCTCTACGCTGAAGGCTATGCGCAATGTGCTTACCGAACATCACAAGAATTGTGTGTTCTTTACTGGTATCAATAATAAATTGTAATCATTATGAACAATCTCACAGACAAGCTCCAGCAATGGCTCGACACGCCATCTGCTGAGCGTGACTGGAACGAAGGTGCAATCCTTCTTCTCCAACTCACCAACAACACCATAATGTATCGTAATCTCAGCATCAATCCTAAGGGCAAGGCTGAGTTCATCGAAGGCAAGCTACGTGCCTTCCTCAAAGCTCGCCGTGAGGTCGAAGCCCACGACGAGGTGAACATCATGCAGGAACAAGTGGATGCTATCGTGGCAAGTCGAACAGAGTTCAAGGAACACAACGAAGCGAAGGACTTTAAGGCTGGCAAGCGCGCGGATCACGACTCGCTGCCTGAGGATATCCAGGCGCTCTATGTCGAGAACCTTGATATCACTCACCGTATGCGTGAACTCCATCTACGCCTACGCTTGTTGTCGGACTCTACTAAGCAGGTGCCGGCTGCAGAACGCAAGCCGTTACTCGACGAGTTTATAAATCTCGATAAAAAGTTGCACGCAAATTGGGACACTTATGACCATTATGTGACAAAGGCAGAAAGTGCAGCAAATACCGAAACCAAAGAAAGCGAAGAGGAGCAGACTAAGGAACCAGAAATTGGTCCATCGCCAACGGACCAATTAGCTGAGCAGCCCGAGGATGCCACTCCTTCCAAGCCGAAGTCCAAGTCTAAATCCAAGAAGTAGTGAAGCGCAACATCAACATAGATGACATCCTAAAACCACTCTCGGAATGTCCACACCAGGCGTATCTCTCCAATGCTCTTCAGGTGGCGGACGTTTTGGAGTGGATTTTGGGACAAGTCGGCAAAGCGGAGATATGGCAGACTTCGTTCTCCATCTCTGAGGAGTTCCTGCGTAGGCTCTTCTTCATCGAGAAGTCCGGAAACATATCTGCCTTTAATCTTGTTCTCGACCATAAGGCTACGAACAAAACACTAAAACTTTGGGCATTCATCACACAGACGATGAAACGCACCTACCTCGCTGACAACCATTCCAAAATCCTTCTCGTGCAAGCGGAGTCAGGTGAACAAATTAGCGTCGTCACCTCGCAGAATCTCACGCGAGGCAACCGCCATGAGTCCACCTTCATCTCCACTGACTCCAATATCTTCGATAAACTCCACGCCCAGGTTGATGACCTCATTAGAAATCACTCAGTTCCTCTTACTGACCTCTTCCAACAGCGTGTTAATGCTGCAGGAGCCAATAACTGACCCCATCATTCTCACGGCATAGAAAGGCTTAAAGAGGCTCAGTAAGGCTTAAATCATAAATCAAATGACTTATTCTGAAGAAACCCTTACCCAGATTGAACAGTATGCTTCAATCTATCTTAAAATCAGCGATATGGCTGTCATTCTTGGCGTACCGCCTGAGACACTACGCCGTGACATCGCAGACAGAAGTACCGCCGTCTCGCAGCGTTACCACCGTGGCAAGGCTGCTTCACGTGTCAAGCTATTGCATCAGGAAATGCAGCTCGCCTACGTCGGCTCTCCACTCGCTCTTGAAAACACTCGTAACAACCTCCTCGATATGGAGGATGATGAATAGCTCACCAAATAGCCCACAAACATCCCTCACACCCAAGGCTTAAAAAGGCTCAGAAAGGCTTAGTGAGGCTTATCCCATAACATTAACCATCATGTCTCAGCTCAACATTATCGACATCGCCAAACAGGATCTTTACACCTCCCAATCGGAATTGGAAGGTAAATATCCTGTTCCCCAAATCGAACACCTACTTCGATTAAGGGATATGGTCACATGGTCTATCGCCAACCCTGACATGAAGGATCGTCAGTTTGTCGATGAACTGCGCAGTCGCTACGGACTGTCGCAAGTCACGGCGTATGCGGACTTGAAAATCGTCAAGGCGCTGCTCCCGAACCTCTCGGAGTGTACGCGCGACTTCCACCGCTGGCGGTATAACGAGATGATCATGGAGACGTACCAGATGGCGAAGAAGCGTAAGGACACGAAGACGATGGAGAAAGCGGCCACTTCTTATGCGAAGTTCAACCGCATCGACATCGAGGACGAGCAATCTGTGCCGTATCACATGATTGTCGTCCAACCGTTCTTCCCGACTACGGACCCGCGTGTTGTGGGCATCACGCCGGTTCCGAACATCGACGACCGCATCCGAAAGCTCACGCAGGAGCTTACCACGTCGCATCCGGACACAGAAAATATCGAATACGAACAAGCAGATCTTGTGCTTGATGACATCTTTAAGCCTGAAGACAATGACGAACAAAGTTGACACTTCCCTTTGGGACATCGAGGCGAAGCAACACTCTAAGCGTGTGTACTTCAACAAACCTCAGCTCCTGACGCAATACATCGGCGCGAAGACTACTGTCATCGTGGCTGGACGACGCACTGGAAAGACGGACTCCATCGCCTCGCCTTTTGTACTACGTAACATGCAGCGTATGCCTGGCTCCACTGGTGGTATCGTCGTGCCGACGTTCAAGCATGGCTTGACCAACACGCTCCCTGGTCTGCTTGCAGCATGGAAGCGTTGGGGGTATATCAATGGCGTGCATTATGTGGTAGGCAGAAAACCACCGAAGTCATTCGCGAAGCCAATCACCGAACCGGCTGACTATGAGCATGTCATCACGTTTTATAATGGCTCGGTGGCTATCATCATCAGTCAGGACCGCCCAGGCTCTTCCAACTCGCTCACGCTCTCGTGGCTGCTAATCGACGAGGCGAAATTCATTGATTACAACAAACTGAAGGACGAGACTCTGCCTGCCAATGGTGGCATACGCTCGTACTTCGGGCACCACAGCTTTAACCATAGCATGATGGTGCTTTCGGATATGCCTCAGACTACCAAGGGTTCTTGGTTCCTGCACTATGAGGATAAAATGGACACAGAACTGATTGACACAATCAAAGGCACAATCTACAAGATTTGGCAGACAAAGGAGCGCATTGCACAGCTCAAAGAGCAGCGCAAGCCTATTCCTTCTTATCTGCCTAATTACCTCAAATGGCTCGACCAGTCGCTTAACAAGATGCGCTCGGTGGCTGTCTACTACAAGGAATACTCTACACTCGAAAACCTACAGCTTCTCGGTGAAGAGTATATCCGGCAGATGAAGCGCGACCTCACGCCGAAGACATTCCAGACGTCAATCCTCTGTCAGAAGATTGGCATCTCGCACGATGGCTTCTACTCGTCAATGCAGGAGTTCCATAAGTATGATGCGTCGGATTTTGACTACCTCGACTCGCTCGGCTACGACCGCATCATTAAGGAGGCGCAGCAGGACTTATATACAATCCACGCCAACAACCAGTTCTCTACGCTTAACAGCTCGCTCGACTGTCGCACGGACTCGGACATCGACCCTATGCAGCCTCTCTGTATTGGCATGGACTACAACGCCAATATCAACTGGATTGTGTGCGGTCAGCCACGTGCCAACCGTCTGAACATCCTAAAATCGTTCTATGTGAAGTTCGAGCGCAAAATCCCTGCGCTCGTTGCCGACTTCTGCACCTACTATGCTCCACATCCTAACAAAACGGTCATCTACTACTATGATGCCACTGCCCTCGGCTCTAACTATGCCGTGAATGACCAGGACTTCCACTGGGTGGTAGTCCATGAGTTCGAGCGCCACGGATGGCAGGTCGTTGACGTGTACCTCGGCAACCCGATGCGACACGATGAGAAATATCTTCTCATCAACCAGGGCTTTGCCGGGAAGCAACGCCTGATGCCGTACTTCAACCGCCAAAACAACGATGACCTTATCCTCGCCATCCAGTCCGCAGGAGTAGAGCGAGGTCGCAACGGCTTCCGCAAGAACAAGTCTATGGAGAAGCAGCCGGAGTCCGAAGAAGACCTCCTTGAACACCGCACCGACGGCACCGATGCCTTCGATACGTTGTATATTGGCTGCGAGAAGTTCCCACAGCACGATTTATACCCAATTGCTATTGGTGGTGTGAGATAAAAGTTGTATCTTTGCGCATATTAAATCGAAAACAATGAGAAAATATTTCTTTATTTTAATGCTGAGCATATTTACAATACAAGTATCAGCACAAATTGAGATGTTTGATGAAAGTCAACAGATAAAAGAAGTTCCAAAAGCTGAGCCATATGATAGCCTAAGAAATATGGCAACACAAAAATTTGGAACAAAAAATAATTTTAAATACACCTTTGATCATCTTATAGGACAAACTTTGTTGTATTGTGGAGACCCTTATTCTTTTTCTTTAAGTAACAATTTCAAAGTTGGTTCCTATTACAAAGTTCAAGGAACATTACCAGATGATGTGGGAAGAGGACTATATTGCAGAATGCAGCTTGAAGACACCAAAACAGGTGAAAAGTTGAATGAAGGTGGATTAACTGGTGATAATTTTAATGCACGTTGGGTTGTAGTTGGACACTATGAAAAAATGAAATCGTTATATACAAATAAAAAATTTGTATATGTTGGAACCTCGAATGTTTATATTCATTATCCTTGGAAAAAAGCAAATGGGCTTATAAATATGGCAACAGATACCATTACAGATAATATCCCTGTTGGTTCTATTTGGACTTGTGTTGGTGTTCAAGTTAAGCCACGAAAGAAGACAACTGATATGGATGCAGATATGACTCTCGACAAAAGAAGCCCTATCGTTCTTATTTTTGACAATCCAAGTTATGGCAAACATTATTGCTATTTAGAAGCTGATGACGGGAAACCATATGATATGCTTATACCCGAAATTAAACCTTATGTCTGTGGAAGATTTCAACTGAAGTCGGATTATGATAACATTAAGGCTATTACTGCAGCAAATAAGGCAAAGAGGAAGATGTCGCTAACTAAGAAATTTGGGGCATCAAATGCTAACCTTATATTAAAGGGTATTGTACGAATAGGAATGACTAAAGCAATGTGCAGAGAATCTTGGGGAGAACCTGATAATATTAATAAAACCATTGGATCTTGGGGAACACATGAACAGTGGGTATATGGAAATAGTTATTTGTACTTTGAAGGTAATAAGCTAACTTCTATCCAAAATTAGTTTTCAACATTAGAATGTCATTTCTTATGAAGCGGAACACTGCCTAATCACCCTTTCCTATACGCCTTTGTCTTGCGCCCAACGCAGGATGAAGGCTTTTCTTTTTTTCAGCGGTAGGCTCCGCCTTCAGCACCTCATTCGCTTCGCTCTCCGCACCTTTGGCTTTTGCAATCTCTTAGGCGTGAGAGTCAATAACGAAAGGTAGCCAATCCCGATTTTCAAAGGAGTAAGGCGTGGCGCACCGCCTTTTCTGCACTTGGTGCATCTATCCTATGCTGTTATCTTGGTAGCTTGTTCCACCGTCCCATGCAATGTTTGTGGACGAATCGGCTTTTATTTCGCCACCAAAATGACAAGTATTCATATTAGCCTTTTCTCATCCGTTCCACACTCTCATTAGTGAATGAACTCCGATACTGCAGATGTTCATTTTTGTAGCCACAAGCGCATCCACCTATCTGCTTGCCTTAAAGATAGGTATCTGTCTGCCACGATTTCATCATGAAAGAAGTAGCCATCCCATCCTATGATGACAACAGAGATTGCACAATTCATATCACCAGTCTTCTTCTTTTATTATTCCGGAGTAATATTCTGAAGTGGTGTTCTTTCGTACCAAATCATTTTATTTGTTCGACGTGAAGCACTTACCAAATGTAATGCTTATGATTTTTCCTTTGCAAAGTTAGCGCAAGCGGCATTCTGAAAGGGTCGCGCTCCACGCTTAGCCTAAGATTTTTTCAAAAGTTTTTGGGGCAGGTTTGCCTCATTCCAAAATCTTTCAAGCCCTGAAGGATGAAATAATCTTGGCTATCCCTTGCATTTACATGCCTTCTCCTTGCTGCTCCTTGTATGCACGTAAAAATTACAAAAGCACTTCGGTGCTTCACTTTTAAGTCGAACAAATAAAATTCAAAGATTATGGTACACACCACTTTTAATTCAGAATATCACTTCGGTAAAAGAAGTTCAAGACAGGTTGAATTGTCAAGCAATCTCTATCAGGTTGTCATCAATGGAGAGGATGGCGAGTATATCGAATATGAAATCGAGGCGGACAGCCATTCTGAGGCAAGCGCCAAGGCGGAAGCACTCGCTGCTGACAGCTTTATAGACATCAGCTATATCGAAGTCTATCTCATTCACTAATCAGATTGTTTCACTCTTAAAATAAGAAAGTTATGAATACTTCAAATGTCATTTTAGCAGCTAAAGCCAATTCCGGCAAGTCCACAAACAATGTATGGGTCGTTTACACAAGCGATAACAGCTCAGACAAGATGTATTGCACAAGTGCATACAAGGCTATGCGCCTCGCCTTCCTCCTCAAAAAGAGGTTGGGATTGAACATCTCTGATAATTGCCTCGCACGCCTCTCGCAAGAGATTGCAAAAGCCAAGGGAGCCACAGCTCCCACGGTGCAGGAGGTGCAGAAGCCGGAGCCAGCTCCAGTAGAGGAAAAGCCAAAGAAGAAAAGAGGGCGCAAGCCAAAGGCTGAAAAGGCTGCTTAGGCAGTCTTCCACTTCCGCCCGGCTCGAAGGAGTCGGGCTTTCTTCTGTCGCTGCTGCAAGATCGTAGCAAGTCCGCACTTGCCTATACTCCATACTAAAGCCCTTTGTCCTTCGAGCCGTGCAGAGCAACGCTGCGGTTGGGTCTTTTCTTATACAGGCAAAGCCTGTTATCTTTGAAAACAAAAAGGTCATGCTGAAAATCAATTATAATCCTTCTCTCTACGTCTTCACTTGTAACATCCCATCGGAGATAGAAATATCTTCTGATGCTGCTTCGGTATATGTCACTATCGCATGTGGTCCTGACACGATCTTTGAAACTACGCTTTACCCTTACAACAACATCGCCATGCTCTATGATGCTCGCTCCATCATCGAGGGGCACATGTTGGATAAGCAACGTGTCTTCGCCAACTTCGTCATCACGGCGGACACAAAGACTGAAGAGACGACCACGCCGGAGCGCCATTTCATTTACTCTCGTCTGAGCCTCGCCACAAATGCCATGGGCTTCGTACAGCTGTTCTTCCTCACCACACGCTCGATGTTCACCATTCCACGCAATTCGTTTCAGACTCTTTCGGCGTTTTACTTGCCTGATGTCACGTTGCAGGGCTACACCGAGTGCCTGGCTCTCTTCGATGGCGAGTCTACACCTCGCATGGTTCGCATCGAGGATGCTAAAGTGGACACCAAGAACACCACCTTGATACGTGACATTATAAGTCCTATTGGAATAGAAACACGCATCGGCAACAAGTGCCGACTGCTTCAGTTCACCGTTCATCGTGGCTTTCTTGCCAAAACATTCTATGTCACTGACCGCACGCCGAACCTCACGCTGCTCGTGCGCAATGAGTTCAACTGCGATGAATACATACATCTCACTTGCGTCACCAAGAGCAAGCTCGACCTCGACCGTTCCACTGCCACCTCACTCGGTGTTACCACCTTCTATGATGACAAGTCCGCCTACGAGTATGACGTGGAATCCTCGATGCTTACCTTCGAGGAAGCCAAGCACTTCTCCCAGCTCCTCCTTTCTCGCTATGTCAACATCGTGGAGAAAGGTGGTGCCCTGGCACCCATCACCATCACTGACATAAACAGTGAAATCTCCGATGCCGACAACGCCACGAACAGCATCAAGTTCAAGTACAAGTATAGCAGCCACCATTTCCCATTCACCATCGACTACGGCAACAACATCTTCGATGATCCTTTCTACCGCACCTTCGACTAACACCAATCACTATGCAATCCATCCACATCACCACCCTCCGCAAAATCCTCTCCAGTCCCGAACCCATCGACATCCGTCTATGGACTCGCAGCGATGAAATCCAGTCCTGGCACCGCTGCATCTCCCTCAGATATGACTTCTACAAAGGCACAAGACGAATGAAGTTACTGGGCTCTAACGAGATCCGGCAGCTTCGTGATGTGTGTATTTTTGAAGTAAATGGGGTAGAGGTGTATATATAATGTGCGTAAAAACAAAATAATTGCAAAAACATTTGGAACTTCGAAGAATAATGCCTAAATTTGCGTCAACAGTTCCCACCACGCTTCCCGTAGAACAGCGAACCAGGGTGGGACTTTTACTTTTTATATGTTCATGAAATATTCAAAACAGCCCTTAGACTATTCTGAAATCCTTGATTTGTTGGTATCGCGTGGTCTTATCATTGCGGATAGAAACAAAGCCATAGAATGTTTGAAAGTTGTAAGCTATTTCCGCTTAGATAATTATTTTCACCCCATGGAAAGTGATAAAATTCGTCACATTTTCAAGTCTGGTAGCACTTTTGAAAATGCAATGGATTTATATCGCTTCGATTGTGGTTTGCGCGAATTAATTTTTACAGCTATTCAAGCGGTAGAAATAGCTCTGCGTTCAAAGATGATTCATCATATATCCTTGCAGTATGGTGCATTTTGGTTTACTGATGACTGTCTTTTCCGAGATCCCAATATCCAACACAAATGCATGGAGCAAATCAGGCAAGAACTGAGAAGAACAAGAGAGGAGTTTATTATCGAGCATTCTGCAAAGTACACTGAACCTGATGTACCTCCTGTTTGGAAAACGTTGGAGGTTACTTCTTTCGGCACATTATCCAAATTGTTTTGTAATTTTGCCGATAACAAAATCAAAAAGCGTATTGCTCGCGAATTTAATCTTCCTCAACATTTGGTTCTGGAAAGTTGGATAAAAAGTGCTGTTGTGTTAAGAAACTACCTCGCACACCACTCACGAGTTTGGAACAGAAAGTTCCCTATTAAACCTCAAATGGCCACTCCTTTGCGTGGCAAATGGGTCACACCTCCTATTGCCAACTACGATAAACTTTATTCGCAGTTATGCTATCTTAAGTATTTACTGGATGTGATACGCCCTTATAATGATTTTACGCTAAGGTTGAAGAAACTTCTTGGTGAGCACAGCAATGTAGATGTTTCTGCTATGGGATTTTCAACTAATTGGGAGAGCGAACCTTTGTGGAAGTAAAATAACAGGGAGACTCACACTGATGAGCATCTCACTCCGCTACGACTTCTTCTGCGGCACAAGACGAATGAAGCTGCTGGACTCTAACGAAATCCGGCAGCTTCGAGACGTGTGCATATTTGAGGTGAATGGAATTGAGGTGTATATGTAGTGTGTCACAAGAAGTATCTTTTTTTTGTAACAAAATCAACATTTGTGTTTGCATGGCTGATATTGTATATTTGTGGTTTTATAGAATATGTATCGGGCATTTTTTAGTTAAACATTGCTACTTTTCTAAGCCTTTTCTTTGTTTTGTCACAAAAAGTTGCTAATTTTGTGACAAAATTAAGGTTAGACATGGAAAGTATAGCTCATAAAATTGAAAACAGGATAAAGGGATTTAGTAGGGGAAAGATTTTCTTTGCCGATGACTTCCTTGATTTTGGCTCTTCTGATGCTATCCGACAGACTTTGCTTAGGCTTACAAAAAGCGGGGTAATTATTCGTGTGGCACAGGGCATTTACTGTTATCCCGAAATTGACGAAACTTTGGGATTGGGGGTGATTTATCCTACTGACATCCAAATTGCTGAAGCCTTGGCTGAACGCTCTCATTCAAAAATTGTCCCCACTGGCGACTATGCGCTGAATGTTCTTGGACTTTCTACACAGGTTCCGTTGAATAGTGTTTTCCTCACAAATGGAAAGTCGCGCAGAATATCAGTGTCAGGGAATAGATCTATCACATTTAAGAATACGGCTCCACGCAACTTGGCTTTTACGAACCGACTTGCCATGTTGGTTAATTCTGCTCTAAAGTCGATAAAGAACGTCAATGTTACTACTAAACAGACGGATCATATTTACTACTTATTGAGACAGGAGAAGAAAGAAAATGTGCTTGTCGACTTGAAACTGATGCCTGTATGGATTAGAAAAATTGTACAAAACGCTTATGAATAAATTCTTTGAACTTTCGTTTGACGACCAACGACGTGTGCTTCAACAAGCATCTGCACGATGTGGGTTGCCTCCACAGGCTATAGAGAAGGACTTGTGGGTTTCTAATATTCTGCAAATCGTTTTCGACTTGCCTTTTGCTGATAAACTCATCTTCAAAGGTGGCACATCTTTGAGCAAGGTCTGGCATCTTATTGAGCGTTTCTCTGAAGACATTGATTTGGCTGTCGACCGCTCTTTGTTTGGGCTCGAGGGCGACTTGACGAAGAAGCAGATAAAGAAACTGCGCAAGGCTTCTTCGCTATTTGTCAAAGACACGTTTTGCCCGGCATTGCAGGAGGCTGTCGAGAAATATGGTTTGCAGGACTTTTGCAAAATCGAGTCTGAGCCAGACGGTGAGGGCGATAGCACATATCCAGAACCGAGAAAGATTTTCGTGAGGTATAAGAGTGCTTGGGCTGAGCCGTCTGAATACCTTTCGCCAATAGTGATGTTGGAGATTGGAGCAAGGTCTTTGCTGGAGCCAAACGAGCAAACACATATCAACAGTATGGTCGAGGGCGTGTTTCCTACCATACAGACAACAATTGTCGATAGCAAGGTGGCAACGGCTCTTGCAAGCAAGACTTTCCTTGAAAAGGTATTCCTCTTGCACGAGTTGTTTTCCGTAGAGGGACGTGGTGTCATTGCCGACCGCAAGTCAAGACATCTTTATGACCTCTCTCGTATGATGGACAAAGACTTTGCTTTGGCTGCCATAAAGGATGATGAACTGTGGGAATCCATTCGTCATCATCGCGAGATATTCACAAGCATTAGTGGTATGGACTACACCCCAGACATCCGTCGTCGCATCGTTCTCGTTCCTCGTGAGGATATACGCAGCGCATGGGAGGCTGACTATAAAAGTATGTGCTCTTCCATGATTTTCGGAGAGAAACCTTCTTTCATTGAACTCATTGAGAATATGAAAGTGCTTGAAGATAGATTCCACAGGTTTTGAAATGTGACAAGAAATGAAAAAATGCAATAATTCATGCAATATATTCAAAATCTACCGTTTATTTTAAGTAGTACAATTAAACGTAAAATGAAAAAGACTTTAAACCTTTTATTCCTGCTACTTGCAGTTTTTGCTGTTTCAAGTTGCAGCAGCGATGATGACGAGAAAAAAGATTCCGTCAAGGAGATAACAATATATGTTTCTTCTGAAACGGGTGAAAGTTACGGATTTAACTCTACCCCAGAGGAATGTATGCTTGTAAAGTTTGATAATCCAAATGGCGAATGGGAACATCTTGGTCTATATCGTATCGAGGGTTTCACTTATGTAAAAGGGCATGAGTATGAATTGCGGGTAAAGATGACTACACTTGCCAATCCGCCCGCTGACGGCTATAGCCACAAATATTTGCTCGTCAAAATTGTTCAAGACAAACTCGTCAAAGAGACGGAAAATCCAACCGACAATAGTGTAAAGTCAGAAAGCGACATTGAGTATCAGGAGCTGTGCCCGTACAACAAATACGAGACAGAAGACAACTATATCGTAGATGGCGAAGGAAATATCTATAAAGGCAATGGGTTGCCAAAGCCTTCTTATGAACATAGCAGGATATACGTAGAAAATGTTCTGGATAAAGGCGATGACAACTGGGTCAAATTCAATAGCATCCCATATCAGGCCTATTGCTCATACGTCATTTCTCCGCTGACAGGCGATATAAGAATGGTGTACAATGAGGACGGCGGCCCGTTGTTTAAGGATGTAATACCGGAAAGCGAATTTGAGTATATTACAAAAAAAATGAACTCAGGCGAGAAACTGCAGTATTTTCTCATCTTGGCCAATGTATACAAAAAAGGACTCCAGAAATTGAAATTTACAATTACGAAACAATGAAACGCTGTTTGTACGAATAATGTGCCATAACAAATAAGTGATTATGAAAAAGCGTTTCCTCTTACCAATCGCTTTTCTGATGGTTACGACATTATCTGCCCAGCCATTGATTTCAAGCAGTTGTGCTGATGTCTGCCAAAAGGATGCACTTATAACTGCCGCAAGGAGTGTCGCCAATACCTTTGGTCCTGCATACGTTCCGTTTTTCAAAGGTGCTGAAATATCTGAAATGCGGATTTTCCAAAAGGACGACTATGGTGACAATCATCGCAAAATAAGAAAACAGTTTGGAAAAGCGTATTATGAAGTGGTTTTTACTTATGACAGCACGGCTGTCAGATTTGCATTTGACTATGCTGCCAAGGTCAGGATATGGAAAGATACTGGCGAACCATTGGATGTGATTTTTGGCAATGGCATGGGAAGAAACTTTCTCTTTAAAAGTTTCAGAAAACAAACAAGACAAAACAGAAAGAGAAAGAAAGCAACGGCACATTCGATAGAGCAAGTCCCTTTGCAAACAGAGAAGACACCTGAAAACATTTGGAAGATAAAAATCGAATGAAACTGTTGGATTAAGACAAATATCTACAGTTTTCAATGCGAATCCCTACTTACTGCCAAGCCATCTTTTCACATTCATTATGGCTCTGTTCTGTTCGCCTCCGGTGTGGTCTTTCACAATCTTTCTGCTATCTTCTTGCACAGCTTCATAAAGAACCAACAGATGAAAATTTGATGGCTCAATAAGTTGTTCCATGATAAGTGGTATTATCTGTTTCCCCATGGATTTCAAATAGTGGAACTCGGGTAACTTTGAATACGAATATGTATTTGAGCTCAAGAGCATTTCACGATTATGGGTTATTGCGTAATTCCATTTGTAAAGCAAAAAGGAGAAACATGTTTTTATGCTATCAGGGGCCTGTGCAGCCAGTTCCTTGACTTTGTGCTTTTCCTCCGTTGTCAATGTTGGCGTGTCAAATTTAGTAGATGTAGCCATCTCGTTCATACTATGATCTAACAAGTTCGGACTCGTTATCAAAAACCATTGATTGCTTTCCCAATATTGATACTCTCCTTGTTTTTGTTCTTCGCCCTCAAAAGTTACCTTGGCTTCTCCATCAAGGAATGGAGTGGCATAAGAAAAAACAGGTGGTATTACGATAACGCCACAAGTGTCGGCAAACCCCACTTTGCCATTTTTCCCAATAATTCTAAACAAGCCATCACTAACGCAGTCTGGACCATTGTCTATCTTATATACCTCAAACAACTCCTTTCCATGGTTGTCTATACCGATGATTTTACCTTTTCTATTACCTACAAAACCGATGGACGTTATAGTGTCTGTAAACGCTATTGTGTATTTCTTGCTCTTCACTATTGTTTTCCCATCAGAGTTTTTGTAACAGATGTGTTTCCCATTATCGCATTTATAAATAGATTGTGCGTCTACTCTCTGAAAGTGTATCAGAAATAGAAGAATGAGGGTTGTAAAAAGAGCGATTGAGAGAATAGGTGATATTATCTTTTTCATTTTGTCTAAAATTATTAGTTAATCATATATTAAACCCAGATGGTTTAATGGAATAACGTTATTTTAGAACTTTTCGTATAAACCACGATTGATTTTCACGCATTAAAGATTAGCCTTTTAATATAAAAGCATATAATTCCTAATGAATTAAGAATTATCCTTGTCTTTTCCCCACCTCCCAATCGCTCATATCTTTGCCCTAAAAAAGCAAGATATGAGCGATTTTCCTTTTATTCCATCAACATCCGTTGTCACCATCCCCGGTGCCCACGTCTCCGCAGCCTTCACCTCCAAGACAAGTGAAGTCTTCAAGGAGGAGCACAACATCGCACCAATCATCATCAACGACAAGATGAAGTACATCCCGTGGGGAGGTGACAACCAGATGCCGTACAACATCATTGACCTCATTGAGTCTGACGAGACAATGAGCACTTGCCAGATGTTCAATGCCGAAGTCTGCTATGGCAGCGGACTTGTCTATGACACAGAGCTTGCCTCCGCACAAGTGCAAGCGCAAGTGGATGACTTTATGCTGGACAACGACCTCGCAAGTTACTTCCTCGGCGTGTGCCAGGACTTCAAGCACTTCGGATTCTGCGTCAGCGTGATCATCCTCAATGAGGATGCCAGTCGCATTGTCCGCATCGTCCGCAAACAGGCGTGCTATGTCCGCTTTGCTCCTGCCGACAAGTCGGGCGTGATACCTTACATCCTCTATGCCAACTGGCGTAATACGGTAAGTCCGGAGGACATCGAGCGCATCGAACTTCTCAATCCTCAGTCGCCATTCACCGACCTTCAGAACAGAGGGAAGAAAATCAAGAAGTTCGCTGTCGTCAGCCGTATTCCTACGCCCGACAATACGTATTATCCAATACCGTACTACGCAGCTCTTTTCAAAGGAAAGTGGTTCAACATCAAGCAGCTCATCGGCATCGCTAAGGAAGCGAAGCTCCGAAACTCGGCTCCCATCAAGTACCACATCGAGATTGCCAACTCCTTCTGGAACAACATCTTCAAAGTCGAGGGCATTACAGACCGTATCAAGCAGCAGGAGCGTGTCAACGAGGAGAAGGACAACATCATCAACTTCCTCACAGGCATGGAGAACAGCGGAAAGGTACTCTTCTCTACATTCTATGTTTCACCCAACGGCGAGGAGCAGCACGACGTGGTCATCAACAAGATCGAGACAGATAAGGAGGGTGGCGACTGGGCGACGGACATTGTCGAAGCCATTAACATGATGTGCTTCACCATGCGAGTACACTCCAACCTCGTAGGCTCGGTGCCAGGCAAGTCGCAGACCAATAACTCCGGCAGCGACAAGCGCGAGCTTTACACTATCGCCCAGGCTCTGCAAAAGCCTTACCACGACCTCCTCTTTTCCGTTCACCGACTGATCATCCGCTTTAACAAGTGGACAGCGGTCAAGCCGGACTGCCCATTCATTCAACTCACCACGCTTGATGAGAATAAGGACGCAAAGCAAGTTTCACTCAATAAATCCAAAGACAATGAGCAATCTGATAAATGACAACGACACTCTAAGAAAGTACGTTCCCAACACGCTCAAAGCGGTAGCTGGTGAACTATCTCTTTTCGACAAGATACAGTATCACCTCTTACAGTCGGAGCAATGGCTTACCGACACTTTCGTTTCGTCCGACACAATGAGTCGCATCCGCACATACTCTGACAGCACACCGCTATTGCACTACTGCCGTATCATCACGGCTGCAGAGGCAATGCGCCACGCAGTACCACAGCTTGACCTCATCCTCACGCCTAATGGCTTTGGCATTGTCAGCAATCAGAATGTGATACCGGCATCTAAGGAGCGCATCGAGAGGCTTCTTCTTTCTCTCGAAAAACAGCGCGACGATGCACTTGCAGTTATCCTCACCATGCTTCCAGACGCTCACCATTGGACTGCTTCGGAGCAGTTCAATTACTTCGCTGCCACGATGTTTCCTACACTTGACATCGTTCACCAGCTGGGCTTCGCTGACCATATCTGGCTGCGATACCAGGACACTCGTGCCAAGTTACTCACTATTGAGCACCGCCTCGAAACGGAGTTTTTCAGTCCGGAACTCATGGACATGCTTCGCACGGCCAACGCTCTCAACAGATGGGATATGACTCTCGACACCGCTCAATACAAGCGGATGTATCAGCGCATCTCTGCCATCGAGTTCTCCATCCTCCGCATCGGTGAATACCCGATACCAAGCATAATCGACATTGTGAACAGCATACGTTTAGCCAAGGGTAACGTGTTCGCAGAATGGAAAAACTCCGACACCGCCAAACTCTTTGAAGACCATGGGTATAAAAATAAAAAGCAATCAGGAGGATATTTCTTCTAAAAATTACGTTATTAACCATATTTAACTATCGGGGGGGTAGTGCGAAGATATTATTATATCTTTGCAAAAAACTAAAGAACAAAGGTATGAAAAAACTATTTTTGACATTAATTGTGGCATTCTTTACTATTACAGGAGTCATTGCGCAGAATGTAACAGTAGAAGAGCCGGAGTTCGCAGAAGAGACTTTACTCTTGACCTCTGACAATCAAGGTGTAAAGTTGTCACGTGAGAATGGAACCGTGAAAACAAAGGCTGGAGCAAGTCTTTATTTGACAGGTATCGGCAAGGTGAAATCGAGACTGACTCTTAAAGGGGTTAAGTCTACGAGTAAAGCAGTCGGCGGCTCAACAACACGTCTTATCGTTAAGGCTGCCGACAATAAGACTGATCCAAACTCTTTTATCTCAATTTTTAAATTTGAGGTTAAAGGAAAAGAGCGTAGATACCAACTCGCTGAAGCTGGTACACTTTCTAAATCAGAGAGTAATAACCTTTCAAGTGTGGACTACAAGGCTAAGAAATATGGCGAAAGTTCATATTACATTGTATTGGAAGATCTTACCCCAGGTGAATATGGCATTGTTATTGGCGACCCTAATCACGAAAACACAAAAAACGGCATGAAAGTTACTACTTTCACTGTTGAGTAAAACTTCAAAAATTTGAAAGACTATTCTTGTCTTTTCCCCCATACAAATGCTTCCGTACTTTCGCAGTATGGAAGCATTTTTCAATTTATCCCTACCCACAGATTGGCAGTCATTATCTGACAGCCAATTCCAATATTTCTTCACGCAGCTCTCGCATGATTTGCCAATGGAAGAAATACTCACTCTCTGTCTGTTCAAATGGGCAGACCTAAGGGTATTGTGCAAGACGCATGACGGCAGCTATATCGTGAAGCAGCGCCATGCGCCCAAGCAGGAGGCTACGCTCACCATCAGACAAATGCAAGCAGCCACGGCTTCATTGGACTTCTTACGACAATTCGCACCATTGCCGGTTCGCATCACAAAAATCGGAAGAGCCAAAGCCGTCGAAGCCGACTTCCAGGGCGTGCCGTTCTCGACATTCATATCTGCCGACAACTACTATCAGGGCTTTCTCCACACCAAGAACGATGCCTTATTGAAAGACCTCGCCACGCTTCTGTACCCAAAGGTCAAGTCGCGTCACCTAACAACACCGCTTTTGCTCAACGCCTTCTATTGGTTTTCGTCGCAGAAGCATTACTTCGCCCGACTGTTTCCGCACTTCCTGCAGCCGATGTCCAGTTCTTCTGAAGACCTCCTGGGCTACGCACCGCCCATCGGGGAGGTGCTACGGACTGCCATGAACGCACAGATCCGTGCGCTTACCGGAGGAGACATCACAAAAGAGGAAGCAGTGCTCTCGATGGACACATGGCGAGCACTCACAGAACTCGATGCTAAGGCTAAAGAAGTAGAAGACATCAAACGACAAACGAAATGACAGACAAGAACATCAATTGGGATGCCACCGCCTTCTTCGCATCCCTCACAGAAACAAACAAGTTCGCCAAGGCCCATGACTTTGTCTTCGCCAAGGTCAGCGGACTCGACGGCTTCGAGGAAGCCTTGCAACAGTTGCAATCCGCCACGGCTATCATCGCTGTCAGCGACATAAGCCAGGGCTATATCGAGGTGAACAACAGTCCGCACACTCGAAGAGTGAAGACGGTCTTCCTCGCCATGCGCCACGCCATTGAAGACATGGTAGCACGCCAGCAGTGCATGGACACCATGCGCGAGCTGTTCCGACAGTTTATGAGCAAGCTAATCCTCGAAAAGACGAAGCAGGAGCAGCATAATATCTATCTCGACTCTCGCATCTCCTTTCAGGAAATCGACCAATACTTCTTCTCTGGCTGTGCCTGTGCTTTCTTCCAAATAGCCGTTGACACTTATACCGACCTCCGTTATGACCCCACTGAATGGCAATGACCCACAACTGCAAGAACGTGAGAAGTTCGTTCTTGCCTTCAACGATACGATGCTCAAAATATGGCGTGAGCAAATGACTCTCCTCGGTGTAATCGACACCGGACGTTTGCTCCATAGTCCCAAGTCACTCCCTGTCCGTGCGGATGGTCGTTTCATTGAGTTAGGACTAAGCCAGTCCTTCCTCGAATATGGCCTTTGGCAGAACTTCGGTACGGGTAAAGAGATTCCTCGTGGAAACAAGGGCGACATCGGCCGTGAACGCAAGCGCAAGAAGAAGCCCTGGTTCAGCCGTAAGTACTACGCTTCCGTCATGAACCTCCGTGACTTCCTCTCCGACAACATCGCTCATGAGTTCGTCGGTGTCGTCGCCCAGGCACTTGACGACAAGTATGTGCGCTATAATCACTAACAATGTCTTTTCTCCATCTAAAAGTCAGCCATACCTTTGCTAAAAACAAGCAAAAGAATGGCTGACATTTCATCTATCACATCTCTCATTACCTCATTTCGCAGCGAGACGCGCGAAGAGGCTATAACGCCCGAAGTTCTGGGCGCACTGTTGCAGAAAATCGCTGACCTTTTGGGCAAAGCTGCTCTGCAGACGGACGTGAGTCGCCTTGATAATTGGCGCTCGGATCTTGCACGCATCGGCTATGTGCTGACATCGCTCACCATAGGTTCGGACGACCGCAACAACGTGTATTTCACATTGGGAAAGGCGAACCTCTCTACTGGAATCAATCAAATTGCAAACAATTCCATTCTCATCCGCCAAGCCACTACCGAGCGTGCCGGTGTCATGCGTGCGCAGCAGGTGCAGGACTTGAACAAGTGCAAGTCCGAGCTGTCTTCATGCATTGCTTCTATGAATAAGGTGCAGGAGGCTCTTGTGAATTTTCAAAAGGCTACTCAGAGTCTGAGCCTGCGCATTTCAAAGAACAACATTGAAATCGGAAACAACGCTGAAAGCATACAAGTTCTTCAATCTGACCTCAAATCAGTTGCGTCGCAGATAAAATCGTTGCAAACTGACATTCAGAAGTTTGCCACGATGAAGCAAGCTACGCAGATGCACATTGAATGTATCATCACTGACAGTACTCTTGTGATACAGGATGCCTACCGTTATATCCGGCAAGGGCTTACACCGGTCATTTTCCGACACTCGGTGCGTACAAGTCGCAAGCAGGAGGATGAAAGCGGTGTGCGTGAGTATCTTCCACGGCGACGTGGCTGGAACCGCTTTTATGACGACCGAAAGATTAGTGTGAATAATGGCGACGAGATTTCTTTCCGACTGGATAAGGAGGGCGACCCGGACAATGGCAAGTATTTTACGAAGCCTAATGTGTTGTTCAGCGACTGCCGTGCCGTCATCGACCCCAATACGCAAAGGCTTTCGGAAGTCCGCATTTACTTTGGCAAACGCTCCTATAACATTCTCGGCATCAACCGCTATTTCCGCTTCGCCATCGGATTTTACAAGAAGTCCAAAGATTACGGTCCGTTCCAGTTCGGAGAACTCCGAACTAACCTCGCTGAATTCAAGGTAATAGCAAAGGCTGATACGTTTGCTGATAGCAACGATTACACCGTCACCTTCAATTTCAGTATGTAAACGAAAAAAGCCATGGTTTCTCCGCAAGGAGATCACCACAGCTCGGATGCAAAATGGTGTTCGCGACACCACGCTGCCAAAGAGCAATGGTCCAATCGACCACAACTCAATCGCAAAGATAATGCAAATCGAATGCAGAACAACAAGCGTGCTTGATTGTTATGCTGAGATGCAGCTTATCTTATACAAAGATAACCACATCATATTAACTCTCAAAAGACAATTCATTATGACAAAAGAAACTAAGGAAAACGTGCAGATTGTATCTGCCATAGCTATGCTCATCGGTGGATTCCTCCTCGCGGTCGCAGGATTCATCGTACCGCCCACCGGACAAATCCACGAGTCTGTCCTGGGTGTATTCGCAGAGTGTCTTATCTACGCCGGGTCTATCTTCGGTGTCACTATCTACATACAGACTAAGTATGCAGAACTACGCTCGTACCTTGATGACAAACTGAAAGATAAAGAGCGAAAAAAGCCAAAGCCCAAAGAGTAACCCCACAGCGTAGAGAGGCTTAAAAAGGCTTAGTTCGGCTTAAATAAATCAAAATTCAAAAAATCACAATCGGCTTCGCCGACAACTCAAAATTAAAAATTCAAAACTCAAAACTCTATGCGCAGCATAGCCCTTATTATCATCCATTGCTCTGCCACGCCTGAAGGCAAGGACTTCACCACGGCAGATATCGACCGCTGGCATCGGCAGCGAGGCTTTGCCTCCATCGGATATCACTTCGTCATCTATCGCGACGGCTCTGTGCATCATGGCAGACCGCTCGCACAAGTGGGAGCGCACTGCCAAGGGCACAACGCCCATTCCATAGGAATCTGCTATATCGGTGGTTTGACCGCCGACGGCAAACACCCTAAGGACTCTCGCACGGAGGAGCAGAAGTCCGCATTGGTGGCACTTCTTCGTAAACTCAGAGTGCAGTTTCCCAATGCCAAAATCCGAGGACATCGCGACTTCGCTGCCAAAGCGTGCCCTTCATTCGATGCCACGGCAGAGTATGCAAACATCTAAACCCAACGATATGAAACATATCCTAATCCTCATTCTTTGTGCATTTGTATTGTCATGCAAGAGCACAAAGACAGCATCTTCCTCCAATGAAAGTGAGCGAAACGCCGTTTCGCAAGCTCAATGGCGATCCGCTCAGAATCTTTCATTCAGTTCTCTACAGAGGCTTACCGCCCTTTCATTCGATAGCTGCGTCTTCACATTCGGGGGTGTCGACACGTCGGCAACCCCTCAATGTTCCGACCTCAGCTATCCATCGGGCAAGCCCCAGTCCAATGACAAGGCAAAGCCTCCATCTTATCACGGCAAGCCTTCAGCTATAAGTCACGGCAAGCCGTCATCTCTCAAGTTCTACGGACTTCACCTTTCCCAAGAGGAAAAGGAGGAGTCCGCAGCTGCACAGCAGGTGGAAGACAGCATCGCAATAGCGAAGCAGTCTTCATCCGACAAGTCGCAGGAAATCATCAAGTCAAGGTCTTCAGTTCCCTTCACGGCAAAGCTCGCTATTGCCGTCCTGATGATGCTAACGGCAGTAGCCGTCATTTTCTTTATCCGTCGCTATCTCGCCGGCAGACGACGACATTTCGGTCACAGGCTCCCGAATTCATTACCAGGCAGCTCCGGCGGTGCATTGTTCGGTGGCGAGGACAAGCCATTGCATGGCTAAGTGAAATTGTGGGGTGTTCCATTGCGTTCCGTCGCTTTGGGCTTCTGTTGCAAAATAAGTAAGCCACTTCCCTGATCCGTACCATGTCTCTTTTTCTCGGATGTGAGGAGGACAAATCGCCTGAAGTCGAATAGTCCTCCATACATTCGAGAAAAGTGCAAGCACACAAGTCACGGTACGGGGTAAGCAACATACACATTTCTCCACGGCAGCCCAAAGCCCCTCCACTTCATTACACGCCCCACAATTTCACGGCTACGCCAGTCCTCGCCACCGAACAATGTACCACCTACGCACATGATTGACGCATCACCCAGCCAAGCAACGCTTGCAGCGAGCTTGTCTGACCTCCTCGTCAATCATCAACACGCAAGCGTCATCTGTTTTTTCACATCGAAGATGTCTATCTATCATCATCAAAGGTGAAAAGTGTTGCACACCCTTCACCTTTCTTAATAGGTACGGACACACGCTCCATTGCATTGCGCATAAGTCCGTGCAGCTACGCTCTATTGTCTATCATCTCGCTGCGCTCAATCTTCTCTTCTTCAGCCGAAAGGCAGTGGCTCTCCACTCCCGTAGCCGTCCGTTATGCGCCACCTCCTTTCGTCCACTGTTGCGAAAGGATATTGCGCTACATTCCATTACGTTATCATTCCGGAGTTTCTCTATGACTCTGCGAGCCATGGAGAAGTCCTACATTATCACTTCATTACATTCCACTTCATACCCATTCGCTTCGGGTAAGGCAGAGCCTTCTGTTTCCTATAAGGCGATGCCTTCATGGTTTGGTAAAGCTGCGCTTTCTATTGTCTGTCAATGCGAGAAAGCCGTCTGACTTATGGCAATCAAGATTGCTATAAGTCTGACAGCACTCTCGCTTATTCAAATAGGTATGGCAGAGGTATGGGATAGAAAAGGTAGTGCGCCTAATGTCGGGCAAGACCGACAGGCGCATTACCTTTTTATCCCTCACCACTGCCGCATTACCGCCCGATGGGTCGGGCATGGCGTGGTGGCTCGCTTGGGTGTGGGCGGTGGTTCAGTAGCACGAAAGAGCGCAGTATGAAGCCGAAACCCTCGCTTTTTCTCGCATATATTGCAACATCCGCAAGCCATTGATGCCCATCCGATACCCAATAGCCTTTTGTGGTACGGCAAGACCCTCGGTTTGCTCGGCTTGGAGGCTTAAAGTGCCAAAAATAGAGCATTTGACGCATCCGAAACCCTATATCGTGCCGAAACTCGGTGCTTTGCCGAAACCTTTTGCTTGTTTCAGCCTTATTTGCTCAAGCCGAAACCCTCGCTTTTCGTGGAACTTGGAGCGTTTGCGCATCAGCGTGAAACCTCGGCTCGCTTTCGTCATCAGCGAAACTTGCAAGCCTTTTTCGTCACTTTCTGCCTTTTCGCCTTTTTGCGCAACTAAGGCGGTTTTGCGTGTGTGAGAAACTAAATATTAACATTTGTTTACATATTCCGCAAAGGTCGGGCGGTCGTAGCCGTCAGCAAGGACAGGGCGGTCGGGGGGTCTTTATCAAGACGGGTTAAGGGAAAATCCCTTAACAATCCCTTAACGGCTTGATACACAAGCCTTTCGTTTTTCTATCGCTTAAATTTCGTCGGTTTTTGTCGGCGCCAGCGTGCCTAAATCGGGCGAAACTGCCTTATTTCTCGTCTTTTGCGTGGTGTTTGGGCGGTGCTATTTTTGCGTATCATTAAACCAATAAAATTGAAAGACGTATGTCGAATATAAACACCAATGCGACCGTTACGCTCACTGTAAACGGAAAACAGGCGGAAGATATGCTCCTGAAACTGAAATCTCAGGCTGCAAACCTCGAAAAAGCCATTGAGAAAGCGGCAGCAGCAGGAAACAAACAGCAGCTCACGAAGCTAAAGCATGAACTGAAGGAAACCAATCGCCAAATCTCGCAGATTGAAAATGCTGCTAAAGGGGTCGAGCATGTTCTGCAACGACTCAATGAAACTTCGCCAAAGGAACTGAACCGCACATTGTCACAGCTGAAACGTAACCTTAATGGGCTTGAACGGGGAAGCGAAGAGTGGAACAGACAATGTGAGGCTATCAAGCGTGTTAAGGCGGAGATTGCCAAAGTGAACTCGCAGCTGCGAGAAAATGAGAGTCTGTGGGAACGGATGAACCGAAAGTTGAACGACTGGCAGACTGCTCTTGCCGGCATCGCTGCTGCCATCACGGGTATCATCATGGCTGGACGCTCGGCGGTGAACGCTTTTGCGGATATGGATCAGGAGATGGCGAATGTGCGCAAATTTACGGGAATGAACGCTTCGGAGGTGGAGCAGTTGAATGAGGAGTTCCAGAAGATTGACACCAGAACGGGGCGTGAGGAGTTGAATAAGTTGGCGCAGGAAGCAGGACGATTGGGCAAAACATCGCAGGATGATGTCTTGGGCTTCGTGAAAGCTGCCGACCAAATCAATGTGGCTTTGGACGACCTCGGTGATGGGGCTACGCTGACTCTTTCAAAATTGACAAACATCTTCGGTGACGAGGAACGACTCGGCACGGAGAAGGCTCTGCTTGCCGTGGGTTCCGTAATCAATGAGTTGTCGCAGAACTGCACGGCTTCTGCTCCTTATCTCGCAAACTTCACACAGCGCATGGCTGGCGTGGGTGCCCAGGCAAAGATGACTATCCCGGAAATCATGGGCTTCGCTGCGGTGCTGGATAGCCAGGGACAGGCGGTGGAGATGTCGGCAACTGCTGTTTCCAAAGTCATTATGGATATGTTCAAGGAGAACGACAAAATCATCAAGGCTACGGGACTTAATGCGAAGGAGTTCAACGAAACGCTAAAGAAGAGCACTAACGAGGGACTTCTCATGTTGCTGGATCGTCTTCACGAACTCGGCAACATCGACGTACTGGCACCAGTCTTCAAGGATATGGGCGAGAACGGTGCTCGTGCTGCGCAGGTGATTTCGGCTCTTGCTGGCAACCTCGATATGGTGCGGTGGGAGCAGGAGGAAGCTACTAAGGCGTTTGCGGAGGGTACGTCTGTCACAAATGAGTTCAATGTGCAGAATACGACGGTGCAAGCAGGACTTGACAAAGCAAGAAAGGGTGTGACGGAGATGGCGGTGGCACTCGGTGAGCAGCTGCAGCCGATAATGAAGCATGTCATCTCTTCCACTACGTTGTTGTTGAAGTTCATGTCTACTTCTATCACGTTCATCAAGGAGAACGCTTTTACCTTGGCTTCGCTGACAACTGCTTTCATTGCATATAAGATTGCGGTGAATGCTTCTAACATTGCTTTCAAGGCGCATTATGCGTGGCTTGTTATTTCCAAGGCTGCGACTACGGCATACAAGACTACGGTCGCCACATTGCACGCTGCACACCTTTTGTTGCAGATGGGGCTCGCCAAATTGCAGGGCAACTGGGTGCGACAGTCATGGCTGATGTCGGACCTCAAAAAGCAGGGTGCTCTGCTCGCTTCCGGCTATGGCGTGATAGCTGCCGGAGCCATTGCTCTCGGTGCGGTTCTGTATAAGCTATACAAGAAGATGACGGAGGTGTCGCAAGCAGAGAAGGATTTGCAGGAGATACGCAAGCGTGGGCAGGAGGGCATCATCGACGAGAAGAACAAGATTGATGCGCTTATTGCGGTGGCTCGCGATGAAACGCAGTCGCTGAAGGACAGACACACGGCGATTGATGCGCTCAACAAGATTATTCCGAACTATAATGCCCAGTTGGATGATACCACGGGCAAGTATAAGGAGAACAAGAAGGCTCTTGATGATTACTTGAAGTCGTTGACTCGCAAGTATGAGATTGAGGGTGCTAAGGATAAGTTGCGTGATATCGGAAAGCAGCGTGTCGACCTTAATCTGGAAAAGCAGAGGCAGGAGCGTGTCGTTGCCATGGATGAGATGGAGGCAAGGACGGAAACGGTTATGCCTGGCCAGGAGGGAAAGGTGGTGCAGTTGGGTGTCAACTCGTTGCGTGCCTCAAACAGACGTGCGCTTGCCAAGACGAAGGAGGACCTGGCGGAGCTTGACCAGCGTGAGGCGAACATCTTAGGCATATATGGCGAGGACATCAAGAAGGATGCGCTCAATGAAGCGAAGAAAGAAAAGATACAGAAACAGGAACAGCAGACGCAGAACCCTCCATACACGCCTCCTAAGACGGACAAGAAAACGAAGACTGAGGATGTGCTGAAACCGCAGAAGGACTGGAAGACCAGGGAGCAGGCTATCAACCGCATTGCGTATGCCAAAGGTGAGAAGGACTTCGAGGAGTACACCAACCGCATGACGGAGATTGATATGGAGTACAATCAGAAGGTTATGGCTAATGGCAAAGCTACGAGTGAACAAAAGCTGGAAGCGGAAGCATCATACTATGAGGCGAAGAAGAAACTCGCTGATGACAAGAACACGCAATCGGCGAAGCAGGAGAACGACTACTATAATGAGCTTGTTGCCACGGAGAAGCAGCGGTACATTGATGGTAAGGTGGATCATAGAACGTTTGATGATGCGCTTGAGCTCATGGAGTTGGAGCATATGCGACGTTTAACGAAGGTCTACACGGACGGTTCTAAGGAACAATTGCAAGCGCAGAAGAATTATCAGAATAAGCTCGTTGAAAACCAAAAGCGTAATCAGAAGACCGTCGAGGACAACGAGAAGAAGCATCAGAAGGAGCTTGCCAAAATCAAAGAGGACTACTTCGGGGATAACAAGTCGGAGAAAAAGGAGAAGTATGATAAGGACTCTTCCGCTTTGGATGAAGTGTATGCCCAGGAGATAAAGGCTGCTGGCGACGATGCTAAGGAGAAGCTGCGTATCGAGGAAGCGTATCAAAAGGCAAAGGTGGCACTGGCGAAGAAGTACGGCCAGGAGTATAACGACACAAGCAAGAACTTCCTCGAAAACATGACGGAGGACATCACGGAGTGGCTGAACTCGGACCTCGGACAGGCGGTGCAGGGTTCTTTTGATACGCTGACATCGGGCATGTCGTCGATATTTTCGGGCATGACTTCGCTCATTCAGGCGGAACTGGAGATACAGACTGCTGCCATCGAGAAGCGGTATGACAAGGAGATATCGCAAGCGGAGGGCAACAACTACAAGGTGAAGAAGCTCGAGGAGCAGAAGCAGAAGGAGCTGGCAAAGAAAAAGAACGAGGCGAACAAAAAGATGTTTGCCATGCAGGTGATACAAGCGGTGGCGCAGACGGCACAGAATGCCATATCGGCGTATGGCTCGGCAGCGGCAATTCCGCTTGTGGGTTATATCCTGGCACCAGTGGCTGCTGCAATGGCGGTGGCAGCAGGAGCAATTCAGATTGCTGCAATCAAAAAGCAACAGCAAGCGAGTGAAAGCCAGGGCTATGCAAAGGGTGGCTTCACTCCGAAAGGCTCCAAGTTCCAAGAAGTAGGCGTGGTTCATGCCGGGGAATGGGTGGCTTCGCAGGAGATGCTTGCCAACCCGGTTGCGCGTCCTATCATCAACGCCCTGGACTATGCGCAGCGGACTAACACCATCGGATCCTTACGAGCCGATGATGTTAGTCGGACTATTGCGCCAGTAGCATATAGCACGCCACAACAGCAACAGCCTATCATCGTGCAGCAGCAGCCGGACGGACTGGCTACGGCTGCAATCGTGCAGAACACAAAGGCTATGCAGAGTTATGCTGATACGATGAAGCAGTTGGAGAAGCGATTGAGCGAGCCTTTCGTCACGGTGAACACGGTCACGGGTGACACTGGCATCAAGCAAGCGCAGGACGAGTATGACACACTAATCCGTAACAAGACACCAAAGAGTAGGAGAAAGTGAGTAACCTCTGGTTAATGGTGAGCCTCGCCAATTGTCATTACATACATAGCAATAAATAAAAATATTAGGAGCAAAATCCATGTGGCAAGCGATATGTATGATAAAGTGACAAGTGTTCGTCTTGCAGACTTACCTTTCACATATCTACTTAAAATATACAGTACGACACTACTTGCAATAAGAAATATGAGCAAGTGTGGAAAATCGAAATTCCAATAGTCAATAAAGACAAGACTTGCAACAAAAAGTGTCAAACTTGCGAATATTATAATTAGTGTATGTTTCATTTTGCAAAAGTAATAAAAATGGAAATAATAATCAATGGCAAACAAGCCTTTCTGAAGAAGAACACTTCGTTTGACTTCATTTTCGAGAACCGTCTGTTTACGGGTAGCGACAGCTACACCTTGACTATCACGTTCCCACTAAAGGGATGTGCACGGAACATTGCCATCTTCGGGCACATCCACAGAGCGGATGTTATCAAGTCAAAGGTGGTATTTGACTGCGACATCCGTGACGGCGCTTTCCTGAAGTCTGGCTCCATCACAATAACAGAAATATCGGACGTAGAAGTAAAAACGCAGTTTCTGGAGGGGCGCAGCGAGCAGAACTTTAACGAAACGTTTGACGATATCTATCTCAATGAAATGGATTTGGGATATCCTACCAAGCGCGATAATCTTATAGCAGCAGAAGCGTTCAAACCATATCCAACGAACAACTGGGTGCCGTTGCCGTGGGTAAACAACTATTCCGGCAATCTGCAGAATGCTGTTACCACATCCGTCCATTTCATCACTGGCTTCGAGAATGTCAAAAGTACTCTTTCGTTCCAGCCATACTTATTGTATATCTTGAAGCGTATTTGTTCGCAATTGGGGTATGAGGCGAACTTTGCTGAACTGGAGCAATCGCAATATAAATATCTCTTGATTTGCAATACGCTTCCGGCTGCATGGGCTGCGTGGAACTTTGCCATTGCATTGCCTCATTGGACATTGAACGAGTTTTTTGAGCATCTTGAAAACTTCCTTTTCGGAGATTTTGATATCAACCATAAGGCTAAGCGCATCGAGTTTCATTTCTCTAATAGTCTGGCAAAATCGGCAGGAGAGGTAATCTTAAACAAGGTCTTGGACTCTTACACAACAGAGGTGTCGCAAGAAGATGAAAGCAAGTACATCGCTTCGGCTAACTTGAAATACGCTGATAATGATGCGCTTCTGTGGTCATATTACTCGTGCGACTGGTTTATAAGAGCCAACAAGTCAAAGGCTTTGGTCTATGATACATTTCGGGAATTGATTGACAAGGCAATGACGTTGAAGATTAGCGGTTATTACAAGTCTACGGGGCATAGCGGACATGGATACAGCGAGTCTTTCAGCCGTGGCTATCCAGTTGGAAGTGACGGAAACAGACTGTTTTATTGCAAGGAGATTGATACCTATTTTATAATGTACTGCTACAAATCTGAATTTGTCAGTAAGCATAATGACATGAAGTGGTACAAGTATTATAACCGTCTGATGCCTGTAAATCAGTTCGGAGATTATTTTGTTGATAATGATGCTGACGATATTGAACTGAAAATCGTTCCTGCATGGATAGAGGGTACTGACGACAAGTATGGCAATTGTATGTTTCTCGACTGCGGAGAGTTGGGAAGTAGAGAAACATGGACTATATCGGAAGACGGTACCGGCTCTTCTGGCTCTGCATCTTCTGGCATCTACATAGGACAAAGACCGAACAATGAAGGGCAATTATCATCGGTACGCTATCACGATGATGTCGACTATGATGCAGGAGACTTGGCACAAGGCACTGCAAGCTATGTGATTGGCAAAGGAGAAACCGAGAAGTCATCTGCATACTTTGATGTTATATATGTCGGCTTTTGGAGTGGACATTATCTTTTCGGCGGTAATCAGCCACATCCTATAATAGATAAGGTGGAGGTTACTGACTCGTTTGGGTATAACAGAACTCAATTCACCTTGCGATTGAAAGACGGCATAGCCAATTCTATGCGCTTGTCAATGCACAAGATTGACGGAAAGCAGAAGTTCCATTTCTCTTTTCTCTCTGACTCAATACCCAATCCTCGTGCATTGTTCTACATACGTGGACAGAGGTATATATGCGAAAAAATAACTGCCACCTTCCATGAGTCGGGAAAGTCGCAGTTACTAAAGGGAATATTCTATCGTGTCTTAGCTGATTGAACGCTGCAGGGCTGTGGCATGGCGCTCGATGGTGGTGCGCAGCACCTTGGCATAAATCTGTGTGGTCTTGATGTCCTGGTGTCCAAGCATACGAGCCACATTCTCAATCGGCACATCGTGAGCCAACGCCATCGTAGCAAAGGAGTGTCGGGAGACATGGAAAGTCAACTTCTGCCTGAAGTGCAGCTCCATCTGTATCACATGAAGGTAGTCGTTGGCTTTCTGATTGCTAATCTTCGGCAGTTGGTAGTCGTACTTCTCAAGCACCTTCATCGCAGGAGAGAGGATAGGCGTGAAGAACTTCGTATCGGTCTTGATACGGCTACCATCGATGTAGTACATCTTGCCTTCCTTCTTCGTCATGCTCTCGAAGTCGAAGGTCTGTGTGTCGCAGAACGACAGACCGGTGTAGGCTGCGAAGATGAAGAGGTCACGCACCCTGGCAAGCTTGCCCTCGAACTTGTAGTTGCGCATGAGCTTCAGTTCAAGTTCGGTGAGCGGTTCACGTTCACGGCACTTGCCTCGCTTCAACGTCACCACTTGATAAGGGTCTTGTGGGATTTCGCCCATCTGATAAAGCTGGCGAACCCACTTGTGGATTTTCTTGTGGTAGCCGTAACACGTCACATCGCTACGGGTGCCATCATGCAGCCAGTTGTCAAAGGCGATGATGTTCTTCGGAGTCAAGTCGCCATAGGTGTTGAGTTTCCCGAATGTGCGCACGGTTTCAATAGCACATATCTTGTGCTTGCGTGTACCTTCGCGCAGTTCCTCATTGGCGAGAGCATCCTCCATAAATTCGAGAAAGCTCTTTTCACTTTTCTCCGGCTCTTTGGGTTTCTCCTCTTTCACTTCCATCTTAGGCTTCTTGTCTTCGCCATTGAAGTGATACATGAAATTGTCATAGGTACGCTCTTCATCAAGAACGTCCATTGCAGCAATAATTTTCTTACACTTTGCTACCAGAGCTTGTGTTTCGGGCGAAGCTGCTGCAGCTTGCCATTCGTCGGGTGAATACTTGCCAATCATAATGTATTTACGAGTGGCACGTCCAAGATAAACTTGCACTTCCAAAAATCCGTAACCCCTCTTCTCGGAGTTTTTTCTACGGTCGAAGACGACCTCTACCAATTCCTTCTTCATCGTTAAAGTAGGTTTTAGTACAGCGGACAAATAAGTGGAGAAGATGAGAATAATGAGAGTTTAACAATTTTTAATTGGTGATTTTACCAATCCCAGCTATTTAGTGGCTGAAAGTGTCACACGTTTTTAAGAAGTGTCACACATTTCAGAAAAGTGTCACACAAAGTGTCACACATTTATGTATCGTTGTGTCCCGTTATGTCATCATTCAAGCACCAGGTTCAAATCCGCTGCGTTAATTAGACATTACGCTCGTCCTCTAAATAACTGTCTGAATTTCAAGTTACTCGCTCGTAACTAACTGTATATAAGCAACAAAGAGGATACTACCGAAGTAGAATCCTCTTTGACGTTGTTTTGTTCCGATGTGACCCGCATGGGGTCACAAAGTGATTCCGTTGGGGTTCGAACCCAAGACCCACAGCTTAGAAGGCTGTTGCTCTAATCCAACTGAGCTACGGAACCATACTCTGTTTCTTAATGCGGATGCAAAATTACTGCTTTTTTTGCAATCTACCAAATATTTTCGGGATTATTTGCTATTATTGCTGTCCGCTAAGTGTTTATCACTCAACTTTATCTCGTTGACAGGGGCATGGAAGCCGATAAAATTATTGCTTGAGATATTCTTCGGCACGGGTGTCGCCCAACTCCTGTGCCTTCTTGAGGTTCTCGATGCTTTCCTGTTTCAGTCCCTTCTCGCGCTGCAGCAGACCCAAGAGCAGATAGCCGTCGGCATATTCGGGAGCGAGGTTGATGCAGGCCTTGGCGGCGCTGATGCCCTCGTCGATGCGCTTGACGCGGAGGTCAAGACTTGCCCATTCGGCAAAGTAGGTGGGCTCCTTGGGCGCCAAGTAGCAGGTGCGGGCTATGTCAAGCAGCGCCTGTTGCCACATACGCAACTTCGTCTCGCACTTGTAGCGGGCATAGAAGAAGGTGGGGTCTACGGTATGGGTCAGGGAGTCGTACTGGTTGTAGTCGGGCAGCGCCTTGCGATATTCGCCCTTGCGGTCGAAGAACTGTGCACGCGCCAGATAGTAGGGAGCTGCCAGTCCTGTCTTCTGTCCTACGGCGATGGCACTGTCGAGCAGCACCTCTATCTCGCCGGCGGGTGCATTGAGCTGGGCTTTCGACTGGGCTGCCTCGTAATACAGTTCGCCACTGTTGATGTTGGTCTTGGTGAGGTCGAGGAACATGCTGAGTGCCTGCTGATAGTCGCCCTTGAAGTAGCTGTACTGCGCCTCCTGATGCTTGTAGGCAGGAAGGGCGTTGATACTGTATGCCTTGCGTATCATCTCTATGGCCTTGTCGATGTTCCAGGCTGTATAGATGGAGTCGCCCTTGTACACTGCCTTCTGATAGATGATGTCGGCATAGGCTGAGTAAGCCTCGTCCTTCTTGGCTGCCTTCTTGATGCATTCCTCCATCAGCTTTGATGATTCCTCATATTTTGCCTCGTTGGAGAGCCGGGATGCTTTTTCCTTGTATCCGTAGGCGGATGCTGGGAATTTGCCGATAAACTCGTCGACATACTTATCGTAGTCGGTGGAGGCTATCTGTCCCTTCTTCAGTGTCATCATCATGACAGCCTCCTGCTCGGTGTCGGGCAGGGCTGTGCGGATGCCTGTCTCGCGGAGTGCGGCATCGAGGGTGGAGAGTCCTGTCACCTTGAGCTGCTTGGCGTACTGTGCATCGATGGCTGTCACCGATCCGTTGCTGTGCATCAGTCCGATGACCTGTCCGTCCTTGTTGGCAAAGGGACAGCCGATGGCATTCTCGGGCACCGTGGTGATGAAGATGTAGTAGTTGTAGGTGTTGTTGAATGTCTCTACGCTGCTGATCTCCTCCTGCTGGAAGGCTGGCTTCTTGAGGGAGTAGGGCACGAGCCACACTTTGCTTCCTGCCGGTGTGGTGCTGCTCGCCAGGGTGGCAGCGGCTGTGGATGCCTTAATCCTGAACTTGGCTACATCATAGAGCTCGTCGGCGCCAAGGATGGCGTCTACGTCTGTAGAGCGTCCGCTGGCATCCACGATAGTGGCCTTGGTGGCTCCGATGAATGGTTTGAAGGTACTGATGGCTGTTCCCTTATTGTCGATAAACACGCCCTGTGTCGAGGCAATGATTTGTCCGTCTTTGTTAAATGTGGTCAGTGTGAAGACGCTCTTTGCCATCTTCTGTACTGGCCCTGGTTGTGCCTTGATGCCTGATATGCTTATGATCATGGCAGCAATGATGATGTACAGTCTTTTCATATATTTTTAATGTTTAATTTCATGCCCACAATAGCATTTATTTGCGATAGCTTCTGAGCAGTTCCTGCGCATTGGCGAGGGCGGCCTCGGTGATGTCGCTTCCACTCAGCATCTGCGCTATCTCGCTTACTCTTTGCTCCTCGGTGAGTTCCGTCATGTGGGAACGTGTGCCCTGTGGGGTTTCTTCCTTCAGCACCTTGTAGTGATGTCTGCCCATGGCGGCAATCTGTGGCAGGTGGGTGATGGAGATGACCTGGCGTTCGAGTTCGCCCATCTCTGCCATGATCTGTGCCATCTTCTCGGCTATCTTTCCGCTTACACCTGTGTCGATCTCATCGAAGATGATGGTTGGCAACTTGACGGCTCCGCTGATCATTGCCTTGAGT
>ENA-UAMR01000032-UAMR01000032.1-human-gut-metagenome-genome-assembly--contig:-NODE-32-length-42757-cov-7.294202_pt1 | contig 42757 bp, 30 predicted proteins | sample MGYA00243283_ERZ654497 | MGnify/ENA primary metagenome ERZ654497 (study PRJEB26926, sample SAMN06164404) | human gut metagenome | biome: ENVO:00009003; feature: ENVO:2100002; material: ENVO:00002003... | reverse complement strand
ATAAACGCAGCGCCAGCCCGAAGGGGTTCACGCCGCAGGCGGCACGGCATCGCCGTGCAGAGCCCCCGAAAAGAAAAAGAACCCGATAAAATCGGGTTCGTTTTTTTCATCTGTGGTGGAGATGAGGGGGTGCGTAGCAAACAACGTTTGCGTAATAGCGAAGTGAGCGAGTTTACTCGCATAAACGCAGCGCCAGCCCGAAGGGGTTCACGCCGCAGGCGGCACGGCATCGCCGCGCAGAGCCCCCGAAAAGAAAACGAACCCGATAAAATCGGGTTCGTTTTTTTCATCTGTGGTGGAGATGAGGGGGGTCGAACCCCTTACCTCTTGAATGCCATTCAAGCGCTCTACCAGTTGAGCTACACCCCCAAGGCGGATAACAAACGTAAATATACTATTTTTACGTCGTTTTGTCAACTGCATTTGAACAAGTGGGTGAAATGTTTGGAACAAATTTTTTTGTGTATTTGATACATTCGCGATTCGCGCGTGCACGCGCAGCGCGCACCTAATTAAAGATAAGCATTGTTTAATTCCAATTATTTATATTTTGTATACGGACATTTATTACATCCGTAAAGTTTTTTATGCATAAAAATATGCGATTATGCCAAAATCGTGCATAAAATTCAAAAAAAACAATCCATATTAGTTTTGATTTCTAAATCGCACGCTAATTAAAAGTAGCGTAATGTATAATTTCAATAACTATTTTATCAAAGTAGTGCTTTAATTGACTAAATTTTTTAGGAGGTAACAAAATGAAGCAAAAGAAATTACTTATGCTCATCGCGATGATACTTGTCGTAGTGCTTTGTGCGTCTGTCCTTACTGCTTGCAAGAAGAAAGAACAAGATCCAAAGAAATATACGCTTCGCGATACTATCGGCGCGGGACCTACGAACTTCAACCCGCACACATGGGAAACGGATGCCGACAACTATCTTGCTCCTTACACGGAAATGGGACTTGTCGATACTACCATTGCCAAGGACGGTGTAAACTTTGAATGGGTATACGAAATGGCAACTTCCGTTACGGACGTAACCGCAGAATACCTTGCAGATCCCGAGAAAGTGGCAAAATGGGAAATAGATACCGAAAAGGAGACTGCCGGTAAAGTTTATCGTATCGCACTCAACCCCGCGGCAAAATGGGCAAACGGTGAAGCTATCAACGCCGACACTTATGTCGAATCGATGAAAGCGCTCCTCGACCCCAAAATGCGCAACTACCGCGCAAACACTTATTACGACGGCTCTGCTGCTGTGAAAAACGCATATTTGTATTACAGTGCAGAATCTCCGATATATAAACCGGTTGTTCCCGCATACGGCGAAGAAGAAGCTCCCGACTATTCGTTTGACATTTCAAAAAAAGAAGTGTATATCAATCTCGATGTAGCCATGACCGTAGCGACATATTCTTATGCGCAATTGAAAAGTCTCGGCTTTATTACCGACGATGAATCTTACGGCGCACTCAAAGAAGCCGCAAACGCATACGGCTACATTAAAGTTACCGATAAAAACAAAGCGCAAGTGCTTTCAATCACAGACCAATATCTCAGCGCATTCGGCATGTCCATCTACACCGACGCGGAAAAGACCAAAGTTAACGAAAACCTTTTCAAAGAGTTCTTGTTCTACAACACAGGTGAATTTGCAGCTTCCTACGACTGGTCAAACGTCGGCCTCCTCAAAGTTGACGACTACACCATCGATTACGTTGTGGAAGGTACGGAAGAAGAATTCTACTTCCTTACGAGCCTTACGTCCAACTGGATTGTATATCTCCCCCTCTACAACCAACTCAAGAGCCAAGTCGGCGAACTTGCGACGACGAAATACGGCACGAGCGTTGACACCTACATGAGCTACGGTCCTTACAAACTCGTAAGCTATGAGAAAGACAAACAAATCAAGATGACTCGCAACGAGAATTGGTACGGCTGGACCGACGGTCAACACGTTGGCCAATTCCAAACGACGGACATTGTTGCGGACATCATCTCCGACGATTCCACTCTCGAAGGCTTGTTCCTCTCCGGTAAAATCGACAGCTTGTCCCTCAACAGCTCGCAACTTGCAAACTACCGCAACTCCGAAAACCTTCTCAAAACCGACCAAACATATACATTCAGATTTGTCTTTGCGTCCGATTTGACGGCATTGAAAGGTCTCGAAGCAAAATACAACAACGGCAAGAACCTCCAAGTTTTGAGCTATGACGATTTCCGCAAGGCAATCTCTCTCTCATTGAACCGTACGGAGTTCGCTGCACAAGCAACCGGCGGATACAAACCCGCATACTCACTTTACAACAGCATCTACTACTACAACGTCGCAGAAGATCCCGAATCCATCTATCGTAGAACGGACGAAGCAAAACAAGCTATCGTCGATCTCTACGGAATCGAATACGGTGCAGACAAGACCTACAAAACTCTTGACGACGCTTATAAAGCAATCACGGGCTATGACGTGGAATCCGCAAAAGCGCTTTTCCAATCTGTATATAAACAAGCAGTTAAAGACGGAAGATACACCGACGGTCAAGAGATTCTTATTCACTGCGACGCAACCGGCGCGAAAAGTCTCTCCGAAGATGACATTGCTCAACAACGTTTGCTCAACCAATATGTCGCGGCAGCAACTAAAGGCACTGGTTTCGAAGGCAAGATTTCATTTGAGTTCAGGACAAACACGGCAGACCGTTACGCAGACATTACGGCAGGCAAAGTTGAAATGATTCGCGGTGCATGGGGCGGAGCTGCGTTCTATCCCTTCAGTGCAATAAGATGCTACGTCGGCGTAGAATATCAAAAGGGTATTGAAAATATTCACGAGTCTTGTGGTTGGGATCCGAGAGCCGTAAAGCTCTCCTTGACTTACGACTTTGACGGTGACGGCAATGATGAAACCTGGGAATATGACCTCGAACAATGGTCCGTACTCATCAATGGCGGCGGCAAGCTCGCGAGAACCGGCGACAAAGTTTACACCGCAGTCACCGATGCGAAAGCAAAACTCTATATCATGAGCCAACTTGAAAAAACCGTTTTGTCTGCATATCAATGCATACCGTTCGCATCTCAAACCGTTTGCTCGCTGTTCTCTCACAAGATTAGATACGCAACACTTAACTATAATGTAATGTACGGCTATGGCGGACTCCGTCTTATGACTTACAATTACACGGATATGGAATGGGACAACTACGTTAAATCCCAAAACAACAAACTTAGCTACTAATTCTCAAAGAATTTTGTACTAATACAACAACTACAGTGTTGCAAGCAGGGTTATACCCTGCTTGCAACGTCGTACGTTTTAGGCATACGTACGGCGCAACCTCAAGGAAAAGATTATGGCAACTCTAAAGTATGTTATTAAAAGAATCCTCCTTATGATTTTTATCTTTTTTGCGATAATGGTCATTTGCTTTGTTATGATTAAGTCGCTTCCCAACCCTGTTACCTCAACGGGTGCGCAAGCGCAAATCGAAGAAGCAAGGAGAGAAGCTCTGGGATACAACAAGCCCATAATGGAGCAACTTGGTATATACATAAAAAACGTCTTTACCGATTGGAACTGGGGAGTTTCTTGGCGTATAGATTACATGGCAAACGCGTCGGACGTCGTGACGGATAGAATCGTCCCGACTCTGCTTATAAATATATATTCACTGCTGTTCAGCGTGCCTATCGGAATACTTTTCGGTGTTCTTGCCGCGCTTAAAAAGAATAAATGGCAAGATCAAGTTATTTCGACCGGCGTTATGCTATTTATTTCCGTGCCGAGTTTCGTATATGCGTTCTTGGTGCAGTATATCTTCGCGTTTAAGGCGGGTTGGTTGCCTGCAATAGCGTCGTCTTTGTCAGACGCCGGCGGCAGTTACTTAAGCCCCATAATGACAAAGAGCCTTATTTTGCCCGTACTCTCGTTGAGTTTCGGCACGATTGCGGGACTCACACGTTCTACGAGAGCGGAGCTTACTGAAGCACTCACAAGCGATTATATGTTGCTTGCGCGAACAAAAGGTCTTACAAAAGGTCAGGCAATATTCAGACACGCGCTTAAAAACGCAATGGTTCCTATTCTTCCCGGTATCATTTCATCGTTCGTCGGCATTTTGTCGGGTTCGTTCATTATCGAGCAAATTTTTGCCGTACCGGGCGTAGGTTCTTTGTATATTAAGTCAATTCAACTTATGGACTACGACGTATTCGTATTTGTTACGGCATTCTATACGTTTATAGGATTGGCGGCAAACATACTGATAGACTTAAGTTACGGATTCCTTGATCCGAGGGTAAGAATGGGGTCGAGAAAATGATGGAAAATTTAAATAATATACCGCAAGAAATGTTCCAACTCGTTCAGGAGAACGAGAGAATCAAAGACGTCAAGCTTTCGACAAAACCCGTCGGATATTTTAAAGACGCCTGGAACAGATTCAGAAAAAACCGTGCATCGGTCGTTGCGTTGGTCATCATATTGTTGATTGCGTTGTTTGCAATCTTAACCCCGTTTTGCGCAAAATTCGAAATGGGAGAAGCCGATGGTTACTACGCAAAAACAAGACCTAAAGTTGACGCTTTTTCAAAATCGGGAAGCGGCTTTTGGGACGGAACGTACACAAGCGAGCAACCCAACAACGGCTTGATTTACTATTGGAGCATTGCTCTCGGCGCGTTGGATAAAGACGGGTCCGGCAATGTGGCTTGGGACGACGCCGAAGGCTATGAACTCAACCCTGTAAGAAAAGTTCTCGGAGTTTTCGAGCAACAAATCGGCGCAGGCAAAAAAACGCAACAATATCAAAAATTGCGTATCGACTCCTATTATGAAGTCGGATTTATATATCTCGACGGTATAACCGAAGAAGAATACAACAACATTCTCAAGTGGCAAGAGAAAAGCGGAAAACAAGTCGTTTATCCTATAATTGACGAGTGGAACGAAGAAAAATTCGATTTGTTCAACAGAAACACCAACATCGGCGCAAACATGTGGTATGCGCATGACTCTCGTCAGAATCCCCTCGATAAAAACGGAAAAATCATGACGTTGGAGCAAGTCAAGAAAAACGGACTTACCCCAAACTATCTTAAAACCGCAAAAGTGGACGAGGAAGGAAATGTTGTTGTTGACGAAAACGGCGACACCGTATACGAAATCGCATACTACCAAAAAGTCGGCGCAAGCGAAAGCTACAAAATTCGCGTTCTCTACTACAACTACTATCAATATCTCAACGGACACACTCCCTCTCATACGTTCGGAGCAGACTCGCAAGGCTACGACATTATGATTCGTCTTGCAAAAGGCGTCGTATTGTCTTTGTTGTTGGCTGTTTGCGTATCGATAATCAACCTTACGATAGGTGCGATATATGGAGCAATTGAAGGTTATTACGGCGGTGCTGCAGATATGATTATGGAAAGAATTACTGACATATTGAGTGGCATCCCGTTTATCGTATTGACTTCATTGTTTAAACTACAATTTGTTGACACTGGAAAAACAACTGCAATAGGAGGGCTATTATTCGTATTTGTATTGACAGGGTGGATTGGCACGGCTTATAGCGTGCGTATGCAATTTTACCGTTTCAAAGGACAAGAATATATACTTGCCGCAAGGACGCTGGGCGCAAAAGACCTTCGTCTTATGTTCAGACACATTTTGCCAAACTCGTTGGGAACGCTTATAACAAGTTCAGTTCTCGTTATCCCCGGAGTTATCTTCTCCGAAACGTCTTTGGCGTACCTCGGCATCATCAATTTCAACGGAATGGATATGACCTCGCTCGGAACGATGTTGTACAACGGTCAGGCCGCAGGTATCGATAGATTCCCTCATATCATACTGTTCCCTGCAATTATTATTTCGTTGTTGATGATTTCATTCAACTTGTTCGGTAACGGACTTCGCGACGCGTTCAACCCGTCGCTCAGAGGATCGGAGGAATGATATGGAAAAGAAACTTGAAGTTAAAAATCTGAGAATTTCGTTCCGTACCGACGCGGGCAAAGTTCAGGCAGTACGCGGCATCGACTTCGATTTGTACAAGGGAGAAACCTTGGCAATCGTCGGCGAGTCGGGCAGCGGCAAATCCGTCACGAACAAAGCAATAATCGGTATCTCCGCCCCCAACGCCATTGTCGAAAGCGGCGAGATTATCTATGACGGCATGGATCTTTTGCAGATCAACGAGGAAGAGTTCCATAAACTTCGCGGCGACAAAATCGCAATGATTTTCCAGGATCCGCTGTCGGCACTCGACCCCATCAACCGCATCGGTATGCAACTTACCGAAGCGATGATTCTGAAAAACCGCGCCAACCGCAGAGAGTCGAGGAAAGCGTTCAACACCCGCATGAAACTGCTGTGCGCCGCCATGAACGACGCAATGGGCGTTGACGAAAAGTCCCCGCGCGGCGTCGAAAACGCGAAACTCTGTAAGGATTTCGATACGTTTGAGTGCTTGCACCTTAAACTCGAAGGCGCATACAACGTCGCATACGAAAACGCAGAAAACGGCTTGGAAAGCGCGGACGACTTGCTTTTCCATATCGAAAAGAACGCCGTGTTCGAATTTGCCCGTTCCGTGCGCGAAATCGTTGCAAACGCCGAAAAATCGGTCAACGAATACGTTTCGGACAGCGACATCGTCGAATTCGCAAAAGCGTTCAGAATCGAGGCGGACAACGTAAGAAAAACAAGGGGCAAAGAAAAAGATTATTCAAAAGTCGTCGCTCCGCTTACCGCGCTTCGCGATAAGTTTAAGGAAGCGGTCGATAAGAAAATGCCCAACTTCTTTGCGTTAGCGTACTATAAAACGTTCGGCCACAACGAAATGCTCCCCGACGGCGATATCGACGAATTGAACGCGTTTTTGAGAAAATACCTTGATGATAACTTTATGCTTTCGTTCATCGAAGACGTCAAGAAAGGCGTCGTTTATTCGTTTGAAAAATCGATCGAGAAGAAAAAGGACGTCATAGAGCTCATCAGGGCGAACCGCGCGGCGTACGTCGAGGGCGAACCCAATAAAAAACTTTATAAAGCCACCGCAAAAGTGCTTTCGGATGCCGTGAAAGACTCAATCGATAAGCTCGCTATCATAAAAGACAGCACCGCTTATACCTTCGAGCCGAGCCTTTACCGCGCAATCGACACATATTTTTCGGCAATCCCCAACAACGTTAAAGAACAAAAACGTTACGATAAGGAGTCGAAAAAGATCGATAAAATCACCGCTCGCGGAAAAACCCCGGATTATAAGGTTGTTCCTGCAAAAATCATCGATCTGGACCTTGCAAGGCAAAATATCGTCGCGATTTTGGACAAGATCGTCGAAAGCTACGAAAAAGCAATCGCAACTGCCGAAAACTTCGACGCCGAAAAGGAAACCATTGCAACCATCGATTTCTTGAAAGAAAAAGCACAGGCTGTCGCGTATCGCGTCACCAGAATGGTTGCGAAAAACAAGGCGTTGAAATTGATGGAAGAAGTCGGTATTCCCGAGCCGAGAAAGAGATATCGTCAATATCCGTTCCAGTTCTCGGGCGGTATGCGTCAGCGTATCGTCATCGCAATCGCTCTTGCGGCAAACCCCGACATCCTTATCTGCGACGAACCTACGACCGCGTTGGACGTTACGATTCAGGCGCAGATACTCGAACTTATCAATAAACTTAAAAAGGAAAGAAACCTTTCCATTATCTTTATTACGCACGATCTCGGCGTCGTTGCGAATATGGCGGACAGAATCGCCGTCATGTATGCCGGCAAAATCGTCGAAACGGGTACAGCGGAAGATATTTTCTATTCGCCGGCGCACCCGTATACCTGGGCGTTGCTGTCTTCGATGCCCGACCTCGATACCGATGAAAAACTTGAAGCGATTCCCGGCACCCCGCCGAATATGATTTATCCGCCGAAGGGCGACGCTTTCGCCGCGCGAAACAAATACGCAATGAAAATCGACTTTGAATTACAACCGCCTATGTTTGAGATTTCGCCCACGCACAAAGCGGCAACGTGGCTGTTGCATCCCGACGCACCGAAAATCGATATGCCGAAGATTGTTGCGGACAGAATCGAAAGAATGAAAAATCTGGCGAAAGAAAAAGCGGAAGAAACCGAAAACGGCAACGAAGGAGGACAAAATGAGCAATAATTTTAACGATAAAGAAGTCCTTCTGAAAGTCGAGCATCTTTCGCAATATTTCAAGCTCGGACAGTCCACGCTGAAAGCCGTCAACGACGTCAGTTTCGACATCAAAAAAGGCGAAGTTTTCGGGCTTGTCGGCGAGTCGGGTTGCGGCAAAACCACGACGGGAAGAAGTATTATCAAACTTTATAACTGCACCGACGGCAACGTTTATTTTGAAGGAAGACGTATCTGCGCGGGCACGTTGACGTACAAAAACGCAATCAAAGATGCGTGGAAAAAGTTTTTCGAAAACTTTTCAAAAAAGAATCCGCCCGAAGATAAAAAGGATTTCAAAGGCGCATTTTTGGAACTTGCCGGCGTATTGAAAGTCGAAATCAAAAATATCAGAAGCGCGAAAAGCGACCAGAAACGTTGCGATAAAAAGTACGCAAAGGAAAAGGTCGGGGAAGTCAATGCGGAATATCTGCCGAAGCTTAAAGAGCTTGACAAGAAATCCCCCGAATTCAAGAAGCTGCTTTTGGAATATCTTGGAAAGCGCAGGCTTGCTAGAAAGGAAAGAATCGTCACGAAAATCCAGATGGTTTTCCAGGATCCCATTGCCTCGCTCGATCCCCGTATGACCGTCCGCGAAATCATTGCGGAAGGACTTAAAATCAGGGGCATCAGAAACAAGGAAGAAATCAACGAAAAAGTTTACGAAGTGCTTGAAAAAGTCGGGCTTGTCAAAGAACACGCGGGACGTTATCCGCATGAGTTTTCGGGCGGTCAGCGTCAGCGTATCGGCGTTGCAAGGGCAATCATTATGCGCCCCGAACTTATTATCGCGGACGAACCCATCTCGGCGCTCGACGTGTCCATTCAGGCGCAGGTTATTAACCTTCTCAACGATTTAAGAAAAGAGTTGGGGCTTACGATATTGTTTATCGCGCACGACCTGTCGGTCGTCAAGTATTTCTCGGACAGAATCGCAGTTATGTACTTTGGTAACATGGTCGAACTTGCCGATTCCGACGAACTTTTCAAGCGACCTTTGCATCCTTACACCCGTTCGCTTTTGTCGGCAATTCCTTTGCCCGATCCCGTGTACGAGAAACAAAGAGTGCGTATCGTGTATAATCCGCTTGCCGATCACGATTATTCGGTGGACAAACCTACTCTTCGCGAAATTTCAAAAGGGCATTTCGTGTCTTGCAACGACCAAGAAGAGGCGGAATACAAAAAACAACTCGGTCTGGACGTAGAAAACGCCGCGCAAGAGGAAAAGACGGTTGACTAAAAGGTACGTAACTGAAACGATTGTATCCCTGATAATAGGGTTGACGCTGTTTTTTGTCATAACGGGAGTGAACGGGGTTTATGGCGGAAAACTTTCCGACGTCGAAGTCGCAAGGTTTTTGTGCGACGGGTTTTTCGTTGCCGGCGTAGTATTGCTTGGTTTCGCCGCGCTTTACTGGGCGTCCGATAAAGGCGCGTTCGACGGCTTGAAATTCTCGTTCACGTCGTTTTTTAGGCTGCACTTTTCGACGCACCGTTATGACTGGAAAGAAAAGGAAAGTTTTCAGGAATATAAAGAAAGGATACATTCCGACGAGAAGAAAAAGAAAAACGTATCGATAACGGCGATTATCGGCGGCGTGTTTATGATCGGCGCGATAATATGCCTGATAATTTATGAGACTATTTAATTTATCATTCGATATAAGAAAAAAGCCCGACAATCGTCGGGCTTTTTTGATGCAAAAATCTTAAATATTCGTTACGTCCATTTCGCAGACAGACAACTGACCGCGCCTGTTGAGAAAACCTTTTTCTGCCGTTCCGACGTACCCGCCGTTCAGGTAATCCTTGATATTGCCAGTCACGCTGAGCGGGGGAAGTTTGCCGACGATTTCGCCGTTTTTTACAAGGAAAGCGAGATGCACGGGGCAGGCGTAATCGCCGCTTGACGTCGTGTCGCCGCCGCCGACCATCATGACGAACACCGCCGCGTCGTCCCCGATAAGTTCTTTTACGTCGGTTGCGGTTTCTTCAAACCTGAGACTGCCGAAACCCGTGGAAGGCACTCCGTCGTATGAAGTGGACGATGAAACTACGCGCGGTACGTTGTAAAGCGCAGCCGCGTTTTTGTTTGCGAAAAGTGCTTTCAACACCCCGTTTTCGATAAGATAAGATTTGCCGTTTTCGGCAACGTCGCCCTCGTCGTCAAAGAAAGGAACGTTTATTGCGTCATCGGTGTAATCGGCATAAATCGAAAGTTTATCGCTCAAAATCTTTTTATTAAGTCCGTCTTTGAACACTGTTGCGCCCGATGCGTACATATGCGCCATGAAGTTTCCGAGCGCGGTTTCTACAAATACCGCGGGTGACGCGATGACTTTATATTTGCCGTTTTCGATTGATGCGGGCGTGTTGAATGCGTCGTAAAGTTTTTTTACGTCCTGCACCGCTTTGTCTTCGTCGTAGTCATTCGTTTCGCTGACGTAGGTCAGATCCATAAGGTTTGCCGTGGACTTATGCTTTATCGACAGGGCGATTACAAACTCGTTGCCTTTGTACGAAAGATTGCTGCCGCTGTCGTTGATATAATTTACTTCGTCCTCGTAATATTGAATCTTGTTGTTGAACAAAAAGTCGGGCGTTTCTTTTTCAAGCCTTGCAAGAAGGCGTTTCGAAACGTCGATGAAATTATCGGTGTCGACGATATTTTTTATCGTGTTTTCGCTTCTTACGATAACGGGCGAGGGGACGCAGGGATAAGGAATCTTGTTTTCAAGATTATTTATTGTTTCCGCTTCGAGTTTTTTCATGTCGCAGTCGCCGATTTGTCCGGCAACGCCGATAAACCCGTTGTCGTAAATACGGACGGTCGAGGTTGTTTCGACGACCTTTCTTAACGATTCGACTTTGCTTGCGGCAACGTTGACCGAGAGCGAGGAAGATTTTTTATAAATATATTCTTTATTCATATAGTTCTCCTTATTGTACGTTCATTTCTTTGACTCTGACGTACGGGCCGCCGTGTGCGACGTGCAGGGGGAATTGTTCCATTTTCCCGCAACCGCCGGTAACGCTGTTGTTGATTTCAACGTCTTTCGTCACACCGTCGATGAGTCCGAGTGTTTCAAAAACGTTGCCCGTGATGACGGAAATTTTAACGGGCGCGCCGATTTTGCCGTCGACGATTTCATAAGCGATCGACGGGGCGATTGTAAACGTGCTCATGCCCGAGCCGTGGTTTACGCCTTTGATGAAATAACCCTTTTTAATGCCGGCGACAAGTTCTTCAAAGGTGTCGTTGCCGCCTTCGATATAGGTATTCGTCATTCTTACGATAGGCTCGAACTTGCAATCCATTGCGCGAGCGTTGCCCGTAAGTTCTTCGTTAAGCGTGGCGGCAGTCGTTGCGGAATGAAGTCTTCCCGTAAGGATACCGTTTTTAATGAGATAAGTCTTTTCACATTTTGTGCCTTCGTCGTCGTAAGGGACATATCCGCTTCCGAAATCCGCGCCGCAATCGACAATCGACAGCAAATCGGAGCCGACTTTTTTGCCGAGTTTCCATTCTTTTGCCATGGTTTCGTCGCCAAGCATAAAGTCGGATTCCGATTTATGGCCGAAGGATTCATGTGCGAAAATGCCTGCCGCAAGGGGAGATAATACGACAGGGAATTTGCCTTTTTCGCAAGGTTTTGCGTTTTTGACGAACTCCTGCGACTCCTTGATTACGTCTTTTAATCCGTCTTCCACGTCGTTGATTTCGTTGAAAAACGGACTTGTGTTGTAAAACATATTTTGCACAAAATCGTTTTCGGTTGCAAACGCGACAACCGCAACGACGCCGGCAAGCTGATAATCGTATTTAATATCCGCGCCTTTTGACGAATAAAACTCGTAAACGCTGTTGCTGTCGCTGTAAAGCGCAACCGACATCGCCGCGCCCGAGTCGTGAAGCACAGGGAGCATACGATTTACCAAAGCCTGTTTTTCGTTAAGAGAAACGTTTCGGACAGAGTTATTTTCAAACTTCATTAAAACGTCTTTGTTCACCTGAAATTTCTTTACTATCGGGTTGTCGAGAATGTTTTTTGAAGGTGTTGCCTGTTTGTAAAGGTTGTTGAGTTCCGTCTGGACGTTTTTAACATCGCTTGTCGAAGCATAGTACCAGATATTGCCGTCGAAAACCCGGATAAACGCGCGTTTTTCGTTGCGTGTTTTCGATGATTCGAGTATTCCGTTCCGATACATAATGCCGGTTGAAAACCTGTCCTCGATGCGGACGTCGGCATAAAAACGATTGTCGAATTTATACATATTTGCTCCTTAATATTTTTATCAAAAATATTATATCACTTATAAACGGTATCTTCAATAATATATAGTTTTCTTTTCTGCAAATTTACTGTAAACCGCGAATAAAAATTTACATTTAGAAGATAATTTGGTAAATTATTCTTTAAAATAAAATGAGATTCATATTAATCGCTTATGATTCAACCAAACAAGACAAACAGAATAGGAAAATATGCGGGAGTGAATCGCATGGCAGAAAGGGACGAACGAGAACAGCAACGGACTGTTGCGAGTGTTTTATCCCAAAGGACGAAAACTCTCCCATGCGGGAGAGAAAACGTTAAAAAAGAATCCGACGTTAATTAACGCCAGACCAAAGAAAACATTTGGCTACAAAATACCGGCATTTCTGTTTGAAAAAGAACTGCAAGTGTTGCGCTTCATTTGACATTTCTCTCTTTTTTCGGGGGCGGGTGCGATTGTCGAAAGGGAAAGGGAATGTTAAACAAAACACAAGACGTATGTGCATTGTCGCATACGTTTTTTTTACGATTTCGCTGTGCATAGAAAACAAATGCCGACAATCATACGCCGAAGTGTCGACGAAATTCAACACATAGATAAAGCACGTCGCGGTTTGGTTGTGTATAATTTTAAAATTATACAAATGGTTGACAATTTGTGCACAATGTGTGTATGATATAGTTGCTACAAACTTATTAGAATTAAAACACTATTATAAACGGTAGGTCGTTTTTCACATTCGCGTTTTTTTCTTGGCATGTGTGATTTGTGGCAGAATCGACGGGGAAACTTGTTATATTTTTGTTTTTTAATGCCCCGCAATAAGTATAGTGAGGGATAAAATGAAATCCAGCAAAAAAAGAATCAGTAGTGTTTTTGCCATTCTTGTAATGGCAATCGTTTTGTCGTGCATTTTTGCCGCTTGCGATAAAGTCGGCAAAAAACAAGTGCCTGTTTACAAGGGCATGACAATTTCACGCAGTTTTGCGAGGGCATCTGCAATGACGGCTTCCGATGTCGAAAATCCAGATTTACAGGACGAACAAGGGCGTGTTGAAGGCGATTATGACAATCGCGACGACGATTTGGACAAAAACAAGCCTTTTGAAGATCCGAATGCGCCGAGCATTGAAAACAAAGCCAACAGCACTTTGGACGTTGTAGGTGCGGCGGAAAGCATTTATTATGCAGATAAAAATCAAGATATTTTCATAACAATCAGACTTTCAAACCCCGATAGTTATGAAATTTTGTCATTCACCCTCAATGGCAAGAAATATTCCAACTATATGTTCGAGGACGGCTCGGATATGGAAAATTTGGTGCTTAAAGTGAATGTGGGCAACGTGGGCGGAATCCACGATTACACCATTGACGCAATCAAGTACGTTGACGGCACGGACATCAAAGACGTGCGCATGGACGGTGACAGAACGGTCAAAGCAGGCGTGAGAGCAAGCGACCAAACCTATGTCAACGTGACAAACGAGAAGAAAACGATGACAAGCATCTCGTTTGACGCGCAAGTCGTGGACTTGTATTCACTCATTGAAAAGAGCGGCGGCTATGCAAAAGCGGTGCTGTACGACGGTGTGAATATGCTGACCAAGGACATCAAAGTCGGCGAAAAGACAAACATCGTCTTTGACAATCTTACACCAAACACCGTGTATCAATACGGTGTTATCGCACTGTATGACAATTTGAGCGGCAATGGAGCAAAACTCAACACTCTTTACAAAAAAGCAGTCTATACCGACACAATCGTGCTGTTTAAGGACGTGCAAGTCGGCAAAGAGAGCATCGAATGGGGTTTTGTGTGGAACGAATCTTTTGCAAACAAGCAAATGAGCGCAATCTCGCTGTGGCAAAACGGCGCAAAGGTGCAGGACGTTGACACCACCGCAACGCGCCTTGACGGCTTGAAATCCAACAACAAATATACTCTCAAAGCAACCTACAAAAATCTTCAAAACCAAGACAAAACCATTTCAATCGAGTTTGTCACCTGCGCAAAAGCAACCCCCAGTGTAACGATAAGCAACTTGTCAAGCACGCAAAACACGATTGAGTGCGACGTTGCATATGCGGACGTTGACGGCGTGGGGCAAATTGAAAGTATTGCGCTGTTCAAAGGCGAAACGCAAGTTGCAACGACAAGCGAGAGAACACACGTTGTTTTCGATGCACTTGAAAGTGACACAGAATATACGCTTGTCATCACTTACAAGTACGACCTCAACGACGGCAAAGGCGAACAAATCGCCACGCAAAAAGCAAAGAGATATACCTCGCCTCAATTTGAATTTGTGGAAGCAACTTGTGCAAACACAAGTGCGGTTTCAAAAGGCGAAATCATATACTTCGAAGCAAAAGTCGTCAACCCGTCGGGCGTTGCGATCGAACGTATCAAAATCAACAATAAGTATTATACACCTTCAAGCGGCACGACGAAGACGAGCATAATTGTCAACATCACCGTTGAAGATCAATTTGAAGGAGGCAACACCGCTCTTGAAGTGACCGAAATTCAAGGCACTCTTCGCGGACAAAAAGTGTCTATCGTTCCCACGCAAAGCAACGTTGCCAACGTTTTTGTCAACGGTGAATTGAGCGTGAAGTCAATCAAGATTGTCGACGAGGACGGCAAAGAGTGCGAAATGGTTGTTGAAGGTAAGCAATACTATTATATCGTGTCTTTCGGCAACAAGACCGGATATTCGATAGATGACATTAATATCAATATTAAGGAGCATTATTCTAACACATACAAATACACCCTCGCCAATGGTGATTATACGATGCAAGACACCCAAACCGCAAAAATTCCGGTGATGTTTACGAATGGAGTGAAAAACGTATCCGTAAGCAACGTCAAATACAGCAATTTGTCTTTGGGAGAAAAGAGCAAAGAAATCGTGGGAGTTGCAATGCGCGCTGTGTGCGTTGCAAACGAAGTGCCGGTCGTCATATCTACTGCTGAACAACTCAAATCGATGAATCAATGGGGATATTACGTGCTTGGAAACGACATAGACCTTGCGGGCACGGAGTGGAAAGATCCGGCTGATTTCAGTGGCTATTTTGACGGACAAGGGTATGCGATCAAAAATATGAACTTTGTCGGTACGGTTGAAAACACGTCATTCTATTGGGGATTGTTTAATAAAGCAGATGGTGCTATCAAGAACATTGCCTTGTGCGGCAGGCTTATCGTCACAATGAATAGAACAAATACCACAAATTATCAAGCACGTGTAGGTGGATTGTGCGCAACAGCATATGATTTGAACATAGAAAGCGTTGCCAATAACGTTAATTTGTCAGTCACAAACAATTGCGGTGACAAGGCCTATGCGGGCGGACTTGTGGGATCCGGCAATTATGATGGTACGGTTACGATAACGGACAGTTACAATACGGGTGATGTGAGTGCGAGCACGACGGGCGATTCCAGTGCCTCTGCGGGCGGACTTGTGGGATCCGTCGATATGGTTACGATAACGGACAGTTACAACACGGGTTCTGTGAGTGTGAGCACGACGGGCGATTCCTATGTCTCTGCGGGCGGACTTGTGGGATACGGCTGGGCGGTTACGATAACGGACAGTTACAACACGGGTTCTGTGAGTGCGACGGGCAGTTTCTATTCCACTTCCGCCTGCTATGGCCCCCGTGCGGGCGGACTTGTGGGATCCGGCGATATGGTTACGATAACGGACAGTTACAACACGGGTTCTGTGGGTGCGACGGGCTATTACTCTGTCTATGCGGGCGGACTTGTGGGATCCGGCAATTATGATGGTACGGTTACGATAACGGACAGTTACAATACGGGTGATGTGAGTGCGAGTACGACGGGCTATTACTCTGTCTATGCGGGCGGACTTGTGGGATATAGTGACTATAGTGGCAGTACGGTTACGATAACGTACAGTTACAACACGGGTGATGTGAGTGCGAGTACGACGGGCGATTCCAATGCCGATGCAGGCGGACTTATGGGATACTGCGATTATGATGGTACGGTTACGATAACGGACTGTTATTACACGTTGCCGGAGAATAGTCACAACAATTACGGAGAAAAGAAATCGTCCGTTGCAGAAATAGTGGCTATTATGGAAAACTTGTGGGATAGTTCGGTGTGGGATTTTGACAATCTTGACGAAAACGGCAATCCTACATTAAGATATTAATGATCTTTGCATAAAGAAATAATTAAATTTAGTTAAAGTTAAGTGCAACACTTGCAGTTCTTGTTCAAACAGAAATGTGGGTGTTTTGCGGACTAATATTCTTTGGGTCTGGCGTTAATTAACGCCGGATCCTTTTTTAATATTTTCTCTCACATACGGGAGAGATTTTGTCCTTTTTGGAAAAACTATCGCAATAGTTCGTTGCTGTTTTGGTTTGTCACTTTATGCCACGCAATATGCAACCGTATATTTTCCTATACCGTCTGTCTTGTTTGATTGAATTATAAGCGATAAATATGAAATGCCTTTTTATTTTAAAGTATAATTTGCCAAATAAGTACGCGAATAAAAATTTACATTTAGAAGATAATTTGGTAAAATTACATACAAAGAAACAGCTGAGGTGATTTATGAAAAAAAGTCAACTGCAAAAATATGCGAAACTTATCGCAAGAAAGGGCGTCAACGTGCAAAAAGGACAAGACGTCCGCGTGAGAGCGTGTCCCGACCAACTCGACTTTGTGAGAATGGTCGTGGAAGAATGTTATAAGGCGGGCGCGGGCAAGGTCACCGTCGAATGGGAATACAATCCCGTGACGAAAGCGACCTATAAATACTGCAAACTCGACGCGCTTTCCCGCACCGAAAAGTGGGAAGAAGAGAAGTATAAACACTTTGTCGAAACCCGTCCCGCACGGATATTTATAGAGTCCGACGATCCCGACGCGTTGAAAGGCGTAAATCAGGAAAAAGTCGCGAAAGCGCAGCAGGCAAGGGCAATGGCGTTCAAGCCGTACCGCGACCAACTTGACAACCATTATCAGTGGTGCATAGCGGCGGTGCCGGGCGTCGAATGGGCAAAAAAGGTGTTCCCCGGTGACACGAAAAACAAGGCTGTCGAAAAGTTGTGGCAGGCGATTTTGTTCACGTCCCGCGCCGACGGCGAAAACCCCGTGGAAGCGTGGAACGAGCACAACAAGGACATTAAGGAACGCTGCGACTACTTAAACTCCCTGAAAATAAAAGAACTGAAATATAAATCGTCAAACGGCACCGATTTCAGAGTGGGGCTTATCGACGGCTGCAACTTCCTTGGCGGCAAAGAAGACACGCTTGAAGGAATCGAATACAACCCGAATATTCCAAGCGAGGAAGTGTTCACGTCGCCCATGCGCGGCAACGCCGACGGAAAAGTCGTCGCAACAAGACCGCTGTCTTATCGCGGGGAGCTTATCGAGAATTTCAGCGTGACTTTCAAGGACGGAAAAGTCGTTGACGTCAGTGCGGAAAAGAACGAAGATTTGTTGCGCTCCATGATTTCGATGGACGAAGGCGCGGCATATCTTGGCGAATGCGCGCTCGTGCCTTACGACTCGCCAATCAGAAACTCGGGCATCACTTTTTACAACACGCTGTTCGACGAAAACGCATGCTGCCATCTCGCGCTCGGCAGAGGCTTTAACGAATGTCTGGAAGGATACGCAAATCTTTCGTTTGACGAATGCAAGGAAAAGGGCATAAACGACTCGCTCATTCACGTCGACTTTATGATCGGCAGCGAAGATCTGGAAATCGAGGCGGTCACCCGCGACGGAAAAACCGTAAAGATCTTTGAAAAAGGGAACTGGGCGTTTTAGGAGTTATATTTGCTTCGCAAGTTATATTTGCTTCGCAAGTTTAATTTGCTTTGCAAGTTATATTTTGACTCCGCCAAAGTTAAGGTGTTTTTTATTATTATAGTACACGAAGTGAAATAAATAAAATTGACACGTAAAGGCGAAAGTGATATTATTTTCATATTTCAGGGAGATATTTGTACAATGACGCTTGACGAAGTTCACGTTAATCAAAGCGCGGTAATAACGAAAGTCGGGGGCGAAGGCGTTTTGCGCGGTCGTCTTCTTGACATGGGGCTTATCCCGAAAACCGCCGTTACGGTGATTAAATATGCGCCGATGGGCGATCCTATCGAGATTCGCCTGCGCGGATACGAACTGACAATCCGCAAAGACGACGCGAAAATGATTGAGGTAAACGCCTTATGAAATTCGCGCTTGTCGGCAATCAGAATTGCGGGAAAACCACGTTGTTCAATCAACTGACGGGGTCGAATCAGCACGTCGGCAATTTCCCGGGGGTTACGGTCGATTCAAAGTTGGGCGTTGTGAAGAAGCACGACGACTGCGTTATCGTCGATCTTCCGGGCATTTATTCGTTGCGCCCGTACACGACGGAAGAAATCGTCACGCGCGACTTTATTCTGAACGAAAAACCCGACGGCATAATAAACATTGTCGACGCCACCACGATCGAGCGAAATCTTTATCTCACGACGCAACTTATGACAATGGATATTCCTATGGTCATTGCGTTGAATATGATGGACGAAGTGCGCGGAAACGGCGGCACCGTCGATATTCAGAAAATGTCGGATATGATGGGCTGTCCCGTCGTGCCGATATCTGCCGCGAAAAACGAGGGCGTTGACGAACTTATCGACGTCGTTATCAAAACCGCCAAAGAACAGATCAAACCCAAAGTAAAAGATATTTGCGAAAGCGACAGTCCCGTGCACAGATGCCTGCACTCCGCAATCCACCTTATCGAAGACCACGCGAAAAGCGCGGGCATTTCGGGAAGATTTGCCGCGATGAACCTTATCACGACGGGCGGCGACTTCGACAAACGTCTGAACCTTGACGAAAACGAAAAGGAACTTCTGGAACACAGCGTCGTCGAGATGGAAAACGACACCGGGCTTGACCGCGACGCGGCGATGGCGTCGATGACGTACGACTTCATCGAAAAGGTCTCGCGTGAATGCGTCGTGAAACCGCACGAGTCGAAAGAACGTCTGAAAAGCGAAAAAATCGACAAAGTACTGACGAATAAATACGGCGCGATACCACTGTTTATCCTTATTATGGCGGCGATTTACCTGCTCACGTTTCAGGTTATCGGCAAATATATCGGGCTCGGCATCGAGATGGGCATCGACGCGCTGGACAAAGTGGTCGTAAAAGGACTCACGAAGTTCGGCACGAATCCTGCGATTATCGACTTTCTGGACAAAGGTTTGTTCGGCGGGCTTGGCGCGGTCGTGTCGCTTTTGCCGTACATAGTCGTTATGTTTATGTTCCTGTCGCTCCTTGAAGACAGCGGATATATGGCGCGCGTTGCGTTTATTATGGATAAACCGCTCAGAAAACTGGGTTTATCGGGGCGCAGTTTCGTGCCTATCATCGTCGGATTCGGCTGTTCCGTCCCCGCGATTATGAGCACCCGTACCCTTGCGTCCGAGCGCGACAGAAAAATGACGATCGGACTTATTCCGTTCATCAGTTGTTCGGCAAAGGCGGTCGTGTATTACGCGGTCGTAAATTGCGGCGTGTTCAAGTGGTGGCAGCAGTCGCTGATTATCGTCGGGCTGTACGTATTCGGCATCGTTTTGGGGATTCTGACGGCGTTTGTGTCCGGGAAACTTATTTTCAAGGGCAAGCCCGTACCGTTCGTTATGGAACTTCCGAATTATCGTCTGCCGTCCGCAAAAAGCGTACTTCTTCTTATGTGGGAGAAGTCGAAAGACTTTCTGACGCGCGCGTTTACGGTCATTTTCCTTGCCACGCTTGTCGTATGGTTTTTGCAGGCTTACAACAGCCGCATTATTTTCATCACCGACGGCGTTGAAGACAACGTGAGTTTATTGGAACATATCGGCAATTTCCTTGCGCCGGTGTTTAAGCCGCTTGGTATGGACGACGGTAAAATCGTTTCCGCGCTCATTGCGGGATTTACGGCAAAAGAAGCGGTTGTAAGCACGATCGAGATGCTTGCGGGAAGCGGCGGAATGACGGCGTTGTTCACTTCGGTCCCGGCTTTTTTGTCGTTTTTGACGTTCGTGCTTTTGTATACGCCGTGCGTCGCGACCGTCGCAACGATGCGAAAAGAGTTGGGTTCCGTATGGAAAACCGCCGTTGTCGTCGTTTATCAGTGCGCGCTTGCGTGGGTTTGCTCGTGCATAGTTTATCAGATCGCGGCGGCTTGCTGACATGAAAACGATTGATATAATTTTAATAGTCGCGCTTTCGTTGTGGGTTGTGTTTTCGATTGCGTACGTCGTCGTAAACCGTAAAAAAGGAAAGACGTCGTGCGGCTCAAAAACTTATTGCAACGGCGATTGCGAGGCCTGCAACAAAAAGAGAAAAGAAAAATAGTAACGAATTTTCAAGGTTTCCGCGGTTTTTCCGAGGAAACTTTTTGTTTTTTATCGTTTTTTACATTTGTTTAGTAAAATTAACGATTACATTATACAAAAAAGCAATTTTGTAACGAAATTTTATTACATTGAATTTTTATTGTAAAAAACCGTTTATACGTTTGACAAATTTTTTTTAACTTATTAAAATTGTTGTTGAATTATGAATAAACGTAATTACAACAAAGAAATGCAGGACGAGATTTCGTCGATAGGCTGTCGGAAACCGTCAATGCTGTTGCAGTGCTGTTGCGCGCCGTGCGCGACCGCCGTCATAAATCGTCTGAAAGATTTTGACGTTACTTTGTTTTATTACAATCCAAACACGTTTCCGGAAAGCGAATATCAGAAACGCTTTGAAACGCTAAAAGTTTACGTCGATAAGGCGGAACTCGGGCTTAATATCGTTGAAATCGGTTATCGCAACGAAGATTACCTTGCGGCGGTCTCGGGCTTTTCCGACACGACGGAAGGCGGCCCGCGCTGCGCCGTCTGCATAAGAACAAGGTTGACGAAAACCGCTGAATACGCAAAAGAACACGGCTTTGAATACTTTGCGTCCACGCTTTCCGTAAGTCCGAAGAAAAACGCCGCCGTCATCAACGACATCGGCGAGGAACTTGCGAAAACGTACGGCGTGAAATATCTCGTCAACGACTTCAAAAAAGAAAACGGATTTCAGGAATCCGTGAATATATCAAAAGAATTCGGGCTTTACAGACAGGACTACTGCGGCTGCGAAGCGTCGAAAAACAGGAGAAATACTTAATTATGGGCAACTCGTTGAACACGAAAAAAATGATGGCAAACTCCCTGAAAGAACTTATTCAGGAAATGCCTTTCTCAAAAATCACAATCGACAAAATCGTCACCAACTGCGGCTATAACCGTCAGACCTTTTATTATCACTTCAAGGATATCAAGGAACTGTTCGAGTGGCTGTATAAGTTTGAAACGCAACAAGTCGTCGGCGACATAAGAAAACTTTCGACGTCCAACGCAATCGACGTTATCATGCGTTATCTTTACGACAACCGCGCGATGACGCTTTCGGCTTTCAACAGTCTTGGGCGCGAATATATCGAAAAGTTTATTTACGAGTCGATTTACGACGCGGTGCACGATCAGGTTATCCAGAAATCCGTGTACGTCATCATCGACAACGAGGATATTGAATTTATCGCAAACTACTTCACGATTACTTACGTCGCGCTGATGGTGCAATGGTTGCAGCACGGCATGACCGAAGAAATCGACAGTTTCATAAAACGAATCGGACGTATGATGCAGGGCGCGGTTGACGCCGCGGTGCAAAAAATGCGTAAAGAATAAAAAATACAAATTAAAACCCGACGCGCCGCGTCGGGTTTTTTGTTTGCAAAAATTGTCGGGAAAATCATTCTTGTGTCAAAATAACAGTTTTTATGACAACAGGCTCGTTCGGAATATCGTCAAAGTACATGAAACTGTGAGTCGGGACTTTTGAAATGCTTTTCACGACCGCAAGGCTTTCCTCGTCCGAAGTTTTCCCGAAAGCCGCATATTGTCCGTCCAGAAACGCGCAGTCGGCAGAGCAGATGAAAAACTGACTGGACGCGCTGTCTTTGACGTTGGTGCGCGCCATCGAAATCACGCCTTCGCCGTGGTGCAGGTCGTTTTTCACGCCGTTTGACAAGAATTCGCCTTTTATCGTGTCCGCGCCGCCTTTTTCCTTAATCGCGCGACCGTCCGCGACGAAACCGCCGCCTTGAATCATAAAATCTTTTATCGTGCGGTGGAAACAAAGCCCGTCGAAGAAGTTTTCTTTGATGAGTTTTTTGAAGTTTTTGACCGTAATCGGCGCGACGTCTTCGTAAAGATCAAGGTTTATGTTTCTGCCGTCCGAAAGCTGAATCTGAATTTTTGACATAATACACCTCGTATGTTTTCTGTCGGAATTATACCATATTCAAACTATATTTTCAAGGCTATTAAAAAACTTATTGTATTTTTACAACCTATATGATAGAATATAGTAAAAGGTGGGTTATGGCACACAAGAAAGAACAACCGAGAGAACTTACGAAAGAAGAAAAAGTCGCTGAAATATTAAAGCGCGCAAACGTATCATACGACTTCAAAAAAGCGCAGGCAAACATTGCGCTCAACACCCGTTGCAAACGCTGCGGCAAGACTTTATCGAGCCTTGAAAGGGTTGTTTTTGAAAACAAATGCCGCGACTGCATGGTGGAAGAAAGCAGAAAATCCCGCGATAAATTCGTCAGGAAATACATAATAATCGCTTTCTTGTTCATCGTTGCGCTTGTGTTCGGCGGGTATTGTGCAAACGCCGGCACAAAGGAGTGGCGTATCGTCGGCGTCGTCGTTTCGGCGATGTTCACGGGCGTGAGTCTTGGATACGTTTTTTATACGAATATGGACAAAATGATGCCCGGCGCGCAACCCAAAGTTCAGGTGTGGCTCGTGTTCGGGCTGGCACTCGGAATTGCGGCGATAATCGCGTTTCTGACGTACTTTTCAAAAAGCTGGATATTGTACGTCGTGCTTATGCTGCTGGTGCTGATTTACGTCGCGTACCTTGCAGTGAAGGAGTTCAATTCCTTAAAGGAAAAGGACAATCTTCTGGGCGTTTACGACAGGAAATCGCGCGACCACGAGTTTATCGACAGCATTACGGAATCCATCAAGGAACGCACTTTACAGGACGAAAACGACAGAGTAAACGCCATTTCTGTCGAAAACACAGATTTTGTTTCGCCTGTCCCGCCTGAGACGGACGGCGAAATTATCAAGGAAGAAATCGTTGAAGTTTCTGACGAAAAAACAGAAACAGAAGAAGATATATCCGTGTCCGTAAAAACTACGGAACAAGCTGAAATCAAGGACGACGATAACCTTTCGTCCGCCGCGGAGAAGTCCGACGACAGCGGCGATTTCAGCATCTGAAAATGAAATTATTCAAAAAACTTTTTATCAAAGATTATGAAAACACTTCCGATCAGGAAGTGCGTTTTCGTTACGGTATTGTCGCGGGAATTTTCGGGATTATTTCCAACGTTATATTATGCGTTTTCAAAATTCTCGTCGGCGTGTTTTCGGGTTCCGTCGCAATCGTTGCCGACGCAATCAACAACCTGTCCGACGCGGCGTCATCCGTCGTTACCGTTTTCGGGTTCAAACTTTCCAACAGACCTGCCGACAGGGAACACCCGTTCGGACACGCCAGGTACGAATACATCGCGGCGTTTATCATTGCGTTTGCGGTCGTGCTTATCGGTGTGTTGCTGTTGAAGCAGAGCATTGAAAAAATCATTACGCCCGAAAGCGTCAATATTTCGGCGTACACCTACGTCGTGCTTGCCGTTTCGATAGTCTTGAAGATTTTGCAGGGGCTGATTTACAGGAACTTCGGCAAAACAATCAATTCCGAGGCGTTGAAGGCGTCTGCCGCAGACAGCAGAAACGACGTGTTTACGACGATTGCCGTCCTGATTTCGACGATTGTCATCGACGTTACGGGCGTAAATATCGACGGATACGCGGGGCTTGTCGTGTCGGTGGTCATTATTATTTTCAGCATAAAACTTCTGAAAGAAACGATAAATCCGCTTCTCGGCACTGTGCCCGACAAGGAACTTGTCGCGAAAATCTCCGAAAAACTCAGGCAGTACGACGAGGTTCTGGGTTTCCACGACCTTATGATTCACAGTTACGGCCCGGCGATAACTTATGCGTCGGTTCACGTCGAGGTTGACGGTGGCAAAAACTTTATCGAAACGCACGACCAGATCGACAATATCGAAAGGGATTTTATGCGGGATATGAACGTGCATCTCGTCATACATATGGACCCGATTACGGTGGGCGATCCCGAAACCGATCTTTTGAAAAATGAAGTACAGGACGTCGTCCGCTCGATGAACGAAGATGTCACCATTCACGATTTCAGGCTTGTGAAGGGCAATACTCACACAAACGTTTTGTTCGACGTCGTCGTGCCGTACGGGGTGAAGCTCGGCGCGCGCGAAATAAGGCGCGAATTAAACGAAAAGATAAAGTCCGACAAAACTTATTATTACATAATAAACGTCGATAATAAGTACGTCTAAGGGCTTCTTACGCCGTCGCGCCCGAAATGGCTTTCCGGGCAATTACAAACAAAAAAACGACAAAAAAATAAGCGGGTTAAGTCGGACTTAACCCGCTTTTCGTTGTGAAAAACTATTTTGCGATTTTTTCGATTTCGTCGAAAATTGCGATGATGACGTCTTCGGAAAGACCTTTCGTCGGGCAGAGAATGCTGACCGAATTTACGCCGTCCGCGAATTTGTAGTAGTATTCCTTCGTATAGGCGGAAGCGTCGACGCCTTCGCATTCGCGCGTGAGATAGGTCGTCATATCCGCGTCGTTACCCTTTGAGAAAATCATCGTGAACTTCGGGAATTTCAGCACTTTTTCGCCCGCCTGGAACTTCGTGCGGATATCCGCGATATCGATATCGTAATCTTTCGCCGTTTTGATGGTGTCTTTGAGTTTATCCGTCTTGATTTGCTGGAATTGCGAAATCTGGCAGGACGTATCGACAAGCCATTTGCATACGCGCGGGGGCAGGTTTCTCAATTCGTTGAAGCAATACCACAACGGACCGCTGGGGAAGTTGCTGTCTTCAAGGGCTTTATAGACGTCGTTAATGCGTTGCGCGGCGTCGGGATAGCACTTGATGGAAACCTTGTAACTGTCGTCGTTTTCACGGATAATACCGAAAGATTTGCTGCTGTATTTGAACGTCCAGTCAAGCGAGCCGCGTTTTTTGATGGTGAAAACGTTGGGTTTGCTCATGAAATACGTCGCAAGTTCCTGCGAAGACAGGGTTTTCGTACGGGGCTGATTGAGGATCTCGTCGAATTTCGCACTGCCGACCATATTCACCGCGCACAATTCCATATCGGTTGCGCCCAAGGCGTTGTAAACTTTGACGCTGTCGTCGAATTTCGCGACCTGCATGTAGTATTTTCCGTTGATTTCTTCGATATTCTTCTTATAGAAGTTGTCAATCTGGAAGCTGGAAAGCTCCACCGTTCTTTTGGTCGTATTGAGCGCGACTTCGGGTTCAAGAAGGTGATCGCTGATTTCCTTGGAAATCTTTTCGTCCTTTTCCTTTTCTTTGACTTCCTGCTTAATCTGCATATTTTCTTTCAGCGCGGCGCCGATAGGTCTTCTCTTTGACGTGCCTGCCGTGAGTAACGTGATGAGAAGCAACAGAAGTTGCGCGATGAACGGGATTATCGGCACGATTTTCGCAATCGAGAAGGGCGTTGTCTTGTCGTAAATCACGAAAATATAAACATATGCGGAGATAGCGGCGCAAATTACCGACAAAACGATGATGAGGATTTTCAGCAGACGGAAGTTCTTTTCGGGCGAAAGTTTCGCTCTCAACCTTTCGGAACGCTGCGCGAGCGTAAGTTCTTCCTTTTTGGGTTTTTCTGCTTCCGCGTCGGCGGCTTTATCCTTCGATTTTTTGTCGGGTTTGCCTTTTTTCGCGACGACTTTTTTGTCTTCCGTCACCGGCTGTTCTTCATTTTCGGTAACGGCTGCGGGCGTTTCTTCCGCGGGCGTTTCTTCCTGTTTTTCTTCGGTTGCGGGTTCGGATTTTTCCGCCGCTTTTTTTGCCGTAGCGGCATTTTTTTCGCGCGGTTTCGACGGTTTTTTCGCGGCTTGTTTTTCGGTTTTTTCAACCTTTTCAACCGGCGTTTCGCCGTCCATAACAGGGCGTTCTTCTGACAAATCGGGCAGGGGGACTGCCTCGGATTCAACGTTTTCAGCCGCTTCTGGCGCGCTTTCTTCAACGGGTATTTCGGCTGTTTTGACGGGGGTTTCGGCATCTTCGACAGGGAGTTCCTCGGCGGGTTCCGCAGGGGTTTCCGGCATCGTGATTTCGCCTTCGTCGAACATCGAAGGATCGAAGGTTGCCGCGCCGATTTCGGGCAATTCGTCCGCCGCAGGTTCCGGTTCGGACAGGCTGACGCTTTCTTTTTCCGCCTTTTCCTCGGCGGCGAAAGACTCATACTGACCTGCCGCAAATTCAGCCGCGGCAAGGGCGTCTTCGAGACTCAGAGGCTGCTTTGCTTTTTCGGTTTCGTCAACGGTTTTGGGACTTACGGAAGGCGTTTCGTCCGCGGCGATTTCAGCATTTTCCGTCGTGCTGTTTGCCACGTTTTCGGTAACGTTTTCCGCATTTTCCGCCACGTTATCGGCCGTTTCCAAAGTGTCGTCGACATTGACATTCTTTTTTGTTGCCATAGTATATCTCCTTAAAATTTTGAACAAAAAACTGTATGTTGTACCATAAATTATAATAAAGGAAAAAAATATTGTCAATGCTTTTTCGGTCGCGTCGGAAAAAATTATGAATTTGCACGGCGGAATTTTTTTTGACTGACATAAAAGCGACTTTATAATGCAAAATTAAACGATAAAGTATATTATTTTGCGTGTAAAAAATTGCGTATTTTTGGCGAATTTTTACGAAAATACGTCGATTTTTTGAAAAATTCGGAAAGCAAACGCACGGCGGAATTTTATTGTACGACTGTATAATTTCGTACGAAAGTGTTGAAAACTCGTGCCAAAAAAATCAAAATAATTTTCCGAAAAATTTGAAAAATACCTTAAACCGCCGTAATTCCGCCTGATTTTTTTATGTTTTTGCAATATTTTGCGCCGAAATTTTTTTTAGTCTTGAATTTTAACAAGTCGTATGTTATAATAAATTAGCAAAAGAATATTTTTTGTTTTGACAAAATAATTGCGAGGTAATATGTACAAGTATTCTTACAAGGCACTTTCGCCGGAAGGAAAACGCGTAAGCGGCACGATCACCGCCACGAGCGAAGACGACTTCAATCAGGTCATTTCGTCGCGCGGTCTGAAATGCTATTACGTCCATGCCACGGGAAAGGGCGACGCAAGCAAACTTTCAAAACTCGACACCGCGCTGGTGTTGCAGTTTTGCCGACAGCTCGCGTCGATGCTGAACGCCGGCTTGCCTCTTATTAAGTCTCTGGAAATGCTTTACGAACGCACCGAGAAACCGAAACTCAAAAACGTGCTTGCCGCATTGTTTGAAGAGGTTCAGAAAGGTAACTCTCTTGCGGAGTCGATGGGTGCGCTTCCGGGCGTATTCCCCAACCTTCTCGTGAGCATGGTCAAGGCGGGCGAAATGAGCGGTAAACTGGAAGAGACTCTTATCCGAATGGCGGACTATTACGAAAAGGAAAAAAAGAGAAAAGGGCAAATCAAATCGGCAACGTCATATCCGAAAATCGTTCTGGCGATTTGTCTTGTCGTTGTTGTGGTTTTGCTTATCTGGATTATGCCGAAGATGATTTCGATGGTGTCCGAAGATAAGTTGCCGCTGGTCACGAAAATCCTGCTGAAAATCAAGGACTTCATCATGAAGGACTACATACTGATTATCGGCATCGTCGCCTCGCTTATTATTTTCATCCCGATCGTTAAGCGAATCGAGGCGGTTGACCTTTTCGTTTCCAAAATGAAAGTCAAAATGCCGGGCATCGGAAAATTGCAAAAAATGATTTATACGTCGCGTTTTGCAAGCTCGCTTTGCACGCTGACGAGTTCGGGCGTACATCTTCTCGACGCGCTGACGATGGTGTCGGAGATGATGGACAACACTTACGTATCAAGGCAGATCGACGACGCTGTCGAAGCAATCCGTCGCGGCGAGTCGATATCCGCCGCGTTGCAGACGGTCGACGCGTTTGACCCGCTGCTTACGACAATGATATTCGTCGGTGAAGAATCCGGTTCTCTGGACGAGGTTCTCGGGCAGACCGCCGCGTATTTCGAAGACGAAGCGGACACTGCAATCAAGAGTCTTACCGCAATGATAAACCCCGCCCTTATGGTTGTAATGGCGGTTGTCATCGGCGTAATACTTATCGCAATACTTATGCCTATGTTCTCGATGTACGACTCGATAGGCACGGATACCGAATAAAGGGCAGATTTGGAGCAAAATTATGATTTACTACTACTTGAACAACGACAAACTCAAAGCGATGTTTGCGACGGCGGGCGGAAAGAGAATTACCGTGAAAGAATTTTACGATATGGATTTCCCCAGTGAATTTCTGAACGACCCGAGCGCAACCAATATCGACCTTCAACTTACCGAAGCGATGCTCGATATGATCCGCAAAAACGATATCAAGTCGAAAGCGGCGAAATTCGTCCTTGAAAACAACAAGATACCGTTCCGCGAGATGATTTTGCCTTACGCAAAGCCGTCGATTCTGTATCCGATAATTTCGGCGGAACTTTTCACGGATAAAAAACTTGCGGAAAGTCACACCGTCGACTTTGTCGAGATTGACAGAAATATCGAAGATCCCGACGAAGAGATGCAGGAAGCCGCGCTGAACTCCCCCGAAGAGGGCGAGGAAGAACAGGAAGAGAAGAGCGAAAAGAAAAAGAAAGCGAAAAAGGCGCGTCTTATGATCACGTACATAGACAACCTTGTCATCGAAAACCTGAAAAAGTGCTGCCGCGAAGTCGGCATGAAACTCACGGCAATCGATATTTCGCAAAGCGCGCTGTCGAAACTCGTCGATTTTATGAAAGAAGACCTGCCGCAATATTTTGTGCTTGTCGACTATCGCATGACGACGATTACGTCGTATCTTTTCGCGGATTACAAGCACGTCTTCTCGCTGTCGAAACCCATTTATTCGATGCCCAACGAAAACTATGCGAACGAAATGGCGTTTTTCATCAACGACTTTTCCGGCATCGTGAGCGAGGCGATTCAGTTCTTCCGCTCGAAATATACCGATTACAAATTCGACGACGTGTTTATCACGGGCGACCTTGACAGGTTCCAGTCGGTCGAAAGCGACCTTTACGGTTTCATGGGGCTTAACGTCAAGATGCTTCCCGTACCCGAAAGCGTATCGGGCGTCGAGCAGCTTGATTTCAACGCGCTTTCACCGCTTATCGGCACAATGCTCAAATAACGAGGTGGATTATGGCAAAGAGAAAGAGAAACATAGATTTTATCGCCGCGCAAAAGGCGATGGGAAAATCGGGGCAAAGCACCTCGTTTGAGTTTATTCTTGTCGTTACGGTCGTCGTGGTGGCATGCGCGATGGTCGGGTGGTATCTTGTGGCGCGTTCGCAGTACAACACTGCCGTGTCCGACCTTGAATCTGCCAAGACGGAACTCACCAACCAGAAAAACACGCTTGCCAAGAACGAAGACAAGTTCAAAAACTTCACGGTGGTGCTTGACAAAAACGGCAACCCCGTGACGAAAGGCACCGACAAATACGGCAACACGATTTACCAATACGAGTCGTTGACGGAAGTCGCGACGCGCGTTGCAAACGCACTTGCGGGCGCGCAGGCAACGTCGAAAGAAGCCGACGCCGCGATAAACCTTACCGGCACGATTTTCGACATAATCTTCACAAGCGCGAACAAGACGGAGTGCAAGGTGACGCAGTTCACTTTCACCAACGGAAGGATCACGTTAAAACTTACGGGCAAGGGTTCCCAGTCGATGCGAAACTACGTTTCGGCGATTAAGGAAAACGGCAGCGGCTATATTCAGAGCGTTGAGCCGTCGATGGACACCGCTACCGATTTTTCGGTAAGTTTCGACGTCGTGAACGATAAACTTTTCGGCGGCAGCGACAAATAAGGAGGACGGGAAAATGACGATTAACAGAAAAGAAAAAATATTGATTTTCGTGCTTATCCTGTTCCTGCTTGTAGGCGGCACGTACACTCTTGGCATCATGCCGAAAAACAACGACAAAAAAACCGCTCAGGAAGAGTTGCAGACGGTCGAAGGCGACATCGCGAAGGTCAAAAAGCAAATCGACGCGGTGAGCCCGGCAAGGTACAACAAGCTCGTTGAAGAAATCAGACAAAACGAGGCGGCGTTGAAACAACTTACCAGTCCGAGCAACAACCTTAATGAAGAACTTATACCCAGCAATATGCCAGGACATCAGGATTCTGTGGCGATTGCGGAAACGCTGTACAAGTTCTTTGGCGACCTTGGTTTCAACGTTGAGATAAGCCTTGGCAGGCCCGTCACGACGTCCACCAAAAAGGTTTACACCATATCGAGCGCATACAAGACGGACATGCAGACGCTTTACAAGGTGACCGACGCGATCGCGCGCGTGAAGTCGTACAATCTGACGTATCTTTCGATGACGCCGGACGGAAACGACGTTTCGGGCACGTTCTCGATGACGATCACGTACATTCTGAACGAATAGCACGACATTACTTGTGCGGAAGCGGCACCTTAAAATAAAGGATATTATATTATAATATAACAACAAGTTACGAAAACGCGCGAAAGGCAATAATGGTGGGTTTCCCTTCCGGGAGATTGCCACAGCATCGCAAACGATGCTTCGCAATGACATTATTTTCGAAAGCGCAGTCACAAAGATAAGACGGGAAAAATAAAAAAGTACGATTGACGGAAGGAGGTCAATTATGCTGACGTTATTAAAAAATATAGAAAGGTTTAACAAGCGGTACAATAAAAAACGCGGCAGCGCGATGCTTATGGTACTTATGACTATGGCGATTATTATCGTCGTAGGCACTTCTATGCTCTTTGTGACGCTTTCCTCCTTCTCGAACAGTATTGCGGACACCCAGCAGGAACGCGCGTACAACGCCGCGCTCGTAATGACCGAAACGCTGAAAAGCTCCTCATATCTCGGCAAACTTATCGAAAGCAATTCCTTTGAGCTTGAACAAGATAATCCCGTCAAACTCCAATTCGACAACGGCGATCTTGACGATGAACTTGACGATTTCACGATAATCAACGGCGTGAAAGTTTACGTCACGTTTACCAACGCGTCAAAGGAAAAGACGTCGCTTGACAGCGTACTTGTCGACGTAAGGGGCGTAAAAGGCTCGCAGGAAAGAACGGTGAGCTTCACTTATAACAAAGAAACGACAGTCAAAAACGTTACGCTCAAAGACACGTTCGGCAACGCCTTGGTAACCAACAACAGCCTGGGCGGAGAACAAAAACGCGACGACCTTGTTTTCAAGAGAATCGAGGGCGATATTTCAATAAACTGTTGGGATGAAGAAGTCGTGAACGGGCAAACCGTGAAGAAGATGACCACCCGATACTTCAACCCGATTATTCTTGAAGGTCTTACGGGAAGTATCTTTGCCAACGGCGACCTTATCATCGGCGCTGCCGACAACGTTATAAAAGTTCAGGGCAATATCTATTGCGACGGCAACCTTACAATACGCGGGCTTGACCTTGGCGTAAATCTTCCCGCGCTTTTCAAAAAAACGTACAACACAAAATATATCAAATACAGCACGATCGGCAACAAGACTTTTGCAGGCTTCGATATCCTTGGCACCGGCGAATACATAGAGCGCGTCACAGACGTTAACCCCGGCAAGGTGAACGAGGCGATGTATTTGAAATACAGAACGGAAAACGGCGACGACGACTTTTTGCCGTTGCAGGTTTATGACGAAGTCTCGCACTATACCCTTATGGATCGTGCGCCTGAAAATGCCGAAACATGCAATTTTTATACAAGAAACTGGGCGGAGAACGGCAAGGTTGAAGAAGTCACGATAACGCTCAGGGAAAGAGTTAACGGCGAATTACGCCCGGTGGATGCAACAGACAGCAGAAACAAACAATATCTCGGCGCGACGATGTATTCCACGCCCAAATGCAACCCCGAAGACATGATAATGCAGTATCCGAAGGGCGGCAACGTATATTGCAGCGGTGATATTATCTTTGACAGGGTGAACTATGGATATAACTGGGTTTATGCGCCGAAAGGAATAGGCGGCAGCATCAAATACGAATATCACGATTTAGGCGTTTATGACGGCAAAGGTACAATAGACGCTTCAAAAGAAGAGGATTGTACAAAAGTTGAAAATGCCACCGTGTCTTACAACAAAACCAAGATGAGAGGCGACATATTCTGCATGGGACGCATGATTATCGCGCCCGAAAATCTTGCCCTCATGTCCAAAGGCACAGATGGTAAAGACGAGAAAGACGAGGTATTCACGAGAATGAACGGTTCAAACTTCAACCGTTATTTCGACAATGAAACTTTCAATAGCAACAATTTCTTCTCGCGTCTGAAAACGCTACTTGGTTTTGCCGGTAATGAATGGAACAAAAACGCAGGCAGCTTTAATTACGACGCAACAGGCTCTTACAGATTTGTATATAAAGGAAAAGACATACTAACACCAACATATAATGCTAAGCACAGTTTTACGGATAATAGTAACGTCGAAAGCTTTTTAACCGCGTTAGAAAACTATGGGCAAAGCAATCTGAAAAACGCCTTGGTAGGGGTATTCGACAAAACAATAAACGACAGCAAATATATCTTAAAAGGGGACGGCTACTTGGCTGCTGCTGGAACAGACGGCGTGCATAAAGTGTATCGTCCCGTAGAATTCAGCGAAACCTCCAACATTTATATCTATAACTGGGATTACAAGTCGCTTATTGAAAATACGGAAAATAAAGAAGGCTCGGAAGGAGAAGTAAAGCCGCAGCGCCAACTTAACAGCACTTCATTGGTGCAGGAGTCGCGCGTGGACAGTACGCTCGATAATACCTCGGTCAGCACGGTAAACGACGTAACTTACAAAGCCGCGCTCACGGTAAAATATCAGACTCTCAACGTAAACGAGATTTACGTAGGCAGCGGCAATATCGAGGCTGTCGGTATCAACGCGTTCGGTTATGAAAGTAAAGCCGAAGTGAGAGCGAAAAAAATCGACACCATTGGCGAGATGATTTCAAACGAATATCAGGAGCATAGTCTTCTTGATCTTATTATGAAAGTCAATGGTTGTGACGAAGATAAGGCACTTAAAGAACTGAAAGAAAAATATCTGAAGATTGACAAGGAGGTATATACGGGATATGCCGACTTAACGTACAGCATTAAGGATGATGAAAAAGGCAACAACTGTGTCTTCCTGAAATATGATCTTATCGCATTAGCCTACTATAAATGCACGGATTATGAAAGGCATGGGGATACAGAGAGAACAATTGAATGGACAAAAGAGAACGAAGAAGTGGAATATCTTTTATTGCCAAGAGTATTGTATAGGGACAATAAGTTTTACATTGTCGATCAAATAACAGATAAATGGGAAGATTATGATCCCGAGGACGAACTGGATAAATTTATGAAAGATGCCGGGTTTACTGATGACGAAAAGGCAGTAATTCAGCGGGTAATGGAAAATAAAGACAATGAAGACAATAAAGACAATAAATTCAAATTCAAATTCAGCGACGGTTTATATGGAATAGATAAAAATACATTGAAAACAGTCGTGCAGAATTATGTGGACAATCGAGCAGTAATTAAAGAAAGGTATACACGTGCTCAGGTTTTCGGTGATGGTACGTTCGGTTTTAACTTTACCACTTTTGGCGGAAGAGAGGGTGAAATCAGAAAACTTGCACTTAATGTAGGGACGTATAGCTTCTCTGACAACTTAGGAGACACGAGCATCATCAAGACGAATAAAAACAAGGATGAGTATAATAAACCGAAAATAGTCTTGACGTATGATGACATAAAAGACGTGGTTGAAAATTATGCCAACGTCAAACAGTTGGCACTTTTAAGCACTAGCGCCAAGAACAGTTTCAAGGCGATTACGGGCAAAGACGTCAAAGTTGATAAAATGATTTTTGCCGATAGTGAAACCACAGTCGGCGAAAGCGCATTCTTATCCGTACGCGCATTTAGCGACGAAGGCCACGGGATGTATCTGCGCTCATCCAACGCGCGGTATGCGAACGCGGACAATAAGTCAAGCGTTTCAGCGGTTTTCAGGGAAATTATCGACGAAGGGTTTGTAAAAATCGCGATACTTAATACAACCAAACTGACCGCAGAGTTTATGCGCGAGCAAATCGAGAAAGGAGAAATCATAGTCGACGAATACAACCAGGTAAGCGATGTACAGGGTGACAAGACGCTGAACCCGTTAAGGAAGCTTGAACAGGATCATTTAGTATTGCGTGAACTGCGCGAAGGAAGTACAACTTATACTATCGATCAGCTGAATGAATGGCAGCAAAACGGCGACATAAGAGGAACCACAAACTTTTATAACATAGACTCGCTTGCATACATAAAAGGCAAGGGGGACGATTCCATCAGTAACGTATGGACGTACGTCAGACACAGGCTTACGTTCCTCGGTTCAAAGGAAAAGTTCTATGCGATTTACAATACCGACAAGCAAGACGATAACGTTCGTGTGTTGCGGTTCACAAACGGAGACAATAGCAAAATATCGTTGACTTGCGACAATACTTTCGGCTTGGATCCGCTGTATTGTTCTTATGAAAAGAATAAAGATGGTGACCTTGTTCCCGTTGACGGAGACAAAGGTGGCGTATTTGTCAATTTATTACCGACGATACGTACGCAAGTGGATTATACCATATCATCAAAAGAACTTGGTCCAAAAGATGATAAAAATAAACCGAGAGGTGTCTATTTCAACTTCGGCGGCGAAGGCACAGGCGGTAAAAATACCAAGTTTGAAGAATCCGTCATCTTTGGCGCGACCACAGATAATGATATTACTGATAAACTCAAACAAATAAATGATACAAAACGTATGAACATAACCATTGATACGACTTATCATGACGTCTACGTTTATATCAACGCGCCTTCGAAATATACCAAAGTCAAAGAAGGGGAAAAAGGTTCATACGTGAAAAACGGCGACGAGTACACGCTTGTCGGCGAAGGCAAGGGCGATTACGAACTTCAAGCGGGCATTGAGTTCAGAAAATGCAGCTGGCGCGTTAAGGGCAAACACAACGCCTATATTATGCTTGTCGGCGATACTTCCATCAATGCAAACGCATATAAACTCAACGTCAACATAGGTGGCGGTGTCAACGACGACTCGGCGGACAGAAGCGACTCGATGCTCGGCACGCATTTCTATTCGGGCTTCTACACCACCTATTCGGGTTCTTATATAATGAACGAAGAAAACGAAAGCAGCCTTAAACTTGCGGCGAAGGAAAAAAATACTGTCGAAAGCGGCAATCTGTGCATAATCGGGACGATGGGCAACCAGCTGCTTCTGGGACGTGGCGGTTATATCAACGGGTTTGTGTATCTCCCCAACGGCAGATACGTCAACAACTCCACGGGCTTTTTGGGAATCCTGCCCAACGCATATTCAAACAACAACCAGGCAACAATTGTCGCAAAAGATATTGCGATCAAAGGCAGTAATATAGGAAACCTGGTCTTCCAGGCGTTTGACGTATCGTCAAGCGCGGGCGGCGCGGGCAGCGACATCGATATCAAATATATCGAATCAGACGAAAAGAAAACTTATACCAAATGGACATTTGGCGGGTACTATTACGGCTAAGATGAAAAAGGTTTTGAAACGCTTAAAACTGAATAAAAAAGGTTTTACCTTTGCCGAATGTATCGTTGCAATCGCGTTGTTTGCGATCGTCGGTACGTTGGCGTTCACCATGTTCAACACGGCGACGCGCTATATGTCCAAGGCGAAAAAGGAAGAAGCCAAAAGAGCGCAGGCGCAGGAGCAGGCTCTTTTGAACACGTTCAAGTACAAGGAAGACGACGAGGTGATAGGATATATCATTTATCCGAGACGCGTTTTGCAGGTATCGTACATCAAAGCGACGCTAAACAACGTGGAGCAAAACGTGGCGCAGTACTCAGTGGTGCTTAATTACGACACTGATTACGGCTCGGTACCGTTTGCGGTTGCGGTCGAAAAAGTAGGCGTCCCCAAAGTGCCACATATCCCCAGTATCACAAAATATCAGGTGACGTCGGACAAGGGCAAAAAACGTATACTATTTATTTATGACGACGATATCGATTACGACCTGAACAAACCGGAACAAGTCAAAGAACATATTCTTCCGCTTGACGATGTAGATAGGTACTTTAAAGATTAAAATGAGAAAACTCGCAAAAATCTTAAAAAATAAAAAAGGCTTTACCTTGGTCGAGGCAATCGCGGTCGTTGCCATTATGGGTATTCTCGCAACGGTTATCGGCGGGCTTGTCACGGCAGGCACGACGGCTTATATGCGCCAGAAAGAAAACGCCGCCGCAAAAGACCTTGGCACAATCGTCCAGAACGAGATCAAGCGGGCGGCAAGGTCGTCGGTTGAGGTATATTTGCAGGACGACGAGCTTCCGACCGATAGCAACATGATTGCAAACGATGGAACCTATACAATGAACAACGAGCCGAAAAAAGAGCACAGTGTGTTTTTCTCCAAAAACGGCAAGCTCTTTTATGCAAAGGGCAACGAAGAACCCCAGGAATACTTCACTGATCCTAAGCGGGAGGCGGAAGGGCGCGCGTTTTACGGCAGTTTCACGATTGAGGTTTATTTCAAGGCGATTGTCAACAGCTTTGATGAGGTTACGTCCGTCAAGGTGTTCTGCGATGTTTCTAACGCCAAAGGGCAAAAAAAATTCGTCTCCCCGGGGCTTGAAATCGACTTTATCGAGGCGTACAATCAGTCGGAAGGCAGAAAATTCGAAGGGATTTTCAGTTTCGAGCAGGGCAATAGCGGCGCAATCGAACCAGACGGCGACGGTTATAAATACAAGAACATGCTGGTCGAAGGAGATAGAAACAAAAAGTTCGCTAAATTCTATTTCAGACTCAGGGAAAACGGTTGATAAATGGAACTTGGCCATCTGTTATTCACGATATTTTCCGCATTTTTCGGGCTTGCGGTCGGCAGTTTTCTGAACGTTTGCATTTACCGCATTCCCAAAGGCACGTTTTTCACCGAAAAACACAGTTATTGTCCGAAGTGCGGGCAGCCGCTGAAATGGTACGATATGGTGCCGGTTTTCAGTTGGATTTTTCTTGGCGGAAAGTGCAGGAATTGCAAGGAAAAAATCTCCGCAAGGTACCCGATTGTGGAGTCGCTCAACGCCGTACTATGGACGTTGTCGGCATATTTTATCGGGCTTAACGCCAACGCGTTCATATACGACGCGCTGTTTTCGGCGCTCATCGTGATGACGTTCATAGATATCGACACGAAAGAGATCCCGAACGGCATCGTCGTGTTCATCATAATTTTGTCGATTCCGCTGTTTTTCACGGCGAAGGACGTTGTGTGGTGGCACAGGCTTGTGGGCGCGGTGGTTATCAGCGTGCCGCTTTACGTAATCGCGCTCGTGACGGGCGGCATCGGCGGCGGCGACATAAAGCTTTATTTTGCGCTGGGGCTTGTGTTGGGGCTTTACCCGACGCTTGTGTCGGCGTTTATCGCGATAGTGTCGGCGGGGCTTATCGGCGGCGTACTTTTGCTGACGAAAAAGGTCAAAAAGGGGTACGAACTTCCGCTTGGTCCGTTTATCGCGCTTGGCGCGGTGGTCACGGTATTTGCGGGCACGCCCATAATCGACGGCATAAAAAACTTATTCGGAATATAATATTTATATATCATAAGGAGAAAAGATGCAAAGAGGAGCAAGTTTAGGCGACATCCTGTTGGAGAAAGGCTTTATCAAGCAGGCGCAACTGGATGACGCAAAACGTTGGCAAAAAACACATCCCAACGAAAAAATCAGCGCGATATTATTGTCGCGCGGCATTATCACCGAGGACGAGATGCTCTCAGCAATGGCGGAGCGTTTCAACACGACCTATATAAATACGGAGCTTGTCGTCCGTCGTCCCGAAATTCTGAAAAACATACCTGAGCAAATCGTCAAAAAGCACTGCATAATGCCGCTTGACGTGAAGGCGGGGCAGATCATCATCGCCACGCACGATCCGCACGACATCGGCGCGTTCGAGGACGTAAAGATGGTCACGCGTATGGACGTCGGTTTTGTCCTTGCGCCGCAGCGTATCATCGAAAGCGCGATTGAAAAGTACTACACCAACGCCGGCAACTTCTTCGTGTCGGACGAAGCGACGCAAAAGGTTGTCCAGCAGACTTCGGCGGCAACCCAGCAAAAGTTGTCCGAAATCGAAAGCCGCGTTGACAACACGCCTGTCGTCAAACTTATCAACAGCCTTATCACGCAGGCGTACATGCGCCGCGCGTCTGATATTCATATTGAGCCGTTTGAGGAGCAAATCCTTGTCCGCATGCGTATCGACGGCGAGCTTGTCGAATGTATGCGCTTGGACATTTCCACGCTTAACAGTATCGTTTCGCGTTGTAAAATTCTTGCGGGCATCAACATTGCTGAAAAGCGAATCCCGCAGGACGGCCGTATCGACTTCAACAACGGCGACATCAACATCGACCTTCGTGTCAACACGCTGCCCACGATTTACGGTGAAAAGGTCAACATGCGTCTTCTTGCAACCGAGGACGCCGCTCTTATCACACTTCCCGACCTTGGCATGCCCGACAAACTGTTTAATCAGTTCTCCCGCATCATCAAAGCGCCGAACGGGATCATTCTTGTCACGGGGCCTACGGGTTCAGGTAAGTCGACGACGTTGTACGCCGTCCTTAGCGAACTCAACAAACCGAACGTCAATATAACGACGGTCGAAGACCCTGTCGAAAAGCAAATCTTCGGCGTCAATCAGGTGCAAACCAATGCAAAGGCGGGCTTAACGTTCGCAAGCGGACTTCGCGCAATCCTGCGTCAGGACCCGGACATCGTCATGATCGGTGAAATTCGTGATACGGAAACCGCCGAAATCGCAATCCGCGCCGCTATCACAGGCCACTTGGTTTTGTCCACGCTGCACACCAACGACGCCGCGTCAAGTATCGTCCGTCTTATCGACATGGGCGTTGCGTCATACATGGTCGCGTCGTCCGTGAACTGCGTTGTCGCGCAAAGGCTTGTCAAAAAACTTTGCCCGGAATGCAAGAGAAAACGCGAAATCAAGGCGGAAGAAGCCGCGCTTTTGAAAGATCCGTCAATCACTCATATTTATGAGCCTGTCGGCTGTCCCCGCTGCGGCAACACCGGTTACAAGGGACGTACCGCAATTTACGAAATTATCGAAATCGACAGCGACCTTCGCCGCATGATATCCGAGGGCAGGACAACCGAGGAAATCCGCGACTTCGCAAAAGAGCACGGCGCAACGTTTTTGGAAGACAGCATCCGCACGCTCATCGGCAACGGCACGACGTCCATGTCCGAGTTTTACCGCCTTATTTACAGCATTTAATAAACAGGAACAAACCAAAACAAAACTCTGCAACTTCTTGCAGAGTTTTTATATTTATTTTAATGGAAACCATATTTCTTTTGCATTTGGGGGTAGAGCGTCTTTTTTGGACGGCTTTACGTTAGCAAATGCAGAAGTCTCGTAACAAAGCGCATTTTTAATTTCGTCAATTTTATCTTTATCACGAATTATTACGTTGTGTTCAAAAGAACTGATTGCCATAAACTACCTTTTGTTTTTTTCTTATTTTATCACACAATGTCGGCAAAAACAAGCAAAAGAGTGTAGGGTAGCATTTTTATAGTAAGGTTCCGTGCAACGCACTTTATGTCATTGCGAGCGTAGCGTGGCAATCGCCGGGAACGGACACCTTGTTAAATAATGCGGTAACCCTTCCGGGAGATTCTCACGTCGCTATGCTCCTCAGAATGACATAAGCGCGCCGCCTAAAACGGACACCTTATGAATAAAAAAAGCGAGGCGTTTGCCTCGCTTAATGTTTTGTTGTTAAAATTAAGGTTTATCCTTTGTTTTCGTCTTCACCCTTTGTGTCGCCGCCTGCGGTGGGATATGAAATTACATTCTGCCATTCCTTAGTGGTGACTTCTACTTTGGCTGTTTCTTCAATTACACCCTCAGTGTCGATACTGAAAAATACGTCACCTGTATTGCCCGATTGTTTTCCGTTATATGCAACAATAATTTCAGATTTTGTTAAAACAACGCTAAAAGTTGCTTTACCGGTGTCGATAGTGCCATCATATGTTACCCCTTTATATTGAGCTGCTATTGCGTCATAAAAAGCTTTAACCGCAGCATCAGTAGAATTAAATATTTCAGTCGTGGTATCTCCAGTAGTCGAAATGGTGATGAAGTCTTTTTCGTTTTCAATTACATAGGTACTAACAAAGTCTGCAATGCCTTTTGCTTGGTTTCTGTTACTTTTGTCTGTTTGTTTGTTCAACTGCGAAACCGTAACACCGGCGACCGTACCTGCAAGGACTGCCATGATTGCGATTACGACGATAAGTTCAACGAGCGTAAAGCCCTTTTTGTTTTTTCTAAGTTTTAACATTTATGTTAATCCTCCACTATAATTATTTCAAAATTTGAGCATACAGGGCAAAAAATCCTTATTTTGCGATTAGTAAGTCAAAAACCGCGCTTGAAATGGTGTTTTTTTATTATACTGTCAAAAGGACACTCTTGCTATCATATATAATAGGTGTGTTTTAATAAATATACATACAAGTGTATATGATATGGAAATAAAGAGCGGTCGACTTTGGTATATAGGATAATAATTGATTGAAGTTTACAAACGAATTGTATTGATATTTTAATTAGTTCTCTTTTATTCGATTTTAATAATGATGTATTGATAAATAGTGGTGTTGATCAGGTGCGGAAGTTGGTTAAAGCGGATAAAATGGCATTTATAGTTTTGGGTTTTATAACAAGGTTACCCTTCCGGGAGATTGCCACGGCATCGCCGTTGGCGATGCCTCGCAATGACATAAAGTGCGTTGCACAGAATAACGTAAAGAAAGTATGTAGATTTTGCTATTACTTTTCGGCAAACAAACTCTTGTTATGTTCCGTACAAAGTACTCTGTCATTCTGAGGAGCAAATTGGGGACCCCAAAAGATACTTTGTACTTTTGGGGAAAAGGAGTATGCAAGCATAAGACAGTCGATTGTCGCTTGCGGCAATCGACTGGTCAAAAACGAAGCATACGACGCATCTCCCGGAAGGGATACGAAATAGCATATAAATATGGATTATTTATAAAACTGTCAAAAGGACACTCTTGCTAAATAGATGACCATCTTTTTAAGGAGAAATTGTCAGGTGTCCAGAGTTAAGTTGTGTATGGATAAATATAATTAGTTTTAATACTGTATAATGTTTATTCGGTTTGTTTTGAATTCCACATAAACACTTTAATCGTTTTTGAAGCGGTTTCCATAATAAGCAATTTCTCGCAATGACATTAAGCACTTCGTACCGAATGAGATAAGGTAACCGCATTGTGATGACAGGACACCCTGGCGTAAGCCGCACAGCACGCCGATTACCCTGTATGAATTTTGGTAAATGTAGTATTTGCTGGGAAAAATTTAAAAAAACGTATGAAAATATTTGAATATGTGCATTGAATGGGCGAAAGTTGCACAAAAATGGGACTTTTTGGACTTTTATACAATATAGTACTATTATAGTATTTTAGTATTTTCAAAAAAAGTATTGACGAGGCATATTTTATAAAGTATAATTATAAATGTAAAGGGAAACTAAGACATTTTTTTATGCAGTTTTCCTTGAACAAAAAAATATCGGACAAAACGTCGCAAAATAAGGATTTGTCGCAGCATTGCTTTGTTCAATGACAGAGAGAGTTGAATAAGCAACATCGCTTATTCCACTGCGTGCGAAGCACTTAATGTCATTGCGAGAAGTTGCTTGCAACGCCGTGGCAAACTCCCGGAAGGGACACCGCAATACAAAACCCACGCAAGA